>Ga0210408_10004094_pt1 | contig 13129 bp, 11 predicted proteins | sample IncBWH4MmetaG_FD_155471 | JGI IMG/M metagenome (GOLD analysis project Ga0210408, IMG submission 155471) | Forest soil microbial communities from Barre Woods Harvard Forest LTER site, Petersham, Massachusetts, United States - Inc-BW-H-4-M | ecosystem: Environmental > Terrestrial > Soil >...
GCCATGACCGCCTGCTTGATGGCCTCGGTGTGGCCGAGCTCCATCGACACGCGCCAACCGACCCCGGCCTGTTCCAGCGCCCGCTCGGTGACTCGGCGGGTGGCCGAGCCTTCCTCTCGGACGAGCAATGGTTCATCCGCGAGATCGGCTGGGGTGACCTCGCGGCGCTTGGCCCAGCGATGCCTCGGCGACACGATCAGGACGAGCTCGTCCGCGAGGCCCGCCGCCAGACATTCCTCTCCGGACGCGAGGCCATGCCCCCCGACGATCCCCAGGTCCACTTCATGCGCGCGGATGGCCTCCTCGATCACGCGAGAGTTGGCGATCCGCAGCCGCAAATCGATCCCGGGGTATCGGCGGCGAAATTCGCCGATGACAGCGGGCAGCACGTAGATCCCCGGCGTCGTGCTCGCGCCGACCAGCAGCGATCCGCGCTGAAGCCCCTGGAGCTCCCCGAGAACCTCGCGAACGTCGGTCAGTGTGGCGAACACCCGCTTCGCCCGCTCCTCCAATAGCCGTCCGGCCTCGGTCGGGACCACCCCGCGGCTGAGGCGATCGAACAGTCGGACACCCAGCTCCGCCTCCAGCTCCCGTACGTGCTGTGACAGGGCCGGCTGGCTCGTGTGGAGGCCTTCCGCGGCCTGGCGGTAGCTATGCGCGTGGGCGATGGCCAGGAACACCTCGAGCTGCCTCAGCGTCATGCCATAAGCCTAGCCCTATCGGCCTGGTAGGAAAACAGTATTGGAGCTTATCTCCAGGTCGGCGGTACCTAGTAGCAACCCAATCGCCCAGCCCGGGCAGAAGGAGACGGCCATGATCTTCCGGCAATTCCTGACCCCCAAGACCGGCTGCGCCAGCTATCTCTTCGGCTGAGGGGGTGCAGCCAGCTGCGCTGTGGTGGATCCACAGCAAGACATCGAGCCCTATGTCGAGGCCGCCGCCCAGAAGAACATGCGGATCACGCACATCTTCGAGACCCACGTCCAGGCGGACCACGCCTCCGGGGCGCAGCGCCTCGCGCGGGTGACCGGCGCGCCCGTACTCGTCCACGCGTCAGCCCCCGTCGAGTTCGCCCACGTGGGCCTCCGGGATGGGGAGGAGCACGACCTTGGTAACGTGCGGGTCACCGTTCTGCACACGCCAGGGCACACACCGGACGGCGTCTCGCTCCTGGTCACCGACAACACTCGCGGCCCCGAGCCCTGGTTCGTGCTCACCGGCGATACGCTCTTCGCGGGCGGCGTGGGCCGGCCCGATCTGCTCGGAGAGGGTGCGGAAACCGCGCTCGCGGAGCAGCTCTACGAGAGCATCCACGGCAAGCTGCTCAAGCTGCCGGACCACATCGAGGTCTTCCCGGCCCACTTCGGCGGCTCCGCCTGTGGCAAGGGGCTGAGCGGCAAGCCCGGCTCCACGATCGGCTTCGAGCGCCGCTTCAACCCGGCCCTGCAATTTGCCTCCAAGGCCGAGTTCGTGCGCCATGTGCTGGCAGATCTCCCCCCGCAGCCGGAGGCCTTCGCCGAGAACCGTCGCCACAATCTCGGCCGAGCGTGAGTGAGGCCCGGCTGGGCCTGCGCGAGAACCTGCCGCAGTTCTCGCTCCTGGTCCTCCTCAACGCGTTCGTCGGCGCCATGGTGGGGCTCGAGCGGACCGTCCTGCCCCTCCTGGGGGAGCAGGAGTTCGGGCTGAGTTCAAAAGCCGCCATCACATCATTCATCGTGAGCTTCGGGGTGACCAAGGCGGTCATCAATCTCGTGGCCGCGCGTCTGTCCGACCGGATCGGCCGCAAGCCGATCCTGGTGGCGGGGTGGGTCTTTGCCCTGCCGGTGCCGTTCCTCATCATCTACGCGCCTGAATGGTGGTGGATCGACCTGGCGAACGTGCTGCTAGGGGCCAACCAAGCGATGGCCTGGTCCATGACGGTGATCATGAAGATCGATCTGGTCGGGCCCAAGCGACGCGGACTGGCGTTGGGTTTAAACGAGTTCGCCGGTTACTTCGCCGTCGGCGTGATGTCGTGGGTTACGGGCTACATCGCCGGGCACTACGCCTTGCGGCCGCAGCCGTTCTATCTCGGGATCGTGATCTCGGTTATCGGTCTCCTCATGAGCATCCTGGTGATCCGCGAGACACGAGGCCACGTTGCCGTGGAGTCTCGCTTGGAACCGGGCAACGCCGAGAGTCGTGCTCCCTCCCTGGGCCGTATCTTCTACGTCACGAGCCTCGGCAATGTCAGCCTCTTCGCCGCCTGCCAGGCTGGCCTCGTCAACAATCTGAACGACGGGATGTCGTGGGGGCTCTATCCCCTCTATTTCGCGGCCCTGGGTCTCGGCGTCCAGCGCATCGGGGTGGTGAAGGCCGTCTATCCGGTCTGCTGGGGTCTTCTCCAGATCGCGACCGGGCCGCTCTCTGACCGCTGGGGGCGTAAGGGCCTGATCGCGTGGGGCATGATCATCCAAGCGGCTGGGATTTGGCTCACCGTCCTCGTGCCGGCCTACGGCGTCTGGATCGTGGCGGCGGCCCTCCAAGGCCTCGGCACCGCGATGGTTTACCCGACGCTCCTGGCCGCCATCACCGACCACGCCCATCCGACGTGGCGGGCCTCGAGCCTGGGCGTCTACCGATTCTGGCGGGATCTGGGCTACGCGGTGGGCGCCCTCCTGTCGGGGCTCGTGGCTGACCTGGTCGGCCTGGAAGCGGCGATCCATCTCGTGGCCGCCCTGACACTGGCTTCGGGCCTTGTTGTCGCTCGCGTCATGGGCGCCCCGGCCCCAGTCTCGCAGCCGGCGTAGAATCTCGCTGGAGACACCTGAACATGACCGACAGGACACCACTTCCCGTCGCCTGCACCCTGAGCAAGCCCGAGCTGGCTAAGCGTCGCGCCGGCCTCTTCACCGATCTGGCGCGACGTCGGCAGGAAGTCCGCTGGCTGCCTGAGGGAGTCACCTTGCGCTACAACGCCGAACAGGGGACGTTGGCGTTGCTGGGAGAGTTCATCCAGTTGGAAAGCCAGTGCTGCCCATTTCTGCGCTTCCAGCTCACGGCCGAACCCAGTGGTGGTCCCATCTGGCTCGAGTTGACCGGGCCGCCAGGCACCCGCGACTTCCTGGCCTGCGGGATCGGTGACCCCGGAATCGTTTGAGGAGTTCTGTCACACTCGGCCGCGGGCCGTGTCTAACCAGTAGAGAGCCATGACCGGCCCGAACCCCCTGACCGACATCATCCGCACTGATCCCGAAGATTGCCTCCTCGTGGCCCGAGCCCGATCCGGGGAGGGCGACGCGCTCGAAGACCTCGTCCGGCGGCATCAAGCGTGGATCTACAACATCGCGGTCCGGATGCTCTACCACCCGCAGGACGCCCAGGATGCCACGCAGGAGATCCTGATCAAGGCGCTCACCCACCTCTCCTCCTTCGAGGGACGCAGCACCTTCCGGACGTGGCTCTATCGCATCGTCGTCCGCCACGTTCTGAACACCAAGCGTGGACGCCTGGAACCAGCGATCCTGACCTTCAGCTGCTACGGTCACGGACTCGACACCACGCCAGACCTGGATCTCCCGGACGACCGCAGTGCCCTCGCCGACGTGCGTCTGCTGGTGGACGAAGCTCGGATCACCTGCACCACCGGAATGCTCCTCTGTCTTGACCGTGAGCAGCGCCTCGTCTACATCCTCGGGGAGATCCTCGCGGTCAGTGACGTCGTCGGCGCCGAGCTGCTGGAAGTCAGCCGGGACAACTTCCGCCAGCGCCTCGCGCGGGCTCGCCGCGACCTGCACAGCTTCATGAACGATAAGTGCGGGCTCGTCAATCGAGCGAACCCCTGCCGGTGCGCCAAGAAGACCCGGGGCTTCATTCAGGCCGGCCACGTGGACCCTCAGAGCCTTCTGTTCGCCCGCGCGCGCGTCCAGCAGGTCCGCGAGGTCGTTCCGCGGGCCCACGAGGCGCTCATGACGCTCGACGGCCGGTGCGCAGAAACCTACCGCGAGCACCCGTTCCACGAGTCGCCGGATTTCGTGCAGGCCTTGAGGCGGATCATCGCAAGCTCGGACTTTGATCGGGCGACCGAGATTCTCTGATGCCCCTCCTGGTGGCGGTTTGCCTGCTCACCTTCCTGCACTATGTCGGCGCGCAGATGCGGGGGCCGATCCTTCCGCTCTACGCGGCCGCGTACGGCGCGACGGCAACCGGCGTCGGCTTCATCGTGGCCGCGCACATGGCGGTCGCGGCGGCCGGCTCGATTCCCCTCGGCCGGGCCTCGGACGTCTGGGGCCGCCGCCCGCTCTTGCTCGGCGGGATGCTGGTCACCGTCGTGACGTCGCTGCTCTTACCCTTCTTCGAGGGCGAGCTCGCCCTCATGACGATCTACGGACTCGCGGGTCTCGGCGTGGCGGCATTCACGCCGAGTGCGCTCTCGCTGGTCGGCGACGGCGCAGCCCCGGGGCGCGCCGGCTACGCCTTCGCCTGGTACACAACCGCCCACTACGGAGCGATTGCGGTCGGGCCCTTCCTAGGCGGCGTGGCCGCCCAGTGGTGGGGGTATCGCGAGGCGTTCGTCGGGAGCGCCATTGTCGTCGCGGTCGCCCTGGTGTTCGGCCTGGCCATGCCTGCGCCGGCCATCACGACGGGGCTATCGCGGCAGGGCGCCACGTTTGCCGACATCAGGGACAACGCGGACGTGTGGGCCGGGTGGATCGTCTCGGTCGGTGGGCTCACCACGCAGGGCGTGGTGTTCACGTTCTTCCCGCTGCTCGCGCACGAACGGGGTTTCACGCCCGCCGCGATTGGCCTGGTGTTCCTCGTCCTGGGTCTCGCGAACACGCTCGCGCGCTTCCCCGCCGGGTGGTTGGTAGACCGTACCGGGCACTGCACACCCTATGCCGTCGGCGGGGTGCTGGTCGCGTCGGTTGTGACCGCCTTTCTACCGAGTGCCACCGGGCAAGGAGCGCTCCTCGCATTGGCGGTGATCTTCGGCGCGCTCAGCGGCATGGCCGGTGTTGCCACTGGAGTCGCCCTGGCTGGCGCGGCGCCGCCGGCCAGCCGGGGAATCGTCATGGGCGGCTACAGCACGGCCCTCTATCTGGGCCTCGCGCTCGGCTCGTTCGCTCTCGGCCCTATCATCACTCGCCACGGGTATTCGGCGGGGTTCTCCGTGGGGGGCGCTGCGGGCGCGGTGGGCGCGTTGATCGCTGCGCTTCTCTGGGCGAGGGGCGCCTACTGGCGGCATCGAACCGCGGTAACCACGTCGGCGGGCCGCCGTTCTTGAGATCACCCGCGTTGGCCCTGCGGTCACATGAGACACTGCCCGGGACGGAGCAAGTGTCTGGGCCTGACAACAAGGAGGCTAGAGCATGGCCGCGACTGTCCGTGGTGCGATCCGCGAATTGATGGAACAGACGATGGCGACGATGGATGCCCTGGTGGAGGCATCCGACCGGGAACTCTCGATGCCATCGTCACACGCGTGCGCGCAGGGGAAAGACGTGTGGACCCTCATCGCGAACGACATCGATCACGAGAAGATTCACACCGGGCAAATCCTCGAGGCTCGCTACGAGTCGCGCATCACCGCGTCGCCCATGCAGCGCCTCGTGGGGGAGTGGCTCGCAGAACGGGCACGGCTGATCGGCTCCCTCATCGGCTTGACCGACGAACAATTCAACAGTGAGACCGCGCCCAACCAGTGGACCTACCGAATGGTGGCCAAACACGTGCTCACGCTGGAACAGGATTCGTTGAAAACCATCGCGGCTGACCGGGCAGCCAGGGCGAACAACAGATGAAAGACTAGAAGCCAGCGCTCCTACGAGCGCTGCAGGGCGCGCCTAGCGTCTCGGATGACGCCGAGTGCGGACGCGGCGAAGATGGCCGCGATCAGAAGCCCGATCGCGAGATCCGGCCAAGCCGACCCCGTCACGAAGACCCCGACGGCGGCCAGCAGGACACCCGCATTGGCCATGACATCATTCCGGGAGCACAGCCAGGCCGAGCGCATGTTGATATCGTCCGCCCGCCGCCGGCGCAACAGGAGCAGACACGCGAGGTTGGCAGCCAGGGCGAGCAGGCCGATTCCGCCCATGACTTCGGCGGCAGGCACGTTCCCTCGAGCGATCTTCAGGACGGCCTCTACAAGCACCCCGAGGCCGAACGCCGCCATCACGCCACCCTTGAGCAGTGCGGCCCGGGCCTGCCAAACACTGCCCCGGCTGACCACATAGAGGCTGAAGCCATAGACGATGGCGTCTCCCAGCATGTCCACCGAATCGGCCAGGAGGGCCGTCGAGTCCGCGAGAAGCCCGGCCCCAAACTCGACGAGGAACATGCCGACGTTGATCCACAACACGATCTGGAGAACCCGATGCTGCTCGACGGAAACGTCGGTCATCACCTCGCAGCAGTCCTTCATGGCGTCGTCATTGTAAACCGTCGGCGCCAGGACTAGGAGCCGCTCCGAGCCGCCTCCGCGCGGAGGAGGAAGCTACCGTCGGTGACGACGGTATCACCTGCCCTGAGCCCTTCGAGCACGAAGTAGGAGTTCCCGGAAGCGGGCCCGAGCTTGACCTTCCGCCGAAGGAATCTGCCTTCCTCTCCCGCGACCGGCAGGAACACGACCGACTGGTCCCCCATCGACTGAACCGCCGCGCGAGGAACGACCATCTGCCGCTGACCGCCGGCTCCGGCAAACACCATGCTGACGTACATGCCGAGCCGGAGCCGGCCTCCCGGGTTCGAGACTTCCACCCGGACCTTGGCGGTGCGCGTCTGCGGATCTACCCGGGGATCGATGTAGCTCACGCGGCCGCGGAACTCCGACCCGGGATAGGCGGCCGTGGTCACCATCGCGTCGGAGCCCACGCGGATCGTCGCGAAGTCCTGCTCATAGAGATCCCCGACGAGCCACACGGTGCCGAGATCGGTGACAACGAACAGCTCCTGCCCCATGGCGACGACCTGGCCGGGATTCGCCGATCGTGCCGTCACCACGCCGCCGATCGGCGCCGCGACCACGACCTGGGAGATCACATTGGACGGGTCCGTCAAGCCGTCGACCTCCTGCCCGCTCAAGCCCAGCAAGAGAAGCCGCTGGCGGGCCGACGCCACTTCCGTCTCGTGGCCCACGTGGACGGCGGTCACCTCCTCCAGCTCCTGCCGGCTCGCCGCCCCGATAACGACCAGCCGTTCCGTTCGGTCCAGCTTCTTGTGATCCGCCTCCAGCATGGCGCGCATGGACAGATAGCGTGTCTGCGCGTCCGCCAGCTCGGAGCTGAAGACGGTGGCCAGCGGCGCCCCGCGCGGCACGCTGGCGCCGAGGTCCGCGTGGATCTTGGTGACGATCCCGCCCGCGATCGGAGTGACCTTGACCTCCCGATAGGCGTTCGGCATGACCGTACCGGGAAGGGTCACGGCCACACCCACATCTGCCACACCGACGGTCACCGTCTTGAGCGCCGCGCGGGCCACAACGTCGGGCGGGATCAGGATCTCGGTGTCGCCGGCCTCGGCGGGCGCTGGTGTTGGCGCAGCCGGCGTCGACATGGGAGCGGGAGCGACCTTCGCAGCCGGAGGTGCGGCGGTGAGGCGGATCGCGAGCAGCGTACCGGCCACACCCATGACAGTGAATCCGACGGCGGTGGCAATCCACGGCAGCGTGCGCATGGCCCCCCTACCGAAGCGCGACGCCGAGCGCGCGCTCGATCTCGACCGCGCCGTCCCACGCTTGCTTGAGAGCATCCGTGTACCCGATCTCGATCTCGATGTATCGCCGTTGTTCGGCGATCACTTCGAAGAGCGGGATCCGCCCGAGCCCGTGACTTTGCCGGACCACGTCCAGATTCTGCCGGGCCAGATCCCGGACCCCGCGCGCGTAGAGCGCGAGCGAGCGCCGCGCCACCTCGTTCTGGGTGAATGCCGAGGCCACCTCCTGCCGCACCTGGAGCTCGAGGAACTCCCGGCGCCGCTCGGCCGCGCGAACCTCGGCCAGTGCCGCCTGCACGTTGCCCTGGTTGCGGTTGCGCACCGGGAGGGTGATCGTCACGCCGCCGCCCACCATGTGGAAGACGTCCTGGATCGGGCGTGTGCCGCCCCGGTCTGTGATTCCGTTCAGCCCGAATCCGGTCTCCTGGCGCTGGTAGCCCACGTTCACGCTCGCGTCCCAGCGGCCATCGGCTTCCTCCTTCTTGACCCGTGCCTGGGCCAGCGCCACGTCCGTCCGCGCAGCTTCGAGATCTGGTCTGGCGGCCAGTGCCCGCCTCCCGCCGACGTCTCGGTCCATCGGCACGTCCGGGCCCTCCAGCTCACCCCGAACCGCCAGTGGCGAGTCGGGGGCAAGGCCCGCAAGCGCCCTGAGCTGAAGCCGCAGCACCTCCAGTCGGCTCTCCAGCACCTGGCGGCTCGCGTCCAGGCGATTGACCTCGACCTGCATCAGGTTCCCCTCCAGCGGAGGGATGGCCCCGGTCCGAACCCGTTCCTGAAGGAGACCCAGCCCGGTGCGATTCACGTCGAGGAGTTCGCCAGTGATCTGGACGTTGCGCGCGGCGGCGAGCACCTCTCCAGCCTTTAGCCGTACCTCGGCCCGCAGCCTCCGCTCGCGATCGGCGAGCTGCGCCCGCTTCATCGCGAGCTCTCGATCGGCCCCGCCCACCCGCCCGTTCTTCCGCCCGTTGAGATCCAGTGGCACGGTAACGCCAACGGAGACGTTGTTGTCGGGACCGCTCACGTTCTGCTGGCCGGCCAGATCCAGCATCGGGTTCGGCCGCAGTCCGGCCTGCCGGAGCCGCCCGACGGCCGCGTCCACCTCGGCACGGACGGCGGCCAGCTCGGCGTTCTGACGTAGCGCCTGGTCCACCAGCTCATCCACGGTCATATCACCCCCGGCCCCAACCGGCTGCCCGACCAAGACCGATGGGCCAGGGAACAACAGGACGACGCCGACTACGACCCCAACTACCGCCCGGCCCATCATGGCCCGGCCGACCTATCGCACCGGCACCGGGAAGCGGGTCGAGCCCTTCCCGCCCGGGCCGTCCCAGTTCACCATGACTTGCCGAGTCCCGGAATCGGGGAAACTGATCGTGCCGACATACCGGCCGGGGGCCTTGTCCGGCGTGAGCGTGGCGCCGGCGATCATGGGCCCCATGCCGGGCATGGTCATACTCGTCGAGAGGGTCACCTTGCCGGCATCGAGCGGCTGTCCGCTCGGCGTGGTGAACTCCAGCGCGAACTTGTTGGGGCCCGGCTTCCATTGGCCCGTTTCGCTCTTGAGCGTGATCACAGCGTCCGCCGTCTTCTGAGTGTGGATGGCCTTCTCTTGGGCTCCGGCCGTCGCGGCCAGCGAGACCACGGATACCGTTACCGCCGCCAACACGCGACCCAGCGATGCGATCTTCATCTGCATTCCCTCCCTTGAGTTTTCAAGTTCACGGCGCGACGGGGACCTCGACCACCACGCCCCGTTGCTCCCGGCTCAGCGCCCGCTCCCGGAGCCAGTAGAAGATGACCGGCGTCACGATGAGCACGTGAACCAGCGAGCTGACCATCCCGCCCAGTACCGGCGCGGCCAGGGGCTTCATCACCTCGGCCCCGGTCGAATGGCTCCACATGATCGGCAACAGGCTGACCACCACGGTAGTAACGGTCATGACCTTGGGCCGGAGCCGGAGCAGCGCGCCCTCCAGCACGGTCTCGCGGAGCGCCCCAGGTGTGAGCCGACCGCCCATCGCCTCCCGCTTCTGAGTCACGGCCTCCTCCAGGTAGATCACCATGACCACTGCGGTCTGGACCGCGGTCCCGAACAGCGCGATGAAGCCCACCCAGACCGCGACGGACACGTTGTAGCCCAGCGCGTAGATCAAGTAGATGCCGCCGACCAAGCTGAAGGGCACGGCCAGCAGGACGTGCGCGGCCTCCGAAAAGGATCGATAGGTCAGGTAGAGCAGCAGGTAGATGACCAGCAGGACGGCGGGAACGACGAGCTGCAGGCGCTGACGCGCGCGGGCCTCGTTCTCGTACTGCCCGCTCCATTCGATGTAGGAGCCCTTGGGCAACGGAACAGACTGGGCGATGACGGGACGGGCTTCCTCCACGAAGGTGCCGACGTCGCGACCCCGGACGTTGAGGAGAACGGTAACCACGAGCAGCCCGTTCTCGCTGGAGATCATGGAGGGTCCGGTCACCGGAAGGATCTGGGTGAGCTGCCCGAGCGGCACCTGGACCCCATTGGGGCCGGCCACCGGAAGCCCAGCCAATGCCTCCGGCGTGGAGCGGAACTGCGGCGCGTACCGCACACGAACGGGGAACCGCTGGCGGCCCTCGATGGTCAGGGTCAGGTTGGTCTCCCCGACCGCCGTCTCGATCACATCCTGGATGGCCCCGACCGTGATCCCATAGCGCGCCGCCGCCTCCCGGTTCACCCGGATGTCGAGATAGGGTGCGCCGGTCACCTGCTCGGGATAGACGTCAGCCGCGCCCCGGATCTGGCGGAGTGCCGCCGCCACCGCCCGAGCCCGTTCCTCGAGCACCCGCAGGTCGTCGCCGAAGATCTTCACGCCCACCTCGGAACGGATGCCGGTGGTCAGCATGTTGATCCGGTTGATGATCGGCTGCGTCCAGATGTTGGAGACGCCGGGCAGCGTCGTGGCCGCGTCCAACTCGCCAATGAGCCGCTCGCGGGTCATCCCCGGCCGCCACTGCGAGTCCGGCTTCAGGCTGACGATGGTCTCCGTCATGTTGAGCGGCGCGGGGTCGGTCGAGGTCTCGGCGCGCGAGATCTTGGCCACCACCCCGGACACCTCTGGGACGGCCAGGATGGCCGCATTCTGTTTCTTCGTGATGTCGATCGCCTGCGGGAGAGAGATGCCCGGATCGGTGATCGGCATGAACATGAGATCGCCCTCGTTGAGCGGCGGCATGAACTCCTTGCCGAGGCGCGGGACCAGGACGAGGGCGCCCACCAGGGCGAGGCCGGCCACCCCTAGCGTGATCAGGCGGTGCCGCAAGGCCCAGCCCAGCACCGGCCGGTAGAGCCAGATGAGTGGGCGCATCACGGGATTGGCCTCCTCCCCGCGAACACGACCTCCGATCAGCAGCGTGCAGAGCACCGGGACCAGCGTCACCGAGAGGATCGTGGCGCCGGCCATCGCGAACGTCTTCGTGAAGGCGAGCGGGTGGAACAGCTTCCCCTCCTGCCCGGTGAGCGCGAAGACCGGGACAAAGGCCAGGATGATGATGGCCATCGAGAAGAAGATCGGCCGGCCGACGAGCGCCGTCGACTCGAGCACGGTGGCGGCGACCGCTCGGCGGTCCCGGGTGTCGATCCCCCGCTTCTCGATGAAGCGGAAGGCGTTCTCCGTCACCACGATCGCGGCGTCCACGAGCACCCCGATCGCGATGGCGATCCCCGCCAGCGACATGATGTTGGAGGTGATACCGAGATAGCGCATGAACAGGAACGCCGTGAGCACCGCCAGGGGGATCGGAATCGTCACGATCAGGATGGAGCGGAAGTGGAGCAGGAACAGGATGTTCACCAGGGTGACCACCGCCGCTTCCTCGAGGAGTGCCCGTTTGAGCGTGGCGGCAGCCCGGTGGATCAGCGCCGAGCGGTCATAGAACGGTACGATCCGGACCCCGGGCGGGAGCCCGCTCTGGAGGGCCGCGATCTTTTCCTTCACGCGGGCGATGACGGCGGTGGTGCTGACCCCATAACGGGCGACCACCACCCCACCCACCGCCTCCTCACCGCCCTTGACCAGCGCCGCAACGCGGAACGCGTCGCCCACCCGCACTGTCGCCACCTGCCGCAGGTAGATCGGCACGCCGTTCTCGGCGCCGATCACGGTGTTCTCCAGATCACGCGGCGACTCGATCAGGCCGAGACCGCGGATCACTGACCAGGCGCCGCCGGCCTCGAGAACGTTGCCGCCGACGTTTCGGTTGCTGCGCATGACTGCGTCTGCCACCGTCGAGAACGGAATGCGGAAGCTGCGGAGACGGTTAGGATCCACGTCGACCTGGTACTGGCGCACCACCCCGCCCACGGTCGCCACCTCGGCCACGCCGGGCACGGAGTTGAGCTGGTAGCGGATGAACCAGTCCTGCAGCGTGCGCAGCTCCTGAAGGGATTGCCCGGTCCCCTCCACCGTGTACCAGAGGACGTGACCTACTCCCGTGGCGTCCGGGCCCAGCGTGGGGACGACGCCCGCCGGCAAGCTCTTGGTCAACAGGTTGAGGCGCTCCAGCACCCGCGAGCGCGCAAAGTACAGGTCGACCTGATCCTCGAAGATCACGTTGATCATGGAGAAGCCAAACGCCGAGGAGGAGCGGACCACCCGGACCCCCGGCAAACCCTGGAGGCTCACGGTCAGGGGATACGTGACCTGGTCCTCGACTTCCTGCGGCGAGCGCCCGGTCCAATCGGTAAAGACGATCACCTGGTTGTCGGAGAGATCGGGGATCGCGTCGATCGGGGTCGTCCGCAGCGCCCAGTAGCCCCAGCCGCCGAGGAGCAGAAAGGCGGCGATGACCAGCACCCGATTACGCAGAGACAGCTCGATCAGCCGGTTGATCACCGGACGACACCTCTCCTTTTCCGCTCTGGCCGGAGCGCGACGCCGATGCCCACCTGTCGGTGGACACACGCGCCCAGCCCGAAGATTCAGTCTGGAACTAGCGGCTACCGCGAACTACGCAGCGGAGAGGAGGTGCTTCGGAGGGGGCTCGAGAGCAGGGGGAGCGGAGGTCACGGGGGCCGATTGAACCTGCACAACAGCCGAGGTCATGATCTGTGGCGCCAGGCTCGGCGCCGGCGCTGACAGAGCGCACGCCATCTGCGCGCAGGGTAGCTCGCACCCGGCGCACCCGTCGAACGCCATGGCGACAGGCCCCAACAGCAACCAGATCGCGACGAACACAACACCCAAGGTGCGCTTTGACATCGCTCTCTACTCTAGGAGGCTCCGGATGGACTGTCAAGGATTCGCAGGACCGCGGCTCGGGTCGTGGGCCGGCCGCCCACGCACTGCGGGCGGCCGGCCGAGCCTTGCCTCATACTTTCGCCAGCTCGCCCGACTGAATCAGTTCGACGAGAACATTCCACTCGTCCTTGGTCAGGACCGCCAGATTGCCGGCCTCGCCA
>Ga0210408_10004095_pt1 | contig 13128 bp, 13 predicted proteins | sample IncBWH4MmetaG_FD_155471 | JGI IMG/M metagenome (GOLD analysis project Ga0210408, IMG submission 155471) | Forest soil microbial communities from Barre Woods Harvard Forest LTER site, Petersham, Massachusetts, United States - Inc-BW-H-4-M | ecosystem: Environmental > Terrestrial > Soil >...
CCCGTCACCGGAGAATTCCGATTCTCCCGTACGCCCGATACGCACGATCCCGTCGGTGCCGACGATGCCCAGCACACCATGGGCGCCCAACTTTGAAGTCTCATAACCACTGACGAAATAGGCCGCATCGACCGCGACGACCACCACGCCGCCAAACGCGCCATCCACCGTAGTCATCCTGCGGCTGAAGTACAGATTCTTGTCCACTGTCTGATCCCGCGCAGGCTGTCCGACAAAGAAACTATCGCCTTCACGCTGCTTGCGAAAGTAGTCTTCATTGGCCACGTCCTGTCCCCGAGTCGCGCGTGTGCTGTCTATGATTGTGCCTTGACGATTGGCAATGCTTACGCCGAAAAGCAAATCCGGAGGCAACAAACCCTTGTCCCTGAGTTCTGCGAGCGCACCGTGTTCCCGGTCGCCTTCGTGCCAATACTTGACGAGGTTCATGGTTTGATCGATTTCATGCAAAGCGCGGGCAACCTGGGCTTCGTAGGTGCCCAATAGCTCGCGGCTTGACACCGATGCAGCATGCTCCGCGTCGGAGTGCTTCACCTTGATGAGTCCCAGGGTCGATCCCCAAATGGCGGTCAACAAGAGCATGGCGATCACGGGAAACAGGAAGGCCGGTTCGGCGACCCGATTCAAACCGCGACGAAATGTTTCTGCGACCGCCACCGCCCTTCCTTTTGCCCGCCCTCTGAGCGGCGTTGGGGGGCCGGGAAATCCTAAGTCCTGCCAACTTCCGTAAGCTAGCAGGATCCGGGCGCGTCGCCGCTCGACTGGTCGTGTAAGGATTTCCCTACGCGCAGAGTGTGCTTCAGGTGCGCTCCCGCTGTGCCGATAAGCACATACTGCCGGGCCTTTCGCGGACAGCGTCAACGACTGATGCGACTTGTTGTCCGCGCAACGCTGATCGCAACACGAGGTTCCCATGGTTTTCAAAGTGACGCCGGCGGTCGCCGCCTCGATGCTCGCACTTGGCGCGGTGACGGGACACGCGGACGCCACGTTTGACAAGTATGTGACGTTCAGCGGATTTGGCACGCTGGGCGTAGTACATTCCGACTACGCCAAAGCCGATTTTATCGGCAACGTGGTTCAGCCCCGCGGAGCCGCCAATACCGCTTGGAGTGCAACTCCCGACAGCGATTTGGGCGGCCAGGCCAATTTCACCCTGACCGACAAACTCAGCGGTGTAGTGCAAGTCCTCATACGCGACGACGCAAGCGGCAATTTCAAGCCCACTGTCGAGTGGGCCAACCTCCAGTACCAGATCACCTCGGACTTGAAGGTGCGGCTCGGCCGAATGGTCTTGCCGACCTACGAATACTCGGACACTCAGAACATCGGCTATACCTTACCGTGGGTACGGATACCCATCGAAATCGCCTACACGGACGCAGGACTTCACAGCGACGGCATCGATGCGCTCTACCGCGTGAAGACGGGCAGCGTCACCCAGAATTTACAGGTGCAGTGGGGAACCACGACGGTGGACTTGCCCGGAGTGGAGTTTACTTCTACGTCTGCGGTTGTCGTGGTGTTCAGCGACACTCTGCAATATGGCGACACCAGCCTGCGTCTCGTGTATCAGAAGTACGACGCCTCGTCATCCCCGGCGGTTCGACTCCGGGTGACGGGGGCTGGACTAACCTATGATCCGGGCCCTTGGTTCGTGATGGGGGACAGCAACTACAGCGAAGACAAGTTCTTTGGCGACTCATTCGCTTGGTACGTCAGTGGTGGTGTGCGACTCGGCCGCTTCGCGCCCTATGCCATTTACTCCAGCACGCGCGCACAAAGTGCAGGTACATCGGGGCTCAAGTCCCTGGGTAACGATCACACCGTGTCCGCCGGTGTACGCTGGGATTTTGCCAAGAGCCTCGATGCCAAACTACAGTTGCAGCAGGTGACCATCGACAGCCTGGATGACACCGCTTCATTTGCCGACCTTCAACCGGGTGCCCGGGTCGGCGACAAAGCCCATGTCCTCAGCTTGACCTTGGACTTCGTGTTCTAAGGCCATGTCACTGTGAAACCTCACATCAAATCGTCGGCGTTCGGCGCCCTGATCCTCGCTCTTTTCGCGGTCGCTGAACTTCGGGCGGAAGAGATCGTCGTCATTGTCAATCTTGCGGCAGCAACGATCAGCAAGGAACAGATTGCCGACCTCTACCTCGGTAGAAGTGACGCCTGGACCCCCATCGATCAAGCCGTAGGTTCCGGAATCTACGTCGAGTTCTACAAGAAGGTGACGGGCCGCGACAGCGCGCAGATCAAGGCAATCTGGTCACGGATCCTGTTCACGGACCGGGGCATTCCGCCGAAGCAACTGGCCGATTCGGCGGCCGTGAAGAAGGCCGTGGCCGCCAACCCGAAAGCGGTGGGGTACATCGAAAAGTCCGCCGTGGATGCCTCGATCAGGGTCGCGTTATCGATCGATTGAACAACCGGTCTCGGATCCAACGGGCCGTTCCGCCCGCCGCAGATCAATCCAATCAAGTCTTGGATTTTTGGCGAAATAGCGCAGAAGAATCCTGTAGACGTCGACGTCGAATGCAACGCTCGAATCCTTCTCGCCGAGCGCCGCGACTTCCTCCTCGCTCCGCGCCGTGCCGAGATAAGTCCAGTGATCGACGACATGAAGGTCGGCGCCCGACCCGCGGTCCGGACCGAAGCCGCGTGCAGCCCGCTCACGCAACGCAATGCGCCCCGGGAACGGCCACGCCTTTAATTTCAACGAGGACAGCGCCAGCAGCAGGCGCGTGTGGTGCAGGATGAGCGGCTCCTTGCCCAGGCAGACGCCCCTGCACTTCCCGACGTGGAATGCCAGGCATGAACCCGCCCCGTCTTCCAGACCCAAGACCTTGAGGCATAGCTGGCGCGCGTGGGCAATATCGGTGAGCGCCTTGCGGGCATCCTTCTCGGAATGAAAGACGCCAAAACACTGCGTGAGCTCCGCAGGTTCCATGCCGTCGATGGGGACCGCCTCGACAGGGTTCGGCGGACTGCGCGGCGCCTGCGCACCGCCCAGCGCCTGTGTACTGCCCGGCGGCTGCGCACCACCCGGCGCCCGCGCACCGCCCGCGCGCAATGTATAGGACTGGGCTTTGCTCTTCGAACGCCGGTTGTACAGCGGCTTCTGGGTCTTGATCCACTCGGCTTCGAGCAGCATCGCCCCCAGTTCACCGGCGGTTTCCGCCCAATCGACGCGCCGCACCTGATTCGCCATCCCGCCGTCCTTGGACCCTGCATCCTTGGGGCCAAAATGACTGCACACGCGGGTGCGCAGTGAATTGCCCTTGCCGACGTACAGCAAGGTATCGCCCTCGCCGAAGAATCGATATACGCCGGGCCCTTCGGGCAAATCGTCGGCCAAACCAGGCGGCAAATGATCGGGCAATTGGCGGGCACCAAGCACGATCTGCACCGCGCCGGCGAGTTGCGGTTCCGGCAGGTCGCGGCGCAATTTGAACCAGAAATCATGCAGCACTCTCGCGTCGCCCAGGGCACGGTGCCTGGCGCTGCAGGTGAGCCCGTTCCTCTCCATCACCGCATCCAGATTGTGGCGCGCATGCGCGGGAAACAAGCGTCGCGACAGTTTGACGGTACACAGAACCTTCGCCGAGAAGTTCATATCCGCCCTGAGAAATTCGCTGCGCAGAAACGAATAGTCGAAACGCGCGTTGTGCGCCACGAGCACCGCCCCTTGCGTCTTCTGCCGCACGACTTCGGCGATCTGGGCAAAGCGCGGCGCGTCAGCCACCATCTGGTTGCTGATGCCCGTAAAGGCCTCGATGTAGGCGGGAATGGGGCACTCTGGATTCACCAGCGAACTCCACTCGTCGGCGAGTTCGCCATTCGTCACGCGAACGATGCCCACTTCGGTGATCCGGTCAAAGGCCGCGTTCCCGCCCGTCGTCTCCAGGTCGACGAATACTAGATCGTGCGGAAGCTCCTCAGCCGCGGCCATCGAGCGACAGCAGGGGGTAGTACAGATCCGGACGCCGGTCGCGAAACACGCCCCAGGACTGCCGCTGGCGGCGCACTTCCTCCAGATCGAAGGCGGCGGTCAGCACGGTCTCGCTCACACGATCCGCTTCGGCAAGCTTTTCGCCGGTTGGCGAGGCGATGAACGATGACCCGTAAAAGGTCATGGTGTACTTTTCGCCCTGTTCCGTGCCGACGCGATTCGAAGCCACCACCGGCATGATGTTGGCGGCGGCATGACCCTGCATGGTGCGCTGCCAGTGTCCGCTCGAGTCGATGCTCGGGTCCTGCGGTTCCGAGCCGATCGCCGTGGGGTAGAGCAGCATGTCGGCGCCCATCAATGCCATGGATCGCGCGGCTTCGGGAAACCACTGGTCCCAGCAGATCGCCACGCCCAGTTTTGCGTAGCGTGTGTCGAACACCTTGAATCCGGTATCACCCGGCGAGAAATAGAACTTTTCGTGATAACCCGGACCTTCCGGAATGTGCGATTTGCGATAGCTTCCGAGCACCGCGCCGTCGGCGTCGATGACGACAATGGAATTGTAAAAGGCGTTGTTGGCGCGTTCGAAGACACTGATGGGCAGCACGACCCTCAAGTCGCGCGCCACCGCGCGGAAATGCTCGACCGCGGGATGAGCGTCCAGGGACTTGGCCAGTTCCAGATGCCGCGAAGAGTGATCCTTGCAGAAGTACGGCGTCTCGAACAACTCCTGGATCAGAATCACCTGGGCACCGCGGCTCGCCGCTTCGCGGATCAGCTTGTCGGCGCGCGCGATGTTCGCGTCGCGGTCCCAACTGCAGGCCATCTGAGTGGCCGCCACCGTTACTGTGCTCATAGGGTTTGTATGCTAACTGATCTCTGGGTCCGTCCACTATCGGACGGGGTCGCCGCGACCCCGTAATTCCGGCGCGCCAGCGCCTAGAAAGTGGGCGGCGAACTCGCGCTGACGATTTCGCAAGCTTCGCGCCCCAGGTTGCGGAAGCGATGCGGCAGCGAGCTCTTGAAATAGTACGCGTCTCCGGGGCCGAGGATCCGCGACTCGCCGCCCACCGTGAGTTCGATTTTTCCCGTGACGATCACACCGCCCTCCTCTCCCGGATGCGTCAACATTTCGTCGCCCGTATCGGCATTCGGAGCATAGCGCTCATGCAAGATCGACATGCTGCGCTTGGGCAAACGACTGCCGACAAGGCGCAGTTCGACGGAACCGGTGCCGATATCCGCCAATTCCTGCCGCGGGAAGAACACCTGCGGCTGGCCGCCGAGATCCAGCGTGAAAAAATCGGCGAGCGCCATGGGAATGCCGTCCAGCACTTTTTTCAGCGAGCTGACCGAAGGGCTCACGCGGTTCTGCTCGATCAAGGAAATCAGACCGTTGGTCACGCCCGCGCGCTTCGCCAATTCGCGCTGCGACAGCCCGTACATCTGGCGTACGGCTTTCAAATGGGTACCCACGTCCAAGCTCATAGCGTCTATTATAATAGACAGAAGGCGGCTGTTGTGAGTGAAAATTGAGCTTAGTGTCGATTTTCCTTATCATCAGTGGCCCGAAGGCAGCCTACCGCAAGGATCCCGCATGAACGCCCGACTCACCCCCGCTCTCGCGAACGGCGACCTCGACGCATTTTGGATGCCGTTCACGGCGAATCGACACTTCAAGGCGAATCCGCGCTTGCTCGCTCGAGCGCTGGGCATGTACTACTGGACGGCCGACGGCCGCGAAGTCCTCGACGGGGTTTCAGGCCTGTGGTGCGTGAACGCGGGTCATGGCCGGCGGGAAATTACCGAAGCGGTGACGCAGCAACTCGGCACCATGGAGTACGCCCCAACCTTTCAAATGGGTCACCCCATTGCGTTCGAACTTGCCAACCGGCTGGCCGGCATCGCGCCTCCCGGGCTCGACCGCATTTTTTTTACGAATTCAGGGTCGGAATCGGTCGATACCGCGCTGAAAATCGCGGTTGCCTATCACCGCGCCCGCGGCGCCGGCCAGCGCTCCCGTTTCATCGGCCGCGAAAAGGGCTATCACGGAGTGGGCTTCGGCGGCATGTCGGTCGGCGGCATTGTCAACAACCGCAAGTTCTTCGGCGCCGCGATGCTGCCCGGCGTGGATCATCTGCCGCACACCCTGGATATCGAACACAATGCCTTCTCGCGCGGACTGCCGCAGTGGGGCGCCCATCTCGCCAATGAATTGGAGCGTCTGATTGCCCTGCATGACGCGTCGACCATTGCCGCGGTCATTGTCGAACCCATCTCCGGATCCGCCGGAGTGATTCTGCCTCCCATCGGCTACCTGAAGCGCCTGCGCGAAATCTGCGATCGGCACGACATACTGTTGATTTTCGACGAAGTGATCACGGGGTTCGGGCGTATCGGCAAACCGTTCGCGAGCCAGGCATTCGACGTGACCCCGGACCTCATTACCACGGCGAAGGGCCTCACTAACGGCGCCGTGCCCATGGGCGCGGTATTTGCTCACCGCAAAATTTACGATGCCTTCATGCAGGGACCGGAAAATGCGATCGAGCTGTTCCACGGCTACACCTACTCTGCGCACCCCGTCGCCTGCGCCGCCGCGCTGGCGACGCTCGATGTCTATGCCAAGGAAGGTCTGCTGACGCGCGCCGCATCGCTCGCGTCCGAATGGGAAAACGCCGTGCATTCGCTGCGCGGCCTGCCGCGCGTCATCGACGTGCGCAATTACGGCTTGATCGGCGCGGTGGAACTCGAGCCGCGGGCGGGCAAGCCGGGCGCGCGCGCCTTCGAGGTATTCCTCGAGTGTTTCGAGCGCGGCGTCATGGTGCGACAGACGGGCGACACCATCGCCCTGTCGCCCCCATTGATCATCGAATCGAAGCAGATCGCACGCATTGTCGAAACCTTGGGCGCGGTGATTCGCGAGATCGCCTGACTGAAAGGCGTGCAACTGAAAACACCCGCATCGTCGCGGACGTTTTCGTCAGGCCGCCGGGACCGCGTTGTCTCGGCCCGGTTCGCTAGTAGACGAGTAGGGCCTTTGTAATACGGACAACATGTCCCCCCGCCACTGTCCCGTCGGCGAAGTTGTTGTTCCAATAATAACCGCTACCGCTGGGAGCGACAAAGTAAGTGTAAGGCGCGTTGGCGTGAAATCCCGCATACACCACACTGGCAACACAATCAGCGGTCATCGTGTAGGTGCCGGTGCCACTATATGTGAAGGTCGCGGTTCCGCCGCTGTTGAACAATTGAAACCACTTGAAGTTGCCGTGCCCGTCGTAAGACTCTCGGCCGCTCGTTGAATAGGGACCGCCGGCATTCGTGGCGGCATAGGCCCACACATACGTGCCGAGCATGGTCGCGATTGAACAAGTACTCGCCGTATCGTCTTCGTTGTCGGCGAAAGCTGGGACAGCGGCGCTGAGCCCGAGAAGCGACATGCATGCGGTCGCTATAAATTTTCTTTTCATTGGTTCTCCACTTCTTGGTTTTTCGATGCACTGCTCACAGCGTCGAGCGCTGTAGCTTGGCGGAACGGTTATAACACGTGAATGACGTTCCGCATGGCGGCAGGTCTTATGTCAAGTGATTGCCGAAACGGGAACGAATGCCTCGCATGCGGGCACGCCGAGCCCTTTCTAACTCTTGGATTCGAAGATCGAGTACCATTTTTTACAAGGCTCGGCTACCTCCCAGACGCCCTCGAAGCCGGCGGGTACGACGAAGGCGTCGCCCGCGCGCAGCTCGTATTTCTCGCCCGAGACGGACTCGACGCGAACGCGGCCTTCGATGAGCACGCAGAATTCATGCTCGGTGTAGCGCACGCGCCATTTGCCGGCGGTACTGGTCCAGATGCCGCAGAAGAATTGCTGAGTCGGCTCGGTATATTGATTCGATACCCGCGCGCGCGGAATGCCGGCGAGTATATTTTCGGGTGAAGGATTGGCGGACTCTCCCGTCTGCACGCGGTCAAGGACGACGATCTTGGGGCGCTCGCTCATGCGCTATCGTAGGCTGGGGGCCCCGGCGGAACAAGTGCGGCCCGGAGCCCATGGGCGCTCCGGGCCGCGACACTCGCCTCATCACTCGTTCTCACTCACCTGCGCGACAGCCGCCTCTCCCTGCGCTTGCAGCGTCAAGCGAACCCGGCGCTCGAGCGCATAGCCATCGTTGTCGGCCGCGACGCTCTGACTCTTGCCGTAGGCATTGACTTCGAGCACCTCATCGTTGATGCCCGCGGCCAGAAACAGGTCCCGCACGGCGTTGGCCCGAGCCTCCGAGAGCTTCAGATTGGTTTCCACGGTACCGCGCGGGTCGGCATAACCGTCCACCCTCACTTTGAGCGCCGGAGACTTGGCCACCGCCTGCGCCAACATCTGAATCTGATGCGCGATTTCCGGTGTGATCTCGGCGCTGCCGGTGCGGAACAGGATATCTCCCTGCAGCCCATTGAGAACCTCGCTGCCATCTTCCCTGGCCTTTTGCGCGGTCTCGACCTTGTGAGTCAGATCGCCGAGCCGAGCCGTCAGGCTCATATTGCTCTCGGTCAGTTGGTTCTTTTCGTTCAGCAGCGCGGACTTCTCGGTCTGCAGCTCGGATTTGTCGATCTGCAACGCAGCAACTGTCGCCTCCGCCTTGGTCGCATCGCCCGCGCGATGCACCCGGTTCCCGAGCCAGGTTCCGAGCCCGGCCCCGATGACCGCGCCCAGCGGCCCGGCGGCAAAGGCGCCGATCACTCCACCCGTCACAAATCCGACCGGCTCATGCGCTGTGGCCGGTTTGGGCTCGCCCGCCAAGGCCGCCGTGCTCATCGCCAACAGCCCAATCGTCCCAACGGTCTTTGAAAATACAGTACTCATAACAGCTCCTTCATGTCGATTCGCCAGGAGGCGACGACCGCCGCCTCGTGGAAGCCATTACGGACTCACATTAGGGCATTGCCCTACCCCACTTGAGGCAAATGATGGCGAAGCGACGATGAATTCGACAAGGACGCCGGGAGAGTGCGGCGGGACCTTCAGGTCTTCAGCGAGAACGGCGTGAAATTGGTGCCGGTATCGTAGTAATCCTCGTTTTCCGCCTTTTTGAGAAACGACACGATGCGATAAGTCAGCGGCGCCGCGATGATTTCCCAGCCGCTTTTCAGGAGGTATTGGGTGAACATGAGACCGATGAGCTGCGGCAGCGGCTTGATGCCGTAGAAGGCGGCGAAGTAGAAGATCACCGAGTCCACCAGTTCGCCGCACACGGTTGAACCGACGATTCGGGTCCAGAGCCAGCGGCCCCGAGTCCAGATCTTCATCTTTGCCAGCACGTAACTGTTGACGAAGGTTCCGCATAGAAATGCGGTTATCGATGCCATCACGATTCGCGGCGTATTGCCGAAGATCGCCTCCACTGCGGCTTGATTGGCGCGCGACATTGCCGACGGCGGCAAGTGCACAACCACGGCCGACATGAGGGAGGCGAAGGCCAGCGCCGCAAATCCCGCCCACACGACGCGCCGATCGCGCGCGTAACCGTACACTTCGGTCAATATGTCGCCAAAGATGTAGGAGATCGGGAAGAACAGCACACCGGCGAGAAAGGTGACGGTGCCGAATATCGGCACGTCAATCGAGGTCTCCTTGGCCGGCCCGATCAAGTTGGAACACAGCAAAATACAGACGTAGGCCGCCATCACAAAATCGTAATAGCGGTATTGACGGGGATGCAGCGGCGTAGCCATGGTGCAGTAAGTGTAGCCGCAACCACCCGGGATTCCGATGATATGTCACACCGGCTGCGCCACCGTCGTGGTTTGGCGAAGAGCATCACACCAAGAGAGGGGCCGGTACGGTAGATATACAGATTCAAACCTCAAGCAGCGGATCTATGGAGCACGGCAAACCCTACAGCGCGACGGACAGTCCGCTCGTCGATTTCGATGCCGTGTGCCAGAAAGTGCGAACTGCAATCGATCCGGCTCGCGCCTATGCCGTGTCTCTGCACGACCAGAATGGCGATGTGCTGTGGTTGAGCGAGAGCTCGATGGGCCCCGACGAACACAACGCGGTTCGCGAAGCAATCGAAGCATTCTCCAACGCCGGCGGGCCGCCGGTGCTGATATACGACCTGGGCGACTCGCGTTCGGCGGTACTGCTGCGCGCGGTCAACGGCCGACGCGCCATGGTCGGCGCGATCATGATCATCATGGACGCTCGCGTCATCAAGCAAGACGCTCGCGGCGCGCTCAAAGTGATGACGCCCAAGCTGCAGCGCGTGCTCGCCGATTTCGCCGCCATGCGCCCCGACAGCGAGCCGCAGGCGGCGATGTCCGCACGGCTCAACGGAGCGGCGACGCTTTCCTTGGTTGATGAAGCGCCGGCGCCGGCCGCACACAGCCCACCCTCGCCGCCGGCCCCCGCCGCACGCACCACTCCCGCGGCGCGGCCCGCCGCTGCTCCCACGCCGCCGCCCGCCGCGCGCACCGCTTCGGCTGTCCGGACACCGGCGCCCAGTGCGCCGCCTCGGGCGCCGGGACCGCCCGTTGGGACCGCCGCCGGCAGCCCGGCCGGATTCGCGAACAACCGTGCGCAAGGGACAGTGACGCCGGAAATCGATCGCCTGCACGACGCGTTGCGCCGCAGCCCGATTGCGCTGCATATACAGCGCTTGGTCCCGCTGACCAAGGGCAGCCAGCTCAAACGCTATGAAGTGCTGCTGCGTTCGGGGTCCGATGGCGCACCGAACGCCGCCCCGCACGCCATGCTCAAAGCCGCCGTCGAAAACGGTCTCGGCTCCATGATCGACCGCCGGGTGATCACCGAGCTCATCGGCTTCCTGGTGCGTCATCCGGAAGTCTGGAAATCCACCGCCGTCATGTTTTCCGTCAATCTAACGACCACCGCCCTGCACGACGAACACTTCTTCAAATTCGTAGCATTGTGTTTGACGAAATCGTCACTGCCGAAGGGAATGATCGCATTCGAGATCGATACGGCGACGGCGGTCAAACTCACCGACAAAATGCCGGAGGTCGCCGCCGCGCTGCATCGCCTCGGCTGCCCGTTGGTTCTCGATGACTTCGCGCTGAAGACCGAGTGCTTCGATTTGTTGCGCCTACCGGGGGTCCACTACGTGAAGCTGGCGCCCGAGATCACGGCGAAAATGCGCACCGACAAGTTGTCGCAGGCGGCCATCACGGCCGTCGTGCAAATGGCCCGGGTACTTGGCATGCACACCGTGGCCAAGCGTACCGAGAGCGCCGCGGAGCAGGAATGGTTGACCGCGTTGGGCGTCGACTTCGTGCAGTCGAACTCGATGTCGCCGCCGGTGTCCATCGATACTCTGGCGAAGACGACGATCCTGCCCAGACCCGTGAACCCGATCGCCTAGTCGCTGCGCGAGACCGAAGCATCCGTGCCGATGTCCATTTCCTGATCAACGCGGGCTTCGAGGGATGGCGATGGTCACCGCCAGCGCGCACCCACTTGAGGTCCTTTACCAGACAGCACTTGCAAATCATTGGAAACAAAGCAAACTATGGGGGTCTGCAACGAGACACCGGGACCGGGCTAAGTGTTTTGTTAGTCCCATGAGGTTCGGTTCCGGTTCCCGTTAGACTATCCCCCATGATATTCACCGCGCTGATCGCCGTCTTCGTACTTGCGGGAATTCTATTCTTGTTCGCCGCGGTCCGCCGCCTACGCCGCCGCAGTTTGCTTGGCGGTGCGGCGCACGGCGCCACCGCGCTCGTACTCATTTTGCTCGGTGCGGGCGCCGCACTGATCGCCGCCAATTTGCGCACCTACCAGCGCCTCACCTTCGAACAACCCGCCGGCGAGCTGCAACTGAACCGTACGGAGGAGCGTGCGTTCAACGCGGTGTTGACCTATCCCAGCGGCGAGCGCGCCAATTTCGCGTTGCGGGGCGATGAGTGGCAGGTCGATGCTCGAGTGCTCAAATGGCATGCCTTTGCCAATATGGTCGGGTTCGATACGGCCTATCGCCTGGAACGCATCAGCGGCCGCTACACGCGCGTCGAGGACGAGCGGACCGAAGCGCGCACGGTGTATTCTTTAAATCCGCCGCAGCGCATCGATCCGTGGGACCTGGTGCATCGGTACCACTCGTGGATGCCGTGGATGGACGCGCTATACGGCAGCGCGACCTTCCTCCCCATGTCCGACGGTGCACTGTATGAAATCAAGGTGTCGCAGAGCGGACTGATCGCGCGACCGCTCAACCAAGCTGCGCGCGATGCGGTCGGCAGTTGGCGTTGAAGGCTGGAAGCATTGCGCGGATCGCTCTGATCGGGGCCGGCGTGGCCCTGTTGGCCGTGACGGTTCCGGTGGTCTGGCTCAAAGCTCATGAGAATGAGCTGGTGTTTGCGGCTGAGCGCAGCCGAGACGATCTCCTATCCGCACCGCCTGCGGACGCAGAACGCGTGGCGGTGCCCGTGCCGAACAGCGTCGCTCTCGCGGGTCTGGTGTATCGCGCCGATGGCGCCGCTGATACCGGCTTTTGGGTACTGCAGCTGCATGGCAACGCCGATTCCGCCTTCGCGGCCGGGCAGGTGGGCCGCTGCGAAGCGCTGCGCCGATCAGGATTCAATGTGTTGGCAATCGACTACAGCGGCTTTGGTCTGACCCCGGGCAACGCTTCGGAACGGGGAATGTACGAAGACACGGAAGCGGCATACCAAGCGCTCTTGGCGCGCGGAGTGCCGCCAAATCGCATCATCCTTCTGGGCCATTCGCTGGGATCAGGACCGGCCGTACTGCTCGCCACGCGGCACGAGGTGGCAGCGCTGGTGCTGTTCGGCGCGTTTACGTCGATACCGGATGCGGCCGCAGACAGATACCCATTTTTGCCGGTGCGACTGGCCGTCTCGGTTCAGTTCGATTCGCTGGCCCGAATCGGGGCCGTTCATGTGCCGGTGGTGATCGCCCACAGCCGCGCCGACACGGTGGTCCCCTATTCGCACGCGCTGAGACTTCTCGCCGCGGCAAACGAACCCAGGCACTTGATCACTTTCGACGCCCCGAGCGATGACGGATTCGGCGGTCACGTCGCCTCACTATTCGATCATGTGGATGTGCTCCGGTCGGCGCTCGTCGAACTGATACCTGGGTTGCCGCCGCCCGGGTTGCCGCCGCCCAAACTATGAC
>Ga0210408_10004096_pt1 | contig 13122 bp, 10 predicted proteins | sample IncBWH4MmetaG_FD_155471 | JGI IMG/M metagenome (GOLD analysis project Ga0210408, IMG submission 155471) | Forest soil microbial communities from Barre Woods Harvard Forest LTER site, Petersham, Massachusetts, United States - Inc-BW-H-4-M | ecosystem: Environmental > Terrestrial > Soil >...
CTGCTCAGTGGCTACCCAAAACTCCGGCTGCGCCGCTTTTTCTTTATTTCCGAACACCCGCTATCCTATTCAAAACCAACCACTCCTCGCAAAACATTTCACCGGAAAGTTGGCAGTTTTTCAACAGACTGCTAGGGATGAAGCGGTGTAGGCACCTGTAGCCCGACCAACCCGAGTTGCTTATCTTTACCAATAATAGCGGTGCCACCGCCTTGGATTGTCATGTCCCATAGCAAAGACCAACTTACTCCGGTTGTTGACGGCGCTCCCGAGCCGGGCAAACTGTAGATCGATGGTGACCCGCCGCCCACGGAGGCTGCCGATATACCTATTGATACTGGAGGCACGGGTAACGTCGTGTTAAAAGTATACGGGGACCCTTGATAATGTGAGAGCCAACCCCACGTAAGGCCTGATGTCGCTGGCATCACCAGCGTTACCCCCTCCGCAGGCAACGATGGTGCTGACGCGGTGAGTGAAGAAATGCTGGACGAGCTTGGGGCAGCCAGTGCCACAATTTCGGTCCCGGGAGGCAAGGCGGACCGACTTGCCAGGAGCCGCTGCGTGTCCCCACTGGTGCGCGACTGGATGAAACCGCGCTTCTGCAAAGACGCGAATTTGTTGACCTCACGTTGAACCGCCGCATGATCCGGCAGCGGGGATTGAAAATCTTTGAGGAGTGAAGCGGTTTCGGACAGCTTGGCGAGGTTGAAACCGCTCGTCACAAAATCACCTTTCCCGTCGAAGGCGATTAATTCACCAGCACTCAACCCGTGCGACTGACCATTCATGAGCACCACGACCTTGCCCGCGAGCGCACCAATAAGCAGGACCTCAGGCTGACCTGCTTTCCCTTCGGCAATACGTGCAAAGCCCGTCCCGCCTTTCACCGTCGCCTGTTTGCCGGCGTGATCCAAAAGCAATTGCTGGTTCCGCCCTACGAAGTCAAACAGGCACGTTCCCTTCGAAAGACCTACCGCGTCGTTTCCGTTCAAACGTAAGGTGCTGTCCGCACCGAGCCGGATCACGCTCTTTCCGAGATCAACCTGCGCATGTGAGCCTGCGCTGGTTTCGATGTTCTGCTGGCCAGACACGTTTTCGGCGACAGAAACAGCGCCAGATTTTTCAGAAACCGTGAAGGCAAACAGGGGGACGGTGGCGACCGAAACGAAAAGAACAGTTATAGAAAGCAGTTTTTGGGGTGTTTGGGGACCACTCATAAGTGGCATTCTCTATTGGCCGGGAGAAACGTCAAGTATTAAATGTCGGTATTAAATGCCGGCAAAATGGGGGTGCTCAACGATTGCGATTTCTGCAGCGCGTCGGCAAATCATCGAGGATTTTCAATCTTGAAATGCTCGACCTTCGGAACCCGCCGGCAACGGACAAGGCAAGGGGCACGGGTTCGGGAGGTGTGCCGGGTTTTGGCGTGGACTGGGCCGAAACGGAATAGACTTTGGCCGTTATTGAGCCTTCACCTACCAGCTCGTTTTCGCGATACGTGCCAAAGGCCGAGAGAAAATCCGGAGATAACCAGTGGCGCGAGGTAAATCCAAGCGTTCGGCAGGGACCGATTTCCGATGGGTTCACTCCAGACCAAAACTTCCCAAAGCTCATTAAAGGTGATGATGAAGGCGAGCAAGAATATAGGACCGGCAATCGCTGGCCCTGCCCAATGGCCTACAGAAGAGGGGATGAGGCTCATAATACCGACGAAACACAAAAAGACGGAAACAACAAAAACCAAGGCGAATGCCCCGTCAAAGCTGGAGGCAAAGATCATCGGGTGAAACTGTAATCTCTCACGCGGCCATCCTAGCAGCACTTGGCCATTTTGTCACGGCCACGGACCAGGCAGCGGCACCGGTTCGGGAGCGGTTTTTGGCGAAGCGCGCCCGAGCTATGCAATTTTTTGCGGCGTGTATCCATACTGCCGGACGATTTTTGAGGCGGTTTTAAAGTCGATCAAGCTTTTCACGTTTGAAGGAAACAGCCCGAGGCCGATAAGATCGCCGAAGATCCGCTCCAGTCGCTTTTCCAATGCTGCGGCGAGGTCTGTGACAGCAACAGGATCAGGTATGGGCACCGGGACACCATCGGGCGGTCCGTCTTCTATGCCGCGTGCCGTCTTTTTCGGAGGCCGTGGCGGTGCGGTTGACCCGGCAGTCTGGGTCTTGGGAGTCCGTTCCGGGCGATTGTGACGCGTCATGGGCTTAGCATAAGTCCACAAGGCATTCTCAATGGTGCACGACGAAGGCAAAGCGACCGGATCAATAAGTGGGTAAGGTCGAAAGTGGCGGCGAAGCGCGCGACTAAACCTGGCCGTGCGCAGAGGTGCCGCTCGGTCCCGCTCTGTTCGGCCCAAGTGGTCGGCGGAGTTTGGGGCCAGGGTTCGGGGCGGCGCGGTATTGCTTAATCCAAGGCGGCACGGATACATTGCGGGGGCATTTGGCTACCACGGTTTTCCAGTGGCAACAATGTTGATCGGGCCTATTGATCGCACTGCTCACCCATGACAAATGAAATCCGATTGCGCGCTGTTGAAGAAAGCGATCTTCCCATTTTCTTCGAGCACCAACTCGACCCGGACGCTACTCGAATGGCCGCCTTTCCCTCCCGTAACCGCTCCGAGTTCATGGCCCACTGGGGGAAGATCATGCCTGCGGGGACGGCCACGCTCAAAACCATCCTGTTCCGGGGAGAAGTGGCCGGCAATATCGTCGCCTGGGAAGAATCCGGTAAACTGAAAGTAGGCTATTGGCTCGGGAAGGACTATTGGGGCAAGGGCATTGCCAGCGAGGCATTGTCACAGTTTCTCGTGCAAGTGAAGGCGCGCCCGCTGTATGCACATGTTGCCAAACAGAATATCGCTTCGGTTCGGGTATTGCAGAAGTGTGGATTTAAAATTTCCGGCGAGGACAAGTTTGCCGGGGTTGATGGTCAACAGGGTGAAGAATTCGTCATGAGACTTGCAGCCAACGACCAAGGATCCAAAGAATGATATTGGGAGGCAGCGTGAGGAGTTGGTGCTGCGGCTCGCCCCGGCATCCTCACTCCGACCTCAAGTATCCGCCGTGCAGACCCGGCGCGGAACCTGAACCTGCGGGGGCTGCTCCGCAGAAGCAATCGCCTTAACGGCACGCCACGCGAGATGCTGAATTCGAGTGTGCCCCCAGGCGCTTTTAGGCAGGCGTTGAAGTTCTTGGAGCGCGCGACTCGGTTTGGCCATGCGCAGCCACATTTCGGCGGTGTTTATTCGAACCGAATCGTTTGTCTTTAGCTTTCCCAGCCCGGTTTTCATGCACATGCATTTTGCCACGCCGCCGGAGGCTTGTCGATTGGGGTCGAGACCTACTAGGAAAAAAATGGGTGCGGAGCCGCGCCTGCCGGCTCATGGCGAGCGGATGCGGTAGAAACGTGCGGGATAATTCGTCCAGGTGGGATCGCTGAAATAAAACGTGTCGCTCGTGAGAGTATTGGTTTGCAGCGGAGACCAAATGGGGCTGGCGAGATTCGTGCTGGCTTCGACCGCAACCACCATGCCGCTGGCCCAGGCGATATTGAACCCGAATTGGTTCGTGCGCACGCCAAAGGTGCCATCGACGGTCTGCACTTGCGGTTTCCATAACGCTGTCGGACGATCCTGCCAAGGATTAGTCCAACCGGTTGTCCCCGGCAAGTAGTAGACGGTCGCATCGTTGTCACCTGAAAACAAAGTCGCAAAAGCAGTGGGAGCGTCGCCCGCGAAATATACTGCCCTGAGGTTATTGCAGTCGGAAAAGGCATAGTCTCGGATGTAGGCAGCGGCGTTGCCTATCGTGACGGCGGTTAGGTTCGTGCAGTCATAGAACGCCTCGAACCCTATGAAAGTAACGGCGTTGGGGATCGTAATCTTGATGAGGCTTGTGCAGCCAGCGAACGGAAAGTCCGCGATGTTGGTGACGCTGTCGGGAATCGTGATGTTGATCAAACTGTAGCAGCCGTAGAACAAATCCGTTCCGATTCTGGTGACATTGGTGGGGATCGTAAGGCCGGCCAGGCTGGTGCAGAATGAGAAAGCATCGTCCCCAATGCTGATAACACCGTTGGGAATGGTGATGTTGGTCAGGCTCGAGCAGTTACCGAACGTATCGTCCAGAATTCTGGTGATGCCGTTCGGAATCGTGACGCTGGTCAGGCTGACGCAGTGATCAAACGCACCACCCCCGATGCTGGTGACGTTGGTGCCAATCTTAACATTGGTCAGACGGGCGCAGCCCTCGAAAACCGCGCCTCCAATGCCAGTAACGCTATTGGGAATGGTGACGTTGGTGAGGCTTGTGCATTCATAAAACGCAAAGTCCCCGATGTTGATGAGGCCGTAGTGGATCGTGATATAATTCAGGTTGGGGCAGGAGGAGAACGCAGAGCTTTCGATGTTAGTGACGCTGTCGGGGATGGCGACGTTGGTGAGACTGATGCAGGTATAAAACGCATTGCTACCGATGGTAGTAACCGGGTAGCCATTGGTCATGCTGGGGATGATCACTGCACCGCCGGGACCGGTGTATTTGGTTATGGTGATCGTGGCATTATTCGTCGTGAAAGTGAATTGTGCCTGGGCCACGGCGGGCGGCATCAATAGCAGTAGCAAAACCCATGAGGCGGAGATGCGCAGCCGGAGGCATTGTCGGACAAGGTTCGGGCGAGTTTGGATCGGTTTTCGGCCCGGTGCAATGGCGCTTTGGAATAGGTTGGTTTGCATGGGCGTGTCCGTTGAAAAACCATCCGGAGTTTCTTAGCAAACTTTTATCCGATGGTCAAGCAAAAGCACGTGCGGCAGGGAGCAGCGCACCTGCCTGCCCGCCCGCTGGCCCGCGCGCGAAGGACTTCGGCTCGAAACACCAATCTGCGCTGCGCGTTCCGGGCCGGAGTCGGTGCCGGGGTGCGGGGCGGATGGGCAACCGACACGCAGAGGCCGGGCAGCGGTGCCGAGCGAGCTGGGGTTGAGCTTGGGTGCGTGGGTGCGCTGGCCAGGAGACTGGAGTCAAGCCGGCTGCGGAAGCGCGCCAGAACGCTTATGCGCTGGCCCAAGGGCTGCCGCCTTGCGTGCCGAAGTTGGGTCATTAAGAGCTCACCCTCGCTCATCGGGGGTGGGCTTCTTTCGGGAAATACCCCGTTTTTGGCAAGACCTATGCTCGATAACAGGGGCAACGCAATGAACAGTATGCGTTGTGTTGCATTGACACAACACGGTGTTGTATCCATATTGGCTGGAGTGGTTTTCAGAAAATGAAAAGCACTGGCGGCGAAAGCCGGTAAAATAAACTAAAACGAACACGATCGCGAATGAGCAGGCCGCCACGGAGCACCAAGAAGCATCTGAACTACCCAGTCGAGACGAACGGCAGTAAATGGGCTGCTGAAAACCGCAAAAAGGCGAGCGCCTTGAGTGACAGCGAGCGTGCTGCACTCTTCAAGAGTGGTATCCTCCGACTTTATGGCGCAAGACAAGCGGTGCGCGCTGGACGTTAATGTTCTCATAGACCTGGCTGAACAAAGGGATTTCGCTTTAGACTTCCTGGGCGTTGTCAGAGAAAAGCACTGCCCCTTCTGCCTCTCACCCACCGCTTTTATTGAGTTGGAATTGCTCATTCGGGATGGCGGTCCCCAGCAACAGAAGGCTGCGAAAGCTGCCATTGCCTCTCTCCATGAGTGGGGGGTTTTTGTGTTCAACCTTAAGCCGGTCCAGCACGGATGCACCAAGGTTTTCGTTCAGCGATTAATACAGAAGGGGTATTTGAGCGAAGATGAGTACAACGACGGTTTGATTCTGGGGGAAGTTGGATGCTTTGGAGTTCCACTCCTTGTTACTTCTGATGACCATTTGCTCGGCATCAGTCCTCATGCCATAAGCGCGGAGTTAAAGGCTTCAGATTTTTTCCCCACGGTCGTCTCGAGTCCTCAAAAGATTGTACGCATTGCGTCGCGGTAAGGGGAGCCAGCACCAAATCCAGCCCGTACCGCCACGACCAAAATGCGAGCTACGACTCAATTTCCGCGTTGTATCCCGGTTGTATCCCGCGTCATGTTTTTTGGATGGGCCCATAGAGGAGGCCGCTGAGCCCGGACGCAGGCGACGACCAAAAAGGCGCACCAACAGGGCGCGCCTAACACACGGTGCTCCGAAGGTAGCGGGATGGGAAAAACCCGGCAATGGAAATCAGAGAAGACCAGTCACCGGTCAATTTAGCGCGTAACACGTTGCTGCGGACAGGAATGTCCGCGCCGCCCCGCCGCCGATTAGGGAATCCGGAAGTGAAAAAAAAGGCGGCTCCACTCGGAGCCGCCCGAACCTAACTAACCACCATTACAAGGAACCTTTTCACGCTAATTGGCACCTGAGATTTCAACAATGGGGTGATCGCCCTATTTGGTTAGAGGCTCTCGGGACTGGCGAGCAAGGAGGCGACGCGGGCGAGGAGGCGGCCGGCGGCGCCGCCGTCCAGGACGCGATGGTCGAAGCTGAGGGTGACGTTGGCTTGCATGACGGGGACGAACTGGGCTTTGGCGTCGTCCCAATGGGGTTCGCGATGGGCGGCGCCCATGCCAAGGACGAGGGTTTGCTCGGGCAGAGGGATGGGGGTGGCCCAGGTGAGGCCGAAGGTGCCGAAGTTGGTGACGGTGGCGATGGAGCCGCCGGTGGCGTCGGCGGGCAGCTTGCGCTGGCGGGCCAGTTCGACGAGTTCGTTGTAACGGGGCACGAGGTCTTTGAGGGGTTGGCGGTCGGCGTGGCGAAGGACTGGAACGAGGACACCGTCTTCGGCTTCAACGGCGAAGCCGACGTCGATGGAGGAGGGGTGGACGATTTTGTTGCCGATGAGGCGGCCGGCCGGGGCGCTGTTTTCGGCCAGGGCGACGGCGAGGGCGCGCAGGGCGTAAAGGGCGGGACCGGGCTTGGCGGAGCAGGTCTTGCGGTGGTTGAGGAGGGGGTCGAAACAAACGGGCAAGGCGACGGTGGCGATCGGGCGGGTCCAACTCCGGCGCATGGCGTCGGCGACGGCGACGCGCATGGAGGAGGCCTGGCTGAGGCGGGATTTCTCGAGGTTGGCGATGAATTTTTCGAAGTCTTTGATGGTGACGCGGCCAGCGGCGCCGCTGCCGGGCAGGCCGGCCAAATCAGCGGCGTGGAGGCCCAACTCGATCATGCGTGCTTTCATGCGCGGGGACATGTAGCTGGCGCCGGCAGCATTGGCCGGGACGGGCAAGCCGCGGACGGTGGGCTGAACGAGTTTCCTGGTGGGCTCGGCCGGGGTCCGGGTGGAAGGCCCGGCGCCGGTCTCGGTGTCCTCGCCGTTGGTTTCGGGGGCGGGCGCGTCCAAGCCGAGGCGGACGGCGTCTTCCTGGCTGGCTTCGAGGTAGCCCAGGACGGTGCCGACGGCGTAGCTTTCGTTGAGGTTGACGAGGAGTTTTTCGACGCGCCCGGTGCAGGGGGCGGCGACGTTCATTGTGGCTTTGCTGGTCTCGACTTCGATGATGTCCTGGTCGGTTTGGACGCGGTCGCCGACTTTGACGAGAAGATTGATGATGGTGGCTTCGGCGATGGACTCGCCGAGCTGCGGCATGATGATGGGGATGGAGGGCATCGTTGCGAAGTTACAAGGTTACAAGGTTACAAAGTTACAAGGGTGGTTAAATGGTTAATTGAGTTAATTGAGTTAACTGAGTTAATTGGGGTTACAGGGTTGCAAAGTTACAAGGTTACAAGGTTACAGGGTTACAAGGGTTACAAAGTTACAAGGTTACAAGGTTACAAGGGTGGTTAAATGGTTGATTGGGTTAACTGGGTTAATTCATGAGCGGAGGAGGCGGCGGGCGGCGGCGGCGATGCTGCGGGCCGTGGGACGATGGGCGGCCCATAGGTTCGGGTGGTAGGGAACGGGGGTATCTTTTGCGTTGAGCCGTTGCGGTGGGGCATCGAGCAGGCCAAAGCCCTCGCTGGCCACACGGGCGATGACTTCGGCGGTGACGCCGCCCCAGGGCCAGGCCTCGCCGACGCACAGCAACCGCCCCGTGCGCGCCACTGAGGCCATCACGGTGTCGGTGTCCAGCGGTTTGACGGAGCGCAGATCGACGACTTCGATTTCGGTGCCTTCGGTAGCGAGTTCTTCGGCGACGGCGAGGGCCTCATGGAGCATGGCGCTGTAGGCGACGATGGTCATATCCCGCCCGGCGCGGGCAATGCGCGCTTTGCCGACGGGGACGGCCTCGGTGGGCAGCCGCTCAGCCTTGAGATGGTAATAAAGATATTTGTGCTCGCAAAAGATCACCGGGTCGTCAATCGCCACGGCTTCGAGCAACATGCTGTAGGCATCCTCGACGGTCGCCGGGGTCATGACGATCAAACCGGGGTAGTGAGCGTAGAGGGCTTCCATGCTCTGGCTATGAAAGGGGCCGCTGCCGGAGGTGCCGCCGCTGGGCAGGCGGATGGTAATAGGGCAAGGCACGCGGGTGCGCCAATGAAGGGTGGCGGCCTGGTTAACAATTTGATTGAAGCCGGGGGTTGAAAAGTCGGCGAACTGCATTTCGATGATGGGCCGCATGCCTTCGATGGCAGCGCCCACCGCCAACCCGAGCATCGCATCCTCGCTGATGGGGGAGTCGAGGACCCGGCCGGGAAATTGGCGCGCGAGGTTTTTGGTGGCTTTGAAAGCGCCGCCAAAGGCGCCGACGTCCTGCCCGTAGATAAAGACGCGCGGGTCCTCGGCCAGGGCCCGGGCCTGGGCTTCGCGGATGGCGTCGAGGTAGGTGATGCTCATGGCGGGGGGGCAGGGGTTACAGGGTTACAAAGTTACAAGGTTGCAAGGTTGCAAGGTTGCAAGGTTACAAAGTTACAAGGTTGCAAGGTTGCAAGGTTACAAAGTTACAGGGTCACAAGGTTACAGGGTTACAAGGTTACAGGGTTACAAGGTTACAGGGTTACAAGGTTGCAGGGTTACAAGGTTGCAGGGTTACAAGGTTGCAGGGTTACAAGGTTGCAGGGTTACAAGGTTACAAGGTTACAGGTTCCAAGGGGAGCGAGGCGAGCCAAGCCTCGAGCTCGTCGTCGGTGTCGCCGTAGGGAATGGAATCCTCGCGAAGCTCGAGGTCCTGACCGAGCTTGCGAGCACGCAGCCAGCGCAGATAGCCATTGAGAAGCCTCAGCACGCTCCAGCCCTCATTCTTCGACGTCGCAACTTCTACGGTTGGGATATACGACTCATCGTCGCACACGTTGAGGTCGTCCACGAGTTCCTGCAATGAACCGCGGGCCTGAAGCATGAACCGGATTTGATCAAGGTAGTGAAAGCGCCCATGCCCTTCAGCAATGTTGTTGGTCAGCGACACCGCTGCGCCGCGGATTTGGCTGGCCAACTTGAACTTCTCGTAATCAGGCAGCCACCGGGCGACAGCATACATCTTTTTACGGAACTGCCGCGCAGCCTTGTACACGTCCAAATCCTCAAAGGTCTGAAATCGTTCCACGCTACTGTTCATTGCTGCTCCTGAATCGTTATGTTTAGCGCCTCGAACCATGTAACCATGCAACTCTTTGTAACCTTTTCAACACTTCTGTGACCCTCAAACGCCTTCGTGCCCTTCACTCAGGTGTTTCGAGGCCAGGGCGCACCACTCTTCTTTATAGGGATCCGGCCCCGGCTCGCGCTGGACTTTAGCGACGGTTTCCTCGATGGTCTGCGCCGCTTCGTTGCGCCACCCCGCCAAGGCCGGCGGGTCGGCCCAGCCCTGGTCCACGACGTAAGCCTCGGCGACTTTCAAGCAGTCCCGCCCCACCGGGGATGATTTGAGTGTGGCTTCGACATAGCCGGCGTCGTCGTGTTCGCCATGCCCGCACAAGCGCAACAGCCGCGCTACGATAAGGCGCGGGCCTTTGCCTTCCCGAGCCTGGCGCACCGCCTCCCCGAGCACCTTCAAGCAATCGACTAAATCGGTTCCGTCCACGGAGTCGCCCTCGAGACCGTAACCGGCCGCCTTGTCGAGCAGGGAGCGACAGGCGAACTGGCGCTCGTTAGGCGTCGAATAGGCATAGTGGTTGTTGGCCACCAGCAGCACGAGCGGGAGTTTCTCGACGGCAGCCTGGTTGAGGCCTTCATGGAATGCGCCGGTCGAAGTGCCGCCGTCTCCAATGCAGGTTGCGCCGACGGTTCCGGTGGTTCCTTTGAAGCGCCGCGCCAGGAGGGCCCCGTTGACGACCGAGATCATGGCGCCCAAGTGGCTGATCATGGGATAGAGCCCCTCCTTGGGGCGGCCGCGATGAACATTGCCGTCGCGCGCGCGCATGGGACCCAGCGCTGAGCCCAGGTAGGTTCGGACCGCATCCAACAACGGCTCGCCAAAGGCCAAACGGCCGGCGGTGTCCCGGATTAGAGGAGCAAATACATCGCCTTTTTGCAACGCCAGCCCCAGGGAGACGCTGACTGCCTCCTGGCCCCGACCGAGGAAAACGCCGCCATGGATCTTGCCCATGCGGTAGAGGCTGGCGAATTTCTCGTCCAGAAGGCGCGCCAACAACATCAGCCGGTATGCCTTGACATAGGCGTCGCGCGACAGGGAGACCTCGCCAACCGGACCCTGGTTGACCAAAGCGTGAACCATGCGGGAACTCTAGCGTTTCTGAAGTCAGCCGCAACTTTTCTTTACCGGGATTTGTCTTGTTTTTAGACACGGTCGAGCACGGAGGCAAGGCTTTCCACGGCCTATACAGGTTGGTGAAAGGCGCCAAAGCAGGGTTAATCCGAGGAGGGCGGCGGGGTCAAAACTCTTGTTGGCGTTCGGTTCGCAATTGGTGTTGAATGTGCTTCATCAGCACTGGTTCTATTCGGATGAAAAGTGTTGCGATAAGTCGTATTGTGTCTGCCCACTCATGAGCGAGCCTGGATCCCATATCCTGGTGGTCGAGGATGATGCGCGGGTGCCGGAACTTTTGGCCGGCCTGCTGCGGCAGGACCTGATCACGCTCGAGGGCGCGCCGGATGCGGCTACCGCGTTCAGGCTGGCGACGGAAAGGCACTTTGATTTGATCCTGCTTGATCTTGGCTTGCCGTGCAGAGATGGGTTCGACCTGCTGCGCCAACTCAAGGAATGTCCGCAGACTCAGTCGATCCCGGTCATCGTGCTGACGGCCTGGAACAGCACCTCGGATAAGCTGCGCGGGTTCGAACTGGGCGCGGTCGATTATCTGACCAAGCCTTTTGAGAGCGCTGAGCTGCGCGCCCGGCTGAGCGCGGCACTCCGGGCCAAACATCTCCAGGATGAATTGACGCAAACCAACCGCGAGTTGCTCGCTGCGCGTGTCGCCGCCGAAGCCGGCGCCCGCGCCAAAGCCGAGTTTCTGGCCAACATGAGCCACGAAATCCGCACGCCGATGAACGGGATTATTGCGATGGCCGGCCTGCTGCTGGAGACCCCGCTGAGTCACGAGCAGCACGGCTATGTGGAAACGATCTACGCCTCGAGCGAATCCTTGCTGACGATCATCAACGACATCCTCGATTTCTCGAAAATCGAATCCGGCAAGCTGGAACTGGAAAGCCAACCATTCTGGCTGCGTGCCTGCATCGAAGAGACCCTGGACCTGTTGGCCTCGAAGGCGGCCGAGAAGAACATCGATTTGGCTTACCAGGTCGAGGACGGCATCCCGGAACAAGTGCTCGGCGATGTGACACGGCTTCGTCAAGTGCTGGTCAACCTGGTCAGCAATGCGATTAAATTCACTCCCTCCGGCGAAGTGGTCGCGCTGATCAAAATCCTTTCTGCTCCGAAACCGGACTCGGAGCAAGGCGACCTGTGGCACCTGCACTTCTCGGTGCGGGACACTGGTATCGGGATCCCGGTGGACCGGCTGGCGCGATTGTTCAAATCTTTCAGCCAGGCCGATGCGTCCACCACGCGGCAGTTCGGAGGCACCGGGCTGGGGCTGGCGATCAGCAAGCGCCTGGTTGAACTGATGCACGGCAAGATGTGGGTCGAGAGCGTGCCTCAAAAGGGCTCTACTTTCCATTTCACCTTGCCGTTATCAGCCGCTCCTCAAACGCCCTCCCCGGCGCTGGACAAGCCGGAGGCGCAACTGGCCGGTTTGCGGCTGCTGGTCGTTGATGATAACGCCACCAACTGCCGGATTCTGACGCTCCAAGCCTCCAAATGGGGGATGCAGGCCCGCGGCACGCAGAACGCCCCTCAGGCTCTGGAGTGGCTGCGCTCCAGCGAACCTTTCGACCTGGCCGTGCTCGACATGCAAATGCCGGAGCTCGACGGTCTTATGCTGGCCCGCGAAATCCGCAAATTGCCCGCCCGCCAATCCCTCCCGCTGATCTTGCTGACCTCCATGGGCATCCACACCGATCATCCGGATGTCGCTCGCGCCGGCTTTGCGAGCTGCCTGACCAAGCCCATCAAACCCGTCCAGTTGCGCGAGGTCCTGCTTCGCGTCATCTCCGGGACCAACCCTCCGCCCCAAAACCCCGTGACCCACGCCAAACTAGATCCTACCCTCGCGCGGCGACTCCCTCTGCGGGTCCTGCTGTGCGACGACAACGTCATCAACCAGAAAGTCGCTTCCCGTCTGCTGCAGCAGATGGGCTATCGCGCCGACCTGGCCGCCAACGGTCTGGAAGCCCTGGCTGCCCTGGAGCGGAATCCCTATGACTTGATTTTCATGGACCTCATGATGCCCGAAATGGACGGGCTGGACGCCACCCGCCTTATCCGTCAACGCCAGAAGCAACCCGGGCAATTCCCCACTTTCAAATCCCCCATCATCATCGTGGCGATGACCGCCAGCGCCATGAAGGGGGATCGCGAAAAATGCCTCGAGGCCGGCATGGATGATTACATCGCCAAGCCCGTGCGTCTGGAAGACGTCCGCGGGATTGTCGAGCGCTGGGGCGCCGCCGCCGCTCAAACCCAGCCCGCCGCTGCTCCGCCCGCCGCGCAAAGCCAAGCTCCGGCCTCCGCCCCACCTGCTGCCGCGGCCGCATCGGACCAGGACCCCGTGGATATGGAACGGCTGCTCGAGTTTACCGACGGGACGCAGGAGAATTTGCGGGAGTTGGTCATGCTGTACCTGGGCCAGACCTCCGGTCA
>Ga0210408_10004097_pt1 | contig 13122 bp, 13 predicted proteins | sample IncBWH4MmetaG_FD_155471 | JGI IMG/M metagenome (GOLD analysis project Ga0210408, IMG submission 155471) | Forest soil microbial communities from Barre Woods Harvard Forest LTER site, Petersham, Massachusetts, United States - Inc-BW-H-4-M | ecosystem: Environmental > Terrestrial > Soil >...
TAGTCTCCTGGCAATCCCTCAGCCCCTAAGAGGACATTGCTAAACCTCTTTGCGCCTATCCTGATCTCGCACCAGCCAATACACGCCTCCAAGCGCCAGAGTCGCGGCAGCGAGCGCCAGAAGCTGTTCGGCGGTGGTTGCCGACATATCCGTAATCATCAGCTTACGTACGATCGCGAGCAGCGCAATAAGGACAACTGTACGTACCTGCACGACCCCTCGATCGCGTTCTGCGATCACCAGAAGGGATCGCTTGAATTCGAGAGCGATGATCACCGTGAAGATCATGCCGAACACTGCCTGGAATACGGAGTAATCTGTTGGATCGAAGCCGCTTGCAAAAATGCTTGTGAAGATCTTCAGCGCAAGATTCCACACCGCGAGGACGACCAAGATAGCGATAAGGGCCGTGAGAACGACGATTACGGCGTGCTCGAACTTCTGGTAAAACGACAGCAGCTTCCATCGAGCGCGTGCCTCCGCAAACTCCTCGTTCATTGGCATTCCGACCTCCATGTCCAACTGAACGCGCGCTCACGCTTCGCGACTGGTGGCCTCCCTTTGCCGCGGTATCGGGAGATACTCTACGCCGCCACCGCCTTGCATGCGGACTGGCTGAGGGTAAAGCTTCATGAGCTCGAGTACGTCATCCGGCATATCGGTGCTCACCGGCAGGCCGAGCTCTTTTGCGGTCGCGGCAAACAAGGGAAAGTCGTGAGTCCATGTCCCGGCTGAAAGCTTTTCCGCAAGGGCGTCGGCCTTGTCCGGGGGCAACCGCTTTTTCAGAATATCGCTGGCAGACCGCTTGACCTGCGCGATAGCTTTGCGTCCGACGTCGGCCATGACCAGGGTCTCGTCGTCGATCTCCGCGATCGGCTTCTGCTCGACAACCTTGATGAGCGACGCCGCCGGAGATTGGCCGAGCTGCGGATCGATTGGCCCAAGCACAGCATGCCTGGACATGACGATCTCATCGGCCGCAAGTGCGATGAGCGTGCCGCCGGACATCGCATAATGCGGCACGAACACAGTGGTTTTAGCCTTATGCTCATGAATCGCCCGCGCGATCTGTAGCGCGGCGAGAACCAATCCGCCAGGAGTGTGGAGGACGAGGTCGAGCGAAATGTTATCGTCGGTCATCTGGATTGCCCGCAGCACCTCTTCTGAGTCGTTAATGTCGATGTAGCGCGCAATCGGGAAGCCAAGGAGCCGCATCGTCTCCTGCCTGTGAACGAGCAGAATGACACGGGAGTTGCGTTGACTTTCCAGTCGCGCGATTTTGCGGGTCCGCATCGCATCCATCATCCGCTGTCGCAGCACGGGCTGAAGAGCAGTGAACATGAAGAACAACCAAAAGATATCGCCGATGGACATGGACATCTCCTATGGCGTGCAAAACATCACCATCGCCCCTGCGTATCGAATCCGAGGATGCCTTCGTCGGCGTAGTAAGCCCGGTACTTCTGCTGTGGCCGCTGAATGAAAGGGATGAGAATAAGCCCGACGATGAAGCCGCCGACATGAGCCCACCACGCGACGCCGTCTGCGGACGACAGCACCAAGAGGTCGGTGATGCCTTGAAGAACCTGGATCAAGAACCAGAATCCGATAAAGAGCATGGCGGGCAGCTCGAAAAAGAGCGGTATAAACAAAATCGGCACGAGCACGATGATCCGGGCGAATGGAAACAACCCCATGTAACATCCGAGCACGCCGGCAATTGCACCGGAGGCGCCGAGGGCCGGAACCGTTGATGTTGGATTAAAAGCCGCCTGCGCGAACGATGCAGCAATGCCGCAGCAAAAATAAAAGACAACATAGCGGCCGTGGCCTAGCCGATCTTCGATCGTCGGCCCGAACAGCCAGAGCGTCCACATGTTGAAGATGAGATGCAGCCAGCCGCCGTGCAGGAACATCATCGTGACGAAGGGAAGAAAATAGCCGGCCGTAAGGTCTGTATCGGCGGACGCAAAGAAGCGTGCTGGAATGAGGGCAAAGCGGTCGATGAACTCATTCAACTCGGCGGGGCTCAGACTCTGTTGGAACAGGAAGACGCCGCAATTCGTCGCGATTAGAACCCATGTGATGATCGGCGGATATCGTGAAGGCACTGCGGTGCTGATCGGGATCATGCGCGACCATGCCCCTGTTGGGTTTTAATCGTCGACAGAAGCTCGCGCAGAACGTAGCGCAATCCATGAACCTGATCGACCAGGTCGAGAATGATCGGGATGCCGTCGTCATTGACGCCGAGATCTTGCAGATCTCGGATCAAGTAAGCTCTGGCGAGATCGACGCTGGAAAATCGCTGGCCCGTGGACTCTCGGTGCGGGACCAACCAGCCTCCTTCGACCCATTGGTCGAGCACCTCCTCATTCAGCCGTGCGTGATGGACAATCCGGTGCGATGTCATGATCACACCTCCATGGCCTGGCGCGGGCTATAGGTGCCGCGCCAATGAGCGACGAACTTTTCAAGTTCGGGATCGGGTTCTTCCGGCAGCACCAGTTTAAGCGTAACGAGCTCGTCGCCCTTGCTGCCGTCCAGGCGCGGAACGCCTTTTCCTTTCAGCCGCAGCACCGTGCCGGTGTTGGACCATTTCGGCACGGTCATCGTCACTACTCCTGTCGGCGTCGGCACCTTTACCTTGCCGCCGAGCACGGCCTCGCTCAGCGAGATCGGCAGATCGACGTGAATATCGTCGCCTCGGCGCGTGAAGATGCGATGCGGGCGAACCCCGATCTCCACCAACGCATCGCCCGGCTGGCCGCCGCGGATGCCGGGCCTGCCCTTGCCGCGTAGACGAAGGATTTGGCCGTCGCGCGTGCCAGGCGGAATGTTGACGTCAAGCACCGAACCGTCGGGCAGTGTGATCTGCCGCTTGCCGCCGTTGATGGCGTCGAGGAAGTCGAGCTCAAGGCGATAGTGCACGTCGGAGCCACGCATGCGTATGTTGGCGCGGCCTGCACCGCCAAAAATCTGTGAGAGAATATCATCGTCGGCGGCGAAGTCGGCAAAACCGGCGTCGTTCGTATAGTGGGAGCCGCCACGATCAGCGAAGTCGCGATAGAATTGATGTTGCGGACGCTCGACACCCGATGCATCGATTTCGCCACGATCGAATCGCGCACGCTTGTCCGCGTCTCCCAACAGATCGTAGGCCGCCGAAACTTCCTTAAACTGTTCCTCGGCCCGCTTGTTGCCGGGGTTGAGGTCCGGATGCAGCTTTTTCGCCAGCCGACGATAGGCCTTTTGGATGTCGTCCTGCGAAGCATCTTTTTTGATGCCTAGAACTGTATAGGGATCCGCGGCCAACCTGCTCTCCGTCGTTGCCTCGTTCAATTTGCATCGTGAATGTTTGCTTCATCTTCATCCGGCGCAGGTGCGGTGCCAATCGCTCGCTTCGAGACGACGACGCGCGCCGGGCGCAAAAGCCGATCCTGGATCGTGTAGCCATCCTCCACGACCCGAATGACAGTTCCAGGCGGCTGCGACGGGTCGTCCAACTCCATGATCGCCTCATGCACGCTCGGATCAAAGCGCTCGCCAAAAGCTGCGATCGGCCGGACGTCGAAGCTCTCCAGTATCCGCATAAGAACACGCAACGTCGCCCGAACACCTTCGACGAGTGCCGCCGCACTCTCTGTCGTCGCCGGTCCTTGGTCCTCAGCGGCAGCGATCGTCCGCTGCAGATTGTCAACGACAATCAGCATCTCGCGCGCGAAAGTCGCGACCGCGTGCTTGCGAGTTTCTTCTATGCTCCGCTCGGCGCGCCGTCGTGTGTTCTCTGCATCGGCGAGTGCGCGAAGCAATCGATCACGCAGCGCCGCGTTCTCAGCAACCAGCGTGCCAACATCGGTGCCTTCGGTTGCGATCGTTTCATCCTCAATGCGATGCGGCATCGCCATCCTCGTGGGCGCTCAGGCCGCCTGAGCAAGCTTGCTGCCGTTGATGGCGATCTGGCCCTCCTGAACCGTGACGTGGACGGTTTCGCCATCCACGATTGCGCCGGACAGCAGCATCTTCGCCAACGGATTTTGCAATTGTCGCTGGATGACGCGCTTGAGCGGGCGGGCGCCGTAGACCGGGTCATAACCGGTGTTGGCCAGCCAAGTCTTCGCTTTCTCGTCGACATCGAGCACGATCTTGCGATCGTCCAAGAGCTTCTGCAGATGCTTGAGTTGAATGTCGACGATCCGTTTCATTTCATTGCGACCGAGACGGTTGAACAGGATGATTTCGTCGAGCCTGTTCAGGAATTCCGGCCGGAACGACCGGCGCACGATCTCCATCACCTCCTCTCGCGCCGCTTCCGCCGGCTGGCCTTCCATGAGGGCGGCAAGATATTCGGCCCCGAGGTTCGACGTAAGCACGATAATGGAATTGCGGAAATCGACGGTGCGGCCCTGGCCGTCGGTCAACCTGCCGTCATCGAGGACCTGCAGCAGGATGTTAAATACATCGCTGTGCGCCTTCTCTACCTCGTCGAAGAGAATGACCTGATAGGGCCGCCGGCGAACGGCTTCGGTCAACGCGCCGCCTTCATCGTATCCGACATAGCCCGGCGGCGCGCCGATCATCCGCGCCACGGAGTGCTTCTCCATGTACTCGGACATATCAATGCGGATCATCGCCTGATCATCGTCGAACAGAAATTCCGCGAGTGCCTTGCACAATTCTGTTTTGCCGACGCCTGTGGGCCCGAGGAAAAGGAATGAACCGATAGGCCGGTTGGGATCCTGGAGTCCGGCGCGTGCGCGCCGCACGGCGTCGGCAACCACGGCGATCGCCGCGTCCTGCCCGACGACGCGCTGAGCGAGTTTTTCCTCCATGTGAATCAGTTTTTCACGTTCGCCTTCAAGCATCCGGTCGACGGGTATGCCGGTCCAGCGCGAGACTACCTGCGCCACCTCTTCGGCGGTAACCTCCTGCTTGAACATCTGGCCTTTGGCGGGCGTCTCGGCCAATTTCTTTTCAAGCTCCGGAATAATGGAATACATCAGCTCGCCGGCACGGGTGAGATCGCCCCGTCGTTGCACCATTTCCAGTTCGCTTCGGGCCTGTTCGAGCTGCTCCTTGATTCGCTGTACCGATGCAAACTTTTCGCGCTCGGCGCGCCAGATGGTCGTCAGCTCGGCCGAGCGCTTTTCAAGATCGGCGATCTCCTGCTCGACGTTTTTGAGACGCTCCTTCGATGCTGCGTCAGTCTCCTTCTTGAGCGCCTCACGCTCGATCTTGAGCTGAATGACCCGGCGATCGACCTCATCGATATCCTCGGGCTTTGATTCCGCCTCCATCCGTAGACGGCTTGCCGCCTCGTCGATGAGGTCGATCGCCTTGTCGGGCAGGAACCGGTCGGTGATGTAACGGTTCGACAAAGTGGCGGCCGCGACGATCGCACCATCGGTGATGCGCACGCCGTGGTGCACCTCGTATTTTTCCTTCAGTCCACGTAGGATCGATATCGTTTCCTCCACCGACGGCTCACCGACGAAGACCGGCTGGAAACGGCGGGCAAGGGCGGCGTCCTTCTCGATGTTCTTGCGGTATTCATCGAGGGTGGTGGCGCCGATGCAATGCAGTTCGCCCCGGGCCAGCGCCGGCTTGAGCATGTTCGAGGCGTCCATCGCGCCGTCAGCTTTGCCGGCGCCCACCAGCGTGTGCAGTTCGTCGATGAACAAGACGACGTCGCCGGCGGTGGAGAGCTCCGATAGTACGGCTTTGAGCCGTTCCTCGAATTCGCCACGATACTTCGCGCCCGCGAGCAGCGCACCGAGATCAAGCGCAAGCAAGCGCCGGTTCTTGAGCGTCTCCGGCACGTCGCCTTTGACGATGCGCTGCGCGAGCCCTTCGACGATGGCGGTCTTGCCGACACCAGGCTCACCGATCAGAACCGGGTTGTTTTTGGTGCGGCGAGATAGCACCTGGATGGTACGCCGGATCTCTTCGTCTCGCCCGATCACCGGATCGAGCTTGTTCTGCCGTGCCTCTTCGGTGAAATCGCGCGTGTATTTCTTGAGCGCTTCGTAGCCCTGCTCGGCGGAGGCAGTGTCAGCCGTTCGCCCCTTGCGTATGTCGCTGATCGCCTTGTTGAGGTTTTGCGCGGTGACGCCGTTTTGCTTGAGGACGTCTGACGCCGTCCCCCCGGCCAACGCCAGCGCCAGCAGCATGTATTCGACCGTAACGAACTTATCGCCGGCCTTCTCCGACAATTGCTCCGCCTGATCGAACAGGCGGCCCGTTTCCGGAGCGAGATAGACCTGCCCGGCCCCGCTGCCTTCAACTTTCGGCAGCTTCGCAAGCTCGAGTTCGACTGCCTGCTCGACCGCAGTCGCCGTGCCGCCGGACGCTTCGATCAGGTTCGCCGCCAGGCGATCCTCGTCGTCGAGCAACGCCTTAAGCACGTGCAACGGCGTAATCTGCTGGTGGCTGTTGCGGAGCGCGAGGCTCTGCGCAGACTGGATCAGGTTCTTTAGGCGATCCGTATATTTGTCGATCTGCATGGCTCACCTCCAGCGTTACCAAGACCCAGTGGACGCTGCCGCAGACCGCGTCAGCTCGCTTTGCGGTCGCGCTTGTCGACCTCCTCGAACTCGGCATCGACGACGTCGGGCTGGCCTTCGCCGGCCGCACCGGAGCCGCCGGCATCCGATGCGGCGGCGTGTTGCATGGCCTCGCCGAGCCGCAGCGCGGCCTGCGACAGCCGCTCGGTCGCTTGCTTGATCCGCTGTATGTCGCCGCCCTTTATCGCCTCTTTGAGCTGCGACACGGCCTCCTCCACCTCGCTCTTCACGTTCGGTGGCGCGCGACCCTCCGCTTCCTTGAGACTCTTTTCGATTGTGTAAACGGCGGCATCCGCCTGATTGCGTGCTTCCACCAGCTCGCGTCGCCGCTTGTCTTCCTCGGCGTGGGCTTCAGCCTCCTTGACCATGCGCTGGATATCGGCCTCGTTAAGCCCGCCAGACGCCTGGATGCGAATGGCCTGCTCCTTGCCGCTCGCCTTGTCTTTGGCCGACACGTTGACGATGCCATTCGCGTCGATGTCGAACGTCACTTCGATTTGCGGCACCCCGCGTGGCGTCGGGGGAATGCCGACGAGATCAAATTGGCCCAGTAGCTTGTTGTCGGCCGCCATCTCCCGTTCGCCCTGGAACACGCGGATGGTCACCGCGGTCTGGTTGTCCTCGGCGGTAGAGAAGGTCTGGCTGCGCTTCGTCGGGATCGTGGTGTTGCGCTCGATCAGCTTGGTCATGACTCCGCCAAGCGTCTCGATGCCGAGAGACAGCGGCGTGACATCGAGCAACAGCACGTCCTTCACGTCGCCCTGCAGCACTCCCGCCTGGATGGCGGCACCGATCGCCACTACCTCATCCGGGTTCACGCCCTTGTGGGGCTCACGCCCGAACAGCTTTTGCACCGTTTCATGAACCTTCGGCATGCGCGTCTGGCCGCCGACCAGCACGACCTCGTTGATATCGGACGCCTTGAGTCCGGCATCCTTCAAGGCTGCCTGGCACGGTGGGATCGTCCGTTGAATGAGATCATCGACCAGCGCTTCGAGCTTGGCGCGCGTGAGCTTGATGGTGAGATGCTTCGGTCCGTTCTGATCTGCGGTGATGAAGGGAAGATTTACATCGGTCTGCGTGGTGCTCGAGAGCTCGATTTTCGCTTTCTCGGCCGCGTCCTTGAGCCGCTGCAAAGCCAGGCGATCGTTGCGCAGGTCGATGCCGCTCTCTTTTTTGAACTCATCGGCCAAATAATCGACGATGCGCTTGTCGAAATCTTCGCCACCAAGGAAGGTGTCGCCATTGGTCGATTTGACCTCGAACACACCATCGCCAACCTCAAGCACGGAGATGTCAAACGTTCCGCCGCCGAGATCGTAGACGGCGATCTTGCCGGTGCCCTTCTTCTCCAATCCATAAGCCAGCGCGGCCGCGGTGGGTTCGTTGATGATCCGCAGCACGTCAAGTCCGGCGATGCGGCCCGCGTCCTTTGTCGCCTGACGTTGGGCGTCGTTGAAGTAAGCCGGGACCGTAACGACGGCCTCCGTGACCTTCGTGCCGAGATGGGCTTCCGCCGTCTCCTTCATTTTCGTGAGGATGAAGGCGCTGATCTGGCTCGGGCTATATTTCTTGCCCTTGACCTCGACCCAGGCGTCGCCATTTGGACCCGGGACGATCTTGTAAGGGACCATACCCTTGTCTTTTTGCGTCATCGGGTCGTCGTAGCGCCGGCCGATCAGGCGCTTGATCGCATAGATCGTGTTCTCGGGATTAGTAATGCTTTGCCGCTTCGCCGTCTGCCCAACGAGGATTTCGCCGGAATCGGTAAAGGCAACCATCGACGGGGTCGTCCTTGCGCCCTCAGAATTTTCGATGACCGTCGGCTTGTTGCCGTCCATCACGGCGACGCACGAATTGGTCGTTCCGAGATCGATTCCAATTGCCTTAGCCATGACGTCTCTCCATTTCACTCAGGCACCGTAAAGCACCCACGACGGTCACCCATTTTAAGTCTTGCTGCTTTGCCTGATCGGCGTAACGACGCCGTGCGTCATCCAGGAGTGGATCTCGAAGCGGCGCGGAACGACGAGCCTTGCGCGCGCAAAACAAGCCGGTAGCGGTGCGCACGATCAACCCACGCAGTGCAGTTGAACCGAGCTGCCAAGACGTTGCCGTGCGCTCGACGCGTCGCAATCCTGAATGCGGCATTAAGCCTGCGCTCGGTATGTTTGCAACCGAACGTATGAGCTGGAAGCGTTTCTGCTGCATGACGACAACTTGCGCTCACTGCGTTGTGGGAGCGGGGACGCGCGAGGTCGGGGGAGGAAACGACCACACGTCCCCGGGCCGCCAATCAAGCGGCTTCCTGGACTTCGATCTTTTTCGATTCAGGCCGCGCCGGCTTCGGAATTGTGATCTTCAAGACTCCCTTCGACATGGTCGCCTGCACGGACGAAGGATCGACCTTGGTCGGAAGCTCGAGCACCCGATAGAACACGCCGTAGCTTCGCTCGCTGACATGAACATTCTTGTTCTTGTCGTCCGGCTTCGTCTCGCTCTTCTTTTCGCCGCGAATGGTCAAGACATTGTCTTCGAGCGAAATCTCCACATCTTTCCGCTCCAATCCCGGCAACTCGGCGGTGATCACGAACTCCTTCTCCGTTTCGGTGATGTCCATGCTCGGCATGAGACTGGCGTTGCCAGCCATGGCCAGCGTGCTGCGTGCGAAGTCATCGAATAGACGGTCGACCTCGCGTTGCAACGATCCGAACACACCGAACTCGGGCCGCGCCAAACCCTGCCGATCCCTGAATGGAACCAGTGCTCTCAAACTCATCATGACACATCTCCCGTTGCTGGCTGCGATGAGAGGGCGGAGTGCGCCGCAGCGCTCTCGCCCAGCGGCCCGGCGGACCGCTACGGTGCTACGACGATCCGGTCTTCTACCTTGGTGACACCGGGCGCCGACCAAGCGACCCGCTCGGCCTCTTCGCGCTCGACCCATGAACGAACGGTGCCCTTGAGAATCACCTCGCTTCCATTTGCTTCGATCTGGATGCGGTTGGCGTCGACTTCAGCACTCCGCCTCAATGCATCTACAATCCTGGTCTTGACTTGAGCCGGCTCTACCTTCGGTTTGAGCTGGATCGCATTGGTGACGTTCTTGACTCCTCTGATCCGCCGGACGGCTTTTTCGGCGGTTTGCTTCTGGTATTGCCACTCGACCTGACCTTCGAGCGTCACCACGCCGTTCTTCAGCACCACCTTGATATGCTCCGATGAAACCGGCAGCTGCGTCTTAAGAGCAGAGACAGCGTCCCGCGCGATTTCGGGGTCCGGCCTTTCGTCCACGTTTGGAATCCTAACTTCAATGTCGTTCGCCACGCCGACAACCCCAGCGACGCGCTTTGCAGCCGTCTCGGCTTCCAATCTGTCAAAATAGCTCTTGACGAATCCGGTCAGCGTGACGACCCCCTTGCTGACGGACACGCCGATATCAGTGGCGTCAAGATCAGGGTTCCATTGGAATTCCTCCTTGACGTCTCGCTCAATTTCACTGTCGGATTTCATGATCGTCCTCCAGGTGGAAGCTGTTCAGTTCAATCGGCTCTGCCGCAACCCGATTGCCCCAATACGCTCGAAACCCTAGGCCTGGCATCGCGGGCAGCCATGACGACCATCAATTTTGCGATCCTCAATTTTTGATTCTTTGCGCTACTCGTCGGCGCGGACGAACGGCCCTGCGCCGCCCGCGAACCGGGCAACTGCGAGACGCCGAAGATCAAATGCTGTTGGCGCGTAGGCGCGCAATCAAGGTTCGCGGTTTCGCAGCACTGTTTTTCCCAACACATGCCCTTCCGCCAGGCGCTCGTGCGCCTTGGCGGCTTTGAGCAGTGGAAATGCTTCCGCGATCGGGACTTTGAGCTTCGCGGCCTCGACGGCGGCGTTAAGTCTCCGGAATTCGCTGACGCCGGCAACGCCATTGTAGGGAATGAACTTCATGCCCCGTCGTTTCCTGGGCTCCGGCTCGACACCATTTGGATAGGCAAGCCTGCCTCCCGGTCGCAGCGCTTCGAGAGCGCGTTCGAGCTCATCGCCGCCCGCCAATGCGAGAATCGCATCGACTCCGTCGTGCGCGAGGCGGCGTGCCGCCTCCGCAACATCCTCGTGCCGCGAGTCGACCGCTAAATCCGCACCCATCTCCCGCACGAGCTCGAGACCGTCAACGCCTGTCGCGGTCGCGAGCACGCGAGCGCCGCAAAGCTTGGCGAATTGTATGGCAAGCGTTCCGACCCCGCCTGAGGCGCCGTGAATGATGATGGTGTCGCCGCGCTTCAGCGCGAGGGCATCGTCGATGCCTTGCAGTGCGGTCAGCCCGGTGGTTGGAATTGCGCCGGCGTGTTCCAGATCCAGGTGCGCCGGAACATGGGCGACCTTGTCCGACGGAACGGCGACATATTCAGCGTAGAAGCCGCCTTTCGGATTGGCCCAGCTATAGGCGTAGACCTTGTCTCCAATCTTGAGACGGCGGACCCTCGAACCAACTTCCGCAACTACTTCGGCGCCATCGGTGCCGAGCACGAGCGGAAATTTCGGCTTTCTTCCCGGATACCGGCCGGCAGCGCGAGGGCATCGTCGATGCCTTGCAGTGCGGTCAGCCCGGTGGTTGGGAATTGCGCCGGCGTGTTCCAGATCCAGGTGCGCCGGGAACACCGTGTTTGGTGCCGGCCGGCAGTTATGGGCGGGAGCAAAGCTGCCTCAGCTGCCGTAGCGGAAATCAGTGAGCGCTCCGTCGTGCGCGAGGCGGCGCAGCGCTATATCCTCGCGCATGAGGATTGGCTGCCGCGGAGCCTCCGCAACATCTGCCAACTCCTCATGAGCGACGTAGATCAGACCAAGGCGCCTCCGCACCTCGTCGAGGATCCAAAGCGCTGGAGCCGATCATGGCGGCGCGTGGGCTCATCCTCTGGGTTCGCGTCCGATCGCCAGAGAAGTTTCGCAAGAAGCTTTTTCGCGCCGAGGAGCACACGGCGCCGGCCGCTTCCCAACTCGTCAAAGCGCGTTGGCGTGAAGATGCGACTCAATTGCCAGGACCAGGTCCTCCAACGCGTAGGTTCCCAGGTGCTGATGTCCGTTGATGAAGAATGACGGCGTGCCGTTCACGCCGCTGCGCACGCCGCCGATAAAGTCGCTTTTGACCTTCGGGGCATATTTCTCGCTCACGAGAGCATCGCGCAATTCCCGTTCCGACAGTCCCCAAGCCTTGGCGAGTGCAAACAGAAGCGGTGGACTCAAGCGGTCCTGGTTTTCATAAATGCCGTCATGCATTTCCCAGAACAGTCCGTATGCACCGGCGAATTCAGCGCTTTCGGCGGCGGGTTCCGCGTTCGGGTGTACCTGGGTCAACGGAAAATGCCGGAAGACGAATCGCAGTCTCCGCCCGAAGTGCCTTAATACGAGCTTCACAATCGGATGCGCGGCGCCGCAACCCGGACACTCGAAGTCGCCGTACTCGACCAGGGTCACCGGGGCATTTGCGGGCCCCTGGATATGGTCATGCTGCGTGACTGGAACTTTTAACGTGCCCATCGGAAATTCCTTGTTTCGGCAGTCTTTCCAATGCGTCCAGGATACCATCAGCGCCGGGATTGACCGCGATTGGCGAGCAATAGCTCCAGAAGATCACGCCTTGGCGATCGATAACGAACAGCGCACGTTCGCAGACGCCCTCCGCTTCCCGGTACGCGCCATATTGCTTAGCCGCCGCACCTTTAGGATGGAAATCGGCCAACAGCGGGAAGTGCAATCGGCGATCCTTGGCAAAGGCCTCGTGACACCAGGCCCCATCAACCGAAATGCCGAGAACCTCGGCGTCGTGCTTATGAAATTCCGGCAACACCTCGTTGTAGAGCGCCATCTGGTCGCCGCACACCGGGCTCCAATCGGCCGGGTAAAACGCCAGCACGACGGGTCTGCCGGCGAGATCGCTCAGCGACAGATACTGGTCGGGTGTGACACGAAGCGTAAAGCCGGGAGCCACCGTACCGGCAGGCAGGACTTTCGTCATTCCTGGTCTCCCTCTCTACCACGCACGAGCGACGTGGCTGCTCATTGCGAAGTGGGAGAGTAGGAGCGGCGAGCTGAACGGCCTTGATGGCTGTCAAGATCAGGAATTTTTTACGCCGATCGAACCAAAACGCCGGAGCGGAGTTGGGATTGCGCCGGATCGCGCTGCCCAGCGTATTCCCGGTTTGAGATGCGGTGCGAGGCAAGAGGCAAACAGACACTCCTGCTCGCCGCACGATGTTTTTGCACGGCATCGGCCCCTGTCAATGTATAGGAGCTTCGCATCGGCCCCTGTCAATGTATAGGAGCTTCGCAATGAGACCCGCCGTGAAATCCGGAGTACGACCGAGCGATATCAATGGCATTGCCTACAACCGACATCTGCTGTCGAACCGGCCCCATCCGCTAGAGAATCTCGACGCGCTGGCGGCGATCGTCTCGTTTCATCGCGGCCAGGAGATTTGCAGCGAAGGCCAATCTCTCGAACATTGGTACTTTCTCATTTCGGGGGCTGCGCGGCGATGCGCAATCAGGTCCGACGGCCGCCGTC
>Ga0210408_10004098_pt1 | contig 13122 bp, 11 predicted proteins | sample IncBWH4MmetaG_FD_155471 | JGI IMG/M metagenome (GOLD analysis project Ga0210408, IMG submission 155471) | Forest soil microbial communities from Barre Woods Harvard Forest LTER site, Petersham, Massachusetts, United States - Inc-BW-H-4-M | ecosystem: Environmental > Terrestrial > Soil >...
GCTGCATGGCCAACGACCACAGACGAACTAGCGCAGGTGTAACGACGCGGAGGTCCTTCCGGGCCTGCCGGCGCTCCGCCCGCACCGGCACACTCCCGGCCCCAGCCGGCTGTCCACGGCGACCAGTCCCGGTCGGCGGATCTCCATCAGGCACGCGGCGACCGGGGGGCCGGCCGCCGTGCCCCTTGACCGGCCTGGCGACAGGCGAGCGGAATCATCAGGAGCGGGCAGACCGTGGTTTCGCCGTGGCGGCGGTCCCAGCCAAGTATTTGAACAGTCAACGACTTCGGCTCGTGTCTAGTGAGGACGGCTCGCGCACACGGCGCGGGCGCCTGCAGACAAGGACACGGACATGCCGGTGAAAGGCATCCGGGCGGAAGCGGCGGTGGTTACCGCCTCGCTGGTCTCCGTCGGTGTCGCCCGGGGGACCTGGGACTACGGAAGGAAGCAGTAAGTGAGCAAGCGCATTCCAGCGACAGTAGCCGGCATCTTGGTGCTCGGCGCCGCGCTGGGCCTGGGCGCCGGCACCGCGTCGGCGGCGGGCACCGCGGGTGCCCTCGACGGAACCTTCGGCCATGGCGGCATCGTGTCGACCGACGTGGGCAGCCCGTCCGCCGCCGCGTTGCAGTCCAACGGCGATATCGTGGTCGCGGAGGGGGCCGGCGGTCCCGGCTCCGGGCTGGTCCGGTACCTGCCGAACGGCGCCAGGGATACGTCGTTCGGCCAAGGCGGGTTCGCCGCGGCGCCGGACACCGGCATCTCGAGCTTCTTGCCGCACCTCGCGGTGCAGTCCGACAACAAGATCGTCTGGGCCGGCGAGGCGACGGCCGCGAACGGGACCGGCTCTTCGTTCGATGTCGTCCGGTTCAACGCCAACGGCACCGTGGATACCGGCTTCGGGAACGGCGGCGTGGCCACCACCACCTTCCCGGTGTTCAACGCCAGCGTCCAGGGCGCCCAGGCGGTCCTGATCCAGCCGGACGGCAAGATACTGGCCGGCGGGGAGAACATCACCGGTAACCCGTCCGGCACGACCCGGGCCCCGGAGGACTTCGGCGCGCTGGCCCGGTTCAACGCCAACGGCAGCATCGACACCTCCTTCGGCACGGGCGGGCAGGTGCAGGTCGGCAACTCCGACTTCACCGCGCTCGGCCTGGACGCCAACGGCGACATCTTCACCCTGCCCAGCCGTTTCGAGTTCAGCCCGGCCGGGCACCAGGACGCGGCCGTCACGCCAGCCGCCATCACCAGCGCCTCGCACGGCAGCACATCCGCCTTCCTGCCCAGCGGCGCGTTCGTGACGGCCAGCACCGTGACGATCATCCGCCGCACCGACCTCGACGTGCAGGTGCAGCGGTTCAACGCCGATGGCACCAGCGCCTCGGCCAGCACGGCGTTCGACTACGCCGGCACCAGCGGGCTGGTGGCGCGCGACACCGGCGCCGCGGTCGCCGTCCAGGCCAACGGGCAGGCGGTCACCGCCGGCGGCCACGCGGAATCCACCCAGACCACCCAGACGTCGGTGTTCGGCCTGGCCCGGGTCAACGCGGACGGCAGCCTGGACGCCGGGTTCGGCGGCGGCGGCGTGCTCACCACCAAGATCCAGGGCAACGACGCCGCGCTCGTGCTGCTCATCCAGCCAGACGGCAAGATCCTGGCCATCGGCGACTCGCAGAACGCCGCGGGCGTGACCAACCTGACGCTAGCCCGCTACCTCAGCCAGTAGGGGGACCAGATCGGTGCCGTGCCCGGGCCGCGCCCGGGCAGGGCACCTCCCACCATGGCCGCAATCCGGTTTGCCTGCCCGCCCGGGCACCGCGACCAGGCTGTGGCGTGCCTGCCAGCCTCCGGCGAGTTCTCCCCCACCCAGCCGACAAGGCGGCGGCTGCCGGCGCCCGAATAAAGATCATTGCCGACATCGATCCGTGTCCAGGCCCGCCCCGGCGCCGGCGCCGGAATACCAGTCAACGCCCGGGACCGCTCATAACCGGCGGAGCGGTCCCGCAGACCGCTGCCATACCGGTCGTGACCAGGCACTGCACCCCGGGCAGCTGAACTTCGCCGCGCATTCCCGCAAGACAGCCAGACCACGCGACAGAAAATACCGTTCTGTCGCTGGTGGACAGTCAGCCCGCCGACCAAGATCGCCGTCCATATCGGCAGGGAGGATCAGAGAAGCTTCGACACGGGTCTTGCTTACGCGGTTTCGCAGCGGTTTGGGCGTAGCGTCAGAGTCTGGGACCCGGCCTGACCTGCGATCCGGCCGACACCGTTGAGGTTGTCCTGTTACCGGCTTGCCAGCGCCGCGGGCAGCTTCGCCTCCTTTTCACTTCCGGGGACTCCAGTTAAGCGAAGACGCGGGGTAGTGGAAAACCTGGCTCTCAGCCGGGCCACAGCGCGGACGGCGGCTGACGGCTAAGAGGGCGGGCCACCCAGCTCGTTCGGATTATCAAAGGTCATTATTCGCCGAACGGGCCGGGTCTCACGCACGGCACCACCAGCCTGCCGCCCCATTTCTGACCGGTGATGGTCTGAACGGTGAGAGCTGGTGCCGCCGCGGGGCTCGGCGCGGCGGCACCGGCGGAACAGCGGCTCAGCGCTCCCGGCCGCGGCGGGTGTCTACCTCGGGCTCGGCACCCTATCCGGCAGATCAGGAACAGCCTTTTCCGCCGCTCGCGGGACGAATCCAGAGATCAGCTGCTCGTACAGGTCCGCGTACCGCGCCGCCATCACGGCGGGCGTGAACCTGCGGGCGGCCTGCTCACGGCACTCTCGCGGGTCGATCCTGCTGGCCGCCTGGACCAGCGCCGCGAGATCGTCCGGTGACTTCGCCAGCCACCCGGTGCGTCCGTGGTCGACGAGTTCCGGCAGGCAGCCGCGAGACAGCCCTACCGCCGGAGTGCCGAGGGCGAGTGCCTCGACTACCGCCGTTCCTCCTGGCTCTTCCCACTGCAGCGGAAACAGGGCAACCCGCGCGGACGCTACCAGCGAGTTCCGTTCCTGACCCGCAACGGTGCCGATCCACCGCACCCGGATGCCGTCAACCAGCGGGCGCACCTCGTCCTCCCAGTAGCGGACGTCCGGGTTGGCGGCCGCGGCACCGCCTGCTGCTGTCAGGTCCGCCGGCTGCCGGTATGGTCCGACCGGGCCGGCCAGTACCAGGTCGAAACCGCCCTCGTGGGCAAGCCGGGCGGCTAGATGCTGACCCTTGCCCGGAGTGATCCGGCCGATCACGACGGCATGGCCGGCCTTCTCGGCCGACGGTCGCCGGTCGGCACCCACGGCCAGCGGCGTAGCGAGGTGCACGTGTCCCAGTGAGTGCCGGCGCAAGGCCTCTGGGGCCCGGTTGAGCTGCGACGCAGACACGCCGTTGACCCGGACCCTGGGCCCGGCGTCGAGGCCGGAGTAGAAGTCGGCGTGCTTGCGCAGGTCCCAGTGCAGGGTGTGGAGCACGGGCGGGGTCCCTGGCGCCATCGCCGCCGCCGCCAGCACCGCCAGTCCCACTACCTCGACGTGGTCGTGCACCAGGTCGATGTCATGCCGGTCGCGCAGCGCGCGCACGACGGCATGCAGGTGGGCATGTGCCACGCCGGACACCTGGTTGTACGGACGCTGCAGCATCTCGAACTGGCCGCCGCCGAACGACGTCAGGCGCTCGTCCGCGGGCAGGGTGCTCCGGGCCACCGTAGCCAGCAGCACGCGGATCCCCCGCCTGCGCAGTTCCGGGACCAGAGCGGCGACCACGTTCTCGATGCCGCCGTACCCGTCGGGCGGCACCGGCAGCCACGGGCCGGCGTTCATCAGCACGGTGCGCGTCACCGGGCCGCCGTCCGGGACGCCCGCTGCGGGAGATCCACGGTAATCAGCGGCGGCCGCTCGTCGATGCCGACGTCAGAAACGACGATCTCGCGGCCGAGACTAGCCAGCGGCTGTTCTCCCCCGCGCCGGAACTGGGTCAGCACGCTGGGCAGCGGGGTACTCGCATCAGCTCGCCCCTGACGCGCGAGCCGCGACCAGGCGGTGAGCAGGATCTGCGCGGCCATCTGGCCGAGCGCTTCGTTGCTCTGGTTGCGGTGCGTACGCTCGCCGAGATCCACCTGGGCGAGCGCGTCAAGGCCGACAAGGCCGAGCAGGTCCACTAGCATGGCGATTTCCACGCCGTAACCCGACACGAACGGCACCCGGTCCAGCACCTCCCGCCGGCCCGCGGCCTCCCCGGCGAGCGGCTGCACGAAGCCGGCGAGATTGGGCCAGAACAGGTTGACCAGCGGCCGTGCGAGCAGCTCCGTGACGCGGCCGCCGCCGTCAGGCTCGGAGTACCCTCCGGACGTCAGCGGGCGATGGTAGAAGCCCTTGACAAACGAGATGGCCGGGTCGGTCAGCAGGGGCCCCAGCAGGCCGGTGACGAAGCACGGATCGAACGGCTCGACGTCGGCATCGATGAACGCGACGACGTCACCTGAGGCCACGGCCAGCCCGGCCCACATCGCGTCGCCCTTGCCGTGCATCGGCGGCAGGCCACGGGTGATGTCGTCCTGAGACACCACGAACGCGCCGGCGGCCCGGGCCGCGGCCGCGGTGCCGTCCACGGACCGCGAGTCGACCACGATGATCTCATCCACCAGGGGAACCGCCTGGATCAGAGCGCTCCGGATCGCCGTCGCGATCGTCCCGACGGTGGCCTCCTCGTTGCGGGCGGGCATGACGACGCTCACCGTGGTCTGGCCCTTGGCCTGCAGCAGCCGGTCTGGCGGCCAGTCTTGCCCACTGCTCGTCCGGCAGGCTGACCATGCCTCGACGACTGGTGACATGCCCGTACAGCGCATATGCATCCTCCGGCACGATCGTTGTTTGTCCGGCGATCTTGGGGAGAGGCGTACTGCCCGCAGGAACTGAGGCATAACGCGTGCAGGCGAGCCAATGTGCAGGGCGATGGGAGCGAGGCCCATGGATATCTGCCGGATCGGATTGATCGGTGCCGGGAACGTGGGCCGCCGCCACGCGCAGGTGCTCAGGAGCTTCCCGGACGTTCACCTCGCCGGGATCACCGACGTGATCCCGGAGGCGGCGGTGGCGCTGGCCAGGGACGTCGGAAGCCGGCCGTTCGACGGCACCGGCGAGCTGCTGTCCGCCGGGCTCGACGCGGTCTACGTCTGCGTGCCGCCGTTCGCGCACGGGGCGCCCGAGGCCGCTGTTCTGTCCGCCCGGGTGCCCCTTTTCGTAGAGAAGCCGCTGGCCGCGACGGCGGAGACGGCCGAGCGAGTGGGCGCCCAGGTCGCCGCGGCGGGCGTACTGACCGCCGTCGGTCACCACTGGCGCTATCTGAAGGTGGTCGAGCGTGCCCGGCGGTTGCTCGACGGGCGGGCGGTGCGCCTGGTCGGCGGCACGTGGCTGGACAAGGTGCCCCCGGTCGGGTGGTGGCCGGTCCGGCGGACCGGTGATCGAGCAGGCCGCGCACGTCCTGGACCTGGCCCGGCTCTTGGCCGGCGAGGTGGCCGAGGTGTTCGCGATGGGCGACGGGCAGCCCCCCGCGGTGCCAGGCGCCGACGTCGACGGCGTGACCACTGCCACCCTGCGGTTTCGCAGCGGTGCGCTCGGAACGCTGAGCACCACGTGCCTGCTCGGCTGGAAGCAGCGGGCCGACCTGGAGCTGGTCGCCGAGGGACTGTGGCTATCGGTGGGTGAGGACGGGCTGGCGATCCGGGAAGGCGGCGCCGATCCAGTCGAGGAGCTCATCACCGCGAATCCGGCAGCGGCCCGGGTCGCGGTGGACCGGGCATTCGTCGACGCGGTCCGCGGGACCGGGAACGACGTGCGGGTACCGTACGCGGAGGCGCTGCGGACGCACCGGCTGGCGTGCGCGCTGGCCTCTTCGGCGGCCACGGGGCGGCCCGCGCGGCCGGCCGGCGGCCCGGAGGCGGACCGCGCGGGCGCCTACACGGCAGCGGACCCCCTGGAGAGCCGATGACGGACGGCACAGCCGCGATGGCCGCCGTGCACGCCGCCGGGGAGAAGACCGAACGCAACCTCGTCGTGGAAGGTCCCGGCCGGGTGGCGGTGCGGGACGAGCCGCGCGCGCCGGTGCCGGCTGGCGCGTTCCGGGTGACCACGGTGTTCAGCGGCATCTCCGCCGGCACCGAACTGAGCTACGTCAAGGGCACGAACCCGCTCCTGTCGGAGCGCTGGGATCCGGGCCTCGGCCTTTTCGTGCCGGGTGAGCCGGACGCCGGCTACCCGGTCACCCGGCTGGGATACATGGAGGTCGGCACGGTCGCCGAGTCCCGGACGCCCGTGATCCCGGTCGGCGGCACCGTGGCCATGACCTACGGCCATCGCACCGGGTATACCGGCGACCCGGTCGCGGACCGGGTGGTGCCCTTGCCGGAGGACCTCGATCCGCTGCTTGGCATCTACGTCGCGCACATGGGCCCGATCTGCGCCAACGGCCTGCTGCACGCCGCCGCGGACCTGTGCGGGCCCGACGTCCGCTCACTCGGCGACGGAGTGCGCGGCCGGCGCGTCGTGGTCGTCGGCGCCGGGGTGGTGGCCCTGCTCACCGCGTTGCTGACCCGCCGGCACGGCGCCGCCTCGGTGGTAGTGCTCGACCCGACTCCCGGACGCCGGGCGGTGGCCGAGGCCCTGGGGCTGGAGTCACTAGATTCGGAGGGACCGAACGACGCGGCCGCCAGCCTGAAGGCCAGATGGCGGCATGGCCCGGGCGACCGAGGGGCGGACGTGGTGTTCCAGTGCCGCGGGCAGCCGGCCGCCCTGCACCTGGCGTTGCGGGTGGCCCGCCCGCAGGCGACCGTGATCGACCTGGCCTTCTATCAGGGAGAGGCAGCCGAGCTGCGGCTCGGCGCGGAGTTCCACCACAACGGCCTGGCGGTACGGTGCGCCCAGATCGGCCGGGTGCCGCGGGGCCTGGCGCACACCTGGGACCGGGAGCGGCTCTCCGCCGGAACGATCGACTTCCTGCATGCGGATGGCACCGCGATCCGGGAGCACCTGATAACGGCGGTCGTCCCGTTCGAGGACGCGCCGGAGCTCTTCGCGGACCTGGCCGCGCGGCGCCGGCACGAACTGCAAGCCGTCCTGGCCTTCGACCCCGCGATGGCGGAGCCGCGCCCGGCCGCAGCGCTCCGGCTCGAGCAGTGCCCCTAACCCACGCCAGGAGCGGATACGGACCAGTAGAGGTATCGCCGCCAGCAGCCGGCTAGATATGGTCAGCCGAGCTGACTATCTGACCAGCAGAAGGCCGGACCTGTGGTCGGCGAAAATTTGACGAGACTGTTCACCCGGGAAGAAGGCCACCGTCAGCTTGCCGCCCGGCTCCTCATTGCGCTCGGGGGCTGACACTGTTGGTTCTCGCCGTTGGCTCAGCGCTGATATGGGTCTTCGAAAGCGGCGTTAAGTGCGGCGATATTCACGGCTACGGTGATGCGCTGTTCTTCACCGCCATTCAGCTGCTGACCATATCATCGGCGATCGCCAACCCGCTGACCGCAGGCGGCAAGGTCGTGGCCGTCGCCTGGAGATATGGGCGATCTTCGTCATCACTTCGATTGCGGGCAACTTCGCCTCCTTTCAGTTCCGGCGACGCCAGTAGGCGAGACCGCTGAATGGCGGGACACCGGAATCCTGGGCTCTGGCGCGGTGGCTACTGCCAGGCAACCGGGACCAAGCGTCCCATCACGTTTCGGGACCGTGCGCTGCCGCCGCGGCCGCCGACCTCGCTGACCAGTAGGTCGCGCTCCGGAGCGGCGCCGGGCTGGTTGATAGCAGCGGTTCGCTGGAAACGCCCGGGCCTGCAGCGGCCGGAGGTTTCAGGAGCGGGGTTCGGGTGGCGCAACCGCGGGACCTGGGAGGGAGGGCCTGCGATGACACAGGAAGAGACCGATGCTGCGGATGTCACGCTCGACCTGCTGGCGATTCAGTCCAGCGCCCTGGAGGCAATGCGGGACTGTAGCCGTTATCTGCGCAACGCGGAGAACGCAGGGCTGCCGGAAGTGGCGTACTTCGTCCGTCAGCTCATGGAGGAGGACTCAGCCCGCGCTGCGCATTGTCAGGGCCTGCTGAGAAAGCTGAGCAGCACGGGGGCCGTCCGGCCGGCATCTCGGCCTGCCGAGCATGGGCAGTGACCTGCCGTCGCGCTCGCTGTGAACGCTCAGCCGACACCACGACAGGCATTACTCACCGCCCTCGATGAGAGATTGTCCCGCTCGCCATGGGCATCCCGCCCCGCCTTCCTCGTGGCCGCCGTCGGCACCGGTGTCCTCGGCCTGATCATGCGCTGACCATCGCTGGGGCGACGGCGGCGCCATCATCAACACGTCCTCCATCAACGGGCTGCGCGGCAACAAGACCCTGATCGACTACGCCGCGACTAAAGGCGCCATCCTTGGCTTACCTACTCCCTGGCCCAGGCCCTGCAGGACCGCGGCATCCGGGTCAACAGCGTCGCCCCGGACCAGTCTGGACGCCGCTGATCCCCGCCACCCTCGGCGAGGAAAACGTCGGCTCGTTCGGCAGCCAGGTGCCCATGAGGCGCGCCGCGCACCCAGACGAGATCGCCCCGTCCTACGTCTTCTTCGCCAGCGGGCGCCTGTCCAGCTACTACTCAGGAGAGGTCCTCGCTCCTGTCGGGGGCGAAACCCTCCCGGGGTGAGGAGACATGCGTGGGCATCCTCCTGATGCAGGCGGCGGTATTCCCGGCCGCGAACACGCTCAGCGGGCAGGGATGGCGCCAGGGGCCTGACCAAGATTTCGATCGAGGATCCCGGCGGCATCCGGATCGCCTTGGTCGAGGTTCCCGCCGGCCACCCTCTTCGCCGTGATCCACGACCTGCGTCACTGCCAAGAATGAGCCCCATCCGGCATGAGCGTTCTTTTGCGGGGACGCCTTCCGCCGGCTCACCTGCCCGGCGGTCCGCCGATCAGCTCACCAGGCAATGAGTATCCGTGCTCAGGTGCCGGGCGGCCCCGCGGAGAATAGGACGCATGAGCACTCCGCTACGGCCCCGGACCGGCCTCGGCTACCTGCACGACTCCCGGTGGGTCCGCGCTTTCCGCGCGCTCGGCCCGCGCTACGTCGTGACCTCCTCATCCACGCGGGCCGAATGCATCCGTGACCGCCGCGAGGTTCTGGCGATTACGGCCGGCCGGGTGGTTGCGGTGTTGCCTGTCGCCCGTCCCAGGGTTGGTCAGCGGCCTGCTCCCAGCCTGGCTTGCCGTGCCGGCGCCTGGCTGCCGGGCTGGCTGGTGCGGTTCCGGGGCGTGCGGGCCCGGCTCCGGGCCCTGATCGGAAGAAATCCGGCGTTGCGGGCGTGGTGGCGGCTATGCTCGGCGGACCGTGTTGTGCCTGCGGAACGGACGGCGGCCTGCCGGGCGGTGGCGGGGCCCTTGGGATGAATGGGCCGCGCTCGTGCGGCGGGGATGCCGCGTACCGCGGATGCGGGCCAGCGGGAGGCGTAGCGGGATAGCACGTGCGGCCGGGGCGGTGCTCATGCTCGTTGCCGCTGCCGGCGGGGCGGCGTCCTGCACTGGTGCTGCCACCGGGCACGGACGGCCCGCTCAGGTCCGCGTGACGGCGCGTACCCGGGTGCCCGCACCGGCGACGTCGGTGCTGGCCGGCGCCCCGGATGCGGTCGCGGCCGGGGTGGCATCACGGCTGTTCGCCTCCGCGCCGGTCGTCGTTGTCGCCAGTCCGGGCGGCCCGGCCGGCCTGGCGGCCGCCGCCAGGTCGGCCCTGCGGGCCCACGCGCCGCTGCTGCTGACCGCCGGGCCGGCCGCCCGCGCCGCCGCCCGGACGGTGTCCGGCCCGGCGGTGGTGGTCAGCGCCATGCTGCGGGCGCAGATCAGGGCCCTGGACCCGCGCGCCGTGCTCGCGGCCGGGGTGGCCCGGGATGTGCTCGCGGCCCAGCTGCCGGGCATCCGCGTGGTAACCGGCCCGGCGATGCTGCCCGCGACCACGGCTCCCCCGTCCCTGGGTCATCTGGTGCTGCTCGTACGCTCCGGCAGCAGCGACGCCGGGACGCTGGCCGCCGTGACCACCGCCCGGGTGGCCGGAGCGCGGGTGATCGCCGTCCGCGGCGCCGACCCGCGCGCCGACCCGGCCGCTATCGCCGCGCTGTCGGCCGCGCGGCCCCGGCAGGTGCTCGCGATCGGGGCGGGTTTCGGGCCGCCCGGCCGGCTGGCAGCGCGGATCGCGGTCGCGCAGACCGGGGTGCAGCTGCCCGGCGGCGGCCAGATCCTGTTCCCCGGGCGCCTGCTGGTGGCCCTGTACGGTCACCCCGGTGCTCCCGCGCTCGGCGCCCTGGGCCAGCAGGGCCTGCAGGCCAGCATCGCGCGGGCCAGGCATGCCGCCGCGGCATACCGGCCCCTGAGCCGCGTCCCGGTCATACCCGCCTTCGAGATCATCGCCACCGTGGCACAGGCCCACCCGGGCCGGGACGGCGACTACTCCTACCAGTCCACCGTGGCCTCCCTGCGCCCCTGGGTACGCCGCGCGGCCGCAGCCGGGATGTACGTCATCTTGGACCTGCAGCCCGGCCGGGCCGGCCTGCTCGCCCAGGCCAGGAGATACCAGCCGCTGCTCGAGCTGCCCGGTGTCGGGCTGGCCCTGGACCCGGAGTGGAAGCTGGCGCCCGGGCAGCGGCCGCTGCACCAGATAGGCAGCGTGAGCACCAGCGGGGTCAACACCGTCATCAGATGGCTGGCCGGCCTGACCGCGCGCTACCACCTGCCCCAGAAACTCCTCGTCCTGCACCAGTTCAGGCTGTCGATGATCCGCGGCGAGCACGAACTCGACACCGGGTACCAGGACCTGGCGATCCTCATCCACATGGACGGCCAGGGCACCCCAGCCGTCAAGCAGCAGACCTGGCAAGCCATCACCACAGCCGCCCCCGCCGGGGTGTTCTTCGGGTGGAAGGACTTCTACGCCAAGGACCACCCGATGCTCAGCGCACCGCAGACAATGACCAGGACCCCGCAGCTGTCCATGATCTCCTACCAGTAGCAACCACCCCGGCCGGCCAGCCGCGCCAGCCCCCCGTACACCCGACCGCCCCGGCACAGCACCCAGATCAACCTGTTCGGCGTGGCCCTGAGCGCTTTCCGCGGAGTCTTGCGGCACTGGGCGCGGTTGGTCCTCGCGCGCCTGGCGCGGTTCGCTTGAGATCGCGAAGGCTCCGGCAGCCACTGGGTACCCGCCCAATCATGGACAGACCGGCCGTCCCTGTCGACGATTCCCTGACCTGTATTCCGTCATGGCCTGCGTGGGCGGCGTGCCCGGGCCGGCGGCTTCGTTCGTCGGGTTGGCGTGGGCGGGGCGCTGGCTGCTGGCCTGCGCCCTGGCCGGCTGGGGCGATCAGCTGCTTCGCGGGGACTCGACGCCGACGATCCAGGTGACGCCGAAGGCGGTCGGTGAGCATGCCGTAGAGCAGCGCGAAAGCAGCGGGCGCAGGGGGATGAGGATGGCGCAGGTCCAGCCCGGTACTGAGCTCGGCGACGACGGCATCCAGCAGCCGGTCCACGTCGGCGGCCGCTTCCAGGCGCTCGCCAAGGCGGCCTAGGACCTCGTAGGGCTCGTGCCAGCGGCCGTAGCGGTACCGCGGTCGTCAGCGGTCGCCACCGCAGAGCCGACGACGGCGAGCACGACCGCGGCGGCGATCGCGGCCGCGATGAAGCGGCCGCCGGCCTCCGCCCGCGGTGGGCTCGTCATATGCCCATGGTGCACCACGCGTGCGTCCCCGGCGAGAGCGCCGACCTGGTGACGCGACGTGTCAGGCCGCGGCCCGGTGGCGGAAGCGCCCGGCCAGCACCGTGATGACGCCGATCAGCCCGGGCAGCGACACCAGGGCGAAGGCGGTGTCGTACGTCCAATCCACCGCGCCGTGCTTGTACCAGCTGGGATAACTGACGACCTCGATCAGGCACAGGATGCCAGCGAATACGGCACCCGCGGCGACCCGGCCGCTGCGCAGCAGCCAGGCAGCGATCACGAAGAACACGCCGAACGCGGCGGCAAAGGGCCATCCCGAGTGATCAGGGCCATCCCCTCCCAGCGCGATCATGTCCGCGCTGGCGAACTCGCCGAGGGCCAGGATCGCGGTAATGGCGGTCAGGACGGTGAGCTTACGACCATTCATGGTTTACCTCCGGTGGAATCTGTGGTGAGGTCACGATGCCTTCGGACGGTTCCCGGCTAGAAGAGGCGCCTTCCCGGATCAGCCGGGAAATACTTCCGCGCTGGGTCCGGGAGGCGCGCGCGTCATACGACCGGGCGGCGCGCGAGCCCGGCGATCTCGTAGAAGCCCGGCATCTCGAACGGGCGATTCCCCGTGAACGCGGTCACCCAGCCGGTTCTGCGTCCGTCCGGTGCCATAACAAACATTCGCCCACGACGGTGGCGGTCACGACGGCCAAGCTTGCGGGCGTCTCAATTAGATGACCTGCATCGGGCTGGACTGAGCTGGGGTGAACTGCTGGGTGCCGGGAGACCTCCTCAGCCCAGACACGTCACGATGGACCGCGTAAGGCGGGTCGGCGTGCGTCCTCTCGGACAATGCCCGTCACTCAGCGTCACACCATCAGTTGGCATCACCTCGAGGCCGACCTTCGATTCAGAGCCGCTTGGAGTGGTCTGCTGGAGATCCATGGGTCGCTGGTCGAGGTTCTCGTCGAGGTGGCATCCAGCGGCGGCACGGGCACATCTTCTGGAGCTGGCGCGCGAAATGCCGATCCGGGCGTGGCCGACCAACGGCCAAGTATGTAGCCACACCCAGAACACCCGGTTCGGCAAGGCGCCCGGCGGCCACCGTGGCGGCCAGGTAGCCGACTAATAAGGCGGTTTTTCGCGCGCTGGTGGCGGAACGGTCCCAGTCACTGAGCGTGTCCGGTGTTGGATCGGATGGCCTGCGGGGCGTCGGACATTACCATCAGGAGCGCCAGGCGCCAGGCACGCCCGGAGGCGAGCCCGGCAGTCTGACGTGAAGCCGGGCGGTCAGGCAGGTGACCGCCCCGCCCTGAACCATCAGGGCGAGAAGCCGGAAGTGGTTGCTGGCCTCACGCGATCCTGAACGAACCGAGGCGCGGTAGAAGGTGGCCCAGGCCTTTTTGTGC
>Ga0210408_10004103_pt1 | contig 13111 bp, 7 predicted proteins | sample IncBWH4MmetaG_FD_155471 | JGI IMG/M metagenome (GOLD analysis project Ga0210408, IMG submission 155471) | Forest soil microbial communities from Barre Woods Harvard Forest LTER site, Petersham, Massachusetts, United States - Inc-BW-H-4-M | ecosystem: Environmental > Terrestrial > Soil >...
CACGACGGGTACAGGCGCGGAGAGCAACCCGGTCGTGTCGCCGGACGGCACGAAAATCGCGTTCGTCAACACCGCCAACACGATCTACACGATGCCGGCGAACCTGAGCGCTGCGCCGACGCAGTTCGGCAGCGGCAGCTATCCCCAGTGGACGCCGGACAGCCAGAATCTGGTGTACCAGAACACGGGCAACCTCGTCGTGAACGGCAACGCAGTCACGAACGGCGAAGACATGTTCCCGTTCCCCGTGCACTACATGGGCGCGAACGGGTTCGTGTATACCGCGAGCGGCAAGATCCGTACGCGCGACGCCAGTGGCGGCAGCCTGTCGGAGATCGCGTTCAGCGCGACGCAGGTCCTTCGTCGCCCGGTCATCACGCCTCTGGCCACGCGCCCGAGCCTGGGCGCCACGACGCCGCAGCCGGTGAAGGGCATCAACGGCCCTGTGATCTCGCCCGACGGTCGGAGGCTCGCGTTCATCGCGCTGAACGACCTCTGGGTGATGAAGATCGGCGAAGCGCCGGTGCGACTCACCAACGACACGGATCGCGACGTCGATCCGCGCTGGACAGCGGACTGTCGCTTCATCTACTGGTCGACCGACAAGAACAACGCGGGCAACCTCGCCGTCGACAAGATCGACGTCGCCACGCACCAGCGCACACGCGTCGCCGCGATCCAGGGCGTCTCGATGATTCAGCCGACGCTTTCGCCGACCGAGGATCGTTTCGCCTATTCGACCGGGTCGGGATTTGTCGAAGTGATGGACATTGCGACGCAAACGCGCACGCAGCTCGTGGACCATCTTTCGCCGCAACCCCAGGTGGGCCGGCCTTCCTGGTCGCGCGACGGCACCAAGATCATGGTCACCGACAACGACCGCGTCAATCCGCGGTTCCGTGAGGGCTATAACAAGCTGCGGATCATCGACATCGCGACCAAGACGGCGACGTGGTATGCCGTCGGGCCGGCGCCGGCGGCGATCTCCGACCGCACGGAAGGCGCAGCGGTGTGGTCGCCCGACGGCACCAAGGTCGCTTTCGTCAGCGACTCGGTGCTCAAGGTGATGCCGACCAACGCGGACGGCTCGCCGTCCGGTCCCGCGGTGCAGCTCACCGACGAGGTGGCGGACCTGCCGTCGTGGCAGGCCGACTCGCAGACCCTTCTGTACATGTCGGCGGACAAGCTCAAGAAGATCAAGGTCGACGGAACGGGCCAGCAGGACGTTGCCCTCAGCATGACCTACACGCCAGCGGCGACGACCGGTACCACGATCATCCACGCGGGCCAGCTCTGGACGGGTACCTCGCCTGACCTGAAGAGCAATGTCGACATCATCATCAAGGGCAACCGGATCACCGCGATCGAGCCGCACGACTTCAATCGTCCGGCGGCGCCTGGAACTGCCTTCGTCGACGCGTCGCAGCAGACGGTGCTGCCGGGCCTGTGGGATCCGCACTTCCATCCGCTGAACGTCTACCAGGGCAGCCAGTTCAACCTGGTCTGGGCGGCGATGTTCGCGTACGGATTCACGTCGGTGCAGTCGGTGGCCGGCCCGATCTACGCGAGCACCGAGATCCGCGAAGCGCTCGACGCTGGCAACCTGATCGGTCCACGCCTCTTCACGTCGACACCGCTGCTCGAAGGCAATCGCATGTCGTACGACATGTCGCGCGCCGTCCGAAACGCGCACGTCGCGGAGCTCGAAGTGACGCGCTTTGCCGCGGTCGACATCGACTGGATCAAGACGTACGTGCGTGATCCGATCCCGGCGATGAACGTGTTCGCCGCCGCCGCGCAGAGGATGGGCATTCCGAGCGGCACGCACCTGCTATATCCCGGCTACTCGACGGGCCTCCAAGGAATCACGCACCTGCAGGCCACGCAGCGGATGGGCTACGGCTGGGCGAAGTCGCCGACGGGCGTCGCGTACCAGGATGTCAATGCCTTGGTCGGTCTAGGCGAGGTGCATCTGACCGAGACCCTCTCGGCGAACCAGCTCGCTGCGCAGAGCTCGATCCTGCTGGGCGGCGATCGCTTCAACGTGCTGATGCCGATTCCGTACGTGAGCAACCTGCTGGCGCTGACGCCGGCGACGCCGGCGCAGATCGCCGCCATCAAGGTTGCGACCGATGACGACGCGCGAGCGATCGCCGCGGGTGCATTGTTCGCGCAAGGGACGGACGTGCCGCTCAATCCCCCAGGCGTCACCAACCATTCGAATATGATGGCGCTCGGCTTGAGCATGTCGAACTACCAGGCACTGCAGGCCTTCACGATCAACGCCGCCAGGATCGCTTACAAGGACAAGGATCTGGGCAGCGTGGAGGTGGGTAAGCTCGCCGACCTGACGATCGTCGATGGCAACCCGCTCCAGGACCTGAAGTACGCGGCGGCGGTGCACTACGTCGTGAAGAACGGGGTCGTGTACACGCTCGACCAGATCATCGCGCCATTCAAGTCGCCGGTTCAGATGGCCGCTCGTCGCAAGGCCCTGGTCGCGTTCGACAAGGCGTGCAAGCAGGACTCGCGAAACTGCTTCGTCGAGGCACACTCCGCTGACTCCGCTGGAGACTAAGGCCGCGAGCAACTTGCGGCAATCCGCAGCATCCCGCGTCGGGCGATCGTCGCACGACGCGGGGGCGCGAACGCGGCGGCTGCGGCCGCCGTTTTTTCAAAGGCACCGCAATCGGGGTGGGCTCGCGCATTCGAGGCGCTGCAATCGGCCGTTGCATGCATAATATTTGAAATCATCGCCGGGTCGATGCCGTCCGGCACAGCGCCGAGCGTAGTCTCGGCTGAGCAACGCTTGTCGTACCTTCCTTCAACCTACCCGCCGAGCGCGCTCGCGCAGGCGTTCGCGTCGTGCGCAACGGCCGCGCTAATGGGTGCGGCCGTCGCCGCGCCGGCGTCGCTCTCGCTGACCGAAGCGCAGCAGCTCGCCATCGAGCGCTCGCCCCAGATGACCGCGTACGACGCGGCCATCTCCGCCGCGCGTGATTTGGCGGTCGCGCCCGCACAGTCGCCCGAAGCGACGCGCCCGATCGGCATCGCTCCCCTGCCCGTCGAAGACGTCGACGCCCTAAGCTTCGGGCGGGACGCTAATCCGGTGCGCCGCATCGGCGTCCCCCATGAGCTCACGAGTGCCGAGCAGCGCGAGGCGCTGACAGAGCGCTACGCGCGCGAAGCCGATCGCGCCGCCGCCCAGAAGACGGCCACGAGCGTTGACGTCGCGCGCGAGACCGCGCTCGCCTGGCTGGAGTGCTACTACGTCGAGCAGATGGTGCGCATCGCCGGCGAAGAGCTCAAGGCCGCGCAGGGCGAGCTCGAAGGCGCCGAAAGCATGTATTGGGCCGGACGGGTAAGCCAGGCCGAGTTCTACGGCGCGCGCGGCATGCTCGTCACGCTCGAGGACAAATCGAGCGGGCTCGAGCACCGCGTGCTCGCTGCGCGCATCGAGCTCAAGCGCTGGGTGGGCGACGTGGGCGATGCGCCGCTCGCCGCGCCGCCCAACATCGATCGGATCCGACTCAGGTCCGCGGCGCTTGAAGGGGACCTCGCACGGCATCCCGAGGTCGCCCTCCTCGAGAGACAGGAGGATCTCGCCGCGAGCGACGTGCGCCTCGCGCGAGCTAACCGCCAATCGGAGCGCGAAATAGCGCTGATGCTCGCGAGGCGCGACCAGGCCCGCGCGGCGCGAGACGAGAAACTTCGCGCGAAAGTGGCGGAAACGCGCATCATGATGGACGAGTGGCTGCACGCGCGCGACCGACGCAATCGCTACGCGAACGAACTCGTGCCGCTCGCGCGCGAGCGCGCGCTGGCCACCCTGGTCGCGTATCGCGGTGGCAAGGCGAGCCTCACCGACGTGCTCGCCGCTCGCCGCGCGGAGAGCGAAGCGCAAATGCAGGGTGTCGAGATGGAGCGCGAAGCTGCCCGGATATGGGCACGACTCGACTTCGCGCTCCCCGGTACATTGACGACCACGCCGAGCGGATCTTCGCGCCAGGAGAGCGCGCCATGAGCGCCGTCGGGCCGCCCCAGGGCGCTCATTGCTCTGGCTCAGCAGTCAGCGACGCGGCGCCAGCCGCCAGCGCGGGCGTCGTATGAGGCGCCGCGCGCTCGCGATCGGCGGCGCTGCGACGGTCGTTCTTGCGCTGGTCGCATACGCAGCGTTCGAAGCGGGCATCGAGCGCGGTCGCACGAAGGCGTCGGGCATCATCGATACCCCGCACGCGGCGCGCGCTGCGCCTTCGGCTGCGGCCAACTCGCCGACGCTCAAGGCAGGGGACGTCGATCCGTCAACCGGCAAGCGCGTGCTTTACTGGCACGATCCGATGGTGCCGGGGACGAAGTTCGACAAACCCGGCAAGTCTCCCTTCATGGACATGCAGCTTATCCCGGTCTATGCGGACGACGCGCCCGACGCAGGCGGTGTCGCCATTGACCCGCGACTCCAGCAGAACCTCGGCGTACGAACGACGAAGGCGGTGGCCGGATCGCTTTCGAGCGCGATCTCCGCGGTCGGCAACGTCGCTTACAACGAGCGCGACGTCGTGCTGGTGCAGGCGCGCAGCAACGGCTTCGTCGAAAAACTCTTCGTTCGCGCCGCGCTCGATCCCGTGCGCAAGGGCCAGCCGCTCGCGGAGCTTTACGTGCCGGAATGGATCGCGGTGCAGGAGGAGTATCTATCGGCCAAGCGCCTTCGTACCGACGTCGATGCGCTCGCGCTCGGCGGGCTCGCGGACGCGGCCGCGCAACGGATGCGCCTCGCCGGCATGAGCGAAGAGCAGATTCGCGCGGTCGACGCCCGGGGTGCCGTGCAGCCGCGGTTCACGATCACCTCGCCGATCGACGGTGTGGTCGGCGAGCTCTCGGCACGCGAAGGAATGACGGTCGCCCCTGGCGCACCGCTCTTTCGTCTGAATGGTCTGGCGACGGTGTGGGTGAACGCCGAGGTGCCGGAGAGCGCCGCGGCGGAGGTGCGACCGGGCAACGCCGTCCAGGCGCGCGCGCCCGCGCTCGCCGGATCGTTGTTCAAGGGACGCGTGAGCGCGATTCTGCCCGAGGTCAACGCGACCACGCGAACGCTCAAGGCACGCATCGAACTTGCGAACTCCGGCGGCCATCTCGTGCCGGGCATGTTCGCGACCATCGACTTCGCGCCGACGCGTCGAAGAGACGCCGTGCTCGTGCCGAGCGAAGCTGTGATCCGGACCGGCAAGCGTACCGTTGTCATCGTCGCCCAGGGCCAAGGGCGTTTCGCGCCCGTCGATGTGGAGGCGGGCATCGAAAGCCACGGCCAGACGGAGATTCGCAAGGGCGTCCGCGATGGCGATAGCGTCGTCGTGTCCGGCCAATTTCTCATCGACTCGGAAGCAAACCTGAAGGCTGCAATAGAGCGCATGAGCGGGCTGCCCTCGAACGGTACGGACCCTACCGCGCAACGATGACTGCCGTGCTCTACTGGCTCCCCCGAAGGTCAGGCTGCTGCCCCTATTAGGGCCACCCTTCAGTTGTTCCCGAACTCCAGTATGCTATCGGTTGCTATGGCGACGTTGTTCAAGATAAGGCGGGTGTGGCGCAGGGGCATCAGCGCGGGCGCTGCTATGGCGCTGCTGTGCGCACAGCTCGGCGTCGCCGCTTACGCGTGCCCGGATCTTTCGACGACCTCGGCCGTGGGCGCGATCGGCATGACCGAGCACTGCGCCCAAGGCGGCTCGGTACTCGACCCCAAGTATCCGGCGGTCTGTCACGAGCAATGCAAGCCCCAGGCGAATGTGGACTACCGGCTTCAAGGCCCTGACCTTCCGCCGGCAGTGCCTACGCGGATCATCGTTACCTGGGTCGACCCGTATCCCGTCCTGAGTCGTGCCAGGCTCGCTGAGCCTGACGCCCCGCGGGCGAACGGCCCGCCCCTTTCCATCCTCTTCTGCGTATCGCGAACCTAGCCTCCGTTTGACTTCGCGCCGACCCGTGTTGGGCCGGCTGTCCGCAGTCTTCGAAAAACGGAGGTTACATGCAGCTTTCATCGCTGAAGGCGCTGGCGTCACAGCCGCCCTTCCCGGCATGCCGCTTGAGCTCAGGGCTCATTGCGTGCGCAATCGCCACTGTCCTCGTGTTGCCTGCCGCACGGGCCAATGAAGCGCCTCCCCTGTCGCTCGACGAGGCGCTGCGCCTGGCAACCGACCGGTCGCCTCAAATCGCGGCGCAACGGTCCGCGATCGACTCCGCGCAGGAGGCCTCCGTGTCGGCACGCCAGCTGCCGGACCCGAAGCTGTTTTTCGGCGTCGACAACCTGCCGGTGACCACGTCCGACGCGTTCAGTATCGCGCATGACTTCATGACGATGCGCAAGATTGGTTTGATGCAGGACTTCGTGCGCGCTGAGAAGCGCGACCTCAAGGGCAGGCTGGCGGAGCAGGTTGCGGCAAGGGAGCAAGCCATGCTGGGAGACGTGCAGCTGGCGCTACGCCGGGACGTTGCCGGTGCATGGGTCGAGCGCTGTTTCGCGCAGCGCATGGCCGCGGTGGTCGACGAGCAGATGGCGGAGGTTCAGCTTCAGGCCGACGCCATGCAAGCCGGCCTTGCCAGCGGTAAAACGCAGCCGGCCGAGCTCTTGGCAGTGAAGGTGAGCCTGCAGACGCTGCTGGACAAGCGTGCCGACTTCGACAAGCAGGCCGCTCGCGCTAAAGTCATGCTTGCGCGCTGGCTGGGGGATACGGCCGCCCGGCCGCTGGCGCCATTGGCGCTGCCGGTCGTGCCGCCGGACCGCGCAACGCTGGCCGACCACATCTCACACCACCCGCACCTGCAATCGCTGGACCACCAGGTTCAAGCCGCACAGGCCGACGCTTCATTGGCACAGGCCTCGGTCAAACCCGACTGGAGTCTGGAATTTGCCTATGCGCAGCGCGGACCAAGCTTCTCCAACATGATCTCGGTGCAGGTCACCATCGATCTGCCCCTGCTCCGGCATAACCGGCAGAATCGTGATATCGCCTCCAAAGTCGCGCTTGTCGAGCAGGCGCGCGATCTGAAGGAGGACGCGCTTCGTCAGCATCTGTCAGAGGAGCGGGCGGCCTGGGTCGACTGGGACGCCGCTACCGCGCGCCTGCAGCGCTTCGATGATTCGCTGCTGCCGCTGTCTCACGAGCGCACCCAGGCCGCGCTCGCGGCCTATCGGGGCGGGCGCAGCGATCTGGCACCGGTGCTACAAGCGCGGCGCGACGAGTTGGACGTCAAGTTGCAGAGCGTTCAGCTGGCCGCAGACCAGGCTCGTGCTTATGCGCAGCTGCTCTATTTCCTGCCGGAGGCCTCCCGATGAGGCGCAACCTCCTGTTCCAGTCGATCGGGGCCATTGCCGTGCTCAGTGCGGGTCTGGGCGGCGGCTACTGGCTCGCCATGAACCGCGCACACCCACAAGGCGCAGCCAGCCCGGATGCAGGCTCCCAGCCTGCGGTTCAGGGTTCGGCGTCGGCCGCGGCAGGCGGGCAGTTCGATCCCAAGACCCGTCGCGAGGTCCTGTACTGGCACGATCCCATGGTGCCGGGGCCGAAGTTCGACAAGCCGGGCAAATCCCCTTTCATGGATATGCAGCTCGTGCCCGTGTATGCCGCCGAGGCAGAGGATGGCGGCAAGGTCGCGATCAGCCCGCGCACGGTCCAGAACCTCGGGATTCGCACTGCGCAGGTCAAGCCGGGCACGCTCGACACGGGCTTCTCGGCAGTCGGAGCCGTCAGTATCGACGAGCGCGGCATTACCGCCGTGCAGTCGCGCGTGAACGGCTACGTCGAAAAGCTTTACGTACGTGCCCAGTACGACTCCGTCAAGAACGGCCAGCCACTCGCGGACATCTACGCGCCGGAGTGGCTCTCGGCGCAGGACGAGTACCTGGCGCTCAAGCGCAGCTCTCAACCGGGCGCCGATGCGCTGGCGCAGGCCGCACGTGAGCGCCTGGTGCTGCTGGGCATCCCCGAGGAACAGATCCGAGCCATCGAGCGCGACGGCAAGTCCAGTTCGCGCATCACGTTGCATGCGCCCGCCAGCGGACTGGTGTGGGAGCTGGGCGTACGGGACGGCGTGGCCGTCAGTCCCGGCATGACACTGTTCAAGCTCGCTCCGCTCGCCACGGTGTGGGTCAATGCGGAGGTGCCGGAAACGCAGGCCGCCCTGATTCGCCCCGGAATCCAGGTTGAGGGGCGCGCTGCCGCCTTCCCGGATACGGTCTTCAAGGGCAAGGTCGAAGCCCTTCTGCCGGATGTGAACTCCACTACACGCACCATCAAGGCGCGCATCGTTCTTGCGAATCCGGGGGCACTCCTCAAGCCTGGAATGTTCACCCGACTCCAGTTTGGTGGCCACAAGGGCAACGACGGTCTGATGGTGCCCACGGAAGCCGTGATCTACACCGGTACGCGCAGGGTGGTGATCATCGCGGACGAAGACGGCAGATTTCGGCCCGTCGACGTCGAGGTGGGCCACGATAGCGGCGATCTCACGGAGATCCTCAAGGGGCTCCAGTCCGGTCAGCCGGTGGTGGTGTCCGGTCAGTTCCTGATCGACTCCGAGGCGAGCCTGAAAACCACGCTGGATCGGATGAATGCGCCCAAAAGCGCTGCGGCGGTCGAAAAGGGAGAGCGGCCATGATCGCCCGGCTGATCCGCTGGTCGATCGAAAACCGTTTCCTGGTTTTGCTCGCCACGCTGATGGTCTGCGCGTGGGGTCTATGGGCCATGCTCAAGACGCCGCTGGATGCGATTCCAGACCTGTCCGACGTGCAAGTGATCATTCGCACCACCTACCCAGGCCAGGCACCGCAGATCGTGGAAGACCAGGTGACCTACCCGTTGACGACCACGATGCTTTCCGTGCCCGGCGCCAAGAACGTGCGCGGCTATTCGTTCTTCGGGGATTCCTTCGTCTATGTGTTGTTCGAGGACGGCACCGACCTTTACTGGGCTCGCTCCCGGGTCCTGGAGTACCTGAACCAGGTTCAAGGCAGGTTGCCGGCCCAGGCCAAGGCCTCGCTTGGGCCCGACGCGACGGGCGTCGGCTGGATCTACGAATACTCGCTGATCGACCGCACGGGCCAGCACGACCTGAGCCAACTGCGAGCTCTGCAGGACTGGTTTCTGAAGTACGAGCTCAAATCCGTGCCCAACGTGGCGGAGGTCGCATCGGTCGGTGGCATGGTCCGCCAATACCAGATTGTTCTCGACCCTGATCGCCTGCGCGCCTACGGCATTTCGTTCAGCCGGGTCGTGCAGGCCGTCAGGTCCGCCAACCAGGAAGCCGGCGGCTCGGTGCTGGAGCTGGGCGAAGCCGAGTACATGGTGCGCGCGCGCGGCTACCTGAAAACGCTTGATGATTTCCGCAAGATACCGGTCGGACTGGGCGATCTGGGCACCCCCGTGCTGCTCAAGGACGTCGCGCGGGTGCAGGTGGGCCCCGAGATGCGCCGCGGGATCGCCGAACTGGACGGCGACGGCGAGGCCGTGGGGGGCGTGATCGTGATGCGTTCCGGAAAGAACGCCCTGGAGACGATCGGCGCGGTAAAGGCGAAGCTCGAGGCGCTGAAGCCAGGATTGCCCGCCGGCGTCGAGATTGTGCCGACCTACGACCGCTCGAGCCTGATCGAGCGAGCCATCAGAAACCTGCGTGACAAGCTGATCGAAGAGTTCGCCGTGGTCGCGGTGGTTTGCGCCGTGTTCCTGTTTCACCTTCGGTCCAGCTTCGTTGCCATCGTCACGCTGCCGCTGGGTGTCCTGATTTCGTTCATCGTGATGCATTACCAGGGCGTTAACGCCAACATCATGTCGCTGGGCGGTATCGCGATCGCGGTGGGCGCCATGGTGGATGCCGCGGTGGTGATGATCGAGAACGCGCACAAGCACATCGAGGCGTGGCGCCACGACCATCCTGGCCAGGCTCTAAGGGGTGCCGAGCACTGGCGAATCATCGCAGAGGCCGCCGCTCAGGTGGGACCGGCGCTGTTCTTCAGCCTGCTGGTAATCACGTTGTCATTCATCCCGGTGTTTTCGCTGGAGGCCCAGGAGGGACGGCTTTTCTCGCCGCTCGCCTTCACCAAAACCTACGCGATGGCCGCGGCTGCGGGCCTGTCCGTCACGCTGGTTCCGGTGCTGATGGGCTACCTGATCCGGGGCCGGATTCCAGATGAGAACAGGAACCCCCTAACGCGCTTGCTCATCGCCGGCTACAGGCCGCTGCTCACGACCGTACTGCGGTTCCCCAGGACCACCTTGCTCGTCGCGTTCGGGTTGCTGGTCGCGAGCATCTTTCCGGTGCTGAGGCTCGGCGGCGAGTTCATGCCGCCCCTGGATGAAGGCGACATGCTGTACATGCCCTCCGCCTTGCCGGGCCTGTCGGCCGGCAAGGCGGCGGAAGTGCTGCAGCAGACAGACCGCTTGATTCGACAGGTGCCCGAGGTGCAAAGCGTATTCGGCAAAGCCGGACGGGCGGAAACGGCCACCGATCCGGCTCCGATGGAGATGTTCGAGACCACCGTCCAGTTCAAGCCGCACGATCAGTGGCGGCCCGGGATGACGACGGCGAAGCTGATCGAAGAGCTCGACCAGATCGTGAAGGTGCCCGGCCTGTCCAACATCTGGGTTCCCCCGATTCGCAACCGCATCGACATGCTGGCCACCGGCATCAAGAGCCCGCTTGGAATCAAGGTCGCCGGCGCCAACCTGGCCGACATAGAACGCGTGGCGCAGGACATCGAGCGCGTGGTGCGGACCATCCCAGGCGTCACCTCGGCTTTGGCCGAGCGCCTCACCGGTGGTCGGTACATTGACATCACGGTCGACCGTGAGGCGGCGGCCCGCTACGGATTGAATGTGTCGGATGTGCAAGACATCATCACGAAGGCGATCGGCGGCGAAAACATCGGTGAAACGGTCGAAGGCCTGCAGCGCTTTCCCATCAACGCGCGCTACCCGCGCGAACTGCGCGACTCCGTGGAGAAACTGCGCGAGCTTCCAATCCTCACCGATCGCGGAGCCCAGATCCCGCTGGGGGCAGTCACCGATATCCGTTTCGTGGACGGTCCGCCGATGCTCAAGAGCGAAAATGCGCGGCTGTCGGGCTGGGTGTATGTCGACATTCACGGGCGCGATCTGGCCTCTGTCGTGCGCGACGCCAAGGTAGCGGTGGATGAGCAGGTCAAGGTGCCTGCCGGTTATTCGGTCTCGTGGTCGGGGCAGTTCGAGTATCTGGAGCGGGCGACCAAGCGACTCGCCGTGGTGGTCCCGTTCACGCTGGTGATTATCTTCGTGCTGTTGTACCTGGCCTTCCGCCGAGCCGACGAGGCCTTGCTGATCATGGTGGCGGTGCCCTTCGCGCTGATCGGCGGGTTCTGGCTGCTCTGGCTGCTCGGCTACAACATGTCGATTGCCGTGGGGGTGGGATTCATTGCCCTGGCCGGCGTCGCAGCCGAATTCGGCGTGGTCATGCTGTTGTACCTGAAGCAGGCGCTGGAGCGAAAGCAGGCGCTGGGCGAACCGATGACCGTTGCCGCGGTCCGGGACGCCATGATCGAGGGCGCGGTCCTGCGCGTGCGCCCCATCGCAATGACGGTTGCGGTGATTCTGGCCGGCTTGATCCCCATCATGTGGTCCACTGGCACCGGTGCCGAAGTCATGCAACGGATCGCCTCGCCCATGGTTGGGGGAATGCTGGTTGCGCCGCTGCTCTCGATGTTCGTGATTCCCGCCGCCTATCTGCTCATGAGGCGGCCGCACGGGCATCGTGCGAGGCAGCCGCCGGTCACCGCGAGCTTTTATGAAGCCGGCTGACCATTGGCCGCTTTGGTGTAAGGCTGGACGCGCGGGTCACTGTTGGGTCGCTGCACCGCTGGACATGTGGCGCTCAGTGCAACTGGCATCTTCGATCCCCTTTCTGCGGCTGGCACGACGTCAGGCGCAGGCTTGGTCGGTTCGCAAAGCGGTGATATAAGCAATTCACTGTGGAAATGCCGGACGAGGTCAAGGAATGGAGAGCGGCACAGCGAGCGGCGCTTCTGACGAAGCGTCAAGCGGTTGCGCCGGCTGAACGGCAACAGTGGAACGCATCGATTACGCAACTCCTGACGGAGTTATTCCCGATCCTGCAAGAGATGATCATCGGCTTTTACTGGCCGTTTAAAGGTGAATTCGACCCCCGGTTCGCGATTCACTCGCTAAGGATGAGCGGCGCGACGGCCGCATTGCCGGAGGTGGAACGAAAAGGGGCTCCGCTGAAATTCCGTGAATGGTGGCCCGGCGTGAGGGTGACAAAAGGCGTGTTTGACTTGCCCGTGCCCGATGGAACAGCGGTGGTCGCTCCCCAGGCTCTTTTCATTCCCCCGGTCGGTTTTGATTCGAAGGGTTACCGGCTTGGCTATGGCGGGGGCTACTTCGATCGCACGCTCGCCGCCATGCAGCCTCAGCCTCTAAAGATCGGTGTGGCCTTCGAGCTGTCCAGGATCCCAACCATTCGTCCGCAGCCTCACGACATACCGATGGATCTGATCGTGACGGAAGCCGGCATCCACTGCGCCCGAGAGGATGGACTCCAGCGCGCCGCAGACACGCGCGGCGCGGCGGAATTTGCCGCCGCGAGAATTCTGGAACGCAAGAAGATTCTTATGGCGCGATAGCAGACGCCGGGTGCGCCGAGGTTCCGCTAGGCTCCGTTACCCGGTCACCCAAGATTCACAGCGTCACGGCGCTCAGGCGCAGCATGAGCGTTAGCTGGTCAGCGAGGCGGCCGTCTCGACAATCCGGTCGCCTAGCTACTCAGTCCGCATTCCGCACTTTTGGCCCCTCCCCTGCGCGGAGCTCGTTTGTCCTTATCCCGCTTTGAGCCGCGCTCGTCGGCCCTGCCAAGCTCGAAGATTTCGCGCCGACGTCGGGCGATTGCTTGCGCACATGAACGACCGCGGTCATGAACGGATGCAGGGTGCAGGTGTAACTGAAGTCGCCTTCTTTGGCAAACGTCTGCTCGAATTTGTCGTCGGTATCGAGACCCTTCGAGGCGAAGCTCTTGTCGGTGCTGGTCACGGTATGGGGCGTTCCGTCGTGATTGGTCCAGATGATCCTGGTGCCGG
>Ga0210408_10004104_pt1 | contig 13111 bp, 8 predicted proteins | sample IncBWH4MmetaG_FD_155471 | JGI IMG/M metagenome (GOLD analysis project Ga0210408, IMG submission 155471) | Forest soil microbial communities from Barre Woods Harvard Forest LTER site, Petersham, Massachusetts, United States - Inc-BW-H-4-M | ecosystem: Environmental > Terrestrial > Soil >...
TGATACAAACTCGGTCCCACCGAGCGTCCGCTCACCGCGACGCGCGCCGGATGAACGCAGTCGCCGGCTTTGCAACCAAGCTTTTGGGCCAGTGATTTTAGCGCCGACTCAATCGTTTGAAAATCCCACTTGTCGGTCTTCGCAAACTCGTCGCGCAACGCTTTCAACCGCGCGGTTGCTTCCGGTTTTTCAAAAACTTTTTTGACTGCCGCCTGATCGAACTCGTAGTCCTCGGAGAAAAAATAACTCGTCCATTCCGGCAATTCTTTAAGGAGCTTGATCTTTTCCTTCACGATCGCGAGTACGTCGCGGGTATATTTTTCATTCGAGATGTCGATCTTCGCCTTTTCCAGAAAAGGCCGGGCCAATTCGACGAACCGATCGAGCGACATTTGTGCGACGTATTGGCCGTTAAGCCAGAAACATTTGTCGAGATCGAACGCGGCGTTGCGGCGATTAATCTTTTCGAGTTCGAAAAGTTTGACGACTTCGTCGATGTCGATCTTCTCGCGATTGTCTTTCGGGGACCATCCGAGCAGGCAGAGATAATTGCGGACGGCTTCGGGCACATATCCCTGCTCGATGTAAGTCGCGATCGACGCGCCTTCATCGCGCTTGCTCATCTTCGAACCATCTCGATTTAATATAAGCGGAATGTGGGCGAAGTTTGGCGGAGTGGCGCCGAGTGCTTTGTAGAGCTCGATGTGTTTGGGCGTGTTCGACAGATGATCTTCGCCACGGATCACGTGCGAAATTTTCATCTCAATGTCGTCGATCACATTCACGAAATGAAAAATCCACGAGCCGTCCGGTCGCCGGATGGTCATGTCGGGATGTGTTCCCGGATTAGTAAGATCGAAATCGATTTTGCCGCAAACCAGATCGTCCACAATCACGTGCTCGCGCGGCGAGCGAAACCGCAACGCGTCTTGGTCTTCGAAAATGTGACCTGCGTCCTGAAGTTTTTTCAGATAGCGTTCGTAGATTTCGACGCGCTGACTTTGAAAATACGGACCGTAATTTCCGCCAACATGCGGTCCTTCGTTCCAATTGATGCCCAGCCATTCCAATCCTTGATAGATCGCGGCCGCGGCTTCTTCGGTATTGCGCTTGGTGTCGGTGTCCTCGATCCGCAGAACCAGTTTGCCGCCGTGATGATGAACAAATAGCCAGTTGAACAATGCCGTGCGCGCGCCACCGATGTGCAAATAACCGGTGGGCGACGGAGCAAAACGGACTCGAACTTCAGAAGCCATCGTCACAGGTTACGCAGATTTTACTCGATGAAAATCTTCCCCGCCCGCCGCCGCACATGTCGATCTTGCGGGAGATTGGTTTTGGCTACCAGAGAATCGCGGTCGAGTAACGCGCGGACGTTTTCGACAACGTCAAAGCCGACGTTGGCGATGTTGTGCGTTCGGAGCCATTTCAAGATTGCGCGGCGCTGAAGCGCAACTGGCAACGCACGTAACTTCGCGACCGAGAGCTCCGCATTGGGTGAATCAGCAATCTGCCTTTCGATCCAATTTTCCTCTTCGGCCGCGATCATCGCCGCGCGCCAGACCGTTTGGCGAATACTTCGACCGAGCAGCTTTTCCAAATAAGGAATGACGCGGCGGCGGATCCGGTTCCGGAGCGGCGTCAGGTCTTTGTTCGATGCGTCTTCCCGGAATTTCAGCCGATGAGCGCGCAAGTAACCATCGATCTCGCTTCGCCAAATTCCGAGGAGGGGCCTGACAATTGCAAGATCGACATCACCGACGCAGCGCTTCGAAACCTCGCGCATCGCAGCAAGGCCGGTGTTTCCCGACCCGCGAAACAAATTGATCAGGAAAGTTTCGACCAGGTCGTCGGCGTGATGCCCAAGAAAGATTGTTCGACAACGTCTCGCTTTCGCGATCTTGGCGAAGAATTCATAGCGCGCTTCCCGCGCCGCGGTTTCGATCGACAACTTTCGTTTGGTCGCCAGCGCGCGCACGTCCGCCGATCCGGTAGCAACATCGACATCGTACTTGTTCGCGAGTTTCTCCACGAATCGCGCATCGTCGTTGCTGCCGCGGCCGCGCAGCTGATGATTGAAATGACAAACAATCAGACTCTTGTAGCCCGAGTCGATCAACCAATGCAGAAGTGCGACTGAATCGCGTCCACCTGACACGCCGACGAGATAACGTCCGTCAGGTGGTAGCTTGCTCAGAAAATTTTTGCGAATCCGATTCACGCGATTGTTACATCAAATATTTGAACGCTTATGATAACGCGCAGTCAGTTTAGACAAAAGAAACACTCGGAAGCGTTCTGAGGGAAAAAGGGGGAACATGAAAAACAGATACACTTACAAATTAATCGTACAGTCAGAAGACAAGCGTCGAAATACTCTGGAAATGGCGCTCTACGTTTTAGTGGCGATTAGCGCGCTGCTTTCAATTTGGCAATTCGCAGAGCAGCCAAGCACGTTGCCGTTGGAGAACACCGAACGGACAAGCCGGGAGACCGTGGCGATGGAAATTGCGTCGTAAAGCAAGCCATTTGACAATGAATGAACGTTCATTCATTGTGGGATCCCATGCCTCACGCCCAGACCGAGCCCGTAATTCTAGACCGGCCAACTCAAATCCTGGATGCCGCGGTAGCATGCTTTGCCAAGCGCGGGTTTCACCAGGCCAGCATGCACGATATCAGTGCCGAGGCCGGGATCAGTGTCGGTCTGATCTATCGCTATTTTCAAAACAAAGAGGCCGTGATCGCGGCCATGGCCGACCGCCATAAGAAAGAGATCCATGAGATTCTCGAGCGCGCCCGACAAGCGCCAAGTCTTCGCGAGTCGCTTGAAACTTTGTTCACGGCGCATTGTGGTGAAACTGAGCCGCAGGTCACGGCTGCATTCGTTGTCGATCTTTTCGCGGAGGCGAGTCGAAATCCGCACGTGGCCGAATTGGTGCGCGATGTTTGCGAGACATCGATGAACGGCGTGACTGAATTGATTGCGCGATCTCCGGAAGCCAGAACGAGTGAATTGAGTCCCCGGGAAATGGCAGAACTAATTTTTGCGGTAAACGACGGAATGTTACTGCGCGGCGTTTTGAAAATCGGGCAGCCAGCCGCCGAAAGTCGCGAGCATCAGCTCGAAGTGGTAAGGAATTTGTGGCGAATCATGTTCAAATCGGCGTCGGAGCAGGCATATGCATGACGTAGCAAAACCTGTTGCACAAAAGAAAATGAAATTCATTCGCGGACCAATGGGCATGGCGATCGGTGGACTCGTCGTGTTGGTGATCATTTTGGTCGGTATCAAAGTAATGCAAATCGCGAAGATGATGGGCAGTCCGATGACGATGCCGCCGACCACCGTTTCGAGCGTAGTCGTGAAAGACGAAGACTGGCCCCCGGTTTTTTCTTCGGTGGGATCAGTCTCCGCAGTCCAGGGCGCGGTGATATCAACCGAGCTCGGCGGCGTGGTGGCAGAGATCGAGTTTCAAAACGGAGCGGTCGCGAAAAAGGGCGACGTGCTGATGAAGCTGGACGCTTCTGCTGAAGAGGGTCAGCTGCACTCGGCTGAAGCAGATTTGGAGCTAGCAGGCGCAGACTTGGCTCGCTCACGCGATTTAGCTGCACGCAAAGTCATTTCAAAAGCCGATTCGGATGCGGCCGAATCGAAATTCAATCGCCTACAGGCAGTTGTCGACCAGATGCGGTCGAACATTCGGAAAAAAACACTCGTCGCGCCGTTCGACGGACAGATCGGCATTCGCCAAGTCAACGTCGGTCAATCGATCGACGCGCGGCAACCGGTCGTGCAATTAACCGCGCTTGACCCAGTGTACGTTGATTTTTCTTTGCCGCAGCAGCAGCTCTCTCAATTAACGGCCGGCCTTGAGGTCCGGGTTCGCACCGATGCGGTCCCGGGACATGAATTCAGCGGAAAAGTTACGGCGGTAAACTCGATGGTGGACGCGGTTACGCGAAACGTCGGCGCGCAGGCGACATTGCAGAACCCTGACCACGCTTTGCGGCCGGGGATGTTTGCAAAGGTTGAAGTGATTCTGCCCGAAAAACAAAAAACACTGGTCGTTCCGGGATCTGCCATTTCTTACGCGCCGTTTGGAGATTCGGTCTTCGTGATTGAGAAAAAGAAGGACGAGAAAACCGGCAAGGAATCACAGGCGATCCGGCAGCAATTTGTAAGAGTCGGCGAAGCGCGAGGCGATTTCGTTGCCGTGAACGAAGGATTGAAGGCTGGCGAGACGATTGTGAGCACGGGAGTTTTCAAGTTGCGCAATGGAATGCCGGTGACGATCAACAACGATCTCGCGCCGAAGCCGCAGTTGAATCCGAAACCGGTCGATTCGTGACCTAAGATCGACATGAAATCGTTTACCGATCTTTTCATCAAGCGGCCGGTGCTGGCGATGGTGGTCAGCTTCGTAATTCTTATCGCTGGGTTGCAGGCAATGAAGACCCTCAACGTTCGCCAGTATCCTCGCAGCGATGTTGCCGCCATTACGGTGACGACCGTTTATGTCGGAGCGGACGCGGAATTAGTGCGCGGATTTATCACGACGCCCGTCGAGCGCGCGATCGCCGCCGCTGACGGGCTCGATTACATCCAGTCGCAGAGCACGCAAGGAGTCTCGACCATCACCGCGCGATTGAAACTCAACTACGACGCGAACAAAGCGTTGTCGGACATCAGTTCAAGGGTCGATGCGATCCGGAACAATCTTCCGCCGGAATCGCAAATTCCGGTCATCGCGATTCAAGCGGCCGATTCGCAATTTGCTTCCGCCTATTTGAGTTTTACTTCGAACATTCTGCAGCCTAACGAGGTGACCGATTATCTCGTTCGGCTGGTGCAACCGCGGCTGACGGCAGTTGGTGGAGTGCAAAAGGCAGATATTCTCGGCGGCCGCACGTTCGCGATGCGGATCTGGATGAAACCGGAACGGATGGCGGCGTTAAACATTTCGCCGAGCGACGTTCGTAATTCGCTATCGAGAAATAATTTCCTGGCCGCGGTCGGAAATACCAAAGGTTCGCTGCTTCAAGTCAACCTCACCGCGAACACGGATCTGCATACGGCCGATCAATTCAAACAACTCGTAGTCAAGCAAGACAAAAATACGCTCGTTAGGCTCGGCGATATCGCCGATGTCGTCCTTGGTGCGGAAGATTACAACACCGAGGTGCGCTTCTCGGGCGAGAAAGCGGTATTCATGGGCATCTGGGTGCTGCCGAATGCAAACTCCGTCGATGTGATCAAGCGCGTTCGCGTCGAGCTCGAGCAAATCAAAAAAGAACTTCCGACCGGCATGCAGGCCGAGATGGCCTACGACGCCACCGCCTACATCAACGACGCCATTCACGAAGTCGTCAAAACTCTGATCGACACGTTGCTGATCGTGATGGTCGTGATCTTCTTGTTCCTCGGTTCGATTCGGTCGGTGATTGTCCCGATTGTTGCGATCCCGATCTCGCTAATCGGCGCGTTGTTCTTGATGCAGGTGTTCGGATTCACGGTCAACCTGCTCACCCTGCTCGCGATTGTGCTCTCGGTCGGATTGGTCGTAGACGACGCAATCGTTGTCGTTGAAAACGTCGAACGTCACATCGCCGAAGGAATGTCGCGTATGAACGCGGCGCTCGTCGGCGCGCGCGAACTGATCGGTCCGATCATCGCCATGACGATCACCCTCGCCGCGGTTTACACACCAATCGCGTTGCAAGGCGGATTGACGGGCGCTCTTTTCCGAGAATTTGCGCTGACTTTGGCCGGCGCGGTTTTCATTTCAGGCGTCGTTGCGCTGGTTCTGTCACCGATGATGTCCTCGTATCTTTTGCCGGCCCAACACGTGGATCGTGGGTTCAAAGGATGGGTCGATCGCACGTTCGATCGATTCCGCGATTGGTACGGAAATCATCTCGACCGCACGCTCCAGTCGCGTCCCGCAGTCTATGTTGTCTGGGCGGGAATTTCTGTGCTCGCGCTGATCATGTTTGTCGCGATTCCAAAATTCGCAACCAAGGAGTTAGCGCCCAAGGAAGATCAGGGCGTGATCTTCGGCATCATCACCGCGCCGGCGAACGCGACAATCGACGACACAATTCGCTACGCCGATGCCGCCGGCAAAGTATTCAAAGACATCCCGGACACGCGGTTCACATTTCAAATCACTTCGCCCAGCAACGGATTCGGCGGAATGGTGTTGAAGCCGTGGGGCACGCGCAAAACGCCTACGAAAGATTATCTCCCGATCGTCCAGCGACAACTCGCCGCCATTCCTGCCATTCAAATGTTTCCGATCATGCCGGAAGCTCTGCCGGGTTCTGACAATTTTCCGGTAAGCTTCATCATCGCATCGACTGCGGACCAGGAACGCATCCTGGAATTTGCCAAGCAGATTTTCGGAAAGGCGATGCAGGCGCACATGTTCCAGTTTGGTGACATCGACACCAAGATCGACCAGCCCCAGGCGCAGATTGTTCTCGATCACGACAAGATATCGACCATGGGACTGAACATGCAGCAGATCGGCGCCGATCTTTCCGCCAGCATCGGCGGCAATTACGTGAACTGGTTCAACATGGAAGGGTTGAGCTACAAAGTCATTCCGCAGATCAAACGCGTAGATCGGTTAAATCCGGAACAGCTCAACGACATTTACGTGACTGGGCCCAACAATCAGTTGATCCCTCTCGGCACGATTGCCAGTATCAAGCACAAGACTGTTGCGCGTTCGTTGAATCGAATGCAGCAGCTTAACGCGGTCACGATCAGCGGCGTTCCCACGGGCTCGGTCGATGCCACGCTGAAGTTTTTGGAAGACGAAGCGCACAAAATTTTGCCGGCCGGTTATGCGATCGATTACACCGGCGGTTCTCGTCAGCTACGACTCGAAGGCAGCAGTTTTGCAGGCGTCTTCCTGCTTGCCGTGGTTTTGATCTTTCTGGTTCTGGCGGCGCAGTTCAACAGTTTCCGCGATCCGTTTATCATTCTGCTTGGCTCGGTGCCGTTGGCGATGTTTGGCGCCGCGATTTTCATGTTTTTAAAAATGCCGTTCGGGCAATTTTTTACCGATCACTTTACGACATCGTTCAACATTTATTCGCAAGTCGGCCTGGTCACCCTCGTCGGCCTCGTTTCCAAGAACGGAATCTTGATCGTGCAATTTGCGAACGAGCTTCAACGCGAAGGCATGACGAAACTGGCGGCGGTCGCTCAAGCGGCGCGGATTCGATTGCGTCCGATCATGATGGTGAGCGTTGCTACTGTCGCAGGTCACTTTCCGCTGACATTGGTCACCGGCGCCGGCGCGGCCGCGCGAAACTCAATCGGTCTTGTGCTCGTCGGCGGAATGACCATTGGAACAATTTTCACGCTGTTCATCGTCCCGTCGCTCTACATGCTCATCGCCAAAGAGCATCACGAGAAGTCGCTGATGGATCCCGACCTCGAAGGCGCCGAAGCTGCCGATGTTGCGCCCGATCTCGAGCCGGCACTGGCGCGTGACGGAAACGGCAACGGTTGGAAACAAGGCTGACCCAGTTCCGGCGGCACGGGTCGAACAGCTCAATTACAGAATTGCGCTTCTGTTAACTGGATGGAAGGCCGCCGCCGTGCGGCGATTTATGGAATGGGAACACTTTTGCCGAACTAGCGGGAGCGTAACGTCACGTTCCAAAAAGAAGCGCGGCCAAATTAATGACCGCGCTGCTGAAGCTTGAGGAGTTAATTCAATTTCAGTTTGTTGAGTTCCAAGCTTGCGCGTGATGTAAAAGCAGCCGCAATGCCACCGGTTTTAAATTTCTTTTCGTGGCGGAATGCGCGAAAAATTCGGTCACTACGGCGAAAATAAGTCCGTTATCAGACGTCACTTTGCCGGATGACTGCTTTTTTTTGAAAAACGAAAATAAGAGATGCCCAACGGGTCGACATCGGCATATTGCGCGACCAGTTATGCGTCGAAAAATTATCTCGCTGTCGATCTTGGCACCGATCGCCCTCATTTTCGCCGCCGACTCGCCGACTCAATTCAAATATCCGACCGCGCCGACCAGCGACCAGGTGGACGATTATAACGGCGTCAAAGTGGCCGATCCGTATCGACCGCTGGAAAATCCGGATTCGCCCGAATCGCGAAAGTGGATCGAGGCGGAAAACCAAATCACGTTCGATTTTCTAAAAACGATTCCGGAACGGGACGGAATTACAAAGCGGCTGACCGAGGTTTGGGATTACGAGCGGTTCGGCGTTCCGTTCAAGGAAAAGGATCGCTACTTCTTTTCCAAGAACAGCGGACTCCAAAACCAGAACGTTCTCTTTACCGCCGCGAATTTTTCGGAGAAACCGCGCGTCCTATTCGATCCCAATCTGCTGGCCCAAGACGGCACGGTTGCGCTAGCCGATGCCGAAGTGACCGACGACGCCAAATTAATGGCCTACGGTCTCGCAACCGCCGGTTCAGATTGGCAGCAATGGAAGGTGCGCGACGTCGCCACCGGCAAAGATCGACAGGATCTGATCGATTGGGTCAAATTTTCGAACGTTTCCTGGAAAAAGGACGCCAGCGGTTTTTTCTACAGTCGCTACGACAAGCCGGACGAGAAAAACAAACTGCGCTCGCAGGTTTATAATCACAAACTCTTCTTTCATCAGCTCGGCACGCCGCAATCGCAGGACAAGTTGATCTACGAGCGGACGGATCAGAAAGAATGGCTCTTCAACGCCGAAGTCACCGACGACGGACGTTATCTCATCATTACGGTGCAACGCGGGACCGATCCGAAGAACCGCATCTTCTACAAAAATCTGGTCGACCCGAATTCCAAAGTCGTCGAGCTCCTCGATAAAGCGGACGCCGAATATAGCTTCATCGACAACGACGGACCTGTTTTCATTTTCCGCACGAATTTGAACGCGCCGCTCGGCCGGGTGATTTCCATCAACACCTGCAAATCGCTCCCGGCCAAGATCGACGAGGTCATTCCCGAATCAAAAGACAAACTCGAAGCGGTCAGCAGCGTCGGCGATCACTTCGTGGCTCTTTATCTAAAAGACGCGCACAGCGCGGTGAGATTATTCAAGTTCGATGGTTTCCGTGACGGCGAAATTACGCTGCCGGGACTCGGCACAGCGGGCGGATTCACCGGCAAACGAAAAGATCGCGAAACGTTTTACTCATTCGCCAGTTACACCACGCCGACTGAAATTTTCCGATACGATTTCGACAAGAGCGCGAGCGCGCTGCTTTTCAAACCGAAGGCGAAATTTAATCCCGACGATTACACGACCGAGCAGGTCTTTTACAAAAGTGCCGACGGCACGCGCGTGCCGATGTTCGTTTCCTATAAGAAAGGAATGAAACGCGACCGCCAGAACCCCACTTATCTCTACGGCTATGGCGGATTCGACATCTCACAGACGCCGGGATTCAAGCCGGAGAATTTGGTTTGGATGGAAATGGGCGGCATCTATGCCGTCGCCAACTTGCGCGGCGGCGGCGAGTACGGCGAGAAATGGCACGAAGCCGGAATGCTGAACACGAAACAAAACGTGTTCGATGATTTCATCGCCGCGGCTCAGTACTTGATCGACAACAAGTTTACGTCGACGCCGAAACTCGCGATCGGCGGCGGCAGCAACGGCGGACTTCTGGTCGGCGCGTGCATGACGCAACGCCCCGATCTTTACGGCGCGGCGCTGCCGAACGTCGGCGTGATGGACATGTTGCGGTTCGACAAGTTCACCATCGGCTGGGCCTGGACTTCGGATTACGGCAGCCCGCAGAAACCGGACAATTTCAATTATCTCTACACTTACTCGCCGCTCCATCACATTGCTAAGGGATGCTGTTATCCGCCGACGATGATCACGACCGCCGATCACGACGATCGCGTCGTGCCGGCGCACAGCTTCAAATTCGCCGCGACGCTTCAGGCCGCGCAAGGATGCGACAAACCAACTCTAATTAGAATCGAAACCAAAGCCGGTCATGGCGCGGGCAAACCCACCGCGAAAATCATCGAAGAAACCGCCGACCGCTGGGCTTTTTTAGTCAAAGAGCTCGGAGTAAGACTTGTTAGATGATTGATCAATTCACTGATCCGGCAGCAGAGCTTTCAGGTGAATTAACGTCCGGTGAAAAACTTCTTTGGACCGGGCGGCCGCGGCAGGGAATATTTTTTCGTGGCACCGATGTTTTGCTAATTCCATTCAGCCTACTGTGGGGCGGGTTTGCGATTTTTTGGGAGGTGGGAGTGCTAACAGCAACGCGTTCTCATCCAACGAGCGATCCGATGGGAGTTGTATTTCCTCTCTTTGGGATACCCTTTGTCGCAATTGGTCTTTATTTCATTTTCGGCCGCTTCTTTGCTGATGCCGCCCAGCGCAAACGAACCATCTATGCAATTACAAATCAGCGAGTCATCATTCGGTCCGGTGTGTTTGGTCGCACAACGAAATCACTGAATCTGAGAACCCTTTCGGACGTGACACTCTCCGAGAAGCGGGACAGTACTGGAACTATTACGCTCGGTCCGACTATTGGCTGGTATTCCTGGTTTCAGGGCACGTCATGGCCAGGAATGGGGAAATATCAGCCGCCAATGTTCGACTCGATTACTGACGCAAAGAATGTCTACGACTTGCTTCGGAAGGCACAGGCAAACACTTAAATTATTCTTTACTTGGGAGGGCTCGGCCGTGGTCGTGGAAGTATTCAGTTAGACTTTTCGCCAGTGTCGCGAAGTCCGACGGGATCATCAGGATTGTGGTGCTATTATTCTCCGCGCCGACTTCTGAAATCATCTGCATTCGCCGAAGCTCCAGTGCTGCCGGATTTCCCGCGATGTTTTCGGAGGCTTGCTTTAACTTTACGGAAGCTTCGAGTTCAGCGTCCGCTTTGATCAGTCGTGCTCGTTTTTCACGGATTGCTTGTGCTTGCATCGCCATGACTTCCTGCATTGCTTGCGGTAACTCCACGTCCTTCATCTCGAACCGTTCAATTTCGAGACCCCACGCTCCCGTCGAAGGCGCGATCCCTTCCCTTAGTAAAGCATTTATTTTGTCGCGTTGCTGCAACACCTCATCGAGATCGTGCTGACCGATGATGTTACGCAAGCTCGTTAGAGCCAACTGATATACGGCGCTTGCCGCATTGTTAACAGCGATAATTGATTTTGCCGCGTCCGTAATCTTGTACCAAAGCACCGCGTTGACCTTAATCGTCACGCTATCGCGCGTGATCGTTTCCTGCTGCTCAGCCGGAACTGTACGGACACGAATATCGATGATGATGCTGCGCTCGATGCCCAGCGGAATTATCCAGTAAAGACCCGGCCCGCGAATTCCGGCGAAACGTCCTAGGCGGAAAATAACACCTCGCTCGTATTCGCGTGCAATCCGCAATCCGATTACGAAAAGAAAAAACAAAACACCAAGCGCCATCCACATCCAAACGTGCTGCAAGTCTGGGGTATTCATTTGCACAATCTAACAGCAAGATGCTTTGTCGCGAGCGCGACATGACACGCTCGCGAGCTTTTCGATTTCCCTGCGCTTGATCGACTTAAGCTAACACGAAGCTGCATTCCCGGCGGGAACAGGGCCGCTGGGAAGCGAGTGACATGGACGAAGCCGCGAAGCGGTGAGCTTTCGGGAGAAAGCGAATCAATCGAAGCACTGAATCTCGCACATTCCCAGCGAGTCTCATTCGCACTGCGTCACGCGAAATCGTTCCCGGCGGGAATCGAGCGAGTCGGGAGACCGCGAGATGACTTTAGCCCGAAGGGTGAGTGAGCGGGAGCGAACGAATCAATCGAAGTGCGCGGACGAACGAATACACGAAGCGTCTCAATCGCAACGGATCACACAAACCGTTCCCGGCGGGAATCGAACCCACATTTAAGGTTTAGGAAACCCTTGTTCTGTCCGTTGAACTACGGGAACCGAAAAAACCAGAAAGAATAAACGGATACAACGAAGTTGAGCAAGTTGCTCACCGCGGTTCGCTTTCCTGAACCGCCAGCTTTGTTCTCGACGGTCGGGCCGAAGCGAAATTATGAATTGATTTGTTTTCACGTAACTTCACCGGATGTCCGCTGAGATTAAGAAAGAAATTCAGCTGGAGATCGCCCATGTCCTCTTCCTCGACATCGTTGGTTATTCGAAGCTGCTGATCAACGAGCAGCATGAGTTACTCCAAGAACTAAATCAGATCGTCCGAACCACTGAAGCCTTTCGTGCTGCGGAAGCGGCCGGCAAACTGATCCGGTTGCCAACTGGAGACGGAATGGCGCTCGCGTTTGCCACGACTCCGGATGCGCCTGTTCAATGTGCGTTGGAAATCAGCAAGGCGCTAAAGAGTCATCCCGAACTCGGCGTGCGGATGGGTATCCACAGCGGTCCAGTAAGCGGGCTTATGGATGTAAACGACCGCTCGAACATAGCGGGAACGGCAATCAACATGGCGCAGCGTTTGATGGACTGCGGCGACGCGGGGCACATTTTGCTTTCCCGTCGTGTCGCGGAAGACCTGGAGCAATACCGGCAATGGCAGCCGCACTTGCACGATCTTGGCGAATGCGAAGTGAAACATGGTGTCCGCGTGTCGGTGGTAAATCTCTACACCGACGAACTTGGCAATGCTGACCTGCCGGCGAAATTCAAAACTGTAGTGGCGGCCGTGTCGGCCGCAAAAAGATCATCGATCAAGCGAAAAGGCCTTCTGATCGCTGGTGTGATCATCGTTGCGTTGGCAATTGCCAGTTTTCTTTTCTGGCAACAAAAGAAACCGAAAACTTCCGCAATCGCAGCGGCTATTTCCGATAAGAGCATCGCCGTCTTGCCTTTCGAAAACCTAAGCGAGGAGAAGGCCAACGCTTACTTCGTCGCCGGCATGCAGGATGAAATCCTAACCGCGCTCGCCAAGATCAGTGACTTAAAAGTTATTTCGCGCACCTCGACGGCGAAGTACACCAGTCACCCAGACAACCTCAAGGCGATCGCGCAGGAGTTGGGCGTAAAGACGATCCTCGAGGGTAGTGTGCAGAAAGTCGGTGAGGCGGTGCACATCAACCTGCAGCTCATCAACGGGCTTAATGAGGCGCATCTTTG
>Ga0210408_10004105_pt1 | contig 13110 bp, 12 predicted proteins | sample IncBWH4MmetaG_FD_155471 | JGI IMG/M metagenome (GOLD analysis project Ga0210408, IMG submission 155471) | Forest soil microbial communities from Barre Woods Harvard Forest LTER site, Petersham, Massachusetts, United States - Inc-BW-H-4-M | ecosystem: Environmental > Terrestrial > Soil >...
GGAGCGGCCCGGGCCGGCGACCTTGCCCTTCTTCGCGTCCCATGCGACGTAGGAGATGCCCGCGAGGCGGAGCGTGGCGAGGACCGCTTCGAGGTCGGTGAGCCCGTAGCGGCAGTCACCGAATGAGAGTTCGAGAACGACCGTCTGCTCGGCGGTGCGCCGTGCGGTGAGGCTCCCATCGTTCACCGTGAACGTCGAGAGGTCAACTCCCCGCTCTTGTAGCTGGTGTGCCACGCTCGCTGGAAGCGGCGTGGCTGGCCAGAAGGTGAGAGTGGCATCGTGCGATTTGTTCATCGCGTGCGTCCTTTCCGTTATCGGGCTCCCGCTCCGGTGCGGGTGCCGGTGGCAGCCCTCCGCACCCCGCAGGGGTGCGATAATTGGGCTGCCGGCGCCCGACCGTTCACACTCTTATTTCGTGAACAATCCGCACGCGCAGCGTGCGATCATCGGCAGGGCAGGATGCCCGCGACCGGCTGGTGCGGCTCGATAAGGACGGGTGTGGCCGCACGACCCAGCCCGGCGTTCAGCGCTCGACTCGCTCCAGCTCCTCGAAGGCGTTGTCGGGCACGTCGATCCCAACCTCGTAGCCGAGGCGCTTGAGGGTCTCAAGCACGATCTCTACATGCTCATAGGCGCACTCGCGCGCCATGAGCGTCGGCTCAAGGTTGGCGTGCTCGTGTTCGACCGGGACGATGACGGGCTTGCGCCCGACAGGTCCGAGCGTCAGGTGCGTCGCGCAGGTCTGCACTCCCTCGTGGCCGACGAAGGTCGAATGAACCTCCATTGCGAGTCCGTGGTCGGGCAGGGTGGTAGCGATCACGAGCACGTAGGGTCCAGCCCATGTGCAGATCGTCTCGCTGTTGACCTGGCGACCGTCGAGCGTGACTGCAAGTTCGATTGTGCGACGCTCGCTCATGGCTGTCCAACCGTAGCGCGCACAGAAGGACAGCGCCAGTTGCCCGGTCGGGGCGCGGCTACACTTCGCTACCGCATAGGCCGGAGTAGCTCAGTTGGTTAGAGCAGGGGAATCATAATCCCAAGGTCACAGGTTCGAGTCCTGTCTCCGGCATCTCGGAGAGGCGGCTCTAGCCGCCGGGCGGGTAGTTGCGCAGCACGCGCTCGCCGCCGGCGGCGCGGTAGAGCGCGGGCCAGTTGCTTGCCGTCTCGCGTTGCAGGCGCGCGAGGGGTATGCGCCCGGTGCAACCCATCCGTGCGGCCCAGGTCTCAAGCTGATCCTTCTGCTCGGCGTTGTTGGGGCCGCTGCGCGGCTCGGGCCAGAGGTTGCGGGGATCGCGCGGCGCCCCGCCGATCGACAGCGACACGAGGTGGTCCTCCTCGTAGGCGCGCGGCGATCCCGGCAGGCTGTAGGCGCGCATCTGGCGGAGCTTCAGCGGCTCGGTGAAGCTCTCAGGTGGACGGACGGATCGGCTGTAGCCGAAGGCGCAGATCGTGGCGAGCGATAGCCCCGAGCGGATCGCTCCGGGGGTACAGCGGCGATCGGGCAGACCGTCATGCTCGACACAACGGTCCTCGGCCGGCGGGTGGGTGCTCGATGGTTGGCTCTGGATCTGTGGCGGGGCGCAGCCGGCCAGGAGCACGACGGCGAGCAGGAAGGGAGCCAAGAGCACCTGACGGGGCGAGCGGGCGCGCAGACTGCTCGCGGTCTGGATCGGCGTGCCCGTGCTGCTGCCTTGCTGGGTGCGTGGCATGAGTCCGAACAGGCGGGCGAGGCGCTGACGCAGCTCGAGGAAGTCCTGATCGCGCGTGCCTGTTCCCCACAGGGCTGCGGCGAAGTCGAAGATCGTGCCGCCCTTGTGGCAGCGTGCGCCAAAGCAGTAGAACGTCCCATCCGCGTAGAGCTGGAGGCTCGGATCGGTCTCGTGGTGAAACGGGCAGAGAATCTTGCCGGCCCGGTTGGGCTCAAGGTTTGCCAGGACGCGCACGTACTCGGCGGTGGGGAGCGCGAGCAGTTCGCGGTCAAGCGTGGTGCGCCCGACCCTGCGGCGTACTGCACGCGCGACACTGATCCGGCTCGGCTGTGGGTCTTCTGGAAGGCTGTCGGCCAGTTCTGTGAGCGCGTGGCGAACGTGGGCGTTGTGCTCTAGGAGCTTCACCGCGACTGGCGGCGTGTGCTTGTGGTTCAGGCTGGTGGGCGGCCTGAGCAGTCGCACGATGTCCGCGCAGCCGGGCTCTCCGTGGAGGGCAATGGCGAGACGGCGGTTGATGCTCTCGACCTGAGCGCTGCTCGCGCGCTCGCGCAGGCGCCAGTAGATGTGCAGGTGCCCAGGCGAGCCGGAGGCGACGATCATCGACGGCGAGTAGGCGAAGTCCTTCAGGCGCTCACGAGCGGAGGGATCATCGCACTCGATGTAGAGCAGGTGCGAGCCGCTGATCGCGTTTTTGTCACCGTGGGCGCGGTCGCGCAGCGCGACCCCGACATACACGTCGGCGCGGCTCGACAAATCTGTGATTCGCCGAGCGGTTTGGTGAACGCGCCGCACGGAGACGAACCGCTGACGCAGGACTCCCTGGCGTGCGCCGTAGCGCATGTCGAAGAACTGGCTTGGCTGCGAGTCGCCCGCCAGCATCCGCAGGTAAGTGAGCAGATCGCTGGCGGGGCGCTCGGACTGAGCGCTCACTCGCACGCCTCGGGGGTAAACCGGGCGAGATACTCGAACTCACCATTGAGCAGCGGGACCTGTTTGGGATAACGCGCGGCCCACGCCGCGCACTGCTCAAGCGTCAGCTCGCCGCGACGCATCGCTGCGACCCGCTGGGCGGGTGTCATCTGCCACAGCCCGCGCAGCCGCGCGTCCCGTGCTCTGAGGTTCTCGATTGCTTGGTCAAAAAGAAGGTTCTCGTTCATAGTCGTGTCCTCCGTCGTGGGCTTGTGGCCCGCGCCCGGTCGGGCGCGGGCCACCGCGCCCTAGAACTGGATGTCCTCCCCGGAGCCGACCCCGGCTCCCACGAGGTCGCCCTCGCCTCCCTCGCTGGATGCGCCGCCGCCGTTGCCGTTGCTCAGGAACTGCACGGAGTCGGCGATGATGTCGATGGCCTGGCGCTTGGCGCCCTCCTGGGTCTCCCACTCGCGCCACTCCAGGCGCCCGTCGATTGCGACCGGGCGGCCCTTGGAGAGATACCGGGCGACGTTCTCGCCCTGTCCGCCCCAAACGGTGACGTTGAAGTAGTTGGGCTTGTCGACCCACTCGCCGTCTTCCTTACGGCGGGTGTTGCAGGCGATCCGCAGGCTGCACACCGGAGTCCCGCTCGGCGTCGAGCGCAGCTCGGGATCGGCGGTCAGGTTCCCGGTGATGACGACTCGGTTGATGTTGTTCATTGCTGTTCCTCCTGTTTGGTGGTTGTTGGTGCTAGTGACGCAGCCCAAAAAAGACGCCGACCGGCGCGCGGAGCCGGAGCCCGTAGGGCGCAGGGAAGCCCCCGTATGGGGGCCGAAGCGCTAGTCCGGCGGTGTCCAAAATGGGGCAAGACACGACGTGCCGACAACCAACGAGGACTGCTTGAACAGCCGGTCGGCTCACCTTCTCTGAGCTGACCGTGATCCGTTCTCGGCTGCCGTCTGAGGGGCATCGTCTGTCTCTCCTTGCCTATCCGGGCCGCGTCCTGTCTGCGGCCTTCGTGGGTTACTGACCACCACCACCCCGCGGCGGCCAACGAATTGCGCAGGCAGCCGCACGGGCGTCGTGGGGACGGCGCCTCGCTGGTGCGTGTCCGGGTGTGGAGCGCCCCGCGCGTGTAGCTGAGCGTCGAGACCCTGAAAGTCGTTGGCCGGTCTGAGCCGCTGGTGGTCAGAACCAGTGATGAAGGACACAGCACCACCGCACGCGCGCCCGCTCGGGCTCCAGCGGGCCTTTCAAGCGACGGGGATCGCATGAGGATTCACGCGGTTGGGCGTCGCCCTGCGATGAGGCTGCTCGTTTGCGGCGTGGGCGTGCTCGTGTTCGCCGGCTTCATCAGTGGCGTCCTGCCTTGGTGCTGGACGCAGGCCGCGCGTGTGGTCTCTCTGCACGCGCCGATGCGCCTGCCGGTCGGCGACGCCGCGCGGGCGATGTGGCGGCTGCTTATGCGCGGCGGTTGGAGCACCCCGTACCGTGCATTTCCCTCAGCGGCTGAGCGGGCGGCAGCACCGGGAGCCCCGGCGTATGTGCTGGTCGCGGCTGGTCTGCTGGCGTTCCTCGGCTGGGGCGCCTGGAGCGTCTACCGGCTGCTGCGCGCGTGGCGGGCAGGCTCGCCATTGGGTAAGGAGCAGCGCACCGTTGCGCGCCGAGCGGTCGATCGTGGCTGGGTACGTCAACGCACCTGGGCCTTGCCCGCGGACGTGCGCCGGTTGTGGGTGCCAGGCCCGGTCTCGGGCCGCCCGTACTTGGGTGTGATTGGGCGAGTGCCGGCCCGCACGCTCGCGGCCGAGCTTGAGGTGCAGCCGATGGTCGTGGCGCCGCCGCGTGCGGGGAAGTCCAGTGGCTTTGTGGTGCCGTGGCTGTTGGATCACCGCGGCCCGGCGCTGGTCCTCTCGACTAAGCGCGACATCTACGAGGCGACCGCGCCCTACCGCCGCGGCCTCGGCCGTGTGTGGGTGTATGACCCGTTCGGGGATCGGGCGAGCGCTGGCTTCACGCCGCTGATCCCGGCAAGGAGCTGGCCGGGCGCGATCCGTGCCGGCGAAGCGCTGGCCTCGGCCGCGCACCCGGACAGCAGCAACGCCGCGAATGAGTTTTGGGACAAGGAGGCGGCGAGCATGTTGGCGCCCTTGCTTCACGCGGCTGCAATCGCCGGGGCGAGCATGAGCGAGCTGGTGCGCTGGCTGGACGCGCGTGATTTCACCGATGCGATCTCCCACCTGAAGGGCGCGGGCGCCTCGGCCGCCGCCGACCAGCTTGAGGGTGTCAGCCGCCGCGATGAGCGCAACCGGGAGACAACCGTGATGAGCGCGTTGAATCTGCTGCGCGCCTATCGCTACCCCCAGGTGGCCGCTTGTGCGGTCGGGGATCTGACACCCGAGAGGTTCCTCGACGGCAACGCCAACACGATCTACGTCGTCGCGGCCGGGCACGATCAGGATGCGCTGCGGCCTGTGATCCTGGCGCTGGTCGCGGCGATGTACGAGGCGGCGATCGTCAAGGCGCGCAAGGACGGTGTGCTTGACCCGCGGCTTTTCATCTTGATGGACGAGGCCGCCAACATCGCGCCGGTGAGGAACCTCGCACCGTGGCTCTCCCAATGCGGGGATCACGGCATCGTGATCGCAACGATCTGGCAGTCGATCGCGCAGATCGACCAGCGCTACGGTCGCGCGGCCCGCGACGCGATCTGCGCGGCGTCAACCGCGCAGGTGTTCATTCCGCCGCTGGCTGAGCCGACGAGCGCGGGCTATCTCACAGAGCTACTCGGCGAGGAGCCCGTCGCCAACGCCTCCACGTCGACCGGCCTGGCACGGCACACCTTGAGCATCGGCCATCAGAAGGCAGGGCCTTCGCCGTGGCTGAGGCAGATCGGCCGGGGACGCGCGGTGCTGGTCTACCGCGACCTGCCGCCCGCGATCGTGCGCGCGCCTGGCTGGTTCGAGGACCCACGGTTCGCACGCTACGCCGAGCTGTTGGCGCAGCGCAGCCTACTGTCTGCCACTCGATCATCTGCCAGTTGATCGTCTGCCAACGCGGGGTTTGCCGGCACCCGTGCTGAGCCTGGACATCATCGTCCTGCTACGGGTTGAGCGACCCGTCTCAGAACGAACTCGGCGACCGTAGACGGAGCCGCGTGCGCGCCACCATCGAGCAGCGCTCCGAGCTGAATGCCGTCCAAGGTGTCGTAGATAGACACGCGAGCGAGGCGTATCCCGAGCGTTGGTGCGATGTCCTTCACTGAGTCGTAGAGCGCTCGCTGCTTCCAGCGGGGCGCACCGTGCCCCGCGAGGTCGCCCGGCTGACTTCCCTGGAACATACGGGCGCAGGATGGGTTGCTCCACCGCTTGCCCCACATGCCAGCGGCTAGGCACTCGCTCTCGTGGTGCTCGCAGTAGCGGCGATAGTCGTCCCTCCAGGGAAGATGTGCCGACCACGACGTTCCGAGCGTCAACGCTCGATAGCGGTTGAAGTGAAGCTCCTCGTCTAGCTCGACCACAAGACGATCCTCGAAGACGAGGTCCCAAGGGCCGGGGCGCAGCGATGGAGTCTCCAAGAGTCCCCCGAGTTGGCGCCACATGACCTGCAACTCATCGGAATGTTCAGCGCCGGTCGGGCGTGCGGGAGCCCGCGCAGCGGACACCAGCCCCCCTTCGACCAGCAGGCCGGCGAGCGCTCGTGCGCGTCTACCCGTTCGAGGCAACCCGATCGGCTCCATCGTCATGTGGAGCGAGAACGCCACCAACGACGATCTGCATCTCCCAAATCACCCCGACGATTGCGTGGAGCGCCTTCGCAAGCGTGAACTCGTAAGACGTGGGCGACCACCGTTCGACACGGGCTATCCGATCCTTGTCGGCGTGGAATGCTCCGCTGTATAGCCAGTCGTCGATGACTTGTCGGGTGCGGATGACTTCCTTCGGCTCTCCCATCGGGTCGTCCTCCCAAACGATCCTCATCATCTCCGCCCGTGTCGCAGTCTTGAACCGGCTGCCGAGCACGTCGAGGAGAACTCGCACGTAGGCACCCTCGCGGGTCGGCAGCGCGTTGTCGCGGAGCAGTTGACGTACCGCATCGAAACGGGCCGGCTCACTCGCGTCCCATAGCTGGCGGAAAGACATGGCCATCGAGCGCAAAGCGTCGTGTCCCGCATGTTCGAGGCGCTCGTAGCTCTCCTCGGGCGATGCCTTCACCGAGAAGGTCAACCGCTGGGAGAAGAACGATGAGCGTCCTAGCTCGTGCGCGAGTTCGTGGTAGCGGCGTAGCTGCTGGAGCTGCGGCGCCGTCAACGGGGCGAACCGCCCGTGCCAGTCGGCCGACGCGAGCGTCTCGAAGAAGTCAAGCGGCCCGATAGGCATTGATCGAGCTTAGGCATCGCACCGGCCCGAGCGTTCGTGAGCCGAAGAACCGAGCGGCCGAGAAATTGGTTGGCCGGTCTGAGTCGCTGGTGGTCAGTAACCGCGATGACCGACAGAACCGCAGCGCCAGAGCGCGGGATTCAGCGCGCGAAAACCAACCGCCGGGGCGGCCCATCGGGACGCCAGGCGGTCGGCGATTACGTGGGGCAGCCAGCGGGCGATGCCGCGCAGGCCGTGCGTCGTGCCGGACTGCGCCCTGGCCTTGACCGCTCGTTTGGCTGCGCCGAGGAGCTGACCGGGCTCGTCGTCGCGCAGGAGCCGACAGCGGGCAGCGACCTGGCTCGCAACGGGATGGTGACGCTGTACGTCGCTGCCCCTGGCAACGAGCCGGTAGACGGCGACACCGACACCGCCGGACTCGACCCCGATGTGCCGCCGCCTGCACCGCCCGCGCCGGTGCAGGCTGAGGTGGCCCAGAGCGAGGCTCCGAGCGCGCCAGCGCGAGCACGTCGGCGCAAGCGGGGCCACGCTCGGCGAGCTGCGCCAGCGTTTGACCCTCCGCCCGCGCCCGTACATGCCGATCGAGACGCAGAGGCGCAGCCGCCCACGGTCCCGCTCGCCCAACCCGCCGTCGAGCAGCAGCGGGATTGGTCGCCGGAGACCTTCGAGCAGGATGGCGAGCAGCTCACCGACGACGCTTCGGACGAGCTAGGCGAGCACGAGTTCCCGCACGACGAGTTCGTGGTGCATCTGGACGACGTAGAGGACGTGCTCGCCGGGCGCGGCAACCGGGCCGTGTGGCGCAGGGCCTATCCACGCAGGCACACGATCGGCCGACGCGCGGGCGGTCGCGGTATTCGGGCGTGGCTTGGCCAGCATCGACTGGCGGCCGGGGCGGTTGGTGCCGCGCTCGTTCTATGGGCGGTCGTAGGGATCGCCTCGGCGCTCGACGGCCACCACACGCACACCACGACCGCGAGCGCAGGCAGCCAGCGACCTGCCGGCACGCATAGGACTGCGGCGGCAAAACCGGCTCCCGCGCTCAGCTCGAAGGCGCTGCACACGACGCCTCGATCCTTGCCGGCTCAGAGCACTCAGCCACGTCCACGGCCCAGCGCGCCGCGGCGGCGCTGGCGGCCCGCACCGGCGCTCGTCAGAGAGGCGCTCGCGCCTCCCATCGCGGCACCCAAAGAAACGGCCATGCCGGCGGTGCCTTCGACTCCCGCGGCCCGCGCGAGCGCACCGCCGGCGCCAGCGCAGGAACAGACCCAAGGGGGCCTGTTCTCCCCGTGAGCTTGCAAATCAACACAAAGGAGGTGAGGCCAGTGATGGCGCTCACATTCAGATGGGCGGGCGCCTGTCGAGACAGAAGGCAAGCGGGTCTACTGCTCGCCGCTGGTGCCCTGACGGGACTGCTGTTCACAGTCGCCGTGGTCGCGGCGTTCCCCGACTCGCACGCGCACGCGCTGAACGCGGCCGGCGCATTTAAAGGCACGCCGATCACGGGGGTTCAGAACTTCGTCGAAAAGCTGAAGGGCAGCCTCGTATGGCTCGGCGGCACAGCGATGAGCCTCGTGATCGCGGTCGTCGGGATCATGTTCATGGCCGGTCATTCGCGGGCGCATGACGTGGCGATCAAGACGCTCGTGGGCCTTGCGATCCTTGCCTCGATCAGCGGGATCGTCGCGTAAAGGGGCGTGTGCCGGGTGCTCCTTCACCGACACGCACGGTTGCTGGCGGGCGCACTCATGGGCTCGCTTTGTCTGATGCTCGTGTTCGTGCCGGCAGCCTCCGCCGCTACCGGCGGCGGCGGGCAGCTCGCACCGCTCGCGTTCCTCGGTCTGCCGAGCCTGCACAGCATCATCGAAGCGATAGCCAAGGGGTTCTTCTCGGCGCTGGCGGGAGCGCTGGTCCCCGACTTTCTCAAGCACGGCACCGTCGCCACGATCCAGCATCTCGTCGCGCTGCCGGACCCCGCGAGCTGGGGGCATGTCAGCGAACTGGAGAGCGACATGACCTATCTCGGCATGTCGCTGATGCCCGTCACGTTGGCGGTCTGCACGCTGCGCTACTGGATGATGGGCCTGACCGGCGCTGCTCATCCGGTCTCGGCGATCGGCCGCTGCGCAGGTGCGACCGGAGTGCTCGTGATCTACCGCTGGCTGATCGAGCAGACGGTCGCCGCGACGAACACATTGACGCACGCGATCCTCGGCTTCCCGGTCGTCGCAAACGGCCTGGCGAGCATCATCACGATCCTGTTTGGTGGGGCGCTGCTGCTCGGCGCGGGCGGCGTCTTCGGTGCCTTCCTGGTGATCGTCGGCGTGGTCTTTGCCGCCGGACTTTTCGCCTCCGCAGAGGCGTTGACCGTGCTCTTGGCGCTCGTGTTCTGCGCGGGGCCACCGTTCATCGCGCTTGCGCCGATCCCCGAGCTGTCGCATCTGGCGAGGGTGTGGGGCCACGCCCTGATGGCGATCGTGCTCGTCCCGATCGGGTGGACGATGCTCTTTGCCACAGCGGGCGCGCTGACGCTCGACGCGACCAGCGTCACCGGCGGGGCCGGCGGCCTGCCAGGGCATATCGCTGCTGCGTTCGCGGGGCTCATCACGTTCGTGATCGCGGTGAAGCTGCCGATGATGCTGCTCGGGGAGCTGCGGCACATCCTCGGCGGCGCCATGCGCGGTGGCGGTGGCGGTGGCGGTGGCGGCTCGCAGGGTCAGGCCACGATGCCCGGCGCCGAGCGGATGCGCGCCGCGCACGCGCGGCTGCGCAGCGCCGCCTTCGAGGGAGTGCCTTCGCTCGGGCAGAGCGCGGGTCGCGCAGCTGGGGCAATGGGCGCCCCGGCCGGAGGGCCGCTTGGCGCGGCGGGCAGAGGCTTGGCCGGTGCGGCGCGGCGAACTGGCCTGGTGTCGGGCATGACTCCGGCGGCGGCCGGGGCTGGCGCCCTCGGTGGTATGGCGGCTGGTGGAGCAGCTCGCGCAGCCGGGAGTAAGGGTGGGGTGCGCGAGCGGCTGTCACGGGCGCGAACCGTCATCACCACTGCACCCCGCGACGCGCGGGCGGCGATGGCCGGCAGCTCGCGCAGGGCAGCACGAGCATCCGCGCAGGGCGGCGCCCGAAGTGCCGGTGCGCGCGCCACGGCGGGCGCTCGCGCGGGCACCACGACGGGCAGGACCCCGGCACGGGTAGCGACCGCAAAGGCGCAAGGCGCCGGGGGCACCGTCGTCGCGGGGCAGGCACCTGGACGTGCATCGGGCGGCGCGTCCTCCTCCTCGAGGACGGTGCCGCGAGCCCAGCCTCAGCGGACACCGACACCGGGAGCCTCGCCGCGAGCGGCGAGCGCTGGGCAGAGCACGGCGCATCCTGGGCGGAAGGTCACAGGCACCGCCCAGCGGGATGCGAGCGCGCCGGCGCATCCGGCGCCTGGCTCGCCGCGAGGTGGGTCGCCGCCTCCTAGACCACCGAAGGCCCCACCAGCAAGCCCGAAGGGGCGAAAGGCGCCGCCTGTGAAGCGTAGGGCGAGGCGTAGGAGCGGACAGTGATCCACCGCACGTTCCGCTCGCTGGATGAGGCACCGCGCTTGGTTGCGTTCACGATCAAGCAGTGGGCCATGCTGATCGCCGGCAGCCTCGCGGTGCTCGGCTTGATCCATGTCTCGCATCTACCGACGAAGCCCGCGATCACGCTCTGCGTGTTCGTGATCGGGCTGCCGGCGGCCCTGACCTACGTGTCGGAGAGCGGCGGGTTGCAGCTCGGAGTGCTCTTGCGCGAGTGCTGGCGTTGGCGCTGGAGCCGGCACACGCTTCCGGCCGCCTCACCCGAGCGCCCGCGCGCCCGCGGGCTAATCGTGCTCGCCAGTGCTGAGGAGCCGGGCTCTGAAGTCCGCGGGGCGCGCGATGACCCATCCTTGGGAGAACTGCTCTCGCAGGAGCGCTGGGGCTGATGGCAGGCAACGCCAGCGCTGGAGACCTGCTCGGCATCGCCGCGATCGAGCCTGACGGGCTACTCGTGCGCGAGGACGGCACCTACGTCCGGGCACTTGAGGTCGGCGTCGTCAACCCGCTCGTGCTTGACCAGGCGGAGGGAGAGCGCGTATCAGCCGCGTTCGGTCAGGTTGCGGCTAGGCTGCCTGACCGCCAATCCCTCCAGCTCTACGTGCAGGGCACGCCGCTCGCGCTGGATGAGACCCTCGCCGAGGAGACCCACCACTGCGAGCAGGCTGCCGGTGCCGCCGAAGACATCGGCGAGGACGAGCGAGCACAGGCAATCCGCCGGCTCGGTATCGCCCAGGAGCAGTCGATCCGCACCCACGCTCTGACGGTCGCGCCGCTTGAGCTGCGCTACCTCGTCGTGTGCCCCTGGCAGCCAGCAAGCCGCGCGCTGTCACTCGGGCGCAGCTCGCGGCGCACGCCGCGGGTGAAGGCCGACGCGCACGAGCGGGCCAGGCGGGACTCGCTTCGCCATTGCGAAGGAGTGCGCGCCGACCTTGAGGCGATGGGCCTCCCGGGCCGTCTGCTCGCGGGCACAGAGATGCTCGATCTGCTGCATCGCCGCTTTGACCCCGACACGGTGCCGGCGGGCGGGCTGCCCGCGAGCTTCATGTCACCGCAGGTCGTAGCCCCACTCCTCGCCGGAGAGGATGCGCAAGCCGCGAGCGACCGCGCGCAGAGCCTCGCCGAGGCGATCTGCACCGCGCCGGTCAGCCTCTCCGAGCGCAGCCGTATTGCCTTGGGCGAGACGCTGGAGGAGGTCTTCTACGTCAGCTTGGCCCCGGAGCAGACGTGGCTCGGATGGCTGCTTCACATGATGCAGGCTCCGCGCCCGTTCGTGCTGAGCGTGCATGTCCAGGCGACTGAGCGCTACCGCGAGCGGATGGCGCAGAAGCGCCGCTACAAGCGCATCCACGGCGTCAACCGTGGCGTCGAGCAGCGCGGGCGACCCCTCGATCCCGACGCCAGGGTGCAGGAGCAGGAGGCCGCCGAACTGAACGACGAGCTGGCCACGAGCGCCGGCGCGGGCATCTACCGCGTGAGCATCTATTGCTCGCTTCAGGAGCCCGGTCCCGACGCGGACGCGGAAACGCTCAAGGAGCTGTGCCAGGCCACCGGACGAGAGGTGACGATGGCCTGCGACGCGCGGATTCAGCACGGCCTGTTCGCCCAGGTCCGGCTGTGGCAATCAACGCTGCCGCTCGGCCGCGACGTGGCAGCTCGCCGGCGCAAGTACGTCAGCCGCAACGTCGGCGACACCTTCCCGTTGTGCGGAACCTCGTGTGGGAGCCCGGACGGCATCCCACTTGGGTACGCGCTACCAGGCCGCACCTTGGAGCGCCTGGACCCGTTCGATCCGGCGCACCCGAACCATCTGCTGCTCATCAACGGCATGAGCGGAGCGGGCAAGACGATGGCCGCGATCCTCCTGCTGGTGCGCGCGCTGGCGCAGGGCGCAAGCGGGTTCATCATCGACCGGGCCGGGCATTTCGACTTCCTGTGCAGCCTGATCCCCGGCGGCGCCTCGCTCCAGGTCGGCGCGGGCGCGCACGCGATCAACTCGTGGGACGTCGAGGACCCGGCCGAGGTCGGCGCGGAGAAGATCGACTATCTGCTCGCGCTTCACGCGCTGTTGTTGGGCGAGCATCACGCCGGGCGCGACAGCTACGGGCTCTCAGACCTTGAGGCGAACCTGCTCGGGCTTGCCATCGCCGAGGTCTATGCGCGCTGTGCACTGACCGGCGAGGAACCCCGCGAGCTGCTGTTGCAGGAGGAGCTTGAGCGCCGCTACCACCAGGAGCGCAACGAGGGGTCAGTCGGGATCGCCGAGAGCCTGCGCAACCTCTCGATGCGCCTGAACAACTACATCGGCGACGGCCCCTACGCCTACCTCGCCGACCGGCCCACGACGATCCCCGCCGACGCGCCGCTCGTCGTCTTCGACACCCGGTCGATTCCCGATGCGAAGGCCGCGGCGGCGCTGTTCGTGATCTGCGAGCACGTCAAGACCAGGATCGCCCGCACGCGCCAGCAGCATCTCGCCGGGGAGAGCCCCAAGCACGCCTGGGCAGGCAAGAGCTTCTTGGTGGTCGACGAGGCGTGGAAGCTGATCGAGCGGCCCGCCAC
>Ga0210408_10004107_pt1 | contig 13103 bp, 15 predicted proteins | sample IncBWH4MmetaG_FD_155471 | JGI IMG/M metagenome (GOLD analysis project Ga0210408, IMG submission 155471) | Forest soil microbial communities from Barre Woods Harvard Forest LTER site, Petersham, Massachusetts, United States - Inc-BW-H-4-M | ecosystem: Environmental > Terrestrial > Soil >...
CTGTCCGGGTCGACCGGGTACATCGGGATGAACGTCTCCGTCCGCTCGAACGCCCGCGTGGCGGAGGCCGCGCGCGGTGGCGTCACGCCCGCGCTGCGGGTCGCCTTCAGGGGCGGTGCCATCACCGGCCTGCTGGTCGTCGGGCTTGCGCTGATCGGCGTCGCGGGCTACTACGGGGCCCTGACATCGTTCTTCAACGACAGCCCGAAGACGGCGGTCGACGCGCTGATCGGCCTTGGCTTCGGCGGCTCGCTGATCTCGGTCTTCGCCCGTCTGGGCGGGGGCATCTTCACCAAGGCCGCCGACGTCGGGGCCGACCTCGTGGGCAAGGTCGAGGCGGGCATCCCCGAGGACGATCCGCGCAACCCGGCGACGATTGCCGACAACGTGGGCGACAACGTGGGCGACTGCGCCGGCATGGCCGCCGACCTGTTCGAGACCTACGCGGTCACCGCCGTTGCCGTGATCCTGCTCGGCGTGCTCACGTTCAACCAGTCCACACAGGTGGCGCTCTACCCGCTCGTGATCGGCGGCGCCGCGATCATCGCCTCGATCATCGGCACGTTCGCGGTGCGCACGAACACCGACAACGTCGAGCGCGCGCTGCTGCAGGGCCTGGTCGTCTCGGGCGTGATCGCCGCGGCGGCGTTTGCACCGATCACCTACTGGCTGATGCGCAACCTGACCTTCCAGGACGGCTCCTCGGGTGTGCCCAAATGGAGCCACCTGTATCTGTGCTCGCTGATCGGCATCGCCATCACCGCGCTGCTATTCGGAATAACCGAATACTACACCTCGACGCGCTTCTCCCCGGTGAAGAAGACCGCGAAAGCGTCGATCACCGGCCACGCGACCAACATCATCCAGGGCTTCGGCTCCGGGCTTCAGGCGACCGCGCTGCCGGCGATCGTGATCGTCCTTGGCATCCTCGGCGCGTGGAAGCTCGCGGGCGGGGGCGTCACCGGGATCTACGGCGTAGGCGTGGCCGTCATGGGCCTACTCTCGCTGACAGGGCTGATCGTCGCGCTCGACGCCTTCGGGCCAATCACCGACAACGCCGGCGGTATCGCCGAGATGGCCGACCTCCCCGAGGATGTGCGCAAGGTGACCGATCGACTCGACGCTGTCGGGAACACCACGAAGGCCGTCACGAAGGGCTACGCGATCGGCTCCGCGGTACTCGCCGCCATCGTGCTGTTCGCCGGGTTCCAGAAAGAACTGGAAAGCAAGCTCGCCCATGCGATCTCCTTCGGCATCAACGAACCGCCCGTCCTGATCGGGCTGCTGATCGGCGGGCTGATGGTGTGCCTGTTCGCATCGCTCTCGATCGAGGCGGTGGGCCGCGCGGGGGGCGCGGTCGTCGAGGAGGTGCGCCGCCAGTTCAAAGAGCACCCCGGGATCATGGACTACTCCGAAGAGCCCGATTATGCGACCTGCGTGGACATCGTCACAAAGACCGCCCAGCGCGAGATGATCCTGCCCTCGTTGCTGCCCATCGGGCTTACGTTGATCGTTGGCCTGATCGACACGCAGGCGCTCGGCGGCCTGTTGATCGGGGTGATCGTCGTCGGCTTCTTCTTCGCCGTGTTGATGACCGCCGGCGGCGGGGCGTGGGACAACGCCAAGAAGCTCATCGAGGACGGCGCATTCGGCGGCAAGGGATCCGAAGCGCACGCCGCCTCCGTCACCGGGGACACCGTCGGCGACCCCTTCAAGGACACCGCCGGCCCCGCCATCAACCCCATGATCAAGGTCGCCAACATCGTCGCCATCTTGATCATCCCCCTGATCGCCTAAGTAAGACCCCGCTCTCCGGCGGGATATACCGCCCGCCGGAGTCACGAGGGCCGATGGCCCTAACCTCAGAGATCCAGATGACTCCTCGCCGGATCCATCGCTCGGCCACGATGGCGCTCTCCGCCCTGATGGCCCTCGTCGGGGTGGTCCTCCTCGTGGAGGACCTCGCCGGCAGCGCCGGGCTGATCTCCCCGCGGCTGCTGCTGGGCGCGCTGTTCTTCGCCGCCGGCGTAGGGCGCCTGTACGTGGAGGTCCGCCGGGGTGGGCAGGCGTGAGCGCCCTGTTCCTCGCCGTCGGCCTCGGGCGCCTGTACGTCGAGATCCGCGGGGGTCCCCCCGCATGAGCCCGCCGGGGCCTGCGCCCACACCGTCGACGCGGGGCACGGAAGCCCCGCGCCCTGCACCCCGTGACCCAACCGACCCCCGCGGCCGATCTCAAAAGGACACCATCCCACACCCCCTCCCCCGTGGGATCGGCCACTCTCCGGTGCACCCGTGAGCACACCCCCCCCTGACGAGCTCCCCCCCTGGGAGGGGTTCGAGGCCGACGAACACCGGCTCTCCCTGGAGCGCATGGGCGCCGAGCTCTCCGCCTGGTCGCTGGCGGCCCTCGGGCGCACGATCGGCTCCCCGATCCTGTTTGGGATCGTCTACACCTCCCTGGCCTCCGCGGTGTTCTTCTCGCTCGGGGTCGTCGTCAACCACGCCCTCGGGCTCACCCCCCTCGTCTTCCTGATCGCCGCCCTCATGTTCGGGCTCACCGCCATGACCTACGTCGAGGGCGCCTCCCTGCACCAGGAGCCCGGCGGCTCCACCGTGTTCGCCCGCTACGCCTTCAACGAGCTCGTCAGCTTCATCGCCGGGTGGGCGATCCTGCTCGACTACATCATCCTGATCGCCGTCACCGCCTACGCGGCCACCCAGTACCTCAAGGTCTTCTGGGCCCCCCTCGGCAACCACACCGAGGCGCTGATCCTCGCCCTGGCGATCATCGCCTTCGTCGTGGTCTCCAACATCCGCGGGCTCTCCAGCCGCCGCGGGCTGCGCATCGGCGTGCTCGTCGTCGGCGCCCTCGCCCTGGAGCTGTTCGCCATCGCCCTCGGCCTCATCCTGTTCTTCAACCCCCACACCGTCACCGCCTCCATCCACCTCGGCTCCGCCCCCACCTGGTCGGGGCTGATCTTCGCCCTCACCGTCACCACCATGGCCTTCACCTCCGTCGAGTACGCCTCCGGCCTCGCCGGCGAGGTCAGGGCCAGCCGCCGCGCCCTGCGCCGGCTCGTCCTCAGCGGCGCTGTCATCGTGGTCGTCGCCTACTTCGGCGTCGCCCTGGTAGCCGTCACCGCCTTCCCCATCCACGGCACCTACACCGCCCTCGGGCACCGCTACCTCAACGACCCCGTGATCGGGCTCGTCACCCAGATGCGCCCCCACCTCGTCTCCGAAGTCCTGCGCTACTCCCTCGGCGCCGTCGTCGCCGGCACCCTGATCGCCGCCGCCAACTCCGCCATGCTCGGCCTCTCCCGCCTCGCCTACTCGCTCTCCACCAACCGCCAGATCCCCTCCGGCCTCGGGCGCCTGCACCCCACGCGCTCCACCCCATATGTGCTGATCCTGCTCGCCGGCCTGCTCGCCGCGGTGCTCGTGATCCCCGAGGACATTGACTTCCTCGTGGGCATCTACGCCTTCGGGGCCGTGCTCGCGTTCACCATCGCCCACCTATCCGTGTGGCGCCTGCGCTACCGCGAGCCCGACCGCCCCCGGCCGTTTCGTGTTCCCCTCTCCATACGCGTCCGCGGTGGGGAGCTGCCCGTCCTCGTCGCGCTCGGCGCCCTGCTCAGCGCCGCCGGCTGGGTCGCCCTGATGGTCGTCCACCACGCCGCCCGCTACGTGGGGCTGGGGTGGCTGGCGGCGGGCCTCGTGCTCTACCTGCTCTACCGCCGCCTCGACGAGAGCTCGCCCCTGCGGCGCGTCACCGTGGCCCCCGCGATGCTCCGCTCCGAGCACTCCCGCGAACGCGACTACGGCTCGATCCTCGTGCCCCTCCTTGGGGGCCCCTTCGACGACGACGTGGTCCACACCGCCGCCCTGCTCGTCGCCGGCGAGCCCACCGACGAGGCCGCCATCGACACCGCCACCATCGAGGCCATTTGGATCTCCGAGATCCCCATGGCCCTCACCCTCGACGCCCGCCTCCCCGACGCCCACATCCGCCGCGCCCGCGAGGTCCTCGCGCGCGCCAAGGTGGTCGGCGAGGAGTACACCGGGGTGCACGTCGCCACCGCCACCGTGCGCGCCCGCCGCGCCGGTCACGCGATCGTCGAGGAGGCCCGCCGCCGCGGCGTGGAGGCAATCGTGCTCGGCGCCGAGGAACCCTCCCGCATCCGCGGCGGCGCCCGCCTCGGGGGGCGCGGGGGCCCCCTCGAGAACTTCGTGGGGGACGTCGTCAAGTACGTCGTCGCCAAGGCCCCCTGCCGGGTGATCGTCACCGCGCCCCCCGCCCGGGAGCTCGTGCTGGCCGCGGGGGGCCCCGCCGTCGACTCCGCGGGCGCCACCCCGGGCTCCCCCGCCGGCGCAGCCGCCGATCGGCCCGGCTCCCCCGACGGGCAGCCCGCGCCCACAGCCCGCGGGGGCATCGTCTAATGTGCGAGCAATGTACGTCCTGATCGTGGGCGCCGGGCGCGTGGGCTCGGCCGTCGCCAAGTCCGCCCTCGCCTCCGGCCACGAGGTCTCCGTGCTCGACGAGGACCCCCTCTCCCACGAGCACCTCAACGCCGGGCAGGCCACCAGCTGGGAGGACGCGGGCGGCCTCTTCACGATCGGCACCGCCCTGGAGATCGACGCCCTCCAACAGGCCGGCGTCGAGCGGGCCGACGTGTTCATCGCCTCCACCGACGGCGACAACACCAACCTGATCATCGCCCAGATCGCCCAAAAGCGCTTCGGCGTGCCGAAGGTCATCGCCCGCGTGATGGACCCCGCCCGCGCCGGCTGGTACGGCGAGCAGGGTCTGCATACAATCTCCCCCACCCAGCACGCCATCGAGATGTTCGAGCGCGCCCTCGAGTTCGAGCACGCCGCCTAGGCCATGTACGTGATCATCGTCGGCGCCGGCAAGGTCGGGCGCAACCTCGCGCGCGAGCTGATCGCCAAGGACCAGGAGGTCACCCTGATCGAGTCCTCCCGCCCCCGCTACCTCTCGATCGAGGAGGAGTTCGAGCACGTCGCCCAGTACGGGGACGCCACCGAGCTGTGGGTGCTGGAGCGCGCCGGCATCCAGCGCGCCGACCTCGTGATCGCCGTCACCGGGGACGACGAGGACAACATGCTGGTGTGCCAGGTCGCGAAGGAGAAATATCTCTGCGACCGCATTATTGCCCGCGTCAACAACCCCCGTAACTACGAGCACTTTAAACTGCTCGGCATCCAGCCGGCGGTCTCCGCGACGGACCTGATCCTACGCCTGATCGAGCACGAGGTTCCCCGCTACGGCCTCGTCCACCTGCTCGCCCTCGAGGAGGAGCGCCTGGAGATCATCGAGCTGGAGGTCGGCGCCGGCGCCCCCGCCGTCGGCGAGCGCGTCGCCGACGTCGAGCTCCCCGAAGGCAGCCTCATCATCTCCGTCCTGCGCGGCGGCTCCGGCTTCGTCCCCAAGGCCGACACCGTGATCGAGGCCGGCGACGAGGTCCTGCTCGTGCTCGACCCCGGCCTCGAGGAATCGATCACCAAGTTCTTCGCCGCCACCGGGCCCCAGCCGCCCGGATAGCTATTCTTGGATGCTCGGTCCGGGATGGTGTAATCGGTAACACGCGTGCCTCTGGAGCACGAATTTGGGGTTCGAGTCCCTGTCCCGGAGTAGGCTTGCGCCCTGTGTTTACGGGGCGTTTTGCGTTTCAGGGGGCGGCTCGTGCCAGGATTCGTGCCAGTCGTGTGATCGCAGCCGGGGCGAGTGCCCCGGAGCAGGTATCGTGAGCGCGTGTTCGATGACGCGGTGATAGCGGAGGCTGGCCGTCGGTTGTCTGAGGCGGCGCCGCCGAGCTCACGGGTGATCCTGTTTGGCTCGGCTGCCCGTGGGGAGTTGACGCGGGACAGCGATCTGGACTTCTTGGTGATCGAGCCGGAGGTCGAGAATCCCGCCTTGGAGTCGGTGCGGCTGCGTAGGGTACTGGCGGATGTGCTGGTCCCGATGGACATCATCGTCGCGAGCGAGCACAGGGTGCAGGAGTGGCGCGACGTGCGCGGCAGCCTCATTCACGCGGCACTGACCGGCGGCCGGGAGCTTGTCGCCTGATGGCGAGCGAGCAGGATCTCGCAGAGCAACTTCTACGCCGCGCTGACGAGGACGCGGCCGGGGCCGGGGCTATGCTGCCGATCAGCGAAGTAGCGGACGTGCTCGTCTGCTTTCACGCCCAGCAGGCTGTCGAGAAGGCGCTCAAGGCCGTGTTGGCCGCGCGTGGGGTGGAGTTCGCCCATCGGCATGACCTGCGAGTGCTCATAGGGCAATGCGAGAACGCGGGCGTGCCGCTGCCGGAGGAGCTCGCCGAGGTGGACTTGCTCTCGCCCTACGCGGCGGAACTTCGCTATGACGACGACACGGTGCACGCCGTCGAGCGTAAGACGGCATCTAGGTGGGCGACCGCCGCGGTCCAGTGGGCGCGGGGTCTGGTTGAGGAGTCTAGGGGTGGACAGGAGTCCTCAACTGAGCCCGAAGCCGTGGATGGTGGCTGAGAGGCGCAGGGCGTCCATGAAGTGTGTTCGAGGCCGTACCGTATAGGCCGCCTGCGGCGGGCAATGCTGGCGGACCTGGCGTTGATCGTGGCGATCGTCAATGGCTGCGCGACCCTGGCCAGCCGGTTCGCGGAGGCTCGGCTGCGGTGGCGAGCCCGCGGCGGGAGCGGACAGGAGCGACACCCATAAGCGTGCTCGTGCTCGGATAAATCTGTTGGCCGGTTCGAGGCGTTGGGGTCTGTACGGGGTATGCAAGGACCAACAACAACAGCACAGCCGCCGGCCGCCCTGGCGGAGGATCGGCTCCTTCGCCCGGAGCAGGCCGCTTGGTATCTCAACGTCAAGACGAGCTGGGTCTACGAGGCAGTGCGGGCTGGTCGCCTGCCGTGCCATCGAGTCGGCCGGCACATCCGCTTCACGCGCCCCATGCTGGACAACTGGCTCGGTGAGCAGCCTCGGCAGTAGCGCGACGAGCGCCTACTACTGCATCGCGGGGCGCCCTTGCCTCGAGGGTCGCATCTCTGCGTTGCCACCGAGTGCAAGATCGATGTGTCGCACGAACCGCGCTCTGTGCTGCTGGCGCTCATAGCCGGCTGCTCGCCAGAAGGCCATCGCGCCCTCCTCGTCGTCGGCGACGATCGCCGTGAGCCTCAGCGCGCCGCGTTCGCGCAGGCGTTGCTCGCCCTCCCTGAGCATCATCGTCGCGAGTCCCTTGCGCCGATGCTCTGGCGACACCGCCAACCGATAGAAGCTCCCACGCCACCCGTCCCACGCCGCGATCAGCGAACCAACCAGGACGCCATCGAACTCAGCGACCAGCAGCGCTCGGGGGTCGACGGCCACCAGCCGAGCGAGCCCCTCGGGAGAGTCGCTGACACTCGGCACGCTATCCGCCACGACCCACAGGTCGAGCACGGACGCGATGTCCTTCTCGGCGGCGCTGCGGATCGTCCAGTGGCCGAGGACGTCCATGCGCTCGATCAGCCCGTCGACGATCGAGAAGCGATGCTCGACCGCCTCATCGGAGACCACGCTTCCCGCGAGGTCTCGCACAAGCTGGTGGACCGTCGCGACCATACGGCCGCTGAGGCCCTGCTCGATATGCAACGGCTGCACCCGTGAGTCGAACGATCCCCACTGCCGCTCCCAATACTCCCGCACCTCCGCGTGGCCGCGAACGCGCCCGCCCTCCATCGCGTTCGGCCAGTCGACCCCGGGGTGCATCGTTGCGAGAGCCCCCTCGATGTCGCGAGCGTTGAACGCCTCGTAGGCGCGGCGCAACAGCCGCTCATGCTGCTCGCTCATCGCCGAGCCGCCTGTGCGGTAGCTGCCGACACGCGGTGCGGCGCGTGCCGAGCCTGGGTGTAGGCGCGCACGAGCACCGTGATCTCGCTGGCAATCGCCGCCGGGGTGGCGCCTGGCTGTGGACGCAGCACGAGACGATGCGTGAGGCCCTCGATCGCGCTGATCGCGATGCGGGCCAACAACCGGGGATCGACAGGACGTGAGTGCGGATCGGCCGCGAGCGCATCCGTTGCCAGATCGACAAGCCTATCTTCCAGTTCATCGAGCTCTGCGCGGAGCGTCGGGGGAAGCTGAGTCTCCTCGAAGAGCACACGGTGAAGGCCCGGCGCGAGCGCGTGCAGTGCGACCATCGCGTGAACGATCTCCGGGAGAACGTCGTCGAAGTGCGCACCACAGCTCAACCGTTGCAGGTGCGGTTCGAGCGCCGCCGTCCCTTCGGCGAGGTGCCGGTGCACGAGCCCAACGAGGATCGCGTCCTTGTTGGGGAAGTACTGGTAGAGCGAGCCGATCGATACGCCGGCTCGCGCGGCGATCCGGTTGGTGGTCCCGGCGGCGTAGCCCTGCCGCTCGAAAATCTGAGCAGCCGCTTCGAGGATGGCCTCGACGGTCGCCTCCGATCGCGCCTGCTTGGGGAGCTTTCGCGGCTCGAGCCGCCGGTCGGGAATGCGAGTTGACGACATGCGAGTAATTGCTCAGTATATAGCTATGCCTGCTGTCGGACTTGCTCTCCTTGCTCTCTACGGCCTGCTCGCCTTCGGGGTGCGCATGGTCGTTCAGGTTCGCCGGACGGGCTCAACGGGCTTCAAGGGCCTGCGAGATGCCTCGGGGTTGGAGCGGATAGGCGGGTTGCTGTTCGCGATGGCGGTCGTGCTCTGCATCGCGGGCCCGGCGCTCCAGTTTGCGGGCGCACTGAGCTCCATCGAAGCGCTCGACGGCGAGGGCGCAAGCATCCTCGGGGTTGTGCTCGCCTCTCCGGGGATCGCGATTACCTTGGTCGCTCAGTTTGCGATGGGCGATGCCTGGCGGATCGGCGTTGATCCCGCCGAGCGCACCGAGCTGGTCGTCCACGGCCCTTTCTCGCTCGTGCGCAATCCGATCTTCGCGGCGATGATTCCCTCCTTCATGGGCATCACCCTGCTCGCGCCAAACGCCGTGACACTCACCGGAGCGATCCTTCTGATGCTCGCCCTCGAGCTGCAAACGCGGCTCATCGAGGAGCCATACCTCTCAGGGGTGCACGGCGAGCAATACGCCGTCTATGCTGCCCGGGTCGGTCGCTTCCTCCCAAGGGTCGGTCGCCTGCGGCGTATCAGCTCCGCTCGGCCCGGCGCTTGATCGACGACAACAGGCGACGGACGACTCTGACGTGTGCGCCGGTGCCGATCACGGCTTTTCGGTACAGACGGCCGGCGCGGTCCGGGAACACCGCCCTGGTCTCAGCCGTCACGATGCACGAAGAACCCTCAGCAGGCTCGATCCGGAAGGTGAGCGCGTAGCGCGAGAAGCGATGCTCGCCCTCCAGCGCGATCAGCGACGGTCGCTCGGCTCGCGCCACGCGAAAGCCCACCATCGCCTCGGGCACTCCCGGCCCCGGTGGCGGCGAATCAACATTCGAGGCGCCGAGCAGGCGGGCGAACAGCGGTCCTACCGCACCGGCGATGCCGGAACGTGGAAAGGTGTGCCCAACCCACCCCCGCGTCACCTGCGCAGTCTCTTCCCACACCCGATCGGGCGATGCGTTCACCGTGAGTGAGTGCGCATCGATGAACGGCAACTCCCCAGTTGCGCTTGGGTCGGCACTCTCCGCAGGCTCGCTCGCCCGCCCGACTCCGCCGACGGTCACTACGCGGCCCCTGCGGGCGCGTCGGTCCAGAAGTCGCGCGCCAGCGCCCGTCGCGCCTTCCACTGCTCGCCGCCCGAGACGAAGCTCACGATGCCGATGGCCTGGTCGGCGTCGGCAATCTGCCAAGCGCCGTTGACCGCGCCGGTCAGTCCCGCTGAGAGCGCCTCGAAGCCCTGTGCGGTGTGCAGGTCAGCCTCGACGCCGTGGTCGATGATGAACTTCAACTGCCGCAACGCCTGCTGGTTCTTGGAGAGCAACACTTGCACGAGGGCGTCGACCTCCTCTCCCAGGCGGTCCTGATCCCCGGCGTTGGCGCGCTCGGCGAAGCGACGGTGTAGGTCCTCGGGGTCGTCAACGAGCACGGTTGTCCCTCCTTTGCCATGACGTTGCTGTGAGAGCTTGAGCATCCATACCCGCACATGGTACTCTCGAAGAACTAGTACGCCAAACGATCTATCAAGAGTCCGCGAACTAGTTTCCCCGAATGAACCAGACGAGCACCCGCCCCGAACCAGACTCGGTGAAGCGCGCGCTTGACGTGCTGGGGGATCGCTGGACCTTCCTGGTACTGCGCGAGGCGTTCTTCGGCGTGCGCCGCTACGGCTTCTTCCAGCGCAACCTCGGCATCGGACGCAACGTCCTCGCGGCCCGCCTCTCCACCCTGGTCGAGCAAGGGCTCCTAGAGCGCGTTCGCTACCGCACCGACCCCGACTGGTACGAGTACCGGCTGACCCAAACCGGGCTCGACCTGTTCCCCGCCATTCTCACAATCAAGGCATGGGCCGACCAGCATCTCCTGCACCCCAAGGACCCCAAACTCCACGTCCGACACCGCACCTGCGGCGCCGAGCTGACCCCCGTCGTCGTCTGCGAGAGCTGCCGCGAGCCGATCACCGCCGCCGATGTTGAGTTCCTGACCAACTGAGTCAACGGTCGAACGTCAGCAGCGCTGTCAGCCAGGTCGTCTTCATGAGCGCCGGGCAGCGACGGCGTTGGTCTTAGCTGGGCAGTGGCTGGAGCGCCCTTGGCAGGTCGCTGAGCGTGGTGATTTCCACCAGGCCGGGGCGATCCTCTGGACGTGAGCTGCCCGAGCGATTGACCCAGACCGCCCGTAGTCCCGCGGCGATAGCGCCATCCACGTCTCGCTCGAGGCTGTCTCCGACCATGACGGCGTGCGCGCGGTCAGATCCGAGCAGCGAGAGGGTGTGCTCGAAGATCGAAGGCTCGGGCTTGCCGACGCTTGAGCGGTCGCCAGGAATGCCGCGGCAGCCGCCGATTCCTCGACCACGAGGGTGTCGTCGAGATCGAACAGCAGCGCCCGCTTCATGTATTAGCTCGGCTGCAGGAGGCGGACTCCGAGGCGAAGCGTGAGACCGCAGAGCGCGTAGATGATGGCGATGCTGATGAGCGTGAACTTGATGGCCGAGCAGATGGCCGCGAACGGTGGGGCGAAGCTGCCGCCGTTGCCGGCGAGTGTGAGTAGGAGGGAGACGTTTTCGGTCGCGTCGAACGTCGCGGCGGCGAGCGCGAAGAACGGGACGACGCCGCCGATGGCGGCAAGGCGCGTCCAGCCGCGTGCTCGCGCGGTGTCGCGGACGGCGAAGCCGGCGAGCGCGAAGAACAGGCCGTAGGAGAGCATGTAGCCGTAGTCGAGCAGCAGCGAGAGATGCGCGGCGCTGCGGCCTTTCGCTCCCCATTCGGCCATGATCTGCGCCGCGTGCGACTGGCTGCCGGCGAACTCGAAGTTGAGGATCGTCGGCCCGTGCGAGACGTGCGAGGGGTCGATCAGTTCGAGGATCACCGTGAACGCGACGGTGGCGATCCCGAGCAGGATTAGGGCGCGCTTGCGATGCAGCGAGACGGTCGCTGAATTGGACGGCATGAGTGGGAATCTACGCGACCAAAGTCAACACACGCGACCGACGACGCGCTGAATGCAGGCTGCGTTGGGTAGTCGGAGCGGCGTGGCGGCTCTCACGTTCGGGGCAAGCCCAAGAACTCTGGGAGCTTGTCCAGCGATCGGATGATCTCAGCGCCGGCGTTGCGAAGCGCGTGCTCGTCGCTGTCCGCCGCGTAACCGATCGCTCGCATCCCGGCGGCAACGGCAGCCGTGACTCCTGACGGCGTGTCCTCGATGACCGTGCAAGCCGACGGCTGAACGCCCATCGTCGCGGCAGCGTGCCGAAAGAGTGCGGGGTCGGGCTTGGGGCGAGGAACGTCATAAGCCGAGAACAGCGCGCCGGCGGGGAATAGTTCTCGAAGGCCGGTCAGCCCGAGCGTCAGTCGTGTCTTTTCCAACGCGCCTTGCGAAGCGACGCAGACCTTCAATCCGGCGGCCTTGACCCGCTGTACTGCCTCAGCAGCGCCTGGTACTGCTTTGAGCGAGCGGCGGAACTCCTCGGCTCGCTCATGCTCATATTCGGCGAGCCATTCAGGCGGCAGCGGTCGGCCGAGCTTCGCCTCAGCTTGGTCGCGGATGTCGGTGAGCAGGAGCCCTTGGCAGGCCCGGCGGGCCTCGCGGAGCGTCGTCGGCAAGCCCTCGCGCGTAAGCATCCGGGCGAGCACTTCGTTGGAAATTACCTCGGAGTCAACGAGTACGCCGTCGCAGTCGAAGATCACAAGCTCGTGCATGGGCGGCCGGGCACTCTACAGCCTGCCCTGGCTGCCCCTCGAACCGCGTCCGATTGTGACCTGGGCAAGTGGCGCGAGCTTGATCGTGCCAGCCGGAAACGCCGAGTAGATTGCATTTGTCTATCCCGACACCGAACACAGGTCCAGACGCGCTGGGGCGTGCGGCTGCTCAGAGACGAACGCCTCGCACGCGCCCGCGTATGCTACGGCCGAACGTGTCCGGTGCGACGGTAAGAGATGCGAGCGAGGACGACGCGCCAGCGTGCGCGGCGATCTACGCGCCGTACGTGCGCGAGACGGCCGTCAGCTTCGAGGGCGAGCCGCCGACGCTCGCGCAGATGGCCGAACGCATCGCGGCGGCGACGCGCACGCACGCGTGGATCGTGCACGAAGACGACAACCGCGTCGTCGGCTACGCGTACGGCGGGCCGCACCAGAAGCGAGCGGCCTATCGCTTCTCGTGCGAGGTCAGCGTCTACGTCGAGCAGGGCCGGCGACGCACCGGCTCGGGTCGCGCGCTGTACGAGGCGCTGTTCAAGCGGCTCGCGGCGCGCGGCTACCGGATGGCTGTCGCGGGCATGACGCTGCCGAACGAGGCGAGCGCGGGCCTGCACCTAGCGATGGGCTTCGAGCCGGTCGGCGTCTACCGGCGGATCGGCTGGAAGTTCGGCGCATGGCACGACGTCGCGTGGATGCAGCGGGCGCTCGGCGCCGGGCACGACTCTCCTCCCGAGCCGCGCTGAGGCGACCGGGCGCGGGAGAGATGCCAGACACCGCCTTCCCTGTCGTGGTCTTCGACC
>Ga0210408_10004109_pt1 | contig 13100 bp, 10 predicted proteins | sample IncBWH4MmetaG_FD_155471 | JGI IMG/M metagenome (GOLD analysis project Ga0210408, IMG submission 155471) | Forest soil microbial communities from Barre Woods Harvard Forest LTER site, Petersham, Massachusetts, United States - Inc-BW-H-4-M | ecosystem: Environmental > Terrestrial > Soil >...
GGGGCGGGAGCGGTACTACCAGCACCGCCCCGAGCGGGATCGTCACGTTATTGGTATCTAATGTAACCGCGCCATGTTGAGCCAGCGCCCTGCCATCCAGCTTTGCGCCGGTGGCAAGCGAGATGGAAGTAAGCGCTAATATGGTGCCCTTGAAATCAGCCGTCGTTCCGAGCGTGGCTGAACTGCCTACTTGCCAAAAGACGTTGTCCGAAGTCGCGCCACCACTCAGGACAACTGTGCCGCCAGTTCCTACCGTCAGTCCGGACGCAATCTGGAAGATGTAGACCCCGCTGCCATCTAGAGTGAGAGTCCCCGACAACGATAGAGTGGAGGTGGACTTATATAAGCCAGGGGTTAGGGTCTGTCCGCTGAGGTCCCCTGCCAGGCCGACAATGTTTACCGACGTCCGTGCAGCGGCGTCGTTATAGGCGACGTTCAAAGAGGCTTGAGCATGCTGTGCAATAACATCGCCTGCGTCTTCCGTTCCGTTCACGACTCCGGGCCCAAACCCGGTGACCGCAGTTCCTGGCCAAACCCCGAGATTCCCGTTAACAATGGTAGGCCCGGTGTTGGTAACCGTGGTGCCGGCCAGAACTCCGAAGCTTCCGGCCGATCCGAGGAATACGGTGCTCTGTTGCTGGGCCGTGGCCATGGGGCAATAAATGAATGCCGCAACAACAGGGAGAAGTAAGCTGAGTTTCTTCATGGATTACCTCGCATTCTCTGTACGTGATGAAGCCATAAATGGATGAATCCTTCTCATCCGCCTCCCCTTTGCGGCATCGCTGGCCACCTGACCACCAATGGTCCACACGTTCAACATTGTCGAAACGATTGGTCGAAACTCCCGCCTGCGCGGTGAATCGAGGCTCCAGAGGATGGTTTCGAATAGCTGCCCGTTGAACCTGTGCCTGTCGGGGACCGCCAGTCTGGACGCAGTACAACGAGCAATCCGTGCGCCAGCGCACATAGCGATTTGGGCGAAATAGCTGCCCACTGAACCTGTGCCCGTCGGGCACTGCCAGTCTGGGCGCAGTACAACGAGCAATCCGTGCGCAAGCGCACATAGCGATTTAAGGCGATCCACCCTCCGTCGGTCGTCTATGAGCGGCTGCCGATTCCATATCCATCGGCGATAAATGTCGTCACGCGGGTACAGAACTGCCCATTTTCTTGCCGCTCGTTCGGGCCGGCGGAAATTGAACATCCCCGATGGCCGGCTTCCGGACATTCTGGGCGGCCAATATCACCGGAAATGCGCAGTCGCAGAACGGCGCGGGATGGCGCGTCGGGCGGCGACGTGTCACCTGCCCCTCGAACTGTGCGTGATCGATCCAGAAACAGCGCGCCGGCGCGCTTCCGCCGGCAATCGCCCGCGGACCGCCAAAGCTACGTCACACATCGCAGTACACGCCGGCCGAGGTCCGAGCCGCCGTCGAGTCCTGGCTGTCAGGCGAGACCTGAAACGGTCAAGCCGCGCCTACCTCGACGGAGGGGAAGGCCAGGGTTCTCGCCCGGCCTGGCGCGGCTCCCCCTCTTTTAAGGGTGGGCGTCGCAGGCGCTGCTGACTTCGCCTCAGTTGGTCGATCGGTTCGCGACCGTTGGCCTGGACTCGGCGTCCCAAATCGCCTCGGTCAGCACTCTCTCTCGATATGCCGGATCGCAGTCGATCAGGCGTGTCACCCGGGACCACGAGACTTCCCTATAGCGTCGTCGATCCGGGCGATGGGTCACCACGCGCCAACCTCTATCGAGCAGCCAGACCCACAACTCATCGCTTAGGCCCGCCTGAACGGTCAGCCGCACGCCGCTTTCAACCTGGACGATGCGGGCTCCGATTGGCGGCTTAGCGCTTCGACGCGGCCATCGGCGCGGGCACTGCTCGCGCGCCAGCGAGCGAACCCGATCGAAGATCGATTGCAAAGCATTCATGCAAAGATTCTGGCATTGCCGCCGTGGTTCCGCAGCCGCGCACTTGTGGGTCACCCGTATGTGCGCTAGAGCACCGACAGGTGCAGCGCGCGGTGGGGGGGTGTCTCCCTCTGTGCGCTACCGCACAGAGTGCGCGGATCGGTGCGCCTAGTATGAAGGGTTAAAGAGGGGAAGCCCAACGGGATTCACGGGCTAAGAGTGAGGAATGGGTACGTTTTGTCACACCGGAACACAGGTAGGTGGCGTACCGGCTATCGAGTACAGCGGCCTACAGGATGGCGGTACCCATGCCCTGCAGGCGCCTGGCGCCAACCATCAACGCAAGAGGTGACCCATGGCGCTCAACAATGAACGCACCATCGCCAAGCAATTTCCACTGACCGACCATGATCGCGTGATGCTGGACGTCGTGTTGACCAAGCTGCGGCAACCGGTGAAAAAGGCCATCGACGCCACAACGCACAGCGTGGACGCCGAGACCTCGCACGACAGTGCGTCGCGAGAGGCGATCATCAAGCTGCTCAACGACTCCCTGGCCACCGAGCTGGTGTGCGTGCTGCGCTACAAGCGCCACCAATTTATCGCGGATGGCTTGGCGATGCCGAAGATCGCCAAGGAATTTCTGGGATATGCGAACGAGGAGTTGCTTCATGCGGACCAACTGGCCCAGCGCATCGTGCAACTTGGCGGTCAGCCCGATTTTTCGCCGTTCTCGCTGATCCAGCACAGCCACGCCGCGTATGACGATTCGGTGGACCTGAAAGAGATGATCAGCGCTAACCTAGTTGCCGAGAACGCGGTGATTGATAACTACTGCAAGATCCTCACTCTGATCGGTGACAGCGACTTGATCACGCGGCGCCTGGTCGAAGGCATCCTGATCGACGAAATGGAACACGCCGAAGAGCTTCGGGACTGGAACACCGACTGAGGTCCCGAGCGATTCCGTGCCACGGGATAGTTAGTTAACAGTCCTTCAGCCTTGGCGCAAGCTTCCGCGCCTGGCGAGTCCTGGCACACCTCGCTCGCCCAGCTTCCGGGCTGATCGGATGCGCGCCCGCCGCGCCGGGCCAGATCGCATCAGTGGCGCCTCTTGCCTTGGCCTACCACCACGCGATAGCATTAACTACGAGTTCGAAAGGGATTCTGCGGAAGACCGCTGCCGCGGTCGTTCTGGGTGCGCCTCGGAGTTTGCAGATGGCCTTGACCGCCGACCCCAGAAAGAACCATCTGCTCGCCGCGCTGCCCGAGGCCGAGTGGCTGCGCTGGCTGTCGCAGCTCGAGCCCGTCGACTTGCCGCTCGGCAAGGTGCTGTACGAGTCCGGTGGCAAGTTGAGCCATGTGTACTTTCCGACTACGTCGATCATCTCGCTGCTGTACGTGATGGAAGACGGGGCCTCGGCCGAGATCGCGGTCGTCGGGCACGAAGGGATCGTCGGCATTTCGCTGTTCATGGGGGGCGAATCCACGCCCAGCCGCGCGGTGGTGCAAAGCGCCGGACAGGCGTTTCGGCTTAAGGCGAGCCTGATGATGCAGGAGTTCAACCGGTCCGGTCCGGTGCTGCACCTGCTGCTGCGCTATACACAGGCCCTGATCACCCAGATGGCGCAGACCGCGGTGTGCAATCGCCACCACTCGCTGGATCAGCAGCTGTGCCGCTGGCTGTTGTTGAGCCTGGACCGTCTGTCTTCGGGCGAGCTCGCGATGACACAGGAGCTGATCGCCAACATGCTGGGCGTGCGCCGCGAAGGCGTCACCGAGGCGGCCGGTCATCTACAGCAGGCCGGGCTGATCCAATACCGGCGCGGCCATATCACGGTGCTGGACCGCAAAAGGCTAGAAAAGCGCTCCTGCGAGTGCTACGCCGTAGTCAAAAAGGAGTACGACCGGCTGCTTCCCGAGAAGTTCGCGACGTAGTTTGCGACTCGACGAGATTCTCTCGGACGGCACCGAATAATGAGCCCACAGGCGCGATGATCGCCATCGTCAGCGCACCCCCACCCCCAGTAGATGCCAAGCCGCGCGTCAATCAGAGGGCTGGCACTGCCGACCTCGGCCGTGCATCGGTCTTCCTAAGTGTCCCCTTCCGCTCTCGAGGTGCGCGGAACGCGGCGCGCACCAATTTCAACGCCTCTGAGCCATTTGTGAGTTGTGCACGCCAGCGCACAGAGAACAGAGAACGGACTGGGTCTGGGGGAGGATGGTGGCAATGGCCAGTTGCGTCTCACGAAAAAGCCCCGCCGACGTTGGACAGGTTGAAGGTCACGACAATCAGAAGAACTCGCATTACGCATCATGGGGTGGCGACTGGTTCGAATCGCTTGGGAGTGAGTGTTCGCTCGCGTACGCAGCGCGATTGCGACCCTGAAACTGTGGTGGCTTGTGTGCGCGAGCGCACAGACGCAAGACCTAGGTCACCGGTACCGTTCGTCAGCGCCCCGCCCATCGCTAGGCGGGCGGAGCTGGGTTTTGCCATCACTGCTAGGCCAATGTGCGAATGACGACGGCAACTTCGAACAGCCGTGAGCATGCCGCCGTGGGAGTAGGCCCTGGTGCGCAACGCCTGCTAGACACGGCCCGCGAAGCTGCCAACGGCGCCTCGCACCCGGCCCGGCAGCGACCAGCGCTGGCGTCTTCGGACGCCGCAGCGCTCTGCAACGCCCTTGCGACCAGCGAGCAAAAGCTGGCAGCTGCCCTTCTCCTGGTCGATGAGCTGCGGACACAGGAGTTGCTTCTTAAGCAAAACGTTGCCCTGCTTACCGAAGCAGTGGGGCAGGCGCACCAGTTCGCGTATCACGACGAGCTGACCGGCCTTCCGAACCCCCGTTTGCTGTTGGACCGCTTCAACCAGGCGATAGCTCGAGCAGCACGCCAGCACAAGCCCGTGGCGTTGCTGTTCCTTGATTTGGATGGATTCAAGACCATCAACGACACGCTTGGACATGTCGCAGGAGACTCGCTGCTCAAACAAGTCGCTGCGCGCCTGTCGGCCTGCATCCGGACGTCGGACACCGCCTGTCGATTTGGTGGAGACGAATTCGTCATCTTGCTGCCGGAGCTCGACGGCCAGGACAGTGCAGCAGTGGCAACTGGGAAAATCCGTGCTCGTCTTGCTGCACCCTATTTTGTCGGCGGCACCGAGATCAGGGTTGTGACAAGCATCGGCATGGCTCTGTACCCGGTTGACGGAAGGGCGTTTGAAGATTTGCTACGACGGTCGGACGTTGCCATGTACTGGGACAAGGCTCGCGGCCCCGTTAAGCCGAGCCTCAGGCGCGTTGCGGTTGCGCGTATGGCGCCACGATCTGGATAAGAGGATCGTTTGAAGGAGAAAGTCATGGGAATTCGGGAAGACTATCAGGCGTTTATGGAAAAGCAGTTGAACGAGTGGAAGGCGCAAACCGAGCGGTTCAAAGCTGGGGCCGAGCAGATGGGGGTGCAGGCCAAGGCCCAGTATGAAAAAAATCTCGAGTCGCTGCATGCCAAGCAAGAGGAAGCGTGGCAGAACTTCTACAAGCTGAAAGCTGCTAATGAGAGCGCTTGGGAGCAGTTAAAGGCCCACATGGACAAAGCCGGGGGAGAACTAAAGGACGCCGTCGAACGTATGACTACGATATTCAAGAAATAGCCTGGGAATGCAAGTGGGCACCGTGGCGATCGGCCGCATCGGCTTGCGCGTGCTTCGGCCGCTCAAACCCTTCGACGTGAAGCTGTACTACATGGATCGCCATCGCCTACCCGAGCGGTCGAGAAGGAACTCAACCTGACCCAGCACATCGGCCTGGAAAGCCTGACGAAGGTGTGCGACGTGGTCACGCTGAACTGCCCGCTGCACCGCGAAACCGAGCACATGATCAACGCGAGGACGCTAGCCAACTTCAAACGCCGCGCCTACCTGATCAACACAGCGCGGCAAGCTGTACGATCGCGAGGCGGTGGCCGCAGCGCTAAAGAGCGGCCAGTTCGCGGGCTACGCGGGCGATGTGTGGTCCCCCCAGCCGGCACCGGCCGACCACCCGTGGCGGTTTATCCAACAGAACCCGGAACACCGGCGATATGACGCAGGCTGAGGCTCGCCTGCGCACGATCAACATAGTTTGGAGACATAGGCCATGAGTACACTGATGAGTGCACTACCGAAGGAAATCGCCGGACTTTCACGGGCTGCCGGCGGGTTCATTGCCAAGCCCAGACAGCTTTTCATCGACGGCAAGTGGGTGGCGGCGGCATCGGGAAAGACGTTCGAGGTCATCAATCCGGCGACCGGTGAGGTCGTGGCCCACGTGGCCGAGGGTGACAAGGAGGACGTCAATCGCGCGGTGATGGCTGCGCGGCGCGCGTTCGAGACCGGCCCGTGGCCGGCGATGACGCCGTCCGAGCGTGGCAAGCTGCTCTGGCGCATCGGCGATCTCATCATAAAATATGCCGACGAGCTTGCCGAGCTCGAATCGCTTGACAACGGCAAGCCGGTCACGATCGCGCGCGCCGCGGATGTCGCGCTATCGGCCGACATCTTCCAATACATGGCCGGTTGGTGCACCAAGCTCCACGGCAAGACCATCCCGCTGTCCGTGCTCTACACGCCGGGGGTGGAATACCACGCGTATACGCGCCCCGAGCCGGTGGGCGTTGTCGGCCAGATCATCCCTTGGAACTTCCCGCTCCTCATGGCCGCCTGGAAGCTCTCACCGGCGCTTGCGACCGGCTGCACGGTGGTGCTGAAGGTCGCCGAGGAAACGCCTCTGTCGGCTTTGAGATTGGCCGAGATCCTGGACGAGGCGCGACTTCCGCCGGGGGTAGTCAACATCATTACCGGCTTCGGCGAGACCGCCGGCGCAGCGCTCGCGGGGCATCCGGGCGTCGACAAGGTCGCCTTCACCGGCTCGACCGAGGTCGGTCGGCTGATTGTCCGAGCCGCAGCGAACGATCTCAAGAAAGTGTCCCTGGAGCTCGGAGGTAAGTCGCCCAACATCATCCTCGCCGACGCCGATCTCGACATCGCCATCCCCGGCGCGGCCAATGCGATTTTCTTCAACCACGGGCAGTGCTGCTGCGCGGGCTCGCGGCTTTACGCCGAGGCCAAGGTCTTCGATCGGGTGGCAGAAGGCGTGGCCGACTTTGCTCGCAAGATCAAGCTCGGCCCGGGCCTCGATCCGACCACACAGATGGGACCGATGGTCTCGGAAACGCAGCACAAGCGCGTAGCGAGCTATCTCGACGCCGGCAAGCAGGAAGGCGCCAGGGCGCTCGCTGGAGGCAAGAGCCGTGCTGGTAGCGGCTATTTCATCGAACCGACCGTATTCGTCGACACCAAGCCGACCATGAAGATCGTGCAGGAGGAAATCTTCGGTCCGGTAGTCACCGCCGCGCCGTTCCAGGGACTCGACGAGGCCGTGCGCCTGGGCAACGACACCATCTACGGTCTGGCGGCAGGGATATGGACGAAGGACATTTCGAAGGCGCACAGCCTCGCCGCCAAGCTGAAGGCGGGAACCATCTGGGTCAATTGCTACAACATCTTCGATGCGGCTTTGCCGTTCGGTGGGTACAAACAATCCGGCTGGGGCCGCGAGATGGGCGAGGCGGTGCTCGAGCATTACACGGAGACCAAGGCGGTCACGGTTCGCCTGTAACCGTCAGGCTCTCCTTTCGCGGTGCGCGGGCCGCATTCGTGCGGCTCCGCTGCCGCGAGCTTGCCAAGCAACTGCTCGATCTCTTCTGGGATCCTGTTGATCGACATCAATCTGTCTTTTCAGTCAAATGACACGTTTCGCGCTGAAGAATCGGAGGCCGCCCTTGAAGGCCTTCACATCGAATAAGGAGTGCGATTGTGGAGAGACTCTCTCAGGTTGCATGGACGCCAGCGGGTGCACTTGGCGTGCTGTTAGTTGGACTGTTGACTGCAAGCACCGCGAGCGCCGTGCCGTCCTTTGCGCGCCAGACAGGCTTGGCCTGCCAGGCCTGTCACACCGTTTTCCCCGAGCTCACTCCATTCGGCAGAACGTTCAAGCTGAACGCGTACACGCTCGCCAATCTGCCGCAGGTCCAGGGGATCACACCTAGCAAGGACTACGAGCTCCTGCTGAATCAGGTGCCGGCCCTGTCGCTAATGTTTCAGACCTCGTATACGCGCACCAGCAGCGCGTTGCCGGATACCACGGTGTCAGGCGCCAAGTCGCAGGATGGGCAAGTCCTGTTCCCGCAGCAGGCTAGCCTGTTCTACGCAGGCCGGATCGCACCCAATCTGGGTTCCTTTATCCAGATGACCTACGACAGCGCCAGCGGGAAGTTTCACTGGGACAATACGGAACTGCGCTTCGCGAAGCAGATCGCTTCGAGCATTGGCCGCCTGACCCTGGGCGCGACGCTCAACGGCAACCCGACCGTGCAGGACCCCTGGAACAGCACCCCTGCCTGGCAAACGCCGTTCGATCAGAGAAGCAGCGCCGCGCTCATGCCCGGCGCCAGCACGCAAATCGACGGTCCGCTCGCGGGACGAGGAGCTGCCGGCATCACCGGTTACCTGTGGTGGAATGACTCGGTCTATGCGGAAGTCGGTGTCTACCGCTCCGCTCCACAGGGATTCAGCAACAACGGCTTCGCGGGTCCCCTCGACAGCTCCGCGGGGGGCGTCCTCTCCAGCGGTGCGCCGTACTGGCGGATCGCCTACGAGCGCCAGTGGAGCCGGAATTCGTGGTCGGTCGGCGCCTACGGTGTGGTGGCAAGAATTACTCCTCCGCTCCTTGCCGTGGGTTCGGCCAGCGACAAGTTCAGCGACGTGGCGCTCGACAGCCAGTATCAGTTCATCGGCGACGAGCACATCTTCTCGGTCCAGACCACGTACATCAAGGAGACCCAATCCCGCGACGCGACTTTTGCGCACGGCGGTTCTTCGAACCCCAGCGATGACCTGAAGACGTTCAGGCTCGGCGGCAGCTATTACTACCAGCGCTTCCTCGGCGGCGCACTCGGTTACTTTTCGACGATGGGCAGCACCGATCCCGCGCTGTATGCGCCCGTTGTATCGTCGTTTGTGCCGCCTCTAGCGACTTCGGTGGTCGGCTTCGCCAACGGCAGCCCCAACAGCAGCGGCTGGATCGGCGAGCTCGACTACCTTCCCTGGCAGAACGTGAAGATCGCCCTGCAATACACCGCGTACCACAAGTTCAACGGGGCGAGCTCGAACTACGACGGCAACGGCAGGGACGCGAGCGCCAACAACACCCTGTACCTGCTGGGCTGGTTCGCGTTCTAACGGGTTCCGAGATCACCGACACATGACAGAGCAGACGATCATGAGAATTCACCCGATAGTCTTGGTTTTGGCGGGGCTGACTGCGATTTCGACCACGCCCTCGCCGGTGCGCGCGCAGGACGCGGAAGCCGAGAAGCTCGCAACTCAGACCTGCGCTTCGTGTCATGGACCTGGGGGCAGCAGCATCTCCCCTGCCTTCCCGAAGATTGCCGGACAGCGCGCCGAATACCTGGAAAGCCAGCTGAAGGCATTTCGCGATCACACCCGCGCCGATCCGATGGCGCAGGCCTTCATGTGGGGGATGACCTCGCAACTGAGCGACTCCACGATCAAGAATCTGGCCGCTTTCTACGCGAAGCAGAAGCCCGCCCCAGGCAAGGCCGGGGATCCGAAACTGATCGAGAAAGGGCGCGCCATCTACGAAGCCGGCGCTGGCGCCGACAAGGCCCAAGCCTGCGTGACGTGCCACGGTCCGGGCGCCGAGGGCAACGCCATTTTTCCGAGGCTCGCCGGCCAGCACGCCGAGTACCTGGTCAAGCAGCTGGTCCAGTTTAAGAGCTCGCTGCGGGAGGGCAGCAACGCGGCGCTAATGCACACTGTCACCACCAACATGACCTTCGACCAGATGGAGGCCGTGGCCGCCTACCTCGCGTCGCTGTAGGAGAAGCCCTTGCTGTCCAAATCGCTGGCCGCGAGCGCCATCGTCCTAGCCCTGATTTCGCTGCCGGTCGTGGCCGAGCAGTCCGGAGAGCTTGCGCGCTTGCGCGAGGAAGCGGCTGCGTTGCGGCAATCGCTAGACAGGGTCAATGCGCGGATCCAGGCGCTTGAAAACCAGAACCAGGATCCGGCCCTGGGCAAGACCGTCGAGCCGCCGCCCGTGCCGCCCGCGCCACCTGCAAGCGTTCAACCCATCGTGTCGCTGAAGCAGAACTGGTCGCAGGTCGAGCGCGGAATCCCCCAGGACAAGGTTCAGTCGCTGCTCGGCCAGCCGGAAAAGGTGCTGCACATCGACGGCAACACCGTGTGGTACTACACGTACCCGGGAATTGGACGCGGCTCGGTGTTTTTCAGCGGCAACGGAAAAGTCTCGAGCGCGCAGTCGCCGAGCTTCGGATGGGGCTGGTAACGCGGATTCCCCTGCGCAAACACCCGCGTATCTCGCAGTGGGAACGTTTTCCACTGGCTTCATCTGCAACGACGCCGCGCGCCCGTATCGCGCTCCGGCGCGCTCAACGGTCCGACAGCGAATGCAGAAAGTCCAGTGCCGCCTGCCATGCCGCAGGCGAGTTGACGATGCCCAGATGCGCGGTCCCCAGGATCAGGTCGTACTGGCCTTGCCCCGCCAGGTCAATGGTCGGCGCACCGGCCAGCAAGGCGCTGCCGGAAAAGTCGTGCGGATTGCCGTCGCGGTCCTCGGCGGGCACGGCAGGCAGCACCCCGTCCTGCGCCGAGATATAGACGAAGTCGCCGCTGGGCGGCGAGCTGCGCGCCACGTTGCGTATCACCAGATAGCGTGTCGGCCCCGGGGTTTCGCCGGCGCCGTTTAACACCGACAACAGCTGGGTGTGATCCGAGCCATACTCCTCGCAGATCGCGCTGTCGGGCACGAACCCGCCGCTCGCCGGCAGCTGATAGAAATTGCCCGACGCGGGCGAGCAACTGATGATGCCATGGTTCGGGCCGTCGATCGCCACGAGGCCGCGCACCAGTTCGTACGCGTTGTCCTGCAGCATCCATTCGCGCGCGACCGTGACGCCCAGGCTGTGACCGATGATGTCGACCTGATCGGCGCCGGTGTATTCGAGCACCGCGTGGACGAACGCGCGCAGCAGCGGCACGGCAGCTGCCGTGCTGTGCCCAACGCCGGACTTGCGGGTGATTTCCGGTATCAGGTCGCACTGGTCACCCTGGTAACCCAGGCCCCACAGTTCCGGTGCCCGGTAACCGTGCGCAAGGAAGAACTGCGCGGCATTGTGGATATAGCCGAGGGGATTGCAGGCCGTGGCGAACGGTGTGTCATTGTTGCCATGCAGGAAGATCACCGGCACGTGCTCAACGTGGCCACGCGCTCCGAAGCCGAGCACGGGCACACCGAGGTAAGGGTTGCGGATCGGCGGAAAATCCGCCGGCAGACTGTTGCCGACCACGGGGGCGGTCGGGCCGCCGCCGGCGAAAGCGGCAGAATTTGTAACCGCAAGCATCGCCGCGCACAACCAGCGTCCGCATAGTTTCATCGGAGTCCTCCCGTGATTTGAAACATCCGTTGGTGGCCGCTTCGTCACGGCCGCCACGACCGTTCGAGGCTGACAGTAGACATCAAACTGTCGGGCGGCGGCAATACCCTCGCGAGCGCGCATCGCAAGCCTGCCCCGACAGCCGACCGCACCTCTAGCGCATCGCGGTTCGGAGTCATTTCAGGTTCACCGGGAGATTGTCCGAAAGCCGATGTGCCCATCGCTATACTCGGGCGGGTCCTCAAAGTGGCGATAGGCGGCCCGGGCTGCAAAGTAGGAACCTCCCCACCATCCTCCTTTTTCGACTTTCACGGCTCCCGTGACCGGACCGGTTGGATCCTCGACCGCGTATGAGGGGAAAGGCCCTAGCCAGTCTCCAACCCACTCCATGGCGTTACCCGCCATGTCCAGAGCACCGACCCAACTGGCACCCGCCGGGTAGCTCCCGACAGCTTCAAGACTCTTGCTGCCAACTACGTTGCAGCGATTCGCATCGAACGAATTTCCCCAGGGATACGCCAACGAGAGCGGTCCGCGCGCGGCATATTCTCATTCCGCCTCGGTTGGCAGATGTCCGCCACGCCACTTCGAATACGCTTCGGCCTCGTACCAGGTCACGCAAACGACCGGATTCTCGGGTAGGTTTTCCTGGCAAACGCGAGGCAGCTTATCGACCGCTTGCTCGCTCAACCAGGCCCACCCAGCGTTAGACCAGAGACGCCTATCTTGATATCCCCCGTCGGCGACGAAGGATCTAAAGGCGCGATTGGTCACTTCATACTTATCGATCCAGTACCCTCTTGTCAGCCGGACCAAATGTTGAGGTCGCTCGCTGCCAAGCTCTCCCACGACAAATGCGGGCGGGTGGAGCGCTTCTATCTCGAGAATTGCAGCGTCGTCCGTTCCCATGAGAAACGAGCCAGGGGGCACCCAGACTTGCTCGATGCCCTTCGGATCGATACGCGCGTGACCCGCGGAGAACTCGGAAAGCGGACGCGGGTCAGACGCGACCGAGGCCAATCCCCTGGCAGTCAAACCGCAGCTGATAAGCATCAGAGTCGAGAGAATCGGAAACCGACGCGATACTCTGGTAGGTAATACAGCACCTCGCGATCCTTGCGTCATAAACAATTCGCTCTCTCTCGGATGCTTCCTTGACGCCTAGGCCATGCGCTCGATGTCCGCAGGCATGGATATCCAGCTGTGCATTCGTTCCTCGTAGACCGATAACGTGGGACTCGGAAACTTCGGGTCTGCGAACGCGCCGACCGGAACCGCGATAAAGCCTTCAAGGCCTTCGGCTGTGTAGTACACCGTTGATCCGCAGAGACCCGAATCGGGTCGGATGCGACGAGAGCTTGAAGCTGGCCACAACTGCAGGAGGCGGTTCGATGAGTCATCGGCCTGTAGGGTGAGGATGGAAGGGTTAGGCCTCGGGTTCGTGGCAAACCACTTCGATGTTGTGCCCGTCCGGACCAATGACGAAAGCTGCATAGTAGTTCGCGTGGTAGTGCGGGCGCAGACCAGGCGCACCATTGTCTTTGCCACCCGCCTGCAGCGCCGCGCGATAGAAAGCTTCGACTTGCTGGCGATTCTCGGCCGTGAACGCCAGGTGAAGATGCGCCGGCTTCTCCTCGGTTTGGTACAGGCACAATGAAGCCTCACCCTTTGGGCTAAGC
>Ga0210408_10004110_pt1 | contig 13098 bp, 11 predicted proteins | sample IncBWH4MmetaG_FD_155471 | JGI IMG/M metagenome (GOLD analysis project Ga0210408, IMG submission 155471) | Forest soil microbial communities from Barre Woods Harvard Forest LTER site, Petersham, Massachusetts, United States - Inc-BW-H-4-M | ecosystem: Environmental > Terrestrial > Soil >...
CATAATGCGAGGATTTTTAGCAATTCGAGTGCCAAGTTTTGGTAATGATCGGCAGATCACACTCGGAGCTGCACCAATGGCTCAGCGTGGCGACCAAAATCCGGGTTGCGTTCACGTATTCCGTGCAGACGTTTGATGCCCAGGGCCAGACCGATTACCAATGGCTCTTGAGCCGGACCGCCGTGCCATTCTTCTACTCGGCGGCAATGACGGCTAAATCACAGGATCCTCGAACAGGATGACGCCCTTCGCGTTTCGGCCGGCGAGCATATCTTCGAGCGCTTCACCCAGTTGCTCCAGGCGGTAGGTGCGCGTGACCAGTTCATCCAGTTTGAGTTCCCCACGGCGGTAATGCTCGAAAATGCGCGGGAAATCCCTAGCCGGCACGCAGTCCCCATAGAGCGGCGTCAGGTAAGTTTTGTTCCACATGAACCAGGGCATTGGGACGGTGACCGGGTCGTTGATGCCGCTGACTTGCAGGGCGAAGCCGCCGTTGCGCACCAAGCGCAGGGGCGCAAAGGCCAGGGCCGGTACGGAGGTCGCCTCGAACGCGAAGTCGGCGCCGCGCCCGTCGGTGAGGGCCATCACCTCCCGGGCGAGTTGCGCGAAGTCTGCGTCCGCGGGATTGGCCAGAAGACCGTTGGTGGCGCCGAAGCGCTGGGCCTGATCGAGACTGGGTTGGCGCAAATCGATGGCGATGATGCGAGTTGCGCCACAAAGCCGCGCGCCCTGAATGATGTTCAACCCGACGCCGCCGCAGCCGATGACGGCCACGGAGCTGCCCGCGCCCACTTTGGCGACGTTGACTACCGAACCAAAACCGGTCATCACGCCGCAACCAACGATGCAAGCGCTGGTGAAGGGAACGCCCGCCGGCAGCGGAGTGACTGCGGGCGCGCGGACGAGCGTCAAAGAGGAGAGTGTGCCGAGGTTGAAAGAGCGTTCGACCGGCCGGCCTTGCCACGTGGTTCCCTCGGCATGCGCGTGCGCCTTCGAACGTTCCATCACATAGGCGGGTTTGCTCTCTTCGCAAAGCACCGGATGGCCGCGACGGCATTGAAAGCACGCGCCGCAGGGCACGGCCCAGTTCAACAGGACGGGCTCGCCCGGTTGAACGTGCCGGACTTGAGGCCCGATCGCACGCACGACCCCGGCTCCTTCGTGTCCCATTACTAGTGGCCGCTTCCAGTTGAGCGAAGCGTGGTCGGTGTGACAAATGCCGGCGGCTTTGAGCTCGACGAGGACTTCGTCACCGACAGGCGAGCCGACCTCGATGGTTTCCAGCGAGAATTGTCCGGCGCCATTGGCGATAGCGGCTTGGGCTTTCATGGACGGAGGGTAAAACCTCCGGAAGCAGTTTTCCAGCGGAGTTCACCACGCTCTGCAAGGGATGGACCGACAGAATCATGGCAGGACAGAATCATGAATCCGAGGGGGCCGGGGGACAAGCCTCCGCACCGCGGGATATAAGGCGTTTCCACTGTGCGCTGAAAAGCACACTATCCAAAACGCCGAAGATAGTGTAAAGATAAGCAGCAAGCCACCTTATGACAATGCCTTCGGACGCACCGGTTTCTCTCCCCCATCTCCCCTGGTTGAACCCAGCCGGCACGAATAAAAGCGAGGGCTGTTGTGCCGGGGCTTTCACTTTGATCGAGTTGCTGGTCGTCATAGCGATTATTGCCATCCTGGCGAGCATGCTTTTGCCGGCGCTGAGCAAGTCGAAGCAAAAAGCGCAGGGTATCGGTTGCCTCAGCAACACCAAGCAGTTGGCGATAGCCTGGTACATGTATGCGAGCGACTACAATGAAAAGCTCGCCAACAACTACGGAGTCGATCAAACAGTTCAGGCGATTGAGGCCAATATCTTCGATAACTGGGTCAATAACGTGATGACCTGGGATGCGAGCACAGGGACGAAGGATGTCAGCAACACCAACATCGCGTGGGTGGCCAGCGGCGTGCTCGGCCGCTACATGGCCAACGTCGTTCCGGCTTATCGTTGCCCGGCGGACCACTACCTCTCTTCTCAGCAAGTCCAGGCCGGTTATAAAGCACGCAACCGCAGTTATTCGATGAACTCGGTTTTTGGGCGTTTCAGCACCAGCTCCGATCCCAACACCGATCCCACGGTCGTCGGCCTCAACTGGGGGTTCAAAGAGTACAAACAATATCTTAAACAGGCCTCGATACCGAGGCCGGCCAAGACCTGGCTGTTCATCGATGAGCACGCAGATTCGATCAATGACGGCTATTTCATCAATAATCCGATCGGCCCCAACTTCTGGCAGGACACCGTCGGCAGCTATCACAATGGGGCGTGCGGATTTTCCTTCGCTGATGGCCATTCCGAGATCAAAAAATGGCTTAGCGGCGCCTCTAAATATCCTGTGATTTATTCTTACGGGCCGAGGATGGGTTTCGACGCGCCAGGGCGGGCCGATTTCGCCTGGTACTTCGAGCGTACCGGCTACATCCTGGCCAATAGCGGCGCGCCGCAGTTCAACTATTGAAGCCGGGTTTCAACGGAAGTGCCCGCGGAAATAGAAACGCGGGCCGTAATACACCGGGGGACCGTAATAATAAGCCGGTGGGCCGTAGTAGTAATAAGGCGGGCCGTAATAATAAGGCGGCGGATAACCCGGGCCAGCATAGGCAGGATACTGCGGAGGAGGCTGGGTCATGTCGAAGTAGATGCGTTGCGGGATGCGGTCCTCATGTGAAAAATGCCGGCCGGTGCCAAACACACGGGTCTGAACGTACTCGTTGGTATGCAGGGGATAGGCCCGGACGATGTAATAATAGGAGCCGAAGTCGTGGAAGGTCCCATCTTTGTCGCCAAAGATTTTGAGGGTCAGCGGTGTGGTGCCCACATACTCGCCGTTGGCCTCGATTTTGACACCCGGTTCGGAGGTCTCGACCTGGACATTGTAAGCAATGGTGCCGTGAGGTCCGCGCTCGACGCCGGGCGGCACGGTTTCACAGCCGGCAAGCAAGAGCAGCCCGCTTAAACCTCCAAAGAGAATCCCAATCGGTTTCATACAAAAACCTTTCTCAGTTCGTTATCCGTCAGCCGAGGGGCTGTTCACCCCAGTTCCACATCTAATCTAACTTCGCGCAGGCCGGCACGATTGACAAGGCCACGAATATTACGAGCGGCCACAGGACATCGGTGAATTTTCCTGGAGCGGGCAGGCGTGGCGGCGGCGCATTTTCGGCCGGTGCTGTCATGGATTTGATTAGCGCTGGATTCTACCCGGCCCAGAGGCGAGGAGCGACTATAAAGGCAGACCGGGTTTGGAATGGGAGGCGGAATTAACGGGATGCAGGAGCGCCCAAAACGACGGGGGCGGCGCACTCCGGTCTCGTAAGTGTGACTGTGAGTATGACTATGGCTTGACAATCTTAACTGCGTTCGTTGCATTCGGGCTGGCGCGCGCGCTGATTCAATTTTCCGGCGCCGGGATGCCGGTTAAATTCTAAACTCCGCCGTTCGCCCTGGCGTTTTATTCCTGGTCAGGAATCCATCCATAGGCGGACAGGATGCGGCGCAACCTCGGGTCATCGGCCGAGAGCGGGGTCAACCAGCTTCCGAGCAGAGTCCGCTTCCACCAGGCACCGGTTGGGTCGTGCGGCGGGGCGAATTCGTAGCGGTAGAACTGCGCGCGGATGTAATGCGGCGGCTTACTCGGGAACGGGTTATTGGCGAGCAGACTCAGGGTGCCGGCATCGTTGTGCAGCAGCTTCCAAACAAAGTGGAGCGTCCAGGGGTACTGGTCGGGGGTGGACATGGCGGCAAACCAAATCTGCCAGTCGATGCGCGGCTGATAGGGAGCGATGATGGCCGGCCGCCGGAACGGGTTGCCGGGTTTGGCTTTGAACTCGTATTCCTTCCACTGGGTGGCCTCGTTGAGAACGGAGTCATCGGTGCCCTCAAAAACGATTTCGGTTCGCACCCGGCCCACGCTGCCGAAGGCGCCGTAAGTGTTGACCAGGTGCAGGCGGTTGAAGGAGGTGTTCATCAATTGCCGGGGTGACAGCATATTGGCGACCGGCGCGATGCTCAAACCGGCCAAGACGGCGGTTAAAGCGACGGCGGTGATTTCCTGGGCGCGCAAGGGCTGGGCAGCCTCCGCGGCGCGCTGGGCGCGGTCCACCAAAAGGCGCGGCAGGAGTTTTCGGAGCAACGAATCATCGAAACACGCCAGCGCCGGGACGATGGTCAGCCAATTCAGGAAGGAAAGGTTGCCGCTGAGGATGAGAATGATTTGAAAAGTCACCAAGAGCACGCCGGCAATGTGCCGCGCCGCTCGCGGATAGAAGGCAAACCATGGCACCACAAGTTCGACCGCATGATTCCAGAGCGCGCCCAGTTTGTGAAACCAGTGCGGCCGGAAGTGAAGCCACCAACTGAGCGGGTTGGGAATCGGCTGGGTCTCATAGTGGTAATAGAGACAGGTGAGGTCGCGCCAGCAGGGATCGCCGCGGAGTTTGATGAGACCCGCGCCCAGCATGATGCGGAAGATCAGCCAGCGGAATAACCAGATGACCAGCCGGGGCGGCGGCCGTTTGGGAAAGGGCCGCCCATCCAGCAGCGGGCAAAGAAACACCGCCAGGAAGCCGGTCTCCAGGAGCTGGATTTCCCAGCCATACCCATACCAATCCTGGCCGATGTTCACGAAGGACATATACAGCGCCCAGAGCAGAGCCATGAGGAGCGCGTTGGCGTAGCCGAGCATGACGGTGACCGACAAAGCGGCGCCGATCCAGGCCATGACGACCAGGAAACGATCCGAAAGGTGAAGCCAGAAGAGGCTCGGCAATTGGAGAAAACCTGCCAGACCCGAACCGAAATGGGCGGTGACGCGTTCCAGGAAAAGATGGGCGGGCAGCAGGCCGTGTTCGCCGACGAGCGGAACGATCTGGTTGGCCGCTGCCAGGAACGCGACGAAATAGACAAACCCCAGCAACCGAAGGATGATAAAGCGCGTCAGCCAGTAGGAGGGGGCGCCTTGCGGCGTGGCAGGGCGATGGTCTTGCTCGGGCGGTTTGTTGCCGCTCACCCCAGCTCTCTCCGTGAACCACGACAGCCACGAAAAGGCACGAAAAGGCACAAGAATCATCGGAGCGAGCAAAGGAAACCGGCCCTAATGACAGGCGTCAAGCACACGCGCCAAACCATTATGCAGACCGTCTAGCGCAATATCTGGATGCCGCAAATCTTGGGCTCGTCCGCCGAGCCGCGGCTCAAGGCGATGACGATATGCCCATCGACATCGGGCGGAATGGACGTGAAATCCTTCACCACGGCTTTGTTTTTGCCGCCTTCAGCGGCGATGTCAAAATCGGCCAGCACACGTTTTCCGTTAACATCGACATTGAACTTGCGCTGGCCGGGGTCGAACTTCACCTCGGCAAAATGCAGGCGCACGGTATAGGCGGGGCCTTTCTTGACCGAGATGGTGTAGGTGCAATTGCCGTGGCGCTCGGTTTGATAAACGTCGGCCGGAGCCGCATTGGGCACATGGGTGTCGATGGTCCCGGTGCTCTCGGCGCCGGTGCCTCCTTTAAAATCCCAATCGCGGGCAAACACGCCAAGCGACGATGCGCCGAAGCGGAAGAAACCGATGGGACCGCCCCCGCAATTAAGGCTGGTGGTTTCAGTGAGTGGGTTTGCCGGACCGGGCGCCACGCCCAGAAACTGCGCGTCGGTGTTCGGGACCACCCGGAGGAATTTGGCGCCTAAACCGGGGGCGGGATTGACCGTGACATTGTAGCCGTCCACCGCCAGCAACGGGGCATCGCCGTCCAGGTCCGCCGATCCGGCTTCGATGCTGATGGTCCTGGTTTCTCCCGGCAGCAGGGAGAGATAATTGTCGCTATAAAAAACCGGCAGGACCCGCCGGCCCGAACGCGCTTTGCGCAGTTGCAGATGGGCCATCAGCGCGATGGATTTGGCCGGATTGCGGACGGTGGCGTCAATCAGGCATTTGCCGGCGGCGTCGTGCCGGCTGGCTTGGATTTCGAGCGCGACGGTGGGCAGCGTGTTGAGGGCCTGGAGGTCATCCTGGCGCTCCGGCAACTCCCGCCAATAAAAGTTCTCGGACAGGACCCGATCTCTGATGTCGCGCAGCTCGAGTTTGACGAAGTGGACAGGTGAGAGCTTGCCGGGAAAAGCAATGGCGCCGACGTCGGTGGCTGCGCTCGGGCCGGCCGTGAGGGTGTCCGTGTGGGTATATTGCAAACTGCCATCGAGGTTATAGACCGAGGTTTTGGCCTTCACGCCTTTGAGGGCGCCGGCGGTGTTGTTGATGACCATGACGTGCCAATCGTTTTGGTTCATCTGGATGTGGACCGGCTCGCAGGCCTTGCGTGCGCCGTAGAGGGAAGCATTGGGCTCGAAGTCATGGCTGTAAAGCTGCCAGACAAAGCTGGGCTGGGCCGGGTGGCTCATCCAGGTGATCACGCCCGTGGCCGGAGCGAACAGCTTGGCGAACCGGCCTTCATACATGGCGCGGAAGCATTCGTAATTGGCGAGCTGGGATTTGCGGACGAAGTCCGCCAGGTTGGAGGGAAACCCGTAGCGGCTGCTGATCATTTCCGGGTAGCGGTCGCCCTGTTGGGCGCCGGCGCAGAAATCGTGCTCCGCCCAATCATCGTTGATCACTTCCCAGTCGTTGGACGGCATCATCGCGTGAATGGCTTCCAGCGTTGGAACCGAGATCGAGCCAACCTCCGTCTTGAAGGCCTCGCCGAAGGTGTAGAACTCGCGCGGGGTGCGCCAGTGGTAAGGTCCGCCCGAATTGACGCCGCGGCCCGAGGTCGAGCTGGGCTGGTAGAGCCGGCCAGGGTCCAGTTCGTTGATCAGCTTTTGAATGCCGTTGCCGATGGCTGGCGGCGGGTCGCCTTCGTTGCGCGCGCACCATAGGGCGATACAAGGATGGCTGCGAAAGCGCAGGATTTTGTCGCGCACGTTGGCCAGGTAAAGATCCACGTCCTGGGGAATCGGGCCGTCAGCCGGGTGGGGTTCGAAGAACTCGTCCCAGAGCAGGATGCCGTATTGGTCGCACAGGTCATAGAGGTCTTCGCTGGTGCTTTGGCCGACCCAGTTGCGAATCATGGTGTAATTCGCAAGTTGATGCATGCGGATTTGGGCATCGAGGCGCTTGCGGGGGACGCGTTTCATCGCCTCGTCGATGCCCCAATCGCCGCCCTTGGACATGACGGGCACGCCGTTGACCGAGAGGGCGAGATTGTCCGAGCCCGGGAGGGCGTAATAGATTTTACGCACGCCGAAGCTGACGTCGCGCGCGTCCGAGATGGCACCCTTCACGGCGAAATTCAGGTGCAACGTGTAGAGGTTCTGCGGCCCGAAACCATTAGGCCACCAGAGCCGCGGTCTCCTGAGGTGAAGCGACGGCGTGGTGGCCGCGCTGAAGGTGATGGTCCGGGTCTCCTTCGGTTCGAGCGAGACGTTCTGCTTAAAAGCGGTTCCTTCAATCGTGCCGGTCAAGGTGCCCGTCTGCGCGGCGTCCGTGGCGTTGCGCACGGTTGCCTGGACCGTCAGGTCGGCGGCATTGGCGCTGGGCAGGTCCGAGGTGACAAAGGGGTCCTGCACGACGACCGGCCCGGTGGCCAAGAGGGTGACATCCTGCCAGATACCCGTATCTCGGTCGCGAATCGTGGGGATCCAGTCCCAACCGATGCTGCAAAGGAAAGTGGGGCCGTCGAGGCCGGTGACGCCGCCGTTGGGCCCGGTGCCCTTCGCAATGGTTTTCTCGTGGGTCTCGCCCGGATGCGGTTGGGGCAGGACATGAACGGCCAGGGCGTTGGGGCCGGTGGCGGCGAGGAACGGAGTGATGTCGAAAATGCTGCGGATGAACGCGCCTTTAATGGTGCCCAACAGGTGGCCGTTAAGCCAGACTTCGGCGATGTAATTGATGCCGTGAAAGTTCAGCCAGACCCGCTTGCCGGCGAAGGCGGGCGGCGGGGTGAAAGTGGTGCGATACCAATAGGTCGAGCGGCAAAGGCTGTCGGGGATTTTGTCCGGGCGATTGTTCTCGCCATAGAGCGGTTCGGGATAGACGCCGTCATTGACCAGGCTGGTCAGGACCGTGCCGGGAACGGTCGCCCGGAACCAGCCGTCGGTGTGTGAGTTGGTTCGGGAGAGGGCCTCGCCGGTTTGCGAGACTTTGGAGGCATCCTGGAGTTGCCAGCCGGCGGTGAGCCGAACCGGTTCCGGCAGTGCCGGTCCGGCAGGCAGGACGCCAGCCCAAAGGAGGGAGAGGAATGCCAGTTTCGAGACGGTGAACGGAGCGCTTTTGTGCTGCATCGAATTGTGGATATTCCGCCCAAAAACTCTTGCGTCAAGACCGAAATTTCCTTTCAATATCGGGCCATGGAAAAGAAGGTCCTCTTTATTGATGACGACAAAGATTGGCGCGAGGTAGTGGCCGAAGGCTTGAACCTGGCAGGCTACGAAGTGGTGACGGCGGCGGACGCATCGTTAGCCATGGAAGCGGCCGGGCGGGCCGAACCGGGCTTGATTATTCTGGACTTGAACCTGGCGGGCGAGAACGGGTCGATCCTGATGCAGTTTTTGAGAGCAAACCATCCGGGTGTGCCGATTCTCCTGTTCACGGGGATGCAACATGATGACGCGGCAGTCCGCGCCCTGTTGGAGCAGGGGGCGGATCAATATCTGCAAAAGGGCAGTATCGAAGAGTTAATTGTGACCGTCGGCAGCTATTTCAGGTCGTAGGTTTTGAAGCCGTTGGTATAAAGCTGGTTTTATCCAATCCGGTCGGGAAACACGCACGGCACCGGCTGGCGACCGTGTTTGCGATAAATCCGAAAATCTGTTTCGTCCACGGTATAGACCACGCTCCCAGGGAGAGTTTCTGCCAGTCGGACACAACAGGCGTCGCCCAAGTCCATGGGACGGTCTTTGTATTTCAGCACCAGGGCGCGGACGGCGGACACTTCCTTGCTCAGTTCGAGCGATAACACGAGATCTCCCACTTCGACCATGCGCAACACATCGTCCGGCGTTCCCAGCACTGCGGCGACTTCTGCGAGAATCGGCTCGGCCGTGTAAAACGGCGGCGATTCGCGCTCGAAAATGCGCGCAGCCCATTGATGATGAGCATCGTTCCGGTCCAAAAAGCCAATCAGCAACCCGGCGTCAGCGATCTTTTTCATAAGCGCGCCGTGCCAGTGCCCGCCGGACGGCGGCGTTGCTGCTTCCGCGTCCGAGGGCATAGCGTCCTTTGAGGGAAAGGGAGGCGAAGCGCTTGGATTTGGGCGGCTGGGAGGCGACATCGGCCTCGAGCACCTGGCGGACGTGCTCGGCGCGCGCCCTGCCGAGCGCAGCGGCTTTGCGATCCACCTTGGCCAGTAGTGAACCGGGCAGCCGAACCGTAAGAATGTTTGGCATACATATCCGAATACATCCAGCCACGACGGAAATCAAGCGCGTTTTTGAGAACCCAGGATTAGCCGGGAATACTCGGGGGGCGCGGGTCCACGGTCCGCAGGGAGCTGGAAATTTTGGAGAGTGGGGGGGTGAGATGGTACAGTGGTGTCTTTTTAATTTTGCACTCGGAATAAGTCGGAATAACTCGGAATTGCCGGGAATCGCTCAGAGCGGCGGCGAAAGGGGCGACGGTCCGGGGTGGGTGGGGGTGTGGGTGGGGGTGGGAGTACCCTCGTGGAGCCGTCACAGCGTCACACTCTGCATTTTACCGAGGGATTTTGAACGCCGAGCCGTCACAAAAGGTGGCACAAGGCGGCACAACCCGGCACATTCTGGCCTCAAGCGTAGTGATGGGCGGGTTGGCGGCGACTACGGCAGGAGCGCGACACGATAAAACCGTCCCGGCGAATCCAAGGCGTGGCTAAAAAGCCCCAGTTTGAACAAAAGCGAAGCGGCGCGGTCACTTACTTTGTGATACAAAGTGAATAAACCAAGACAAGCATATGGACAACATTAATCCGCTTCCGCCCCGTATTCCGCCGCCATTCCCGCCAAGACCGAGCGCGCGGTCCGAAGAACCGCTCGGCACTCGTACCGAGGAACTCGAGCCGATTACAAATCCAGTGGCGGCGAGCGAGGCTATCCTCCGGCAACCGCGGCGGGTGATGTACCAGGTGCGGCAGCCCGGTTCTGGCCGGCTCATCCTGGGAATGGTCTTTGTCGCCGTCGTCTGCAGCCTGGTTTACGGGGTCGTGGTCGGCACGTTTTCGAACGGCACCCAGCTTTGGGCGGCGCCCGCAAAAATCGCCGGCGGCCTGCTGGTGTCGGCGGTGATCTGCCTCCCGAGCCTCTACATTTTCACGTGCTTGAGCGGTTCACAGGCGCGCCTGGTGGAAATTTGCGGGCTGGTGGCCGGGTTGCTCCTGCTGATGACGATATTGCTCATCGGTTTCGCGCCGGTGGCCTGGCTGTTCTCGCAATCGACCGACTCGGTCATCTGGATGGGGGCGTTGCACCTGCTCTTTTGGCTCATCGCGACGTGTTTCGGGTTGCGGTTTCTCGATCACGGTTTCTCTCAATCGCAAGCACGGTCGAAGGGCGGCTTGCACACCTGGATTGTCATTTTCGTGCTGGTGGCGGTGCAGATGACAACGGCTCTGCGGCCGATCGTCGGGACGGCGCGAACGTTTCTGCCGGAGGAGAAGAAGTTCTTTTTGGCCTATTGGGCTGATTGCTTGCAGGCTTCGATGCCAGGGACGGCGTCGCCGGGAGCGAATTAACGGGAACGGCCACAAAATAATGGAGACAGGCTCATGCCAGCGTTCCCAACGCATCTGAAGTCGGTGGATTACTTTCTGCGCGCGGAACCCGAGGGCCTGGCCGCATGGGTGGTGGGCCGGGAATCCAGGCTGGTTTGGTTTTGCGTGCTTGCGGTGGTGGCCGGGGCGGGACCGTACGGGGCGGTCATGGGCTGTTGGTGGACTCCATTGCAGGCGTTCTACGTGGCGATCAAACTGCCGCTGCTCATTCTGCTCACGTCGCTTGGGAACGGCTTGCTCAACGGTATGTTGGCGCCGTTGCTTGGGCTCAACATCACGTTTCGGCAATCCTTGACGGCGGTGCTGGTGAGCTTTGCGTATGCCGCGATGGTGCTGGGGGCGTTCAGCCCGGTGGCGCTGTTTGTGGTCTGGAACACTCCGCCGCTGAGGGCGACAACCTGGTCCTCCTCGCCGGAGTATGCTTTTCTGCAACTCACGCTGGTCGTGTTTATCGCCTTGGCCGGGGTGGTGGGGAATGTCCGTCTGCTGCCGCTGCTACGCCAACTGTCGGGCAGCCGGTCCGTAGCGCGAAAAGTCCTGGTGGCCTGGCTGCTGGGCAACCTGTTTCTCGGCAGCCAGATTTGCTGGGTGCTGCGGCCCTTTATCTGGGACCCCGGCCGGCCGGTTGAATTCATTGGCCAACAGGCTTTCCACGGCAATTTTTATGAGGCGGTGTTCAATGCGTTAAAGCGAGTGTTGTTTTAAGTAGAAGCAAACAGGAGGCAACGGAGTTAGCGGAGGGGAGGGATTTTGGATTTTTGAGTTTTGATTTTCGATTTTATGTGCGCAGGTTAAGGTGCCGTGTTTTGGGCGGGCGCGTTCCGCTCATCCCGGCCCTCTCCCGCGGGGAGAGGGAGACCGTTGGCGCCCGAATTATGAACAGGGAACGAAATGTAGCAGCCGACGCAAGGAGGCTCTGATCAATACTTAAAGATGCCAGAAAATTTGAGCCTCCTTGCGTCGGCTGCTACAATCAGAGTGAGTGATTCTTCAAACTCGCTCTAAGATCTTCCGGGACAGGTATGTTGAAAAATTTTTCCCGGGGGGTGGGTTTGGCCGAGGGGGCGAAAGAAATAAATAATGTAGTTCGGATAGGTGCGGATAGCCGCGGATAGGCGTGGATGACCGCGGGTAGGCGCCGACGGGTGTCGGGAGCGGACAGTCTGGCCGAGAAGGGGACAGGGAGGGGGAGTGTGTTTGGGGTCCCCAGGGTGCTACAGTGCTACAACCCGCATAGAACCGAGTGATTTTGCGACATCAGGGTGCTACAAAGGTGCTACAAAGCTGCTACAAGGCGCTACAAAGGCCACAGTCCACGGTCCACGGTCCAAAATACCGGGAGAGACGATGGAATGCTTTAGAACCGCAGCGGAGTGACGGAGTGAGGGGGGTGGGGGTGGGAGTACCCTCGTGGAGCCGTCACAGCGTCACACTCTGCATTTTACCGTGGGATTTCGAACGTCGAGCCGTCACAAATGGCGGCACAAGGCGGCACAAGCCGTCACATTCTTGCCTCAAGCGGAGTGCCCGGCGGGTTGGCGGGGACTACTGCAACAGCACGACACGATAAAACCGCCTCGGGTCGGCAGGTGCGGAGTCAAAGCCCGCCATGGTGCCGTTAGTGGCGAGGGCGGCGTTGCCGATGTTGCTCCAGACGCTGCCGAGATTGGAATTGCACTGCAACTGGTAGGTTTGGCCGGCGACGGCGGTCCAGGTCAGGTTAACCTGGCCGGCCGTTTTCCTGACGGTTTGGATGATGGGCGCCAAGGGAACACTGAGCCGGAACGCGGTTCCAAGGTTGAAGTCGCCGCCGCCTGAGGTTACGCCATAGAAATTGCCATCGCTGGCCTGGAGCAGGCCGGCTATGGGCTCAACGCCCTGGGCCGTGCGGGCAGTCAAGCACCAATTGGCACCCGGGCGGAGGCTGGTAGGAGCCAGCCCCCGCCATGGGCGACTTACCGGAGCCGAAGCGACCTCGTAGCCAACTAATTAATTAGAATGTCAAAGAGCGCGAAACGACTGAGGCTGTGCCCCGATTAAGGAGACGACAGCCGGAGCTGTTTCGAAAGTGGGTTGATGGATGGGTGGATGGGTGGATTGATGGATTGATGGATTATTGGATTAATGGATTACTGGCGGCACCGGGCGTTGGGAATCGGGGGTGGGGTCAATTGGGCTGAGATTTCTGCTCGGGCTTGATCCACCTTGATTTGGCTTGATGGGAGCGCGGACGGATTAGTGGATGGGTGGATTATTGGATTAGTGGCGGGTTGCAGTTCGGCCGAGATTTCTGCTGGGGCTTGA
>Ga0210408_10004112_pt1 | contig 13095 bp, 17 predicted proteins | sample IncBWH4MmetaG_FD_155471 | JGI IMG/M metagenome (GOLD analysis project Ga0210408, IMG submission 155471) | Forest soil microbial communities from Barre Woods Harvard Forest LTER site, Petersham, Massachusetts, United States - Inc-BW-H-4-M | ecosystem: Environmental > Terrestrial > Soil >...
CGAAAAGAGCATCGAGGGCGTAACCCACCTGGCCCATCTGGCTGCGTCCGTAGGCGTCGGTCAAAGCATGACCAACATCGTCGACTATACGCGCAACAATGTCATGACCGCGGCGATCATGCTGGAAGTGCTGTCGCGCAAGCCGCACACCATCGAGAGGATCGCGGTCGCCTCGTCGATGTCGATCTACGGCGAGGGTGCCTACAGTCGTGAGTCAGGCAGCGCGCCGGTGCTCCCGAGGTTGCGCACCCACGACCAGCTTGCCAGTCGGCATTGGGAGCTGGTCGACAACAACGAAACTCTGACGCCGTTGCCGACGAGCGAGGACAAGCCCCTCCAGCCGGCCTCGATCTATGCGGTCAACAAGCGCGATCACGAGGAGATGTTCCTGTCCGTGGGACGCGCCCTCGAGATCCCCACCGTGGCGCTTCGGCTGTTCAATGCCTACGGATCGCGCCAGGCGCTGAGCAATCCCTATACAGGCGTGGCGGCGATCTTCATTTCACGCCTGCTCAACGATCAGCCCCCCTTGGTCTTCGAGGATGGCGAACAGCGACGCGACTTCGTCCACGTCCAGGACGTCGCCGAGGCCTTTGCCGTGGTGCTCGACAGCGACCAGCGTGTCTGGGACGCCTTCAACGTAGGCAGCGGAAGGCCGATCACAGTGACGGAGATGGCGCAGGTGCTGGCGCGCCTGCTGCACAAGAACATCGCCCCCGAGATCATGAACAAGTATCGCGTCGGCGACATCCGGCACTGCTTTGCCGACATCACCAAGATCGAGCGCGTGTTCGGCTTCGAGCCGCGGCGCTCGTTCGAGGCGGGAATGGCCGAGCTGATCGAATGGGTCGCCACAGCGAAGGCTCCGGTCAATCGCAGCCAGGAAAGCCTGGCGGAGCTTCAACGCAGCAAACTGGTCGTTTAGTCGCTGAGCGGATGTCGCAGGAGCGTTATTCCGATCATCAGGAGCATTGATATGACACGTATTTCACGAATCACCATCGCCGTGGGTCTCGCATTCTGCACGTTCGCGTCCTTGCAGGGGGAAAGTTCCGCCGCGTCGGAAACCCGCCGTCTGTGCGATCGGCGGGTCACCTACGACATCGTACCGCCGGTCGATGTGCCCGCCAACTTGAGCATCCTCTCCGGCGTGTGGAAGGGCACGATCATCATGGCCGGCGGCAGCGAAATGTGCGTCTCGATGGTCGTGAAGGAAGTTTTCCCGGACGGCAGGGTCATTCTGCTGATGACGTGGAATGTCTCGATGGGCGGCCGCGAGGACATCAACAACTTCGTCAGCATGGGTGAGGCCCTCAACTGGCCCAACAAAGCCGAGAACGGCGAAATCAGAATCGACAGCGGTAATCGGTGGCATGGCACGCACTACTACTACGTGATGAAAGTGCCGACCGCCGCCAATCCAGACGTGATGGAAGGCAGCTGGATGACAGAGACGCATCCGCAACCGGTCGTATTGTATCGAGAAGTGAGAAGGTAGAACCATGTTTACGTTGGACACTCTCGACATCTGGTGGGCGGCCTCGGCACCAATCGTATTGTTGTCGCTCTACTATTTTACGCAGGGGCTTTACTCCCTGTCCTTTCTCGTGGATGGCTACCTTTTCTCCCGCCCGGTCAACATGATCGATATGGGTGAAAAGGCCGATCTCGTTGAGGGATCAAAGAAGGACTATCCCGCGATCGTCCTGTTCTACCCGGTTCTGGAAGAGCAGGAATCGGTCATGCGCACGACCATGATTGCGCTGGACGAGCTGGAGTATCCAAAGGATCGCTATCGCGTTATCGCGATCCCCAACGCCAACGATTGGGCGACGATCGCCTCTCTCAAGAATCTCCAAGAGGAGTTTCCCTTCCTGGAGCTGCTCGAGGTTCCTTCAACCGATCATCGGTCGTGGAAGCCGGTTTGGAACGCCTGGGACAACAACCCCAAGGCGTATTGGTGGCACCAAGGCAAAAACGCCTACAACAAGGATCTGCCACCCAAGAAAACCCGCCAATTGATCTATGCCTTCTACAACTGGATGACGACCAATCCGGAACCGGGCACGTTGATCAGCTACACCGACGCCGATTCCTGCCCGCCCAAGGACCATTTTCTGGCAGCAGCCATTGGCAGTCGGAAGTACAGGGTCATGCAGGCCAAGAATGTCGCAGGTAATGCCGGTCTGACCTGGCCTTCGACGTTCTGTGCCTTCGATCACATGGCCTGGGATGGGTCCAAGTACGAGCACCTGTCCGGTGATCCGAAGCAGCCATTCTGGATGCTGGGCAAGGGTCTTTTCTTTCATGCCCAGGACATTTACGACCTCGGCGGCTTCCATCCCTGGATCACGATCGAAGACCCGGAGGTCGGTCTTCGTCTGTGGAAGAATGGGAAGACTCTGGGCATTATGGAAGGCTCTTTGATCGAAGAGGCGCCGACCACATTTGCCAACGCCATTCTGCAGAGGAAGCGTTGGATCGCGGGATTTTTTCAGACGTTGAAATTCCGCAACGGTCCCATGGATCGCATGGGCTTTTCGTTCATCGAGAAAATCAAGGCGTGGCTGATCTTCCTGCCCTGCTTGACCATGTCGTTGAACGTCCTTGGTTTCCCCTTGTCCGTTTGGGCGGCCGTGACGTGGTACAACGGCACCGGAATTCTCCCTCCCTGGTGCCTCTACTGGTCCATTGTAAATCTCGGCCTGTATGCTTGTTTCATGACGGCTCTGTATTACCGGACATGGATTCGGACGAAGCTGATCATGGACACCAAATGGGAACGGGCTCGCTACATGCTCCGCATCAATCCGATCTTCCTGAGCCTGTGGTGGATGTTTTGGACGATCCCGCTTTGGATTGGCTACGGCATGTATCGCAACAACTTGGGACTGGTGTGGGAACGCACTTTGAAGAAAGACGACAACAAGCTTCTGGTGCGTGACCGTGTTGCTCAAGGCACGCTCGGATATGTGGAACGCAAGAGACTGGAATACCGACCTGCCGAATAGCGTCCGACAGGCCTCTCGCCGCCGCCGCGCGCCGATCGAACGATTCGAGGTTCTTATCGCCGCCGGCGGGCGGATTCCGCAATCGCCCGATACAGGGGCTTCGGCTTCAGGGAGTAGTCGAACGGAAGCCCCCGATTCGGCCCCGGGGTGGAGCCGTCTTTCCATGCATTGGGATAGCGCGCCAAATCCTCCGGGGTGACCTGCAACCAGGAATGTCGATCACTCAAGCCCCAGGTAGTCAGTCCTCGGACTGCGGGTTGACCCAACACAATATCCAGGTAGCGCTTCGTTTCGTCCGCCACACGGCCATCACGCTGCTCAACGGGCAAGATGTACTCATGTTCTTTAACGTCGAGTTCACTGATCACAATGAATAGGCCGAGATCTGCGATCTCCTTGAGAAATCGGCCCAACACGTCTGCTGAAAGGGTGCCCTTCGAGAGATCCAAATGGGCTTGCAGGCCAACGCCGTCCAATGGAACGCCGGCTCCTTTGAGCCGTTCGAGAAGTTTGACGAAATGGTAGCGTCGATCGTGTTCGACTCGCAAATCATACTCGAGGCCGAATTCATTGATCATCAGCTTCGCCTGTGGCGCCAGCTGACGTGCCTCCCACAAGGCCCGCGCAATGTAGTCAACTCCGAAGGCTTGCAGGAAAAGACTGTTTCTCAAGCCATCCATCCGATAGCCGGTCTCGATGGGCTCGTTGATGACGTCCCATTGGGCGATTGCATGGCCATAGCGGGAGAGTGCGGCCTGGAAGTATCGCTGCATGTACTTCCATCCATCTTTCTCGAGCAGTAACGATGGTGCCCACTGCGGCACGCTTTTGTGCCAAACCAGCGTGTGTCCGCAGAGTCGCTTCTTGTTGGCCAGCGCGAAGTTCACCAGGGCGTCCATCGATGTGAATTTGAACGAGCCGGGAGAACGTTCGACGGCAGCCCACTTCAGCGCGATTTCCGGCGTGAAGTAGTCGCACTCGCGCAATAGTAGATCGTGGAAATCCTGATTTCCCACGACCGCTTCGATTCGAACCGCCGAGCCGAAATAGAGATTGTTCTTGGAGAATGTGGCAGACAAAGAATCTTCAGCGGCCTGGGCGCAATCAACACCAAGACCCGCGCTGGAAATTGTCGAGGCGATCGCCGAAGAAAGAACCTGCCGCCGCGTCACCATGCAAGACACCTAGCCCTCGATTTACAGACTGCCAGTTATATCCATATCAGCCGCGGCGCAGGTCGCGTCGGCAGAGGCGCGCTTGCTTACTCCCACAGAGTCCCCGACGGGCAAGACTGGAATTTATCCGGCCGACGGCAGCATCCGGTCGATCGCAGACCGCCAAACGCCTTGCGCAGCTTCCATCGAGAGGCCGTAGCAGTGGCGCATCTGGTCCCAGCTTTCGAAGCTGATCAACGCGGCCAAGGCGATCAGTAACTGATCTCGCTCCGGCTCAGGGAGGCTGAAAAGCTCCAGCCTGTACATCAGCTTCATTCTCTCGATGTTGGCGAGGCGCGCCAGGAAGACGCGCGTCCGGAGTTCGGCAACCTGATCCTGGCTGGTGATGATGCGCCATAGTGGCAGCCATTTTTCGCAGGCGAGCGCGCGGGTCTCCACGTGGGACTGGATGCGAGTCGGACGGTCACCGTCGACATGGCGCGCCACTGATTCTGCTTGGCCGTGGACAATCGCATAGTCCGCGGTCGCAAGGCGCAGTGCATCAAGATCGGGAAAGCGCTCGAAAATGGAGCGCACCGAGCATCCGGCCTGCGTCGCGAGCTGGGCCGCTGTCGGCATCCTCGGGTTCCGGCGAAGCAGCTCCAGATAGGCCTCGATGATCGCCAGCCGGGTCCGCTCGCTGCGCAGGCGGCGGCCGTCGACCTTTTGCGCGTCAGATGACGCAACGGTCAAAGCAGGTTCTTGGGATGACACTCGAAGTTGCTCCCCATCTATTGGCTTGTGGCTTCCACAGGTTTCGAGCCCTCTGGCCGCCAAAACATTTGCCGACGGCTTCCCCGCAAACGATTGCACGAACCGGCGTAGTTACCACCGGACGACAACATTCACTAGCAACTCCTATCCGGCGCGTTTAGGGCCGTCCTTTCGCCCGAGTCGTCTTGTGGAGGGCCCACTGCCTCGTCGAATGGCCAAAGGCAACGAATCGGGCGCCGACGGGCCGTCGAACTAGACGGCGGACCGCCGTGGATAGAAGGGGGACTTGCCCCGAAGCTTCGGCCGCCGGCGCGGAAATCCCCTACGCCGGCTGCGCTTGCTTTTCGCCGGCAGGCCCTGCCTCGCTCCGCGGCCTTTGTCTGCGGCACGGCTATCGCAGCAACTTCGCTAAAGTCGTAGAGGCCCGAATCGATGGCTCATATGCCGTCTCCTCGCGGGCGAGAAAGGCGATCAATGCAATGTCAAGATCTAGCAGATCTTGAGTAGCAATCACGCCTGCAGCCTTTGCCCTAAGCATCCGATGCGTACGCTCGAAAGCCAAAAGGAACTTCATGAGTTTTGCGACCGTGTTCGTGCAATCATCGAATGCCTTATTATACTTTTGGATGCGCCCTATGTGTACCGAATACCTTACGCTGTGCTTGACGCCGTGATTGACCCGCATGTTGAATTTGACGCCACAGCTCTGCATGAACGCCATTCACCTCTGTTGCAAACGTTGCAAGCACAGTCCAGTCATACAGACAGGCCAACAGTGCTCTGGTGTTTGTAACGTTAGCATTCACCAAGCAATGCGTGGTAGAACCCCGGCGCAAATTTGGGAGGGACAGATGGCTAAAGCGACGAAGAAGAAGACTAGGCCACGTGGCGCGGCTTGGACGGGAGCGATGCACGCCGAGCTGCGGAAGCATTCAAAGGCAAGAACACCAATTGCGAAGATCTCAAAGCAGATGAAACGGACGGTTGGTGCACTGCGCCAGCAGGCGCTAAAGCTCGGTATCGGCCTCGGACACCGGCGCTGAACTGTTAACGCTTCCGTCTACCACGCGCTGACATCTCTCCTTTAGGCCGCAGTTTTTGCATGAAGGCCAGAGCCGGCGATGGCATATCGCGCGGCTCGTTCTTCTCCTTCTCTAAGACACCCCTCCGAGCAATAGTGCCGGGAGCAGTTTTGGCCCTTGTAAATATTGCGCAGGCCACGAAGCATCCCTGTGCACCAGTGACAGTGCGTGGGCTTATCATTGAGATGCGAAGGCTCGGGCTTCTTAAGCCGATATAGCATGATTGCCTCCTATGGAAATTGGGATGGGTAGTTGCGCCATCACCAGGGAAGCTTCTGGAGAAACATTCTGAAACGGCTGGAGAGGCGCGTGCCCGGTTGCCCTTCATTCGAAGCACAGCTTTACCAGCGCATTCGGGAAAGTCTTCTATCCACAGGTGCGAAGACATGTATACGTCCGTGAGGTGTGAATGAACCTCTGGAGGTGTTCTCTCATACCAAAGGAAAACCCCGGCGCTGCGGCCGGGGCTTCAGGTGTGGACATCGGCCACGTATCCTCGCGAGCTGATTGACCGCAACGTGCTATGCGGACCGACTTGCTCTATCGTCTTGTAGGCGCTCGCTTCGTCCGTGTTGACCACGCTGCCGCGCTGCACGTTGGTCAGGATGTAAGGCAGCAGCGTTTCCTTATTCGTGTTGGGAACCGGCGCGGCCCGGAGTGCGCCGCCACCGCGCCGCGCTCGCCGTGGCAGAATGGCCATGTCGAGCGGGTCATAGGATCGGTCTGGCGCGAGTGCCTCGACTATATTGTGGTCGAGGTGAAGACTCTCTGCACCGCACCCTCAAGGCGTATCTACTGAGCAATATTGGCTCGCAGGGCTGCCTAAAGTGCGGGAATGAACTGATCAGTTGGAACGGGGTCCGCGACTACATAGAGTTCAGATTAGAGAAGGAATAAATCCCGGATCGCCGTCGCCGGCTCTTGCGACTGGTCAGTGCGTGATCCGGTCCTTGCGTGGCGCGCTGGCCATTGAGCCGCCAGTTCGCCGGGTTCTAGTAATACCAGCCATATGGCGGCCCGCCCCACGGACCCCAATCCCAGTTGTCCATCGACATCTCGTTGGCCGTCATCGCCCGCTCATCTGCGAGATTTTTCTGGAACACATTATTGCGGTAGGTGGCGAACGCGGTCTGGTCCCCGACATAGAGGCACCCGCACACGGTAGGGTCTGGATAGACGTAGAAGACCCGGCCGTCGTTGACTTTGCGGGAGAATTTATGCGGTGGCAGTTGCTGTAACGCAGCCTGGCGCTGCGGCGTGTTAATAGGTCGAAACTTAAAGCCGGCAGCCGTCAGCATGTCTTCCTTCGAAGCGATTTTTTGCTGCGGGGTCTCGCAGGCCGCAACGGTCATGCACAGTCCCAGCGCAGCCAGAATTGTCCGGGAACGAATCATTCCCTCCTCCTTGGTAGATATTGCTTGAAGAGAAGCATAACCGGGAGGCGAGCACGAGGGTTGGGCGGGTCATCGGTGCGGTATTACGCCCTATGTCCGCGCTGATCGCCGCGGCAAATGCCGGCCTATGAGGCCGCCGAGAGCGACAAGCCAGGGTCCAACCATGCTGCGAGGCCAGAGCTGGTAGACGGCCAGTGGCGAATCAACTTTTTGCCTGCAGTGCTGGCGTGCAGACAGCCATTACCGGACTCCAGGCTCGGTTATAATGTTGACACCTGCTGCTCGAGGCAATCGCTGGTAAGTGGAGCCGACCCGTCGGTCTTCTGAAGCTTGGTGGGGGGTAGCTTAGCGGTAGAGCAGGCGGTCGTTTACCGCCAGGGCGTGGGTTCGAATCCTGCCTCCCCAGCCAGCTTATTCGTCAACCTCTACCGGCTCACACTGCCGGATGAGGAGCCGCCGGGGCTGAAACCGAATTTCAACGTCGCTCCGACGCATGTCATGCCCATCATCCGGCGGGCGGCGCTACTGGTCGGAAATTGGATTGCTCAATATCGAGCAAGCGGTACGCGTCGCCGAGCGCGCGCACAATCCGGCCCTCAAGGTTCCCGAAATCGCGCTGCTGAGACGCGTAGATACACGCCAGCTCGTAAATTTCTTGTTGTGGCGCCACGATGATCCGTTCCTGGCCCAACAATATCTGGGGCAATCGTGCGCGCCACGCGAGGAATGATTGAGGCACGGCGTTCGCTTGAATCGAGCTGAAGTCGAGAATCCCGCGTGCCAAGCCGCGGCGAGAGACGAATGCCAAAAGAGCGTTGTCGAGGCCTTCGAAGTCTTCGGACGCGAGAACGCCTTCGAACTGCACCAGAAGTACGCGGTGGTTGGTGTCGAATGAGAGCTTAAACATATCGATTGGCCGAACGCCGTTTCCTCTCAACTATACCAGCTGGCAACGTCCGCACCCCGGCCGCTCGATCGACAGGGGCGCCGGTGCAGGTGTCAAGGTTGTTGGCCGTGTAATCGGACGACCAATCCGCGGTCAGTTTCGCACCAGCGGTCGGAACTAAGATGAACCGACATCGCCACCCGTAACACGATGACCAGTGCTCATCCGGCGCCAATAGGACCGCACGCTTCCAGCGGTAAGCACCACTGCCAAGGCGCCGACGATGAGCATCAAGAGAGCGAAAACCTGTTCTGGAGACATGGCGTCTTACCTCTCATGGTGGAGAGATAATAACTGCAGGCGCCATGCTGGTATGTGATTCCCGTCACATCTGCTACCAAAAGTGGAAGGTCCACTCCCTGTCCGTACCGATAACTACATCCGGCAGTATTCGTGATGAAGTCTGCCGAGGATCGGTCGCGGAATGATCTGGCCAAACCGCTGAATCGAACGATAGCTAGGCGAATCCTTACTCAGCGACAGATGCGTCCGGAGTTCGTTGTAATATCCTGTGTAGGCTGCAAGTATCCGACGCAGATGGGCGTCGCCGAAGACGACGATGTGATCGAGGCATTCCCGGCGGATCGAGCCAATCAGCCTCTCCGCGTGCCCATTCTGCCAAGGTGACCGTGGGGCCGTCGGGTGATCTCGGATGCCCATGGAAGAAAGACGCCTGATGACGGCGTGGCCGTAGGACGCGTCGCGGTCGCGGATGAGGTAGGCTGGCGCCTCGTTCCAGGGAAAAGCATCGGTGATCTGGCGGGCTATCCACTCCGCCGTGGGATTAGCCGTCACGCTGAGAGATATCAGCTGGCGACGTTGGTGCCTAAGAATGACTAAAACGAAGAGCAACTTAAAGCCGATCGTCGGCACGACCAGGAAGTCCATGGCGGCAATGCCGGCCGCATGATTGTGAAGAAAAGTCTTCCAGGTCTGTGACCGCCCTCGGCCATTCTTCGCCATGTACTTGGCGACTGTTGACTGCGCGACGTCGATCCCGAGCTCTAAGAGTTCGCCATGAATGCGCGGCGCACCCCACAGCCGGTCGGCCAGGCTCATCTCTCGGATCAGGCGACGGATCTCGTCGGGTATCCTCGGCCGACCGCCACGAGAGCGCGACTTCCAGCGCCAGTACAGTCGGAAGCCCATCCGATGCCACCGAATGACGGTCTCCGGCTCGATCACCGAGAGGGCGCTCAGCACGGATGGGAACAGCCGATAGAGCCAGACGAAGATCACTCGGTCGGCGACCGTCAATCTAGGCTTCGACGGAACCTGTCGACGCAGGACATTCAGCTGATGTCAGAGAACCGAGATCTCGGCTTCGAGTCGCGCCTGCGTCTTGAACGGTGAGACCAGGATATGCAGGAACAGGCTCAGGAACGCGATCATTGCAGCTCAGCCTACCTGATCCCGTTCCTCATGCCAGCGCGGATGGAGTTTTCGATAAGGACAGGTGCGGCAGCGAACCCAGCTGGTGAATGCACTGCGCGGCCATCTGGCGGAGCACGGGATTGTCGCCGCCCAGGGCCTGCCTAATGTGAAGGTCCTCGCGGCTGTGCTGCGAGAGGCGGCTGAGGGGTCAGTGCATCCGCTCGTGCGGGAACTGGGACGACGATATCTCGATCATATTGAGCGCCTTGATGTCGAAGTCGCTGCGCTCGACAAAAGGCTTCGGCGGCTCGCCAAGGACGATGAGACGTCGATCCGTCTTCAAAGCATGCCGGGGATTGGTCCGATCACCGCCGCGGCGATCGAGGCCTTTGCGCCGCCGATGGCAACCTTCAAGCGAGGACGCGACTTTGCCGCCTGGCTCGGTCTCGTTCCTCGGCAACACACGACTGGCGGGAAGCCGAGGCTGGGGCGGACATCCAAGATGGGGCAGCGTGACATCCGTCGTCTGCTGATCATCGGTGCCATGGCTGTTGTGCGATGGGCAGCGCGCAAGGGAGCTGCCGAGGGGTCGTGGCTTGGCCGGATGATGGCAAAGAAGCCACGGCTGCTGGTGGCCATTGCTCTGGCCAACAAGATGGCTCGATCGGTCTGGGCGATGCTCAGCAAGGACCAAGGGTATCGAGGATCAGCGCTAGCGCCAGCCTGATGGCGTCTGCGTTGATGCGTCGGCGGTGAGGGAGGTCGAAGAAACGGTAAGGGCAAACTGATCGGACTGGTCGAGGCCAGGAAAGCAGTGTGAGTCAACGAGCTTCGCGCTCGCAAATCTGAATTGCACCTGGTCGGCGTATCTCCATACCGGCCCGCGGCGTGTGTAAGGCCGCACTTCGAGGCCTGACACATGACTGCACCCGATCATCGCCGGATCCGTTCAAAAGATCTCTTGCACCGACGGGGGCATCCACACATGACTCACTGGTGCGTCTTGGCCAGTCGGGAGTCCCTCTGGTTACCAGCCGCGGGCCAGATCGATTCCAGGCGCAGAAAATCGGCCTTGGCATCGATTCTGGCTGCTAAGCTTCGGCATGGCCCGCGCGATCCTGAAACATCTTGTAGAGGATGCCGAGCTGCGCGTTCAACGCGGACAAAACCGCCTCGACCGTCAACATAAGGCCGTCGCGGCGCTGGAGCGAGCCGACCAGGACGCGACAAAGGCAAAGAGATTTCTTAAGATTTTAGAGAAGGCCCTCGCGGTCCACATCGCCGATCGGGACCGGCTGACGACGCGACGTGCGCGCATCACCCGTTAGCTTCGCCTGAGTCTGACCACGCTCTGCATGCCCCTCAATGTCAGACCTAAGGATATTCCCCGCTGCTCCACAAGGCCGAGCGATTGCAAGCGGGTCACAGTACCTTCGTCGATGATGTCCGCGCCGAAGTCCCCTTCATTGGCGATACGAATTAGCATCATTGCTTCCTGACGGCTCAGTTCCACGGATGGGCTGTGCTCCATGGTCCCCCCGAATGTCTGTGTTTCTTAGCCCAGGTAGGCCCACTCTAGGCCAGCGATGCAAGTGTCAAACAAAGGCCTTGAGACCCCTCGCGGCGGTGGCCCGTTTTCGCTTGAGATGGCGCGAACTACTTGATCCGGCCGGCCGAGCTGAGGCGCGCGATGCCGAGCGGGTCAATGACTGAAGCAAAGCGGGGAGAGTGCTGCTCCAGTGGAAGCGCGACGACTAATCGGAAGGTGAAGGCGCGATGCGGCCAGAGTCCAACCATGCAGCTAGAGCCCGCAGACAGGCGATGACGAATCAACTTCTTGCCTTCAGTGCTGGCACCGCACATCAGCGGAACATCTGATAGCCCAGAATTGACACCAGACTTCTGACGTGGGGAAGCGCTTTTATGCGCGCTTCGGCCCACCCGCGCGGGTCAGGTCTCTCCGGGTCTCGCCTCGCAAGCGGCTATCCGGTGAACGACACAGAGGACAACGAAGTGACGGACCGGGAAAAGCTGAAGCGGGAGATCTACACGTTTGGCATGATAAACGATGCCAGTGTCTCTACCCTCAAGTCTAAGACGATGAGCGATGACGACCGGGTAGCACTCATGAGACAGATAGCCATTCGCACGGCTCACCAGAAGCTGCTGCAGCAGCGACTAAATCGGCTCTCTCGACCTGGGACATTATCGGCGAATTGAGGGGGCTAAGCCGGCTTATGTTAAAGCTCGTCAAAAATTCTGCCCGCAGAGTCAGCCGTTTCTTCGGTTATGAAATCGTGCCCCTGCGCGAGATGAAAGATCGGGACTTTGCCCTCCATCTGCGCGCCGTGCTGGCGTATCAGAACATCGACTGCATCCTCGATGTTGGTGCAAATGTAGGCCAATATCACGACTTCCTGCGCGAAAAGGTCTTGTACGATGGGCCGATCGTCTCGTTCGAGCCTGTTAGTCGCAATGTCGATCGGCTCCGCGAGCGAGCGCGGTTCGACAGCGCCTGGCACATTGAGGGATACGCACTAGGCGCAGCGGAGGGCAGCCTGCCGCTTAACGTCATGGCTTCCGACCAGTTCAGTTCGTTCCTCGAGCCGGACAGCAGCCGCGTCGGCGATTTGGACGGGCTGAACGTGCCCTGCCATGTCGAAACGGTGACGGTGCGCACCCTTGATACCGTGCTGCCCACTCTTCGGGAGCGGCTGCGCTTCGAGCGGCCCTACCTCAAGCTCGACACGCAGGGTTTCGACATGGAAGTGCTGCGGGGCGGCAGCGAATGCCTTTCCACGGTGCAGGCGCTGCAGACCGAAGCGTCGGTGATCGGTATCTACAAGGGCATGCCGACCTACATGGAAACGATCAGCTATCTTAACGAGCGCGGCTTCCATCTCAGCGGCCTCTACCCGGTGGGCCGCGACAGCTCGCTCCGTCTGGTCGAGTTCGACTGCGTGATGATCAGCGGAATCGATGCACGTCGCGCTAATGTCGGCAGTGGCCACGGTTTGCGGCAGCTGTAGGACTGTCGGCACCTAGTCAAATCAGAGCGAATGTAAACGGTATTGAAAAAAGCAACTGCAGCCATTGCCGCTTATCAGGCAACGGGAAACTGAAACCAAGTACTAGGCCGGTCCGGTCTGCTCCACTGGTCTGCGGCGACCATATGCACCAGCAGCCCGGACCCGCTGGTTTGCTGCCTCGATCTGCCCTTCGCGACCGGCGCCCACCGCCTGAGTGCACAGCTCGTTGCTGAGCGCCTTCCCAGGTATCCCCTGAAGATTTTGTGACCTGTTCAATAGGGAACAGTCGTTTCCCCGTCGCACGGTGTCTAGTGTTCTCGGCGTGCTGATG
>Ga0210408_10004113_pt1 | contig 13091 bp, 10 predicted proteins | sample IncBWH4MmetaG_FD_155471 | JGI IMG/M metagenome (GOLD analysis project Ga0210408, IMG submission 155471) | Forest soil microbial communities from Barre Woods Harvard Forest LTER site, Petersham, Massachusetts, United States - Inc-BW-H-4-M | ecosystem: Environmental > Terrestrial > Soil >...
GGCGGAGATTCTCAATCGCACTGCGCTGCGGCACCCGGCTCATGTGGGAGCTCTGTTTCAACGGGCGTCCCCTCGGAGAGGCGCTCGACGCGATGCAGAGCGCAGAAGATTTGTTCCCGCTCAACCTTCTCTACACTTGTTACGCCCAGCGGGACTTTCAGTTGCTGCGGCCGATCGACCCGATCGATCAGCGGCACGAGCAGCTGCAGGCAGCCTAAGCCGTGGACACGCTTCCGATCACGGCCCGATGGCCAAAGTATCCATATCGCGGGCTCGACTTCTATCGCGAGACTGATGCGCTGCTGTTTCGCGAGCGCAACAAGGATGTCGAGGAATGTGCAGCCATCCTCCTTGGGTTCGGCGTCAAGATCCTTATTCTCCAAGGGTCCAGTGGGTCCGGGAAATCGTCGTTTCTGCGCGCCGGGCTGATCCCGTATCTGAAACAGGGCGAACGGCGAACGTTCTTCCTGAGCGGCAGAGAAAGCGTCATCCGGTGCACGTGCGATCCTTTGCCGGAAATTGCTCGATCCCTTGTCGACACATTGGAGAACAGCGATCCGTCCATCGAGAGGGCCTACCATCAAGGCGAGTGGGACGGGGAAACCCTAGTCGAGGCCGCGACTCGTCAACAGATCCGTTTCAACATCGAACAGGCGCTTCAAGGTCCACGCGAACAGCTCGCCGAAATCCTCGTGGAGGCGCTCGTCGAAATATGTGGCGACCTTTCCGGCAAACTCATTCTCGTATTGGACCAGGCTGAGGAGGTGCTGACGCTGACCCCTAGTGGGCGGGCGGGCGACGAAGCCGCGGGGGCCTTCTTCCGCTTCCTCGAGGACGTTTACCTACGCAATATCGACATGCGCCTCGTAGTGGCGCTGCGGACGGAGTACTATGGCCGCTTTCGCGACGAATTGCGCATCAGCGATGATCGCCTGGGCAAGCGGCCGCGCAGCGGCGGGGTGCTTCGGCCGCTCCGTGAGAAAGGTGCGCTGGTCGGGATCATCGACGCTCCGACGCTGGTGCGGAGGGAAGACGGCACCTCCGTCTACGATTTTACATTAGAGGCGGGCCTAGCCGAGCAAATTGTCGACGATCTTCTCAAGACGTTCCAGTATGCCTCGGTAACCCCTGCCCTGCAGGTCGTCTGCTCCAGCCTTTACGAGCGGCTAACAGAGAAACATCGGACAATTACACACGCCGAATACAAAAGGCTGGGCCGAATTAACGGAATTACCGACGACTATCTAGCACGAGGCATCCACGCCGCTGGGGCGCGAACCAAAGCTCAGTGTGATCAATGGGGCGAGCTGCTGCATTACTTGGTTAGTAGACAGGGGGGGCGGTACCCTCGTTTCGTTGATCCAGCCCCTGGAGGAATTGGAAAAGGAAGCCCAGGATCTCGGGATAAGGGGCGACATTCGACCTGCTCTGGTCAAATTGACGCGTGGCGCAGCGCCGTTACTTCGTGGCGAGCCGCCGGACGCTCCGCAAAATTTCAGCCTGAAGCACGATGTTCTCGCCGTCGTGTTAGTGCGCCTGCACGCAGCGCATGAGGGAGCCTTGAAGGTGAAGAAAGAGGCGAGGCGCTGGGTGCTCGCGGCCGGCCTCGCGGCTCTGGTAATCGGCGTGTTTCTCGGATCAATGTTTTGGCAGCAAGCTGATGATTCATTTCGAAATAAAGCCAAAATTATTGAAGTAAGAAATGAGCACGCGATCAATGCGTTTGAGGGCAACTTCCGCCGTAGTCTGTTGTTGTCACTGGCAAATCTCGACATCACGGCGGCTGCCGACGATCTGTACGAACGAATTACAGGCGGCGTTGAGAAAAATCATACGGCAGCGCTCGGAGAGTTGCGCAAAGTCTTGTCCCGGGCACCATCGTTTGCTGGCCGTTACCAAGCGGCTGGTTTTGACCCAGCCGGCGGCCGGGTGGCGCTACTGCGACAAGGCGAGGCCAAGCTGCGGATCTTGAACCTTCGATCCCGGGAGGGTGGGGAGGCGGAGCCAGAGCCGTACGATCTGCCTGCGCCAGCCCTGCAAAATTCAATGCTCCGTCCCGCCGTGGGTTTCGTAAGCGGGCTCTGGCCGGTCGCGCTGGTGAACGACCACGTATATTTCTGGAACGAACTCGGGGTGCGCCAAGAGTGCAACATACCACCCGTCCTGCCCCCGAGTTTCACGTCCGGAGCGTGGATACGCACAGAGATTATTTCGGGCCGACTACAATTATCGGTAACCGAACGCCAGGTACCGCTAACGGAACGCCAGGGTCCGATCTCTAGTTTGCGGGTATTCAGGATGGACGCGTCCGACCTCCGAGATTGCCCCGGAGGCATCGCGCCAAAAGATCCGCTGCGGATCCCGGGGCGCGCCGGCTCGCAGCCCGTGCCCGCTTTCTCGGACGCGGAGGACCTGCCGCAGCTTTATGATTATCTGGAGGCAACCTCAGAGCCCGCGCCGAATGATCTTGCCGCAAATCTTCCCCCCGATCCGTCGCGCATCGAATCCGGGAGGCTGGTGGAGCTGGATGCTGTGATCGGCTCGGCCGATCAGCAGGCTTTACCTATCCGTATTGCGGTTGGCCAGGTCGCTCTCGAACGGGGGATCCCAGAACGGGTGCATTATACCATCGCCTTTGCAGCCAACGCACAAGCAACGGTTTTTAAATTCGATGGACCTGATTTCTATGTCTACGACCTGGCCAATCGCCGCAGCAGCAATAGGCTCGGTTATGTCGAGATACCGGCCCAGCACATCGTCGTAGCAAGCGACCTTCCTGACGAGACCTGGAGACTTCAGCCGGCGCGGATCCCTTGGGTTTACCCACCGTTTGCAGCGGCGAAAGTCGGTCAGCATTGGAGAGCCGCATGGCTTGCGCCCAATGGTGTTTGGGCGGTCGAGAGCAGCGACCGCGACCCGGGCACGGCGGAGCTCCTTTTCAAAATCAAGGCCCCGCTGATTGGCGAGCCCGATGGGGCGAAGCTCCAGTTCACTCGCGACGGGCAATTCCTGGTGATGCAGCGGGTACAATTCCCGTCGCAAGTGTTTGTGCGCATCTGGGATCTCCGGCCGTCTCGGCAGGCTTGGATCGAGGATCCGAATACGACCGAACAGGAGCTGCGCACGGCAGCGTGCCGCATCGTGCGCATGGAAGCGGGCGATGGCGCCTTCGACGAAATGGCCTTGAAGCTTTTTCAGATCGACGCAGCGCATCGGGAACCCTGTCCCAACCCGAAGGGAGCCCAGTCATGAGCGGAGTGTTTGATACGGTTTCGCGCATCTGGAACGAGGTTCGCGCCGGACATCAACCGCTGCCGACAGTCGCAACGATCCCGCCCGACCATTGCCGACCCGCGAACACGGTGGGCTACTCGATCCCCCGCGACAGAATGTATTTCACCATTCGTATCAATGAGATGCATCTCGCGGAGAACCGGCAGTGGTGGACTGTTTACGATCCGCTCGTGGTTGTGGTCACCGAATTCAATCATGCGCAGGAGCGCGTCGCTGTACCCACCGTTATTGGTCCCAATCTTATTCGCAAGCAGGCACAATCCGATCAGCCGCGTTACGGCGTGGTGCTGCTCGACACGCGCGTCACCGGCCCGCATCCGTATCGCGGCAGCGATGTGGATGTGTCGGTCGGCTTCTACAGGGTGCAGCGCGCCAACCATGCCCATGCATTGCTGAAAGTCGTGGACAGCCTATCCGCATCGCTCGGCGGGCCGGGCGAGCTGCAAACAATTGCCAGAACGGGCGGCGCCCTGCTCGAAGGTGTCGAAGGGCTGCTCGGGCTCCAGGAAACTAGCTATCTCGCCGGACACCGCATCTCGATGGCGAGTTCGCCTTTCGATCCTCTTGCGGCGGGGTTTTCCGCTCTGATCGCGCCGCCGGCACCAAAAGACCTCGCCAGCCTGCTGGTGGAGGACCGCCGCCTTTATATCGAGGCGGATGGAGGTGCCCGACCCTATCGCGACTCAGACTTCGTGTTGCTAAGCATAACCGGCACCGAAATGCGAGGAGACGAGAACCTGCTGCCGTTCTATCCTTTGAAGGTCGATGCGTTGACCGCACTTCTGGACGGCGAAGACGGCGTGAAACGCGGCAAAGCCAACCTGATCGCCGCCTATCAGCAAATGCGCCGGAGCCCCGATGTCACCGCGGCCGAGGCCAGCCGCCTCTTCGATTCCTGGCTGCAGGAATTTGAAGCCGAGAAAAAACGTGCCGAGCAGGTAAGATCAATGCCGGCTGTGCGACATGAGGCAACGCCGGATCCCCTCGCTCAGGATCTCAACGACGCGGTAAGACGTCTGGCGCTGTAGCCGCCGCCCCGGCGTCCTTCATCCTTCGGACGACTTCGCGAGTTCCGTGAGGCAGGCGAGACAAGCGGCTCGGTCGGCGGTAAAGTCGCCCGCCTCCCACCACTCGCGCACTGCATCGATGAGGCGGCCGACCCGAGGGCCCGGCGGTATCCCGAGGGCAGTGATATCTCGTCCGGCAAGCGGGAAAACCGGGGCCGTCCAATCCCCGGCGAGGGCGAGCAGTTCGACGAGCCGATCCCGACTCATCGCTCCTTCCGCCGCCATCAATAGAGCGATATCGCGGTAGCGCTCGGCGCCGAGCCGGTAGAGCGCTAGCCGCTGAGCGGCCATGTCCGCCCGCGGGTCGACCACCCATGGCGGAGCAAGACCGTGGAGCCGATCGCGCCACGCCTTCGAAAAACGCAGGCGCTCGGCAACCGCGACGGCTGCTGCGGCGTCGACATCGACCAGCGCAGCCAGCCGCCGCAGCGGATCGCGTTCCGGCTCGACCGCGACGATATGCTGCAGCCGGTCCGGCCGGCGTGCTTCCGGCAAGATCACCGAGAGCACGCCGTCTTCCTGCATCATTCGCAACGCCGGCACTGGGTCGGAGGTCTCCAGCAGCTTGGTCAGCTCCTGCGCCACCCGCTCGGCAGAAAGATTGGGCAGCAAATGGGCCATGGCGCGGCAGGCGGCGCGCGCCCGCGGGTCGCCGAGGCCGGTGCCGAAGCGCGCTTCGAACCGGTAATAGCGCAATATCCGCAGCACATCCTCGGCGATTCGCGTCGCGGGGTCGCCGACAAACCGCACCCGGCATGCCCGCAAATCGGCGAGGCCGCCGACCGGATCGTGGATCGTGCCGTCGGGATCGAGAAAGATCGCATTGATCGTGAAATCGCGCCGCGCCGCATCCGCCGCCCAATCGGCGTCGAAGGCGACGCGCGCGCGGCGGCCGTAAGTCTCGACGTCGCGCCGCAGCGTAGTGATCTCGAAATGGCGCGGCGGTGTCCCGGTGATTGCGGTCACCGTGCCGTGGGCGAGACCGGTCGGCACGACCTTGATGCCGCGCTTCTCCATCAGCTCGATCACCCGCTCCGGCGGCGCCGGGGTGGCGATGTCGATGTCGCCAATCGGCCGCCCGAGCAGGGCGTCGCGGACCGAGCCGCCGACGAACCTAGCCTCCGCGTGGCCTGCCGCCAACGCATCGAGCACATCCAGGGTCGCCGGCTCGACCATCCAGGCTTGTGGCTCGATGCGCAGCGGATTTTCGTCGCCGCTCATCGACTCGCTTTCGGTTCCACGTGTCCGGGTATGATGCGGCCGCCCTCCCAGCGCGGCGGCACGTAGACCCCCTCTTGCGGCGAGCCGAAATGGACGGTTACGAAGAACAGCACAATCGCCAACAGCAGGGCGCCGGCACCGGCGAGCCAGATCCAGGGAACTGCCGTCCACCGTATAGCGCTCCTATCAGGCTCGGCTCCAAAGGTGCTGACCCACAGCAGATACAGCGCGCTGGGCAGAAGCAGCGGTAGTACGATCGTGAGGAAGACCCGGAGCATGGCCTCCTCACTCCGCGAGCACCTCAGCGAGATTCACCAGCATTCCGGCCGTTGCTCCCCAAATGTTTCGGCCTTCAAACGGCAGCACGAAGAAAACGCGCGTTCGATGTTCGAAGTCGCGCGTCGTGCGACGGTGATTTTTTGGATCTAAAACAAAAGAAAGGGGCACCTCGAACACCTCGGCGACCTCGAACGGATCGATGACGAGCGGAAATGGGACCTTGACGATGCCGACGACCGGAGTGATTTCGAAGCCGGTCCCGGTTACATAAGTATCGAGCCGGCCGATCACCGTGACATGGGCGCGCGTCAGCCCGACCTCCTCCTCGGTCTCGCGTAGCGCCGCGTCGGTTGCATCCGCGTCGCTCTCCTCGATGCGTCCGCCGGGAAACGAAATCTGTCCCGCATGCGCCGTCAAATGGGGCGTGCGCTGCGTCAGGAGCACCGACATTCCCTCCGGGCGGTCGATCAGGGGGACCAGCACCGCAGCTGGGCGCAGAGCGGTGCTCGGCGGCGTCATCCCCGGATTGAGGTCGTGGTCGCCGCGGGTCGCCTCTCTGAGCGCGGCGGCCTCAGCGGGGTCGGCGGCTCCGCCGAAGCCTCGTCGTCCAGGCCGCCCGAGCTGCAGAAAACGTCCGATAACCCGGTCTTGAGTGAAAGAATTTGTCGACGTCAATGAGATGGGCTCCTTCACCCCCAATCCGGTGCAGGCTCGCCCAGAGAAAAGAATGTCCTCCTGCTCCACACTCCAAATTGGGTGCGCTTTCCGACCTGTTCCTCCGTCCCGAGTTCGACAAGCTCATAAAATACCGGCCGCGCGAGCCTCGCTTCGAGTCCGTCGCGTACCAGAATATAGGGCGCGGGTTCACCGCTCGCAGCCGTTTCGACACGCAGCGGGTTGTCGGGTCCCGCCGTCACAAATTCGTCCAGATTGGTGCGGAATATCAGCTGCTGGTCGCGACCTTCCCCCTCGACCGTCAGCGCCACGGCGAGGAATGGCACGTCCTCGACCTCGATGCGGCCGCGTTCGGCCGGGGTGACCAGCCAATAACGGCCATCCGCCTCACGGCGCAGGACCGAGGCGAAAAGCTTGACGAGAGCCGAGCGGCCGATGGGAGATCCGCGATAAAACCAGGTGCCGTCGCGGGCGATCCTCATATCGAGATCGCCACAGTCGATCGGCGGCCGCCTTCCGGTGGAGGCGGTCATTGCGGGAGAGGAATTGCCCGAGCCGGCGTTTTCGGTCAGCTTTGTACCCGCCATAGAGTCTGAAGAGGGATCGGTCGGCTTGACTTCAACTGCATCCATCAACGCCTCCTCCACTGATCTCGTTGCCGAGGTCGAGGCCCTGGGTCGAAGCCTCAGCCTGGTGCGCGAGCGCATCGGCGAAATCATCTTTGGTCAGCGCGAAGTGGTCGAGCAAGCCTTGATCACGCTGTTGTGCGGCGGGCATGCGCTGTTGATCGGCGTGCCCGGTCTCGCCAAGACCCGGCTGGTCGAGACCTTGGGCACGATCCTCGGCCTCGACGACAAGCGCATCCAGTGCACGCCCGATCTGATGCCAGCCGACATTCTCGGCTCCGAGGTGCTCGAAGAGAGCGAAACGGGACGGCGCTCGTTCCGTTTCATCCCGGGTCCCGTCTTCTGCCAACTGTTGATGGCGGACGAGATCAACCGCGCGAGCCCGCGCACGCAGTCGGCGCTGCTGCAGGCGATGCAGGAAGGCCGGGTGTCGATCGCCGGCCAATATCACCCGCTGCCGCGCCCGTTCCATGTGCTGGCGACCCAGAACCCGCTCGAGCAGGAAGGCACCTATCCGCTGCCGGAAGCTCAGCTCGATCGCTTCCTGCTGCAGATCGACGTCGATTACCCTGACCTCGATGCAGAGCGGCAGATGCTGATCGCGACCACCGGCGTCCTTGAAGACCGGCCGCGACCAGCGATGAACGTCGCCGAGATGACGGCGGCGCAACGGCTCGTGCGTCGCATCCCGGTCGGCGAGAGCGTCGTCGACGCGATCCTTTCGCTGGTGCGTTCCGGCAGACCGGACGAGACGGCGATCGAAGGGGTCAGGCGCTTCGTATCGTGGGGGCCGGGACCTCGCGCGAGCCAGGCCCTAATGCTGGCTTGCCGGGCTCGGGCGTTGATCGATGGCCGGTACAGTCCGTCGATCGACGATGTTCTCGCTTTGGCGCCGCCGGTCCTCCGGCACCGCATGGCGGTCAGCTTTGCCGGCCGCGCGGAAGGTGTCACCGTGGCCCGGGTCATCGACCAGATTTCGGCGCCGCTGCGTTGAGCCTGAGTCAAACACTAGCCGGCGCGGGGTTGCTGTCGCGCCCCGCCCCGGCGCCCCTCGAACTGCGCGATCGGGCGGAGCAGGCGGCGGCCGTGCTGCCGCCGCTGCTCGTCGCGGCCGAGCGGGTCGCCGTCACCGTCGCTCAGGGGGTGCACGGCCGCAGGCGCGTCGGCCAAGGCGAGACCTTCTGGCAATTTCGCCAATATGAACCGGGAGACGCGTCGACCCGCATAGACTGGCGCGAGAGCGCCAAGTCGCAGCGCCTTTATGTCCGCGAAACCGAATGGGAAGCGGCGCAGAGCGTATGGCTGTGGCGGGACGCCTCGGCATCGATGAGCTACACTTCAGCGGATTACGTTCCGGGCGCCGAGTGGCCAACCAAACGCGATCGGGCCGATCTGCTTCTCGTCGCGCTGGCTAGCCTTCTCGTCCGCGGCGGCGAGCGCCTGACGGTGCTCGGCGGCGGCATGACGCCGATGAGCGGGCGCATTGCCCTGTCACGTGTCGCCGAGCTGATCGGCCGCGAGCAGCACGATGCAGCAGGTCTCCCCACGTTCGAGCCTCTGCCGCGCGCGGGCCAGCTCGTGCTGATAGGGGACTTCCTGTCGCCGCCCGTTGCCGTCAACAGCGCAATTGCCCCCTTTGCCGCAGCGGGGCTGAAGGGCCATCTGTTGCAGGTCGTCGATCCGGCAGAGGAAGACCTGCCGTTCGACGGTCGAGTGCGGTTCGAGGGTGTCGAGGAGCGCGACCAGGTCGTCATCAGCCGTGTCGAGAGTGTCCGCGAAGATTACTCCAAGCGGTTCCGGCTTCATCGCGAGGGGCTCGCCGCGATCGCCGCAGCCCTCGGCTGGAGCTTTGGCTTCCACCGCACCGATCGTCCACCACACCTCGCCTTGTTGGCGCTGTACGCCGCGCTGTCGGCAGACCGGCGGCGGTGAGAATGGCCTGGTACGAGCCCTCGACGGGTCGAAGCTAACCGATGTTGGCGCTAGGCTCCCTCGCCTTCGTTTCACCGTGGCTGCTCGTGGCACTAGCGGCGCTGCCGATAATCTGGTGGCTGCTGCGGGTGACGCCGCCGGCGCCGCGCCGCATCGTCTTTCCGGCGATCCGGCTGCTGCTCGGGCTGGTGCCGCGCGAGGAGACGCCGGCGCGGACCCCCCTGTGGCTGATCCTGCTGCGCATGTTGCTGGCCGCGCTGGTGATTCTCGCAGTCGCACACCCGCTGCTCAATCCGCAGGCGCGCCTGGCATCGACCGGTCCGATCGTGCTCGTCGTCGACGACGGCTGGGCGGCAGCGCGCGACTGGCCGGCCCGGCAAGCGGCGCTCGCCGAAGTGCTGGCGGAGGCCGAGCGCGAGGATCGACAGGTGATTCTGGTTACGACCGCGCCAACGGCGGCGGACGAGCCGGCGGCAGAATTGCGCCCGACGCGCGCAGCCGATGCGCGGGCGGCGGTTCAGGCATTGCTGCCCAAGCCATGGCCTGTCGACCGCCGCGCCGCGCTGGGGCGGCTGGAAGCTTTATCACTGCCGGAGACCAGCGCCGCCATCTGGCTCAGCGATGGGGTCGACGATGATGGCGGGAACAAAGCGCTGGCGGCTCATCTCGTCGAACGGGGGAGCCTGCGCTACTTGACGGCACAGCCCGCGGACGCCCCGGTGTTACTTGCAGCCGGGAACGCCGAAGCGAACGATGTCGGGGTCGCGCTGCGGTCGTTGCCGGCACCGGTGCCGCGTCTGTTTCAGGTGCGTGCGAGCGGCGATGATGGCCGCCTGCTCGCACGCCAAGCGGCAACGATCGAGCCGGGGGCAACGGGTGCGGAGCTCCGTCTGGCGATGCCGAGCGAGCTGCGCAACCGCATGACCCGGATCGAGATCGAAGGCGATCAGTCCGCCGGCTCGGTGCTGCTGATCGACGAGCGGTGGCGCCGTCGCCCGGTCGGTGTCGTCGCGGCGCCCAACACCAAAGGGCAGCCGCTGCTCGGCGAAAACTATTATCTCGAGCGAGCGCTCGGCCCATTCACCGAATTGCGTCGAGGCAGCGCTACGGATCTTCTGAAGCGCGAGCTCGCGGTGCTGGTGTTTGCGGATACCGGACCGGATTCGCCGGCGGAAGAGGCGGCCGTAGGCAAATGGATTGAAGCCGGGGGGCTGCTGCTGCGTTTCGCCGGCCCGCATCTCGCCGAGCAGGGCGACCATCTCTTGCCGGTGCGGCTGCGGCACGGCGGCGGACGTACGATCGGCGGCGCGCTATCCTGGGAGCAGCCGGCAAAGCTCGCCCCGTTTAGCCCAGACAGTCCTTTTGCAGGTCTCGTCATTCCGGCTGACGTCACGGTTTCGCGCCAGGTGCTGGCAGAACCGGATCTGGACCTCGCCGGCAAAACCTGGGCGCGGCTGGTTGACGGCACACCGCTCGTAACCGCGGAGAGGCACGGACACGGCTGGATCGTTCTCGTCCATACAACGGCAAATGCCGACTGGTCGAACCTCGCCCTATCCGGCCTCTTTGTCGAGATGCTGCGGCGGATCGAGGCAATGAGCCAGGGCGTGACCGAAGCCGGTGAGGAGACCCTGGCACCGATCGAAACTCTCGACGGATTTGGCCGGCTGCAACGAGCGCCGCCGACGGCCCGCCCGATCCCCGCCAGCGAGATCGCCACGGCAACAGCGTCCCCGCGCCATCCGCCGGGGTTCTACGGCACTGCCGACGCCCGGCGTGCGCTCAACCTCTCGGCCGGGATCACCGAACTGAAACCGGTCGACGGGCTGCCGGCGGAAACCCTGCGCGAAACCCTTTCAGCCGGCCGCGAGATCGATTTGCGGGCCCCGTTGCTGACCGCGGCGCTGCTCCTCGCGCTCGCCGATCTTCTGATTGCCTACGGATTGCGCGGACTGCTGTGGCGACGGCCGGCGCGCCTCGCAGCCGTCTTGCTTCCTGTGCTGCTGCTCGGCCTCGCTCCTACGGCGCACGCCGACGATGCCTTCGTGGTGCAGGCAACCTCGGAGTTGCGACTGGCTTATATTCGAACTGGAAACCAGGAGGTCGATGCGGTGAGCCGCGCCGGTCTCATCGGTCTGACCGCGACATTGAACCGGCGCACGGCAGTCGAAACCGCCGAACCGCTTGCGGTCGATATCGAGACTGACGAGCTGATATTTTTTCCGCTCCTGTACTGGCCCGTCGTACCCACCCAGACAGCGCCGTCGCCGAAGGCCGTCGAGCGGATCAACCGATATCTCGATACCGGCGGCACGATACTTTTCGATACGCGCGACGCGAACGATCAGACTCCGGGCCCGATCGGCGGTGGCGATTCTTCGGCGCAACGCCTTCGCCGGCTGGTGGCCGGGATCAAGATGCCGCCGCTGGTGCCGATCCCGCCCGATCATGTGCTGACGAAGTCCTTCTACCTGATGCACGAGTTCCCGGGGCGTTGGAATGTCGGGACATTGTGGGTCGAGCCGGTCGAGGACCGTGTCAACGACGGGGTTTCCAGCGTCGTTGTCGGCGCCAACGACTGGGCCGGCGCCTGGGCCATCGATGCTCAGGGCCGCAGTGCGTTCGCCGTGGTTCCCGGCGGTGAGCCGCAGCGTGAAATGGCAATGCGCTTCGGTATTAACCTCGTCATGTACGTGCTGACCGGCAACTACAAATCGGACCAGGTCCACGTGCCGGCCATTCTGGAGCGCCTGGGGCAATGACCGGCAATGCGATGTCGCTCGCCACCGCGCCGCTGCTGCCGTGGCCTGCGATCGCCGCACTCGGCGCCGTGGGCGTGCTTGCTCTGGCTTTCGGGGTTCTGCGCGGGGCGCGAGGTGTGCTGTGGCGCATGATTGCCGTCGCGATCCTGCTCGCCGCTCTCGTCAATCCATCGGTTGTCGAAGAAAAGCGCCAGCCGCAGCGCGATACCGCGATCATTATCGTCGACGAATCGCCGAGCCAGCGGATCGGCGATCGTCAGCATGCGACGGACGAGGCGCTGGCGGGACTCAGCGAACGCCTGGCGCGCGAACCCAACCTCGACGTCCGCGTGATCCGGGCTGGGAAGCCGCAGCCCGGAGTCGGTGACGACGGCACGCGCCTGTTCACCGCACTCACCCGGGCCATGTCCGACGTGCCGCGGCAGCGCCTCGCCGGCATCGTTATGATAACTGACGGGCAGGTCCACGATGTCCCCGCAGGCGACGCCAAAGCCGTCGCCGAAACGATCGGCGCGCAACTGCACGTTCTGCTCTCGGGCCTACCCGACGAAGGCGACCGTCGGCTCGTGGTCGCCCAGGCGCCGAGCTTTGGCTTGGTCGGCAAAGAATTGCAGCTGAAGATCCGGGTTGAGGACTTGCCGGAAAAACCCCGCGATAAGCCGGAGGCCGCACAGGGCCAGGCGGTCGTGACGTGGCGCAAGGACGGCGGCTCGCCACGCCAAGTGACCGTGCCGGTCGGCCGCGATGTGCCGCTGACATTCCCGATCGATCATGGCGGCCCCAACATTCTCGAGCTCGCAGTGGAGCCCGGCCCGCGCGAGCTGACGCTCGACAACAACCATGCCGTCGTCGTGGTCAACGGCGTGCGCGACCGGTTGCGGGTATTGCTGGTCTCGGGCGAGCCGCATGCTGGCGAGCGCGTCTGGCGCAACATCCTCAAATCCGATCCCTCTGTCGACCTCGTCCATTTCACGATCTTGCGACCGCCGGAAAAGCAGGACGGCACGCCGATTCGTGAATTGTCGCTGATCGCCTTTCCAATCCGCGAGCTGTTCGACGTCAAGCTCGACGAATTCGACCTGATCATCTTCGACCGCTACAGCCGCCGAGGGGTGATCCCGCAGGCCTACCTCGAAAACGTCGCACGCTACGTCCGCAAGGGCGGCGCCTTTCTCGAGGCGGCGGGTCCGAGTTTTGGCACGCCGTTGAGCCTTTCCCGCTCACCGCTCGGGTCG
>Ga0210408_10004115_pt1 | contig 13086 bp, 9 predicted proteins | sample IncBWH4MmetaG_FD_155471 | JGI IMG/M metagenome (GOLD analysis project Ga0210408, IMG submission 155471) | Forest soil microbial communities from Barre Woods Harvard Forest LTER site, Petersham, Massachusetts, United States - Inc-BW-H-4-M | ecosystem: Environmental > Terrestrial > Soil >...
GTCGTCCCAGGTTTTGTAGCCGAGTTTTTTAGCTACGTCGTCGCGCAACGGCAGAATTTTTTCCAGCAGCGGAATATTCTCGGCCCGGGCGAGATTGTCGTGGGCGACCAGCAATTTCTTGCGGGTTTCTTCCCGTTTGGCGTTGTCCATCACCATCAGGTAGTGCCACGTGATATTGGCCTTGACGGTGAATTGGTCTTCCCCCGTCTTGGTCTGCAGCATGAAGTCCTCGGGTACCCCTTCCAGTTCGGCACTCGTGAATTGGACGGGCTTTTCGGCCTTGGTGATGTTGGATTCGTAATCGGTTCCCAGGCGCGAGAGGTCTTTGCGCATGCGCTCCACCTCATCCCGCTGCCCCTTGGGCAGGTCCAGGCCGGCGCGCCGGTAGTCGCGCATGGTCTCCGAGAGCAGCCTCGCATCCTCCCCTTTGAGTCCGGGTTTTTTGTCGGCATAAGCCTTGATCACTTTATAGACGTCCTCCCGGTAATCGAGACCGACCAGCCATTCCTCCAATTCCTTGAGCGCGTCGGTAGCCGTGTCTCTCAGAACAGCGTTGGTGCTGGTTTCCTTGATGAGCGAAAGCCGATTGTCGGTGAGGCTGTTTTGGTAGCCGATGTCATCCAGCGCCCGGACGGTGTTGGCAAACGTGACCTCGTGCGGGTCGAGCGCGGCGATTTTATCCAGGGCGGCATTGCCGGTGGCGATCGTGTCTCGCACCGCCGCCCTGACTTCATTGGTCGTCGTCTCAAACTGCGGCAGGCGGATGACCGCATTGAATTTCGCGGCGCGCTGCTCGAAGGCGCGCAACGCATCGCCCGGGCTTGCGGGCTGCGCGAGCCCGGTGCACGCCACCGACACTACGATTACCAGGACAAGCTGAACGGTTTTCACATCCATAAACGCCGCAAATTACCGGCAAAACCAGCCGGCGCAAGCGGTTTCATCGTAGTTCGGCCTTTCTTCTGCGGGCTCGATTCTTAATAGTTTACTCATCGTCACCCGATGGCCATGCCGTTGCTGGAAATAAAAGACCTGAAACTCGACTTCCGCTCCGGCGAGGCCACCCTGCGGGCAGTCGATGGCGTCTCGTTCAGCCTTAACGCGGGCGAAACCGTCTGTCTGGTGGGCGAGAGCGGGTGCGGCAAGACCGTGACCGCCCTGTCCATTGCGCGGCTGGTGCCCTCGCCTCCAGGGCAGTATGCGGGAGGTGAGATTCTGCTGGAGGGGCGCGATGTATTGAAGATGTCCAACCGGGAGCTCCGCGAGATTCGCGGGCGCGTCGTCAGCTACGTTTTCCAGGAGCCGGGCGCCTCGCTCAATCCGGTTTTGCGCGTCGGCAGCCAAATCAAAGAAGCGCTGAAGTTGCACCGGCCGCACCAGGCTGCCGATGCGGAGATCATTCGCCTGTTGAAACTGGTCGGCATTGCGGCGCCCGAATCGCGCCTCAAGAATTATCCTTTCGAGATGTCGGGCGGCATGCAACAGCGGGTCATGCTGGCGATGGCGCTGGCGTCGGGGCCTAAACTGCTCGTAGCGGACGAGCCGACGACCGCGCTCGACGTCACCATCCAGGCTCAGATTCTGGAATTGCTGAACGACCTCAAACAACGGCTGGGCATGGCTATTCTGTTGATTACCCACAACCTGGGTATTGTGGGTGAAATGGCGGACCGCGTCGCTGTGATGTATGCCGGCCAGATCGTGGAACTGGCACCGTCGGGCGACCTCTTGCGCCAGCCGCTGCATCCCTACACGCGTGCGCTCATCAGCTCTGTCCCCAAGCTGGGCCTGGGGGCGCGTCGGCTCACGGCCATCCCCGGGAACGTGCCGCGTCCTGGCGATTTTCCGCCCGGTTGCCGCTTTGCGCCCCGATGTCCAATTGCCAGGGCTGAGTGCGCCAGGGCGGTTCCGGATTTGGTCGAGGTCGAGACGGGACGTTGGGTGAGATGCCCGTATTGGAAATGAGCCGGTCAATCCACTCTCCGACAGAAAGATTAAAGCGGAAAACATTTTCCTGTCTTTAATCTTCCTGTCTAAGCTTCCGCCGCATGGCTTTGCTCGAGGTCAAACACCTCAAAGTCCATTTTCCCGTGAAGCACGGAGTTCTGAGCCGCGTCCGCGAATACGTGAAGGCCGTGGACGATGTCAGTTTCACTATCGACTCTGGCGAAACCCTCGGGCTGGTAGGCGAGAGCGGCTGTGGCAAGACGAGCCTGGCGCGCGCGATAGTCCGGCTGACCGAACCGACCACCGGCAGCATTTGGTTCCAAGGTGAAGAAATTACTCATCTGAGCCGTTCGGAATTGCGCGCTCGTCGCCGCGGCTTTCAAATCATATTCCAGGACCCCTATGGCTCCCTTAACCCGCGCTGGACCATCGAGGATATCGTCGGCGAGGCCCTGGACATCCATCACCTGGCGCCGAACAAATCCGCCCGCCACGAACGCGTCGCCGAGTTGCTCGCCGCCGTCGGCCTCGCTCCGGGTTGCGCCCAACGTTATCCTCACGAATTCAGCGGCGGGCAACGGCAACGCATTGGCATAGCCCGCGCGCTGGCGGTCGAGCCCAGGCTCATCGTGTGCGACGAACCGGTCAGCGCGCTGGACGTTTCGGTCCAGGCGCAAATCATCAATTTGCTGCAGGACCTTCAGCAAGCGCGGAGCGTTGCTTATCTCTTCATCGCGCACGATTTGGCCGTCGTGGAACACATCAGCCGGCGGGTGATGGTGATGTATCTGGGTAAAATAGTTGAGCTGGCCGAGGCAAAAACTCTTCTCCGCTCGCCTCGGCACCCCTACACCCAGGCCCTGCTCTCCGCCGTGCCGGTGGTCGAGCTTGCGTCCAAACGCCGGCGCATCCTTCTTCCCGGTGACCCGCCGTCGCCGATTCACCCGCCCACAGGCTGTCCGTTTCATCCCCGCTGCCCGATAGCCCAATTTCCGCGTTGCCGGACCGAAATCCCTTTGCTGCGGGAGGCTGGCGCCGGCCATTGGGTGGCTTGCCATTTGGCAGAACCGGACGTGAATGTCACAGAACAGGACAGGGGAAAGTGAAACGTGCTCCGGTGTTCGCTTCCAGTAGTCAGGAATCCGTAACCCATGGCCATTAATCAACCGAACCACCCCTTACTGATTACTGCGTCTGTTTTACTGCCCTACTGATTACTGCCCTACTGATTACTGCCTACTGTTTTACTGCCTGCTGTTTACTGCCCACTGATTACTGCCCCCTAACTTCCTTCGGCTCTGGCCCGACTATTGCTGTTTTGAGACGTAACCGAAATGCGCGAACCCACGTCTGTTTTTTGTGAGAAGAACCGAGTCGAGTTCTGCCGCTCAGGGAGTCACCGGGTCCGGCACGAAATCGTGCTCGCCCTTGAACGAGAGCGCTTCGACACAGAGCCGGTATTTCACGCCCGGCTCCAACGGGTCGGGCTGGACACCCTTGCGCGCGGCGTGCATGCCGCCAATCGGCATGCCGTAATTGAAATCTTTGATTGGCACCGAATTGGAGTCGGAAATCAGGCACCAAATGGGCGTCGCGAACTTATTAGTTTCAATCGCGCTGACGGGAACGACTTTGAGCGAAGTGAGTTTAAGTTCGCGGTTGAACCCAAAATGGATCGGGTCGATGGTGGAATTATCCGGGCTTTTGCGGCGGAAGAAGGCGATCCGCGCGGGCCGGGAGCGATGATAAATTTGAATATTTTCTTTGGCAAACCAGTCTTTGTTCAGGTAGAGCGAAAAACCGCCCAGCACGACGGCCAGGGCGATCATCAGCCAAATTTTCTTCGTCATAAACGTAATGGGTTGACGCCGGAACGACGAAATTATTCGAGCTGGTTGTAAAAAGCCGATGGAATCCCGGCGTCTCGGGTGAATTGCAGCGACCAGCGGGCCAAGATAAACAGAACGAAAACGAAACAAAATCTATGAACGACATCCGCAAACGTTTCCTGTGCCCCCACAACGATCTGGACCAGACCGCCTGCCCGGCCCCTGGCTCGCCCGCGGGTTCGCCCGGTTTCACCTTGATCGAACTACTGGTGGTCATCGCCATCATTGCCATCCTCGCCAGCATGCTGCTCCCGGCGCTGGCCCGTGCCAAAGAGGCCGGTCATCGGATTCAATGCAACAACTATCTCAAGCAGCTCGAAGTCTCCATCAAGCTCTACGCCGACGACAACGAGGGCTATTTCACCCCACGCACCAATGCGTATCGCTGGCCGACGCTGCTGGTGGACTATTACCGCACCACCAATCTGTTGGTCTGCCCGACCGACGCGCTTCGCGGCGTGCCGCAAACCGACACGGCTTCTCCCACCGCCCCTGACCGCGCCCCGCGCAGTTATTTCATTAATGGTTGGAATGATTCTTTCTTCGATACCCTGGGCGGCAATTTCCCCGTCTACATGGCCGGCACCTATCCCCGGTCCGGCCTCAAGGAATCGCTCGTCCTTAAACCGGCGGAAACCGTGATGTTCGGCGAGAAGAAGAACATCGCCCAACCCACGGCCACCGACCCGAAGGGGGCGATGGACTATTACATGGACATGTACGAGCCTTCTGCCGGCGGCGTCATGGCGGGCAATGACGAAATCCGCATCGAGCATGGCTGCCATTCAGTCAACCACGCCGGGGACCACCACGGCGGGTCTAATTTCGCTTTTGTGGACGGAGGTGTGCGGTTCGTGCACTACGGCGGAACGACCTGGCCCCTGAACCAGTGGGCGATTAGCGACGAGGACCGCCAGCGGAACGCCTTCCAGGCGCCGTAGAAGCCGGCAGAACCAGCACCCGAGCCCACCTCCCCTTCAGCACTGGAGCGGCTCCCCTGAGGGAGTCGCTCCGGCTCCAGCATCCTCCCACCTATGAGAAGAGGCGCTGAAGTCTTTTCACCTTCCTCGCGATTTCAAGCCCAGCCAATAGGTTCTTTACCCTAACTGTTTGAGCAGCCCGGTTTCCAGGCTGCACAACTGAAAAGAAAACGGGCGGTCTCCCACCAGAAGACCGCCCGGCTTACACTGACCATCTCTAGGACGCGACGATTCCACTAAAAATCACGCATCCTGCCTATGGGGTTTTTGCCCCAGCAAAAGGGATGGCCTTGTCTCGCTGCGCTGGTCTCGAGTCGGTGCTGGTCCCAGTGCACGCGCCGGCTGCTGCCGGTGATAAGTAATATTTGACGCCGCTTCGCTTCCAGCCGACGATGAATTGGATCCCTGGTTTGAATGGATGCGATCATGGCAAAGCTTCGACGAAGCCGGTTGGGCAAAGAAACCCAGCGGCTCACCACCGTGGCCGCCTCGGAAGACTCCTCGACGGACACGCGGGTGAACGAGTTCTGCCGCGCGCTGGCCCAGCATCTGGGCCAGAATTGCCAATTCACCAAACAAATGTGGCTGCTGAGCGAGTTGCGGGTGCCGCAGTTGCGCGCCATTGCGGCGAAGGAAGCGGCCGCCGCCGACGTCGTCATCGTTTCGGTTCACCACGCCGAGAGTCTGCCGCCGGAAGTCCAGGCCTGGATTGATCTTTGGCTCAACCTCAAAAGCAATCGCCACAGGATTCTGCTGGCCCTTTTTGACCCGGTCTATCAAGGCGTCTCCAGCTCCATGCAAGCCTATTTGAAAAACGTCGCCGAAGGCGCACAGATGGAGTTTCTCGTGCAGTCGGACGACACACCGTCTGACCGGTAAGCGGGGCGCGATGCGCCCGCCGTGATTGAATCGCGCTATCTCCGGCGCAGATTCAAGATGGCCTCACGGGCGTAGAGCAGCCACAACACTCCCAAAACCCCGATCATCACAATTTGTCCGAGCAGCGGAAAATTGTAGATCAGGAAGCTGCCACCGCCACAGACCACCGTTGCTTTTCCCAAATCCAGAATGGTCATACGATTGCGTTCAAGCGTTCAAGTTTGGTTTCGACTTACGCCTGCATGAACTGGCCGAGTAACCGGTACGGGACCAGGGCGGGCAGACGGATTCTTGGCTGAAAAGCAGCATATTTTGCGCCAAAGTCCGGTAATTGGTAGATCACGACCCAAAGTCTGGAAAGGATTTGAGTGGGGCGTGGACGGAGACTGTCGGTAGGGCCTTGACCGCAAGACGGAGGGGTTCCTGTTCAAAATTCCGACGCGAACGCTCCAACTCCCGTCTCCGCTGCGCCCCCATCATGCATCATCAATTAATCCATCATCCATCATCCATCAATCCTTCATCCACCATCCATCCTCCCCACGCGGGCCTGGCACGGCTCCGGCACGGCTGCGGCACGACTACAAAGTGCAAAAACCTCGGTAAATGCGGGCTTGGCACGACGGTACGGCTTAAAAACACATACTGTGCGCGCGCGCAACCTCCCCCCATCATCCACCATCCACCATCCATCATCCATCAGTTCGATTCCCTGATGCCTCGGACATTCAAAATCCACCGTGTTTACCGGCCTGTAACGAGTTCCAAATTCATAAAGCCTCGTGTTTACCGAGGCTGTAACGACCGTAACGACCTGTTACGGATGATGTAACGGATCGCGACCTCAATAATCGCCCGCATTTACCGAGGTTGTAACGACGTAACGAGTTCAAGGGGGGGTACTATATACATATATACCCATACGCTCGTTCTCTTCCTCATCCTCTCGTTCCCTTCGCTCGTCCTTATCTATCCCCAACATCGGCCAACCGCGGCTAACCGCGGCTAACATCGCCTAACCGCGGCTAACCGCGGCTAACATTGGCAACCAGAGCTACCGAGAGCAAAATCGGTGTCCCCGCTTTCCTCCGCTCCCTCTGTTCAAAATCCGGATCAGCCTTCCTTGCCTTCATTACCTTCTGTTCCAAATCCGGCCGGGACCGCGCCCGCCCCTCAACTTGCAATCTCCGAAAACGGCAAACAGGAAATAATCGAAAATCAAAATTCAAAAATCGAAAATGCCGAGAGCGGTCTCCCTCTCCCCAAAGGGAGAGGGCAGGGGTGAGGGGGAAGCGCACAGCCAGGACACAACGCCCGCCCCTCAACTTGCAATCTCCCAAAACGGTGAACCTTCAACCTTCAACTTTCAACCTTCAACTTCCGCCACCTCTCCGTTTCTGATGCCTCCTGTTCAAAATCCGGACGGGAACTCCCACACCCAGGACACGCTGCTTGCGGTCTTCGGTCTCGGTGGTGGACAAAGCGGAGGTGGCGGGGCATGCTCAAAGCGACACACATGGCACTCGAATTGATTGGACCGCACCCGCTGGCGCGGGATGACCAGGGCCGGCAGGTGACCCGCATCGGCACCCTTTTCCCCGCACACGCGGCGCTTTATACCCAGCCGCCGGGAGTGCATGCGGTGCAGCGGGCCAACTTCCTGGATCATCTCAACACCCGGCGCGCCGCCCAAGGGCAGCCGTCATTGACTCCGGATGAAGAACAGGCCGTTTGCGCCAATTCGGTGGACCTGGTCTTCGAGTCGGACCATATCCTGATCCGGCCGGACCCGGAGCGGATGGAACTGACGTTCAATGCGGACGACCTGCTGCAAACGTTGGTATCCAAGCGCCAGGTGAAGTTCCTTTCGGTGGCGGACCCGAGGGTGCGCGAGGCCATCAAGCGGCGCGGGGAGTGCTGGCGGCTGAGCGCCATTCCCAAGACGCGCGAGGCCAAGGAGCGCCTGGTCTTTGGCTCGAAAGTCGGCATTCAAGGGCAGCCAATTTACTATTACAACCGGCTCACGGGCACCCGGTGGCTCACCTGCCAGGAATTCGAGGGCCTGGGCCATCTCCAGGACAAGGCGCTGGCCGAGCACCTGCAGGAAATCGCCGACCATTCCCTGCACCATAACCGCCTCGGCCGGCCTGAAGTTGACTTCTTCGCGGCGGATTTGCGCCGCTTTGGCGCGCGTGATTTCGCCGGTGTGGCCTACGCCCAACTGCCGCCGGAGCAACTGCGAGCCAAATTCGACGAGCTAAGAAAAACCTTCCGCGCGGCGGTTCATGAGGCCTTTTGCAAAGACGATTGCCACAACCGGGCCTGGTGCGAGCGGATCCTTTCGACGCTGTTCCTGGAAGGCAACGAAAGCCAGTCCGAGCAACTATTGAGCGGCCTCAGCCCGGAGTTCTTCCTGCAAATCGACTGGCTGGCCGGCGGCCGTTTCGAAGAAGGAGAATTCTTGCTGGACTCGGTTTTTGAGGAAGCCGTGGCCCACCGTGAGGATGCGGAACTGCAGCGGCTGTGTGATCCCCGGGCCAAGGATATCGTTCTGAATATCGTCCGGGATTATGGTGACCTGGAATACCTTAACCTGGGCTGCGTGCCGGAGAGCCTTTCGCTGGACCGCCCGCAAATGGATGGCCGGCGTGGAGTGTACCTGGCTGAATTCCGCGCGCGGGGCGAGCCCAACCCGCTGAAACGTTTTCTACGGCTCCAAAAGTGGGGCGTGTGGGAACACCTCGATGAAGGCAAGGGGCTGCTCCAGTCCATCCAGGAAAGTGACGAGTACACTGATTACTGGCTGGACCGGCGGCTGGGTTCGCGTCAATTGGGCATGAATCTTTGCCGCCGGGTTTTTATGCGCCGCCTGACTGAAATTTACCAGGGGGCGAACCAGTCGCAACGCGGCCAGACGATTCGCACGACGTATTTCGAACGCGAGTACGTGCCCGGCATCGCCACCGACAAGCTGCCGCTGGACCGGTACTCGCGCCCGGGCTACGCGGCCAAACTGGCGCCCTTGCTGGGCCGGGCCGCCGCCTCAAGCCTGATCGTCGGCCGCTCTTTTAACGGCACGCGCCTGGCCCTTGATGATGGTGACGAAGTCGTGCGAGAAGGGGATGATGGACTGCCCTGCGAAGTCCTCGTGGGCGATCACAGCGGCGCGTTCACCGAATACCAGCAGCCGCTCGAGAGATTTGCCGCCGATTGCGCGCGGCCGATTAACGCACGCGAAAGCGTGGTGCCCGCTCCCCAGGAATTTGCCCGGAGTTACCTGGAGGCCTTTGGCGAGCAGTTCCGGCACATTCAAAGTGATTACCGGCAGCGCCGGCGCGCCTTCGATAACCTCTTCAAGCACTGCCGGTACGATCCGGCCGGGAGTTTCGGCTACCGCTGGGAATGCGTGCTGCGCCGGCTCGACCGGACCAACCCGGACACGCTCCTGAATGCGATTCGAGCGCAGGTCAAGGTGCTGAAGACCTGAGCGGCGTCGATCAGTAAGTCAGCCCAAACCCAAACGCGAACTGCGCCGGCTTGTCAGAGTCACCTCCGACGATCTGTTCGTTGGTGCGCGGCCAGGTCCGCGGGAGTTTGCCGGTGGGTTTGTAATCCCCGAGCAGCACGTCGGCGACGCCCGCGCCCTCGGTTCCCGGCAGCCAGGCAGCGACAAGCGCGTCGCTGGTTTCGAGGGCTTGGCCCAACACCAGGGGCCGGCCGGACAACAGCACCGTCACGACGGGCACACCCGAGCCCTTGGCTTTTTCGATTAAAGCCACGTCTTTGGGCGAGACGCGAAGATCGCTGCGGTCGCCTTTCATCTCGGCGTAAGGCTGTTCGCCCACTACCGCTATGATGGCATCCGCACCCTGGAGTTGGCTGGCATCGGGCGAGAAGGTGACCTGGCCTTTCGGGCCAACTGCCTGGCGAAGAGCGGCGAGAATGGTCGTGCCGCCATGGGTGACTTGCCCGCTCTTGCCCTGCCAGTCAATCGTCCAGCCGCCGCATTGCATGCCGACATCATCGGCCCCCTGGCCCACGACGACCAGGTGCTTTAGCGCTTTTGAAAGGGGGAGCGAATGTTTGTCGTTCTTGAGCAGCACCAACGACTGGCGCACGCACTCGCGCGCTACCTTGCGGTGCTCGGCCGAACCGACCTCTGCCGTAAGCTTTGTGTCACCATAAGGGTGCTCGAAAAGCCCCATCTGATATTTCACCCGCAGAATCCGCCGCGCGGCATCATCAATCCGCGCGGGCGACACTTTGCCTTCCGCCACTAAACCTTTGAGGAGTGTCATGAACTCGATGTAATTGTTCTTCTGTCCCAGGCCATTCGGGATCATCACCATGTCCAGCCCCGCGTTAATTGATTTTTCAATGTCGGTTTTGTAGTCCCTCGAGAGTTGGTCGATGGCGGCCCAATCGCTGACCAGAAAGCCCTGGAAGCCAAGTTCGCCTTTCAGCACGTCAGTCAGCAGATGCTTGTTGCCGTGCATTTTTTCGCCGTTCCAACTGCTGTAGGAGACCATGATGGAGCCCGCGCCGGCCTTGATCGCCTGGATATAGGGAGCCAGGTGCAACTGGCGAAAGGTCGCTTCGTCGCAAACCGCGTTGCCCTGGTCCACGCCGTTTTGGGTCGCGCCGTCACCCATGAAATGTTTGGCACACGCCAGGACCGACGAGCCATCCGGCAGTTTGGCCTGAAAACCTTTCACCGCCGCGGCGCCCAGTTCGGCCGCCAGCTCCGGCGACTCGCCGAAGCTCTCGTAGGTCCGGCCCCATCTTTCGCATCGGGCTACGGCGATGCAGGGAGCGAAGGCCCAGTGGATGCCGGTGCCGGCGACTTCCATCGCGGTGATGTGCTCGGCTTGTTCTACCAGCGCCGGATTGCGTGTAGCTCCCAGGCCAATATTGTGCGGAAAAATCACGGCTCCATCGACGTTGTTGTGGCCGTGCACCGCGTCGATACCGTAAATCAGCGGAACCTTCAGCCGCGTCTTGAGCGCCCACGCCTGGTATTCGTCGCAGGCCCTGCGCCAGCCTTTCGCCGTAATGTCAGCGGGGTCCGAATCCCCGCCGCTCAGCATCGAGCCAATGGCGTACTTCTGGATATCCGCCTTGTTCTTCAAGGCATTCATGTCGACCTGGACCATCTGCCCGATCCTCTCCTCCAGAGTCATTCGCGAAAGCAACGCCTGGGCTCGCTGGTCGCAATCGGTGGTTTGCTGCGCAATGGCTTGACCTGCTGCGAGCACGGTCAAAAAGAGCAGGAACCACCGCCAGGCTTTCCCCAATAGCGGGCAACCTCGCGGCCTTGATTCCAAATGGGTTGGCCCTGGGCAATCATGACCGAGCGATTTGGGTGTAACGTGGCCGGAATTTGAGCGGTACTGAATCATATCAGCCTTGTAATACAAATAACTACACAAACATGTCAAGGACAATAAGAGCCATCCTGCCATAAAACCGCGACAACGTCGGTCAAACATGCCGCAAATCGGCCAAAAATAAAACGCGAACTTAGCCCTTGACAGATGACTGCAACGTAATATAAAGTGCTACATCTACCGCGATTCCGATATGACATTATGTCGTTCTAAACATGACCAGTCGGCAGTTTTGCCGCCTGCTACCTCGTCCAGCGTCGGCTAAACTAACGCGCATTCAGCTCATGCGACCGCAACCAAATGAAACCCGTCACCGCGAAGCTCCCTCTTTGTCTGGATTCACACTAATAGAACTGTTGGTGGTCATCGCCATCATTGCCATTCTTGCGGCGATGTTGCTGCCCGCGCTGTCCAGGGCCAAGGTAAAGGCACAGGCGATCAAATGCCTCAGCAGCAATAGGCAAATCGGGTTGGCCATGGTCATGTATGCTGGCGACAACAATGACTACTTGCCGCCTTTGAGCACGGGCGCATTTCCCCCGGCGGTTGCGGACACCTGGTATTTTCAAATTCTCTCTAACGGTAAATACATTACCAGTGACACGACTTCAAACAATGTCTGGCGCTGTCCGGCGGTGCAGGATGCGGATTTGATATCGGGCCTTTTTTATGGCATTAAACTGGAAGGCTATGGCCCGCTGGAAGGCAACCCGGGAAATTTTGCGGGTAATGCTGCAGGTATTCTTCGTTTCGCCTTTGTCGGTGGCCAGGTCATGGGCAGCCGAAAATTAGGATCATTGACACGCCCGAGCCAACTTTGGCTGTTCGGCGATGTGGGACTTCCAAAAAGTATCGCCGATCAGCAAAGTAACAGATTTCCCACGAGTGGCTATAGCACCGAGTTCACCACCAGACAGCCGGTCCCAGGGCTAGGTCCAGCTCAAGGCTGGGTTACTGCTCCTCCGCCTAACAAGCAGGCAGCCTGCCGTCACGCCCAACGCGCCACCTTCGTGTTATGTGATGGACACTCCGAAAGTTCGAAATGGGCTGATTTGGTAACAGATGTCCATGATGTTTTTGCCATTTATTCCTATTGAAAATTCCTATTGGAAACATAGTCCTTTATGCGCTGCAGTTCGCTAAATCTGATAAAGCAATACCGGTTTAGATTGGCCAAGCCGGCGATTGCAGCGCTGCCGAGCCATCTTACATCCACTTAAATTCAATTGCCCCAAAAACCTCAACGTAATCCCTGAAAAAGTGCCCTCGGTCAGACAAAATGTTCTTATGAAAACCAAAAACAATCCCATAAACCTCCCAGGTCTAAACCAATCATTGAGCGAACGCCGCCGGATTTCACTGGCGTTGGTTTCCGCCATCATCATGACGTTGCTTGCCCTGCCGGGCAAGGCAGCCAACGTGCTGGTTAATCCCGGTTTTGAAACGTCCCCTATTTTTGCCGCCGGGAGTTGGTCGCAACATGCTTCCGAAACCTGGAGCATGGCTTCCGCCACGGCAGCGGATCCGACATCAGTTAAGCTGGTTCACACTGGGGCTAATGGCTTATGGATGCAGGGCTTGTATGGCAATGGCCAAGGAGGCCCTCAAACTTCCTTTGCTGCACAGGACTTTGCTTGTACTCCCGGAAACACCTATACCGCGGATGCCTGGTACTCCGCATATGCATATTGCACGTCCCATATTGGTGGTGATGACGGCAGCGATCCTCCTGGAGGTTCCGGTCTTTTTCACGCCGACGGGTCCGGCAACGAAGACGGATGGGTTGAAGTGTTGTTCTTTGATTCAGGCAACGTTTTGCTGGCGGATTACAAGTCACAAATAATTGACCCCGCCTTCGTCGGCACTGCTTCGGGTTCAAATTATCTTGGCACACTGCCTACCGTCACCAATGCACTCGGCAACATTTATCTGGCCTGGATTCATTGTCCGGTAACCAATCAATATGACCCCACTACCGTAACGCCAAATAGCGATCCCGACAAC
>Ga0210408_10004116_pt1 | contig 13083 bp, 14 predicted proteins | sample IncBWH4MmetaG_FD_155471 | JGI IMG/M metagenome (GOLD analysis project Ga0210408, IMG submission 155471) | Forest soil microbial communities from Barre Woods Harvard Forest LTER site, Petersham, Massachusetts, United States - Inc-BW-H-4-M | ecosystem: Environmental > Terrestrial > Soil >...
TGCCCGCGCGCTGCTGCATCCGCGCGGTGCGCCACACATGATCGATCCCGCGAAGCTCATCGCCGGCTCGCAGGCGGTGTACGGTGCGGAGCCCTTCCGCCGCCTGTACGGGGAGCTGCTGCCCATCGCGCCCGAGCGCGTACGCGCAGTCGCCGACGGCGAGCGCATCGTGCTCGGCGGCCGCACCCTCGAGCTCATCCACACGCCCGGCCACGCGCAGCATCACTACGTGGTCGTGGATAGCGCGCACGCCAGCATCTTCAGCGGTGATACCTTCGGCATCTCCTATCGCGCCCTCGACACCGAAAGGGGGGCATTCATCACTCCGTCCACCGTGCCGACGCAATTCGACCCGCAGCAGCACATCGCCTCCATCGACCGCATGCTGAGGCTCAGGCCCGAGTCGATTTATCTCATGCACTTCAGCCGCGTGACCGACATCCCGCGTCTGGCAGCGTCCCTCAAGGAGCAGATCCGCGAGCTGGCGGCCATCGCACGCGCGCATGCCGCGGACCCCGAGCCGGCGCGCGGCATCCGCGCCGATATGCTTGCGCTGTGGCGCACGCTCGCGCGGACTCACGGCTGCCGCCTGCCGGACAGCGACCTCGAGCACGCCTTCGAAGGCGATCTGATCCTCAATACACAGGGCCTCATGGCCTGGCTCATGCGCATCGGTGAGCTCGGCGACGCTGAAAGGTGAAGCCATGAACCGCTTCAAGGCATTCCGCATCCACTCGGAAGCGGGCAAGATCAGCCCGCGTTTCGAAGAGATCGGCCTCGATGATCTCTCGCCCGGCGATGTCGTGATCCGCGTCACCCACTCCGGCATCAACTACAAGGACGCGCTCGCTGCGACCGGCGCGGGCAAGATCCTGCGGCGCTACCCGCTCGTGGGCGGCATCGACCTCGCGGGCATCGTCGAGTCCTCGAGCGATGCACGCTTCGCGGCCGGTACGGCGGTGCTGGTGACCGGCTGCGGGCTGTCCGAAACGCACGATGGCGGCTATGCGCAGTTCGCGCGCGTGCCCGGCGATTGGGTGATCCCGATGCCGCGCGGGCTCGATGCTTTCACCGCCATGGCGCTCGGCACCGCGGGCTTCACCGCCGCGCTCGCCATCCACCGCATGGAGCAGAATGGCCAGGAGCCCGCCGGCGGACCGATCGCGGTGACGGGTGCTTCGGGCGGCGTCGGCAGCATCGCCATCGACATGCTGAGCGCGCGTGGCTATCGCGTGGTCGCGGTGAGCGGCAAGGCGGAGGCGGTTTCCTATCTCGAGGAGCTCGGGGCGAGCGAGGTGCTGCTGCGCGAGCGTCTCGACTTAGGCGCGAGGCCGCTCGAGAACGCCCGCTTCGGGGGCGCCATCGACAATCTGGGCGGCGATAGCCTCACCTGGCTCACGCGCACGGTCGATTTCTGGGGCAACATCGCCAGCATCGGCCTCGCCTCGGGCGCTTCGTTCACCACCACGGTGATGCCTTTCATCCTGCGAGGCGTGTCACTGCTCGGCATCAACTCCTCGGCGACGCGGCGCGAATGGCGCCTGGCGGTGTGGCAGCGCATCGCGAGCGACCTGCGTCCGCGGCACCTCGATCGAATCGTGACCCGCACCATCGCCTTCGATGAGCTGCCGCCGGCTTTTCCCGCCTACCTCGCCGGGCGCGTCACCGGGCGCACCGTGGTGCGCATCGGCTGAGAGAACCTACCCGCCGGTAGGATCGGCGCGCGGTGCGGGCCGGTGGCCGCGCGCGGCGGCGCGCGTATAGAATGACCGTGCGCTTTCGAGGTCCACCATGCCTGAAACCTCACTCACCGCCGGTGCGCGCCTGCGGTCCGCCCTGGAGATCGAACGTCCGCTGCAGGTGGTCGGCACGATCAACGCCTACGCCGCGCTGCTCGCCGAGCGCAGCGGCTTTCGAGCCATCTATCTCTCCGGCGCCGGAGTCGCCAATGCCTCGTTCGGATTTCCGGACCTCGGCATCACCTCGCTCAACGATGTCTGCGAGGACGTGCGCCGCGTGAGTGGTGCCTGCTCGCTCCCGCTGCTGGTCGATGCCGATACCGGCTTCGGCAGCGCGTTCAACATCGCGCGCACCACGCGCGAGTTGATCCGCGCCGGCGCGGCCGGCATGCACCTCGAGGACCAGGTTTCCGCGAAGCGCTGCGGCCACCGTCCTGGCAAGGCGCTGGTCCACGCGGGCGAGATGGTCGATCGCATCCGCGCGGCCGCCGATGCGCGCAGCGATCCGGCATTCGTCGTCATGGCGCGTACCGACGCACACGCGGTCGAAGGGCAGGCCGCGGCGCTCGAGCGTGCCGCGCAGTACGTTGCAGCCGGCGCCGACATGATCTTCGCCGAGGCGCTCAGAACGCTCGATGAATACCGCGAGTTCTGCTCCGCCCTGAGCGTGCCGGTGCTCGCCAACATCACTGAATTCGGGCAGACGCCGCTCTTTACCGTCACCGAGCTCGCCTCCGCGGGGGTGCGCCTGGTGCTGTACCCACTGTCGGCCTTCCGCGCGGCGGCGCGCGCGCAGCTGCGGGTGTACGAGGCGATCCGCGCCGAGGGGACGCAGAAGAGCGTGCTCGAACTCATGCAGACCCGCGCCGAGCTCTACGCCGTGCTCGGCTACCACGAATACGAGCAGAAGCTCGATGAGCTCTTCGGGAAAGAGCAGCCATGAACGAGATGCACAACCTCGGGCCTAAGAAGTCGGTCGCCCTCTCGGGCGTGACGGCGGGTAACACCGCGCTGTGCACGGTGGGCCGCACCGGCAACGACCTGCACTACCGCGGCTACGACATCCTCGAGATCGCCACGGAGTGCGAGTTCGAGGAAATCGCCTACCTGCTCATTCACGAGAAGCTTCCGAACCGCGCCGAGCTCAGCGAGTACAAGTCCAGGCTCAAGTCCCTGCGCGGGCTGCCGGCCACGGTGCGCGGTGCGCTCGAGGTGCTGCCGCCGGCGAGCCATCCAATGGATGTGCTGCGCACCGGTGTTTCGGTACTCGGTTGCACGTTGCCGGAGAAGGACGACCATGAGGTGGCCGGTGCGCGCCACATCGCCGATCGCCTCATCGCCTCGCTTGGCTCGATGCTCACCTACTGGTATCACTTCAGTCAGTCGGGTCGGCGCATCCAGGTCGAGACCGAGGACGATTCCATCGGCGGACACTTCCTGCATCTGTTGCACCAGCGGCCACCGCCCGCATCCTGGGTGCGCGCCATGCACACCTCGCTCATCCTCTACGCCGAGCACGAGTTCAACGCCTCGACGTTCGCCGCGCGCGTGATCGCCGGCACCGGCGCGGACATGTACTCGTGCATCACGGGCGCCATCGGGGCACTGCGCGGACCGAAGCACGGTGGGGCCAACGAGGCCGCGTTCGAGATCCAGCAGCGCTATGAGACGGCGGACGCCGCGGCCAGCGACATCCGCGCGCGCGTCGCGAACAAGGAAGTCATCATCGGCTTCGGACACCCGGTGTATACCCTCGCCGACCCACGGAACGAGGTGATCAAGGAAGTGGCGCGCCAGCTCTCGAAGGAAGCGGGCGACATGAGCCTGTTCGAGATCGCCGCACGCATCGAGACGGTGATGCGCGAGACCAAGAACCTGTTCGCCAACCTCGATTGGTTCTCGGCGGTGTCGTACCACATGATGGGTGTGCCGACGGAAATGTTCACGCCGCTGTTCGTCATTGCGCGCACCACCGGCTGGGCTGCGCACGTCATCGAGCAGCGCATCGACGGCAAGATCATCCGTCCGCATGCGAATTACACGGGCCCGGAGAACCTCAAGTTCGTGCCGCTCGCGCAACGCAAGTAACGTCAGGAAAAAAACGGCCATGTCAGCCCACGACATCAAGTCCGCCGAGCGTCCGCCGCCGGATGGCGCGCTGGTGGCGATCGCCGACTACGCCCGCAACTTCAGGGTGAAGAGCGCAACTGCCTACGATACGGCGCGCTATTGCCTCATGGATACTCTCGCCTGCGGATTCCAGGCGCTGAAATATCCCGCCTGCCGCAAGCTCCTGGGTGCGGTCGTACCGGGAGCGGTGATGCCGGGCGGAGCGCGCGTGCCTGGCACCTCCTTCGAGCTCGATCCCGTGCAGGCCGCTTTCAACATCGGCGCGATGATCCGCTGGCTCGATTTCAACGACACCTGGCTCGCCGCCGAGTGGGGTCACCCTTCCGACAATCTCGGCGGCATCCTCGCGGTGTCCGATTATCTGGCGCGCCAGGCGGTGATGTCGGGCCGCGCACCGCCCACGGTGCGCGAGCTCCTCGCCGCCATGATCAAGGCGCACGAGATCCAGGGCGTGCTGGCGCTCGAGAACAGTTTCAACCGCGTCGGCCTCGATCATGTGCTGCTGGTGCGCGTCGCCTCGACCGCCGTGGTGACGAGCCTCCTCGGGGGCACGGAGGAGCAGGTGGTGAACGCAGTATCGAACGCCTGGATCGACGGCGGCGCGCTGCGCACTTACCGGCACGCGCCCAACACCGGCTCGCGCAAGAGCTGGGCTGCCGGGGACGCCACCAGCCGCGCCGTGCGCCTCGCGCTCATCGCACTCACCGGTGAGATGGGCTACCCCTCGGCGCTCTCGGCGAAAACCTGGGGCTTCAGCGACGTGCTGTTCCGCGGCAAGCCGATCGCGCTGCCGCAACCCTTCGGCAGCTACGTCATGGAGAACGTGCTGTTCAAGATCTCCTACCCCGCGGAGTTCCACGCGCAGACCGCGGTCGAGGCGGCGATGACGCTGCATCCACAGGTGGCCGCGCGGCTCGCCGACATCGAGCGCGTCGTCATCGAGACCCAGGAGCCGGGCGTCCGCATCATCGACAAGGTAGGACCGCTCGCCAACCCGGCCGACCGCGACCACTGCATACAGTACATGGTGGCGATCCCGCTCATCTTCGGGCGTCTCACCGCCGGGGACTACGAGGATACGGTGGCGCGGGATCCGCGCATCGATGCGCTGCGCGCGCGGACACAGGTGCGCGAGAACCCGACCTTCACGCGCGAGTACTACGACCCGGACAAGCGTTATATCGGCAACGCCGTGCAGGTCTTCTTCCGCGACGGCAGCGCGAGCGCGCGCGTACAGGTCGATTACCCGATAGGCCATCGCAAGCGACGCGCGGAAGGCATGCCGGTGCTCGTGAAGAAGTTCGAAACATCGGTGGACGCTCACTTTGGCCCGAAGCAGGCCGAGCGCATCAAGGCATTGTTTGCCGCGCCGAAACCCCTCGATGCCATGCCGGTGAACGAGCTCGTGGCGGCGCTCGTGACCAACGGCGTCACCGCCTGAGCCCAAAAAAAACCGGGCGGCGAGAAACGCCGCCCGGCCTTTATCACTCGAGGATCCCCACCCGGGGTCCCCAAGAAATCATGCATCCTGCTCGATGCTCAGAGCTTTGCCGATAGCGGCAAGCATGATTCCCTGGGGGGTTTAGCCGACCCGCACCGGCACGAAAAGCCGCGCATCACCGCGCTGGATGAGCAGCGCGATGTGCCCCTTGGACTTGTCCACCGCGCCGCGCAGGTCCTCGGCGCTCTTGATGGGTGAGCCGTTGGCGGCGAGCACCACATCCCCCGGCTGAATGCCCGCCTCGGCAGCCGGTCCGCTCGAGCGCTCGACCACCAGCCCGCCCTTGACGTTGCTCTGGCGCTGCTCCTGTTCGGTGAGCGGGCGCACCGCGAGCCCGAGCTTTCCGCCGTCGTTGTGCGAGCCGGCGCTGGCGGCGGCGGTGCGCTTATCCTCCAGCGCACCGAGCTTCACGGTCACCGTGCGCGTGGAATGATCGCGCCACACCTCGAGCTCCACGTTCGTGCCGGGGGCGATCGCGGCGATCTGCACCGGCAGCTCAGTGGAATCCTTGAGCACCTGGCCGTTGAGCTTGAGGATCACATCACCGGCCTGGACGCCGGCGTGCTCGGCGGGCCCACCCTTCTCGACGCTCGAGACCAGCGCGCCCTCGGGCTGCGGCAGGCCGAAAGAGTCCGCAAGGCCCTGGCTGACGTTCTGGATCACCACGCCGAGTTTGCCGCGGGTGACATGGCCGGTGGTCTGCAGCTGCTGACCCACCTGCATCGCGACGTCGATCGGGATGGAGAAAGAGACGCCCATGTAGCCGCCACTGCGGCTGTAGATCTGCGAGTTGATGCCGACGACCTCGCCGCGCATGTTGAACAGCGGCCCACCGGAGTTACCGGGGTTGATCGGAACGTCGGTCTGGATGAAGGGCACGTACCCGGAATCGAGCGTGCGGCCCTTGGCGCTGACGATGCCCGCGGTGGCGCTGTTCTCGAAGCCGAATGGAGCCCCGATCGCCAATACCCATTCACCGACCTTGAGCGAGCGGGAGTCGCCGACCTTCACCGTCGGCAGGTCCTTGGCGTTGATCTTGATGATGGCGATGTCCGACTTGGTGTCGACGCCGATCACCTTCGCGGTGTACTCGCGTCGGTCGGTCATGCGCACGGTGACCTCGCTCGCGCCGCTCACCACGTGCGCGTTGGTCATGATGACGCCATCGGGACGGATGATGAAGCCCGAGCCTTCACCGCGCTGGGGCTGCGGGGCGGGCATCTGGAACGGCGCGCCGCGGAAGAAGGGCGCAAACGGACTGTTGGGACCGAAGAAGGGATTGCCCTGGCCGTTGTCGCCGTTGTCATCGTCACCCTGGTCGCCCGGGGTGTTGAGGCCCGTCGCCACCTTGGTGACCACCTGGATGTTGACGACCGCCGGACCGTACTTCTGCACCATGCTGCTGAAATCGGGCAGCACTACCCCCGCAGCAGTGCCGGCTGACGGCGCGGGTGCCGCCTGCGCCGTGAGCGCCGCAGGCGGGGGGCTGGCTAGCGCGTGGGCCGCACCGGCGACATAGAACGTGCCCAACGGCACGCCGATCAGGCTGGCGCCGAGCGTCGCGGCGATCAGCGGTTTCCTGATGAGGTTCGAAAAGTTCATGGAATGCTCCGTCCGTTCCACCTGCCGTCGGGAATTACGCGCACGATAGTGAGCGCGCCTTATGGGATCCTTAAGGCCGCTGCAAGGCCCCCGCGCCGCGCCCGGTGCCGCAGCCGCGTTACTGCGTAGAGAAGCGCGTGTAAGGACGCGGCTCGGTTTTCAGCGCAGGCGTCAGCGCGCTGAAATAGGCCGCGATCTCGGCGATCTCTGCCGGCTTCAGAGGCGCGGCGAAGCCCTTCATGATCGGGTTCTTGCGCCCGCCGTGCTGGTACTCCTCGATGGCGCGCACGAGGTAATCCTGGTGCTGGCCCGCGAGCGATGGGTACATCGGAGCGATGGCCACACCGTCCTGCCCGTGGCACGAGGTGCACAGCGTCGCCGCCTTGGGCACGGCGCCTTTCGCCTTGCCGGTCGAGGTGAGAGGCTTGCCGGCGAAGGATACCGCGATGTCGGCGATGTCCTGGTCCGAGAGCTCGGAGGCCTGCGAGTGCATCGTCAGGTGCGCGCGGTCGCCATCGCGATAACCGTGCAGCGCCGCCACCAGGTACTCGGGGCTCTGCCCCTCGAGCTTGGGCACGCTGTAGTCGGGGTACGCATTGCGGTAACCGTCGATCCCGTGGCAGCCGAGACAGGTATAGGAAAGCTCCTTGCCGCGGTGCGGATCGCCCGGCTGTGTCGCGGGCGCGGCGGCGGCCGCGGGCGTCTCCGCGGGAGGAGCCGCGGATGGCTCAGGCGTCTGCGCGCGTGATACGCCCGGGAGCGCACAGGCCATGACTGCCGCGATGGTCACCGCGGGCTCGGCATAGCCGCACCAACGCCCCATCCTGCTCTCCGCGAGTTGAAAAAACGGCCCCGAATGTTACGGACTCTGCCCGGCAAAAGCCATTCGACCCGATGTTGATGCAGATGACGCCGTGTAAGCTCGAACCATGATTGCCCTCATCCAACGCGTGAGCGAGGCGCGGGTGCGCGTTGGCGGTGAGCTCGTCGGCGCGATCGACCGTGGCGTGCTGGCGCTGATCGGCGTGCAGCGCGGCGACACCGCAGAATCGGCCGTGCGGTTGCTCGAGCGCATCCTCTCCTACCGGGTTTTTCCGGACGCCGAGGAACGCATGAATCTGTCCCTGCGCGCGGTGGACGGTGGGCTACTGCTCGTGCCGCAGTTCACGCTCGCGGCCGACACCCACAAGGGAACCCGCGCGGGATTCAGCACCGCCGCGGAGCCGGAGGAGGCGCAGCGCTTGTTTACGGGCCTGGTCGAACGCGCGCACGGGCTCTATGCCCCTGTTTCCGCAGGTGTATTTGGTGCACACATGGAGGTGTCACTGGTCAATGACGGGCCGGTGACCTTCTGGCTCGAGGCCCGCTGAGTTGCAAGCGTGAAGTGCGTCCCGGCGGTGTGCGAACTTATGGGGCTCCGGGCACTGCTTTGACTTATCCTACGGTTCTTTTCCGCCACGCAGGCGGAAGCTTGTGGAGCGTGAAGTATGGGCGGCTTAGGAATGCGCGAGCTGGTGATCATCCTGCTCGTGGTGCTCGTCGTGTTTGGTGCGAAGAAGCTGCGCAACGTGGGCTCGGACCTCGGACATGCGGTACGCGGGTTCAAGAAGGCGATGAGCGAAGGCGAGGAGGAACAGAGCACTCCGCCGAAGCAGATCCGCGCCGAGGGTGCGGACGCGGAATTCCCGGAAGTCGCGAAGAAGAGCGACACCAAGACCGAACGGAGCACGTGATCTGTTCGAGGGCCGGTTCTCGGAGATCCTGATCATCTTCGTCCTGGCGCTGATCGTGCTGGGACCGGAGAAGCTGCCACGTCTCGTGTCCGAACTGGGCCGTTGGGTGGGACGGGCCCGTGCCATGGCGCGTCAGTTCCGCGAGCAGCTCGAGGAGGAAGTGCAGCTCGAGCAGGCGCGCAAGGCGAATCAAACCGCCCCAGCGCCGGACTCCAACACCTCTGCGCACGAGCCGGCAACTTCCGCTGCACCTCCCGCAGCAGCCACCGGCAATGGCGCCACCGGTGCCGATCCCGCCGCTACCCGACCCGCGCAGGCGGGCGGCGCCGATGAGCGAAGAACCTGAAAAGCTCGCCGAAGGCACGCTGATCTCGCACCTGCTGGAGCTGCGGGACCGGCTGCTGCGCGCGCTGGTGGCGGTTGGGATCGCGTTCATGCCGTGCGTGTACTACTCGAACGATCTCTTCAGCTTCATCGCGCAGCCGCTGCTCGCCAAGCTCCCTCAAGGGAGCAACCTCATCGCCACCGGGGTCATGTCACCCTTCACCACGCCCTTCAAGCTGTCGTTCTTCGCGGCGCTGATGATCGCGATGCCCTATGTGATCTACCAGCTGTGGTCGTTCGTGGCGCCGGGCTTGTACCGCCACGAGCGGCGCTTCGCGGTGCCGCTGCTCGTCTCCTCGATTCTGCTGTTCTACGTCGGCATCGCCTTCGCCTACTACTTCGTCTTTCCGGTGATGTTCGAGTTCTTCGCCCACACGACGCCGAAGGGCGTCTCGATGATGACCGACATCAACAACTACCTGGATTTCGTGCTCACCATGTTCTTCTGCTTCGGGCTCGCCTTCGAGGTGCCGGTCGCCGTGGTGCTGCTCGTGCTGACGGGCGTCGTGCGCATCGAGAAGCTCAGGAAGAACCGTGGTTACGTGCTCATCGGCATCTTCATCCTCGCAGCGCTCCTCACCCCACCCGATGCCATCTCGCAGTGCTCACTCGCCATACCCATGTACCTGCTGTACGAGGGCGGCATCCTCATGGCGCGCCTCCTCTCCCGCGGTCACAGCCCCGAAGCACAGGCCAAGCCCGATGAAGGTTGAACAATGAACGAGCTCGCCGAGCCCTCGCGCGCAGCCCCGGTCACAGCGCCCAAAACTATCCTCGGCCAGCCCTTCGGACTGGCGACGCTCTTTCTCACGGAGATGTGGGAGCGCTTCACCTACTACGGCATCCAGGCCGTGCTCATCCTGTTCATGGTGGCGACGGTACCCAAGGGTGGCCTCGGGCTCGATGACAAGACCTCGAGCTCGATCTTCGGCTTATTCCTGGGCAGCACGTATCTGCTGGGACTGCTGGGGGGTTGGATCGCCGACCGTCTGCTCGGCGCACAACGCGCGGTGGTGAGCGGCGGGATACTCATCGCCACCGGCAGCGCACTGCTTGCGATCGGCAACGAGGCGATCTTCTTCCTTGGCCTGCTGGTGAACGCCATGGGGGTTGGGCTCCTCAAGCCCAACGTCAGCGCGATCGTCGCGTCACTCTATCCGGAAGGTGGCGCGCGGCGCGATGCGGGTTTTTCCATTTTCTACATGGGCATCAACATCGGCGCGGCCCTCGGCTCGTTCTTCGTGCCGCTCTGCGCCGCGGCCTTCGGCTGGCGCCTTGGATTCGGGCTGCCGGCGCTCTTCATGGCACTCGGCGTGGCGCAGTTCCTGTGGACGCGCTCGTATCTCGGCGCTGCAGGCTTGCAGCCCGCTCACGAGCGGCGCGGTTCGTGGACCCCGGTCGTCGTATTCCTCGGGGCGGTCGCAGTGATCGTGGTGCTCGCCGTTACCCACACCGTGAGGCTCGACGCCTCCGCGCTCGCCACCGCGGCCTCCTGGGGATACGCGGTTCTCGCGGTCGCGTACTTCGTCTACCTGCTGTTCTACGCGGGGCTCTCCAAGGCGGAGCGCAGGCGCGCGCTCGTCATGGTGGCACTGTTCGTCGCTTCGGTGATGTTCTGGGCCGGCTATTACCAGCAGGGCGGCTCCTTCAACCTGTTCGCCGAGCGCTACACCGACCGGCACATCCTCGGCTGGGACATGCCTGCGGGCGTGCTGCAGGCGGTGAATCCGTTCTTCGTGATCACCCTCGCGGGCGTGTTTGCGACGCTGTGGATCGCGCTCGGCAAGCGCGGCCGCGATCCGCTGGCCTCGGCCAAGTTCGGCCTGGCGCTCATCTTCCTTGGGCTGGGCTTCCTGGTCATGTACTTCGCCGCGCAGCGCGTGCTGGCCGGCCACCTGGTGCTGCCCATTTGGCTCGTGTGCACTTACTTCCTGCATACCTGCGGGGAGCTGTGCCTCTCGCCGGTGGGGTTGTCGTACATGAGCAAGCTCGCGCCGCCACGGTTCGTCGGGCAGGCGATGGGTGTATGGTTTCTGTCGCTCGCGCTCGGTGGCAACCTCGCCGGCCAGCTCACCGGGCAGTACGACGCCAGTCACCTCGAGTCGCTCCCGGCACTGTTTCTGCGGATCTTCTGGTACGGCCTCATCGCCGGGGTGGTGATGCTGCTCCTCACGCCGTTCGTCAAACGCATGATGGCCGGCGTGCACTAGCGGGAGTACGCTGCGAACCGATGACGACCACGCGACGCGACCTGCTGGCGACGGTGCTGACGGCCGCCGGGGCGACCGTGACTGCGAGCCGCAGCGATGCCGAGCCGCGCAATCATGGTGAGGGTGGGGATCACCAGGAGCTCCCGTCAGATCCGGCTCTGCGCACCAAGGCGCTCGAGTCCGTGTTGGTTGCGCGGGGCCTGGTCGATCGCGCGGCGCTCGATACCCTGGTCGAGGTCTACGAGCACGAGATCGGGCCGCGCAACGGCGCCCAGGTAGTCGCACATGCGTGGGTGGACGATGCCTACCGGCGCCGCCTCCTCGATGACGGAACCGCGGCAATCCGCGAGCTCGGCTACGGCGGAGAGGAAAGCGAGCACCTGGTGGTCGTCGAGAACACCGATCGCGTCCACAATCTCGTCGTCTGCACGCTCTGCTCGTGCTATCCCTGGGCCCTGCTCGGATTGCCGCCCGTCTGGTACAAGTCGGCCGCCTACCGCTCGCGGGCGGTCATCGACCCGCGAGGCGTGCTCAAGGAGTTCGGCCTGGAGCTTCCTGCAGACATCGAGGTGCGGGTGTGGGACAGCACCGCTGAAGTCCGCTACCTCGTGCTTCCCGAGCGCCCGGCAGGGGCCGGAAAGCTGAGCGAAGCGGAGCTCGTCGCACTCGTGACCCGCGATGCGATGATCGGCGTCTCGCGTGTGACGCTGGCGCACGAGGCGCGCGCATGAACGGCGTACATGACATGGGTGGCCTGCAGGACATGGGGCCGGTGCGGGTCGAGAAGAACGAGCCGGTGTTCCACGCCGAGTGGGAACGTCGCGTCTTTGCCATGGTGGAGGCGGTTGACGGCGATTGGCCGGAAGGCTCGGGGCGTTACCAGAGAGAGCTCATCCCTCCGACTGAATACCTGCGCATGAGCTACTACGAGCGCTGGCTGAGGAGTCTGTCGGAGCTCCTGGTCAAGAGCGGGATGGTGACGCGGACCGAGCTCGAAACCGGCATCGCGGAAGGCGGCAACACCAAGGGTCGTAAGGTCCTGCGAGCCGGGGAAGTGCGTCCAGCGATAGCCGGCGGATTTCCAGCAAAGAGAAACGTACCCGCCGTCGCAAAGTTTCACGTCGGGCAACGTGTGCGCGCGCACAACATCAACCCCGTCGGCCACACGCGCTTGCCGCGCTATGCCCGCGGCAGGCAGGGCACGATTGCGCGCGACCACGGCGTGTTCGTTTTCAACGATAGCCTGGTTCAAGGTCGCGGCGAAAAGCCCCAGCACGTGTACTCGGTGCGCTTCGCGGCGCGGGAGCTATGGGGAAGCGACGCGCCGGTGAGCGATTCGGTCTACGTCGACCTCTGGGACGATCACCTTGAATCGGCCTGACCTCGCGCTGGAGCCGCTGGCTCTCACGGCTTTGCCGCGCCTGCCGCGCAATGAAGCAGGGCCGGTGTTCGCTGAGCCCTGGCAGGCCGCGGCGTTCGCACTGGCCGTCTCCCTGTCGCGGCAGGGTCACTTCACGTGGAAGGAATGGGCGGCGGCGCTCGGGGATGAGCTGAAGGCGAGCGCGGCTCGGGGTGAGCCGGACGATGGCTCGCACTACTACCACTGCTGGCTCGCGACGCTCGAGCGCATGGTGGTGGCGAAGGGTCTCTCGCGCTCCGGTGAGCTGCTCACCTGCAAGGAGGCGTGGGCAGAGGCCTACCGCCGCACTCCGCACGGCAAGCCCGTCGAGCTGCAGAGCGTTTGAACGGGCGCCCGGAAGGGGGCGGCGTCACGGTTGTGTCAG
>Ga0210408_10004117_pt1 | contig 13078 bp, 12 predicted proteins | sample IncBWH4MmetaG_FD_155471 | JGI IMG/M metagenome (GOLD analysis project Ga0210408, IMG submission 155471) | Forest soil microbial communities from Barre Woods Harvard Forest LTER site, Petersham, Massachusetts, United States - Inc-BW-H-4-M | ecosystem: Environmental > Terrestrial > Soil >...
GCTTGGAGCGGGTATTGGGGAGGGGCTGTCGCTTCCGGCGGCAATCGAGCGCGCGTGCAAGGCCGCATCTATAGCGGTGACCCGGGCGGGAGCTCAAGACAGCATGCCCTATCGACACGAAGTCGTTTAAACCTAACTTCGGAAATTTTTTGGGTTCAACTCGCTAGCAACTTCTCGAGATTATCGACACAGATCTGGGACCATGTCTCGAGAGTGTCCCGCTCGGCGCGAAGTTGTTCTGGTGCGAGAAACTCGACGCTGAGGATCATACTTTCCCGTTTCTCGGCCACCGGACGTGGCAGTTCCAAAACGTGGACAACACCAAGGTGGACCTGCCCCACTTCGTTGGAATCATCGTTGATAAGAGCGGCAATTCGATTCCGCAACGGACGCTCAATGATCAATTCTTCGTCTATTTCTCTCTCTACTCCGCCGAGATACGCTTGCCTGTCGAGGGCAAACAAACCCTCATCACGGTCGTTCATGTGGCCGCCGATGCCGATTGATCCCTTCGCCACAAGCCGTTGTTCGCCGGATTTCTTACCTCGTTTGTACCGCAGCACAGAGCCGCTGCTCACGAGTATGGCATAGGGAATGATTTGCTTTAGGTTCGGATCGGTCTCAGCGGATGATCTTGGCGCGAAAAAGTTATTCTCGCGCGCGAGCATCGCCGTCAAATAACGATCCACTTCGAACTGTAATCCTTGAAACAAGCCAAGCGATTCCAGCAGTGAACGCCGGATAACTAAAACCATTTCTTCTTTCATAAATCCACGCTAACTCTCGTGTACCGTCTCGCATATAATGGCGACGTCGTTGCTCCTCAATTCGAGATTTCGTTGGCGAGCTACTTTATCTCGTTTCACTATGGTGCCATGTGGAGTTTCGATAATCGGCGCCAATTCGCGAGTGACAATAACGCCGGCATTTGTCCGGAAGTCCTGGAAGCGCTTCAGAATTTGAGCCCAGGGCACGTTGTCGGCTACGGCTCGGACGCAATTACCGCGAAGGCGAAACAACTTTTCCGTGAATTGTTCGAAACGGACTGTGACACTTATTTCGTGTTCAATGGCACAGCCGCGAACAGTTTGGCGATTGGTAGCTTATGTTTGCCCCACCATAGCGTTTTATGTCACCGGTTTTCACATGTCGAAACCGACGAATGCAACGCTCCCGGATTCCTGAATCAGGGATTGCGTATCCTGTCGGTTGAGGGTGCAGACGGAAAAATTGATTCATCGAGCCTACGAGAAGCCTTGCGCGGCAGGCGCGATGTCCATGCTTCCCAGCCGCGAGTGGTCAGCCTGACGAATACGACCGAACTCGGGACGCTCTATCGACCAGACGAAATTGCCGGGTTAGCGGAAATCGCAAAAGCCAATCAGTTGGCGCTGCACATGGACGGGGCCAGATTCTCAAATGCCGTCGCCTCGGCAAATTGTAACCCTGCTGAATTGACCTGGAAAGTTGGCGTTGACGTACTGGTATTCGGTGGAACAAAGAACGGCCTGGCTTTTGGCGAAGCCGTTGTTTTCTTCAATAAGAACTCCGCGGCAAATTTTTCCTACCGCATGAAGCAAAGCGGGCAACTCGCCTCAAAGATGCGTTTTCTGGCGGCTCAATGGATTGGAATACTTGCGAACGGAAAATGGCTGGAATACGCGCGACATTCAAATGCGATGGCAGAAAGACTTTCTTTGCAGCTTGGCGCGATCGAGACCGTCAAACTGCTGTTTCCCAGCGAGGCGAACGCGGTATTCGCAAAAATTCCTGCGCCGCTCGTCGCGAAGTTATACGATCGCGGCTGGCGGTTTTACACCGATGTCGGTCCCGGCGGGGGTGCTCGTCTGATGTGCTCCTGGGACACCACAGAGAAGGATGTTGACGATTTCGTAAGGGATATTTCTGCGGACTAGCCTTTCACCGCTCAAAACTCGTCAGTCTTATCTCAACAATTTGAAGCTTGTCATACAGCTCTTGATATCCGGATCTTTCAGGGGACGGTTGTCGCCCTCTTTCATTCCGGCGATTTCGTAGATCATGCTGTTCGCTTCGTACATGTCCACGACAAGACTATAGTGCCAGCCGTTATAGACTTCGTCTCCGGTGAGGCGGTAGCCCGGTAGCCCGTGCAATGAGATCCGCTCGAGACCGCGCCAGAAACCTTGGCCTTCACCAAAAAAGCGCTTTTGCAATTCTTCGATGGATTTTTCATTGAGATGGAAATTTTTTCGCTTGGACACATCCACATAGCCGAGAAAGACGTACGCGGATTTGTCGATCCGTCTAGCGCCAACCAGAGTTCCTTCGTCCGTGGAGCCCAACGTCGTCCAATTAGTCGGCTCGTTCGCGGACGGACTGTCCGGGAGGTTAATTTGACAATTAAAGTCGTCAGATTTCCAGAGAGCGGCTGAAGCGGTCGCGGCACACAGAGCGAGCGCCAGAAGTGCTGTTTTGAGAGGGTTCATGGGCAGAGGAATTCGGAACAATCTAAGCGTTTGGAACGCGGAGCGAAAGATCATCTTGTTAGAAAATAGTTCTTCTGCCGCTCGCTGATGGGATGCCCGAGCCGCTCGAGAACCTTTAGCATATCTTCCCAAACCTTCCGCTTCTCAGATAAAGCCTGATTCCGCAACAAGTAGGAAGGATGAAATGTTGCCATTACCGGGATCGAGCCAAACGAATGCCAGCGGCCGCGCATGTCCTTCATGGGCTCGACTTTTCCGAACAGGCCGCGCATCGCGGTTCCGCCCAGAGCGACCATTACTTTCGGCTGAATAAACTCGATCTGTTGGCGGAGATAGGGCAGACAAGTTTCCATCTCAGCCGGCGTAGGCTGGCGATTTCCCGGTGTCCCTGGGGGAATATTCGGACGGCATTTCAGCACGTTAGCAATGTAGACGCCAGAACGCTGAAACCCCATCGTCTCGATGATCCTAGTCAGCAGTTCGCCGGCGCGTCCGACAAACGGTTCGCCCTGCATGTCTTCGTCGGCACCGGGCGCTTCACCGACAAACATCAGCTCTGCTGCCGGGTCCCCGACACCGAAAACAACGGAGTGCCGAAATGCAACCAGGTGAGGACATTTGGTGCAGGCGAGCACCTGCGTGCGCAACTCTTCAAACTCCTTCGCTTGAGCGCGTTTTACCTGCTTCGGCGGCTCATCGGCGGTCTCGCCAGCAGTTTCGGGGATGACGGGCTCACCAATTTGCGGAGCTTCCGGGATGGGCGAATCTCCGGCGGCGTCCGAATCTCGCACCGATTTTCCGAGCTGCGCGATCCTCCCGAGCACGCGCCTGTCCGCACGGAGTTCAGGACCCTTTTCCAGCCCGCGTAACATTTCGACAACCAAGAGCAGACCTTGCTCGAACAATCGTGTTTTTATCGACGCCACTCTGGAGAAAATCGTCTGGTAAATCGGCTTCGAATTCCAACCAATTTTCCGTGATTGGATGGAAAAATCCCAAACGCCATGCGTGCAGCATTTGTCGACCACCATCGCCGGATGCTTTCCCGTACACTTTATCGCCAATGACGGGATGACCGATCGATTGAAGATGGACCCGAATTTGGTGGGTTCTTCCGGTGAAAATTTGGCAAAGGATGAGGGTCCAACAGAGCGTTTCCTGGATAACTTCGAACCTTGTCTGAGCAGGCCGCCCACGATCAACAACAGCCATTTTCTGACGGTGCACGGGATGACGGCCAATCGGCTTTACAATCTCGCCGGCAGGTGCGCTGAATTTCCCAGCGCACAACGCCAGATAGAATTTCTGAACCTTTCGTCGGGCAAACTGGCTGCTCAACCGCAGATGCGCGAGATCGTGTTTGGCCACCACAAGACAGCCGCTGGTCTCTTTGTCGAGTCGATGTACCACTCCCGGCCGAAGTTCGCCGCCGATGCCGCTCAAGTTTTCGGCATGATGAAGCAGTGCGTTAACGAGCGTGCCCGATTGTACGCCTGCTCCGGGGTGAACCGTCATTCCCGCCGGTTTGTCGACAACTAAGAGGTGTTCATCCTCAAAAAGGATGGGCAGTGCAATATCTTCGGCTCGCAGGTCGACCGGTTCAGGTTCTGCTTCCGAAATCGTTATTTCATCCCCTGTGCGGATGATCTGCCTGGCGCGGCAAACCGTTCCGTTCACTAGAATGTGGCCCGACTGTATAAGCATCTGAATCCGCGTACGTGAAAAACGGTCTACTTTCGAGGCCAGGAAAAGATCGAGGCGTTGTTTTGCATCCGAAGGAACAACGACGATCTGGTCGATATTCCTTTTCACTTTGCATCTTTTGCGGCGGCCAAGAAGCTTTTTAGCAACGCGCCCGGATCAGGCGCCCTCATCAGTGATTCGCCTATTAGTGCCGCATGGGCGCCCGCAGCCACCACCCGGCGAACGTCTGCGGCGGTTCGAATTCCGCTTTCGCTGACAATCGTACAATCGCTAGGTATTTTGGGTGCCAACCGTTCGGTCACATTCAGATCAAGCTCGAATGTCGCCAGATTGCGATTGTTGATTCCAATAAAAGCGGCGCCGATGCCGAGCGCTCGATCCAGTTCAGTTTCATCATGAACTTCGACCAGGTAATCAATCCCGATCTGATCGGCTACCGTCTTGAGCCGTTTCAATTCGTCGTCGGTGAGCGCTGCCACAATCAATAGTACGGCGTCGGCGCCGGCAAGCGCGGCCTGATAGATCTGGACCTCATGGAGGGTGAAATCTTTTCTTAGAATAGGCTTGGGAACACGGTTTCGGATCAGCGCGAGGTAATCCAGGTGACCTTGAAAGAACTTCTCGTCAGTCAGAACCGAGATACAGTTTGCGCCGGCCGCATCGTAGGCTAGAGCAGTTCGGACGGGATCGAACTCCTCAGCGATCACCCCTGCGGAAGGCGACGCTCGCTTGACTTCACCGACGAACCCAAACTCCCCCGAAGCCAGCGATTTCCTGAAACCGCGATACGGATGCAGCGTGGCCGCGCGATCACCCCAGTCCGCAGTGCGCGTTAACCACGGCTCAATCTCTTTTCGCTTGTAAGCGATAATCTCTGCAAGGCGACTCATTGGGCCGCAAACTTAGCACAGCGGCCGCGGCCCGGCATCGTCTTCTTTAGCGGACGTCGAACGCTGACGGGAACCGGCTCGACAATCTTAGTCTTTGCGCGCCGGAACCCAACACCTCAAACTTTGCTCTGCTCCGCGCGAACGAATTGAACCGAAAGGGTGGCTTCCTCGTCGAGGTCCCCGTTGCCAAGCAGATCGCGATACACGCAAATGTCGCGACCAACTTCTCCGCCGGGAAGCAGGAACGGCTCCATCACGAGGGCGCCTTGATAATTGATTTTTTTCAAAGCCCCAAAGATTTCGGACCACGGCATCCGACCGCGTCCGGGAGGACGGCGGTTGGTTTCGCCAAGATGAAAATGACCGAGCCACGTCCCAGCCTCTTCAATCGAACCGCCGATGCTCTCCTCCTCGATATTCATGTGGAACGTATCGAGAAGGATCTTGCAATTGGGACTTCCAACCTCTTGGGCGAAGGCAATACCTTCTGCGGCGGTGTTCATCATAAACTGCTCGAAGCGGTTAACCACTTCGACGCAAAAGATCACGTCACAATCTTCGGCCGTTTTAATTGCCTCGCGCACCCCTTCGATGGAACGATCAGTGAGAAGCTTTTTGTCTTCGCCGGGTAATAGTTTGCGCGGCCAGGAGCTGTAATTAATTCCGGCCATTACGGTCCCGCCGATCTGTTTCATGGCTCGCACGACATCCTTTAGAAAGGCCACCCCTTTTTTCCGGGTTGCCGCGTCCTCGGAGATAAGGTCCATATCCGAAGTCATGCCGATGCTATAGGTCAAACCAAGACCTGCATCAGCGGCAGCACCCTTGAGCGCGTCCCTTTCTGAGTCGCTCATCCGGGTGACCTTCGGAGCGTTAACTTCGAGAATGTCGAAACCGCATTTCTGGGCTCTCTTCACAAACTGGAGGGGTTCCGAGTCCCAGTGCTGGGTCCAATATCCGTAGTGTATTCCGACGGTATTCATAAATTAGCGCACATCGGCGCGGGTATTCGAGAAAATCGCACAGATCTGTGGCTGGTGGCCAGCGATTAGTGACTTAGTTCGCTGCGCATGCATGCGCAGCGCCCGCAAGCGCGTCGCTCTATGAACGTTGCAAAAGCGGTTCTGTCACGCGCCGATAAGAGGATGCGATTTTTATCGGTCGCGTCTGCGCTTTCAGAATCTGCTTTGTAGTCGCGAGCACCTGTGGCTTCGGAAGCGCCAAATCTTTTTTGACTGATCGCCATTCCAAAAACCAGGCGAACAGCGGCGCGGCCAGCAGTTGGCAGAGTACTAGAGCAGACGTGAGCGGTTCGGCGGTCAAGTTGCCCGAGTCGGTGCAACCGATGAGCAAGACAGAAAGACAGATTTGGCTGCAAAAGACGGGAAGCATATGACGGCCGATCAGAAATAAAGGTCGCAAAGGCACCTCCCAGCGAGTCAGATACTTAAGGAATGTCGCGATAACGGCAGCGGCTACGAAAAAATTGATCAGCCGTAACGGCCCGAGATGCCATTTATCCAACAGCCACGTCTGAGTAACAGGATCGGGGCCGAACGCGATGGAACACCAACGCCATAAGAGAAAGGTAATCGCTATGATCGGCAAGAGCACGCGCAACGATCGAGATCGGGGCAGCAGCGCGTCGTTTTCCTGAAAACGTTTACCGACAAATAGGCCGACCACCCAGAGCAGTTGCCACGCCAGAAGATCGAACGGCCCAAGTTGGATGAATGGCAAATCTTTGAAGGTATTTAGTAACATGTCTCTGACGTGTGCCTGTGCAATGAACCACGTCGAAAGGCTGACCGAAAAAACCGTCCCCCATCCCCAGCGACGAGCTGCCCAGAACACAGCTGGTGTCAGGAAAGAAAATAGGATGTACATCGGGAGAATGTCCATCAACGGCGGCCGGAACAGCAGCGCCAGTGACCCCCCGATTGCCGCCCAGGGATTCATCAGATAGTGATCTAACAAATTTCTAATACCGGGAAGCTCGGTTAAGAAGAGGCTGCCAAGAGCGAAGGCGAACCCAACTGTGAAGAGATGTGCCCGATAAATGCGCCCGGCCCGACTGATCGAAGACGATCGAGCCGCTTCGAACCCCAGCTTTTCGACGCGTTTCCGAAAGATCATGCCGGCCAGAAATGCGGAAACGAATACAAAGCACTCGGCGGTCGTGAAGAACCCGAAGGGCTGATCCGTAATGAGCCGAAGCGATGAGGGCGAATGGTCGACGACCATCATCAACAGCAAAACCCCTCGGAGCACATCGAACTCAATAAATCGTTTCATCTGCAGCTTAAGTAATCCCGCTCCCTTGAGCTCTGTATAATTCGTTCCGTTGATGCCCCATCAGTGGAAGTGATGTCTGATTGGGAACTCAGTACAGTACGAAAAGCACTGGGAACCTTCCATCGCTCGTCAGGGGCAATTGATTTAGTCCGATCGAGCTGTAACGCCGCATGCCGGCGTAAGCGAAAGTTCCAGCTTTTGGCAGAGGCTTTGGATATTCGTTGAAATAATAATTTCCTTTCTTACGTTCTTCTTAAGTTTAAACGAGCGATAACCGCCTTAGGTCTCCCGCGAGTTTGAGTTGCAGTTGAACGGGCAGACGCCTAGTGGATTTACGATTCTCCGTAAATGGAACTAAAGACCCGGGGGGCCCGAAGAGGAAACGAGCAAGCCATGCGCAGAAAGGTCATCCTCGGAGTATTGCTTCTGTTGGTCTTGTTGATTGTTGCTGTTCTGGGGTTGGTTTGGGGCACGCTCTCTGCAAGCCTGCCCACTCTGGATGGCAATCTTGAGGCCCCCGGGCTCGAACGCCCGGTGGAAGTGGAGCGTGATTCTCTGGGCACACCCACGATTCGCGGCGAAAATCGAAAAGATATCGCTTATGCAACAGGGTTTGTTCACGCACAGGATCGTTTCTTCCAGATGGATACCTTGCGTCGACGCGCTGCCGGAGAACTCTCCGAGCTTTTCGGGCAAGCGACTCTTCGAGCCGATCGTGAGGCACGCATTCACCGTTTCCTGGATCGAGCTGCTACCGAATTTAACGCCCTTCACAAAGACGAAGAGGAACTTCTCCAAGCCTACGCAGATGGAGCAAATGCGGGCCTGCGCCAGCTCAAGGCAAAGCCTTTTGAGTATTATTTGCTCGGCGTTGAACCCAGAAGATGGACACCGCAGGATTGTATCCTCGTCATCTACGCGATGGCCTTGGACCTGCAAGATAGGCCGGGACACGTTGAGCTTGCCTTGGACGCGCTAAAGAAGGCTTTGCCGCAAAAAGCCTTTGAATTTTTCGCTCCCAGGATTTCCTCGTGGGACACACCGCTCGACGGAAGTGAATGCAGCGACCAGCCACCCGTCCCAAGTGAAAATGATTTTGATCTTCGAACGGCAAAGAACCAGTTACCGGAGGGGACGGAGGTTCCTAAGCCGGATTCATTGGAACCGGATCTTTTCGAGCCTCGATCCGCGAGCGGGAGTAATTGCTGGGTTGTAGCTGCTCTGAAAACGCACAGTGGTGTTCCGATCTTAGCGAACGATCCTCACTTGGAGCTGCGGGTGCCGAATGTCTGGTATCGAATCGCGTATTCGTGGTCGTCATCAGCCTCTGAACCCGCGAACTACGTTTGCGGCGTTAGCATTCCCGGGACGCCGCCGGTTGTTATTGGCAGCAATGGCCACGTCGTATGGGGGTTAACCTTTTCAGACATCGATGCCGACGACGTTGTCCTGGTTAAGACGAAAGATGACAACCTTTATCAAACCCCCCAAGGCTGGAGGCCGTTTGAAAATTGTTCGGAGTCGATCAAGATCAGAGGCAGGGATCCGGAAATACTTAAATTCCAAACCACCATCTGGGGACCAATCATCGGGAGAATGCCAGACGGGACTCTGGAGGCGCTCCATCAGATCATCGATCAAAACGGCACAATCAATTTTAATCGAATGCAACTTGAAACAGCGAGAACGGCTGAGGAGGCCTTATCGATTGCGAAAATCTCGGGCATCCCTAACCTAAACTTCTTGGTGGCCGATACCTCAGGAAAGATCGGATGGACCATTATGGGACCTATCCCGCGGCGCATAGGTTTTGATGGCAGATTGCCCGTTTCGTGGTCCGACGGGTCATGTCGATGGGATGGGTGGTACGCCTCGGACGAATATCCTCAATGCTGTGGAGCCAAGATCGACTTTATCTGGAACGCTAACAATCGAATGGTTGGGGGAATTGAATTGGCTAAGCTTGGCGATGGCGGGTACGACAGGGGAGCAAGAGCGCGCCAGATTCGCGACGATTTGCGACAGTTACGCTTGGCCACGGAAAAAGACATGCTCGACATCCAACTCGACGACCGCGCTGTCTTTCTCGAACAGTGGCATAATCAGTTGCTCTCAACCCTGTCGAAACCTGGAGCCCTGTCTAATCGTGAGAGACTTGAATTCCGGCGTCGGCTGGGGGACTGGTCGGGCCGCGCCGACGTGGGGTCTATCGGCTATCGGTTGGTCAGGGAATATCGAGAAGAGGTTGCCCGCCGAGCATTTGAGCCTATCTCTGATGCGGCCAAAAACATCTACCCCGGTTTTTCTTACGATTCTCTCAAGTTCGAGGATCCACTTTGGAGCATGATAGACTCGCAGCCGGTGAATCTGCTCAATCGGAAGTACGAGAATTGGAATGCTTTGTTTTTGTCTGCGGTGGATTCTGTGATTCAGAAAATAAATGCGCAAAAAGATGGTTACTCCCGCTACACGGTGGGTGACAAGAATGCCACGCGCATCCAACATCCGATGGGTGCTGCAATAGCGCAGGTGGGCCCGTGGCTTAACATGCCTGTGGATCGACTACCCGGCGACCGGTTCGACATGCCGAGAATTCAGGCACCCACCTTCGGATCTTCACTTCGGATGGCCGTCTCACCCGGCCAGGAAAAAGACGGGTATTTGATCACGGCATGCGGAGAGAGTGGGAACCCACTGTCGCTGCACTACCGGGATTGTCATGAGGCATGGGTAACAAACGCCCGAACGCCGTTTCTTCCGGGCGTCGCGACTCACAAGATTCTCCTGAGGCCGGCGGATGCTTCCCGATGAAGAATCTGAACGCGCCGCGGCCGGGATGGCCCAAAACAGTGCTATCTTTGGCTAAATTATCGGTAATTATCGAAAATATCGATAATCTTAGGCATCTCTCTTTATTGTTTTGGCATCCCCTTTGCTGGGGATAAACATTGGAACTGATGAAATCAACGTTCGCGTTGTTGTGTTTCCTGACCCTGATCAGTCGGGCTTGGGCGATGGATGATGAGCAAATGTCGCAGTTATTGGTGGGTACTTGGGAGAGTGTAGATGATTCGCAGCAAGCGATTACTGGTCCGGCTCATATGGTGTTTGATTTTACTTATTATGCCAACGGTCAGTTTAAGGGGACCACTGCAATGACGTTTCCACCGGGTCAGGGACAAGCAACTTCGGGGATAATCTATACGGCCGGTACTTGGGAAATTCAGGATGGTAACCTTGTTGCCCACACCGAGCAGGTTGATCCTTCCCAATTTGCACCTTTGTACCCTGATAGTTCCTCTCCGATTCAATTCCTTGATCGTAATACTTGGAAGCATGTGGGAGCGACAAATGTTGCCCACCGGATGCGATGATCGACGGACGCGCTTCCGCGCGAATCCGGCGCCGCACGTCCTCCAAATCCGAAATTTCCTTGTGCACTCCTTGTTCGTCTTCGTCTTCCCGTCCGAAATGTCTTTCTTTGTCTTTGTCCGCGCGTCCGGGCAAAGGGGCGGGGAAAACAAAGAGGGCCCCACCGTCAAGAAATGTATTCTGGAGTGGCAACGCACTTTAACGTTAGCGAGACATGTCAATCGAAGTGTCAGCCTTGTCCCTTAGTTCCTTCGCTATTGGGCAATATAAAACGGAAAGCTAGGGATGTGGCGTATTGGACAAACCCAAGTCGCCTTGCCACCGCTAATGAGGGGGCGTTTCCTTCAAGTGTGCGATATTGCGGTATTAACGAGCGCTCCAGAACGGTTTTCGTCAGCCCACTGACGGCTGTGGTGGCGTAGCCCTGTCCGCGAAATGCGGGATGAGTTACGACTGCAATATGGGCGATTTGCTCACCCCAGATTTGGTAGCTCGCTAGCCGAAGTTCCGCAGTTATCGCAGCACGTTCTAGCACTTAAGCGGCTTTGCGGGCAAATTCAGGCGATTTTCTCCATTACATTTTGGATGATTTTTGGTGACGTCGGCAGGGCCAAGCCCAGGCTCGCCAGCAATTGGGCGACGGGTTTGTCTGGTCGGGCAACGAGGCGCAGGCGCAGTTGGCCATGGTTTTGGAACTCGGAGGGACAGGTCAAATATTGCCGTTGCACGTTTTTTGGACATGCCACGCCGGATCGCGCAGGAGCGCGTCCCTACCGGCTCCAATGTCGGATCGGGCGATGTGACATGGACCCCCCAGCCAACACTTCTCACCCCCTTTCGCGTCTTTTCGCGTGTTTCGCGGGCCCCCTTCCTTAGGCAAAGCGGGGTCGAGACCAACTCGGAGGGACAGACCAACTCGGAGGGACAGGTCAAATATTGCCGTGGCACGTTTTTTGGCATGGCACGCCGGATCGCGCAGGAGGGCGTCCCGCATCCAATGTCGGGTCGCGCGATGTGAAAAAATTAAGAGGCTCACACCAAGGTCACGAAGGTCACAGAGGAAATATCAAAGTTGTCCGCACCCAATCGGCTCCCAATTTCAGCCTATCTCTTAAAATCATCCTCTGTGACCTCCGTGACCTTTGGGTGAGTCAATTCCCTGGTCGGCGCGGGGATCCACGGAAAGCAGTCACCAAAGGGGTAGTCGGAATCCACGTCCTGCTGACCCGCTCGCTTTTTGCCTGCGGTATTCTGCGTAGGTTGCTTCTGCGCGTTTCTCTAGCGAAATCGACTTCTGCTCCTTTGCGATTCTGATTGCGGCGCAGAACGAAGCCTCAATTTGGGTCTCGTCAGCACCAAGAGCCACGAGAAATACACCTCGGAGCCGATGCAGTTCGGCATGCCACCAGCGCTCCTCAGATCTTTCGGCGAACGCGTCCGCTTCCCTTATTGCCTCGAGAGCTTCGGACGTATGATATGCTAGGTGCAGTGCTTCAGCCTTTAGTGCTAGCCACAATGGCACGGAGACGATCAGCGAGCCGTGTGCCCGGTAATTTTTTAGCCCATCCTCGATCCATGAGATGCCTTCGACTGTGTGACCGGAAGCGCTGCGCGCCCAACCGCGGAGAATGGCTGCTCCAGCCAGATAATAGGTAAAATTGTGGCGCGTTGACAGCTCGATCAAATCCGATGCCCTGCGTTCCACCTCAGCAGGATTCCGCTCAAAGTGAGCCAAAGCCGCGGCAAAATACATGGCCAGAGCTAACCCGTGCATATCATTCAGCTCTTTCGCGAGCGAGATCGCTTCTGCCATTTTTGTACGGCAAGAGGCGATCTCTCCGAAATGCCACTCCGGTAGCGCCGCATAGAATAGACAAGCAACGGCGGGCGCGACGGCTTCTTCGACGGGGGATTGCACACCTCCCGAGCGCCAAATCTGAACGCCACGCGTCGCGTATTGTCGAGCCGAACTGAAATCGCCCAAAAAGTAGAGGGTGCCTGCCAGGGCACGGTAAGCTCCTAGCAATAGCGCAGGTTCATTCTGCTCCTGGGCCAATGCGTAAACTCGCTTGGCAATCTGCAACGCTACACTCAGTTTTTCTGTTGTGAGGGAGTGGCGCCACTGACCTATTAGTGCCACATAAAGGAGTAAGGGACGATTAAGGGAGAGACATAAGGACTCGGCGCGCTCGTAGCAAATTCGCGCCTCCCGTGCTCCTAATCCTTGCGTGGCGGTTAAATACAGTCCCGCCTGCATGAGTACGAAGAGCTGATCGTCCGCAGTGAGACGCTGCGCGTTGCCAAGGATTTCCACGGGTGAACCCCAGCGTCCGGGCGCCGGTAGATGCG
>Ga0210408_10004120_pt1 | contig 13072 bp, 12 predicted proteins | sample IncBWH4MmetaG_FD_155471 | JGI IMG/M metagenome (GOLD analysis project Ga0210408, IMG submission 155471) | Forest soil microbial communities from Barre Woods Harvard Forest LTER site, Petersham, Massachusetts, United States - Inc-BW-H-4-M | ecosystem: Environmental > Terrestrial > Soil >...
TTAAGCCTCTTTGCCTCCATCACCACCACCTCGCGGTCGTTGGTGCCGAGCGCAACAGCCGCCATGCCCTGAAAGGCGGAGAACAAATGGACCGCGAGTTCTCGTGAATCCTTTTCATGGCCAACGGCCCGGAACTGCTCCTCAAGCCAACGCATGGGCTCATTGAAGAGCGCCGCGGATTTCTTCGCGAGAGCGGCGCCCTCCTTGTGCAACTCCGCACACAGCCCGCCAACAGGGCATCCTCCGCGCGCAAGTTGCTCCCGGTTCGCTTGGACGCTACCCACGAAAGCAAACAGCCGCTCCTTCGCAGAACTCAACCGGTCCCACTCCGCCCGGGCTGTGCGAAACTCCTCGAGGCGCCGCTCCACCACGGCTTCGGCGAGTTCTTCCTTGGTTTTGAAGTAGTAGTAGACATTGCCTACCGGCACGCGAGCCGCCTCGGCGATGTCCGCCAGACTCGTCTCTCGGAAACCGCGTCCATACGCCAGCTTCGTCGCAGTCTCAATCAGCCGCGTTCGCTTGTCCGGTTGTGCTGTTCGCATATTCTCCAACGAGGAGAAGTTAGTTATTTAACTAACTTGTACCCTAAGCCTGATGCACCCGCGTTGTCAACCCCCGCGAAACGCCAAGGGCGCTGGTGGAGTCTACCAATGCGCGGAGTCCCCGACTTTGCCCAGAGTCTTGTTAAACAGAGAGTAGACGTTTCTCCCCTAACCTATTGATCTGGCGTCCCCGGCGGGATTTGAACCCGCGTTTGCGCCGGGAAAGGGCGCGGATCTATTGGATCGCGTAGTAATTACAAGGCAGCGGCCGCTCTGCAATGCCCTGTAAGGAACGGCGAGAAACGCCAAGGTGCAGGCGTTGGTTGTACCGTTCTTGTACCGCGAGTTTTGGCGTAGGGAGTCTGAAAAGACTGGGAGATCCGGCGATCTTGAGCTGCGTAAACCGCATTAGTCCTACCTTGCTCAACTCATTTCCGGCTGCGCTTTTCAGCTCGGCGAAAATGCCCGTCCTGACGGAAGGCGAAGGCGATCGAGTCGCCCGCAACCTCTGGAGTCACCGAAAGTCACCGCAGTTGTTGATGTAGAAATTCGCTCGTCCGGCCGTTGGCAAGGTGAGCCGCGGCGGCGTTGTAGTGTTTTCCGTTATGGCGAGAGAAGGCATGATTTTGACCCGGATAGCTGTAGACCGTCGCGTTTGGTTTCGTAGCAAGACCCGCCTTAATCTCAGCTTGTGCAGCCTTGGAAATGAACTCATCCTCCTCGGCCAGGTGCATGAGTAGGGGCGCATGAAGCCCATCGACCTCTCCCAGATATTTCTCGGTGTCGCCGCCGTGATACCAGACCGCGGCGTCGATGCCGTCGTTGCGCACGGCTGTCATAAAAACCATCAGCGCGCCGAGGCAATAGCCGAGCAAGGCAACCTTACCGTTGCATTCCGGCAGACTGCGTACTGCGTCGATCGTGTCCTTTATATCCCTTACGCCCGTATCTCTGTCATAAGCCGAATAGAGGCGAAGACCGTGTTGCCAGTCGGCTTCGGAGGTGACGTTCAGGTCGACGCCCGGCTCCTGCCGCCAGAACAGGTCTGGCGCGACCGCGAGGTAACCTTGTTCCGCCAATTCGTCGCAGTGCTTGCGAATGTCGCCATTCACCCCGAACAGTTCCTGCAGAACGACAACGGCGGGCGCCGGCAAAGTCTTCGGCCGCGCGATATAGGCGGCAAACGCGCCGTCATGTCCTTCTATGGTGATGTGATCTTTCATTGTGTACTCCTGACGGGACGACGTTCATCCGGGCCTCCGCCGGTCTTTTTTGAATCGGCGGAGGCACCGACGCACTTCAAGCTACTGCCGTGGCTGGCGCCGAAGCGGCAGCCTCCTCAATGAGCTTGGCTGTTTCCTTCGCGTGAGACATGTAGGCCACATGGCTCGACTTCACTTCGACCGTCTTGGCCTTGGCGCGCTTCGCCATCATGCGCTCCTGGTCCGGGTTAATCGATCGGTCCTCGGTGGCGACCATGTAAAACGTGGGCCTGTGCTTCCAGGCGGGATTCTTTACCTGATGGGTGAACGAGTCGGTCGAGATCGGCACCTGCGCTATCGCCATGAACTCCGCCTCATCCCGTGGAATGTCCGCTGCGAAGTCAGCCACAAAATGCTCCTGGTCTATCCACCAAAGCCCATTGCTGTCCGGTTTGAACGCCTTGGATGCTTGCGGCACGGCCGTTTCGATCGACGCACAGCTCTCACCTTCATCGAGGGCGAATGCGGCGATATAGACCAGCGCCGCAACGTTTGGATGATTTCCCGCCTCGGTGATGATGGACCCTCCGTAGCTGTGGCCCACTAGAACCACCGGGCCGCCCATGGCCTCGATTGCGGCCTTTGTGTATTTTTGATCATCGGCGTACGAAGTCTCGCGAGGCTGCGCCACCGACACCGTGTAGCCATCATTCTTGAGGATGTCCGCGACCCTCTTCCAGCCGGAGCCATCCGCGAAAGCTCCATGCACCAGAACTACGTTTTTAATATGCTGACTCACGATTATTCTCCTTTGTAGTAAAGATCCACTCGGATCAAATTGATTTTTGATGTCGAACGTTTTCGCGCCAAACGGCTCTTATCGTCGCGCGCGCGACGCACATTTAACTTTCAGCGTAAAGATTTACGGGCTGCTAGTTGACGTGTGCCGAGGTAGCAGCCTCTTCGATGAGCTTGGCTGCTTCCTTCGGGTGAGACATGTAGGCCACATGGCTCGAATTCACTTCGACCGTCTTCGCATTCGCGCGCTTGGCCATCATGCGCTCCTGTATCGGATTGATCGACCGGTCTGAGCCGGCCACCATGTACCACGTCGGCTTGTTCTTCCACGCGGGACTCGTGACTTTGTGGGTGAACGAGTCGGTCGAGATCGGCACCTGCGAGATAGCCATGAAGTGAGCCTGGGCCGCGGGAATATCCGCTGCGAAGTCGGCAACGAAATGGTCTTGCTCGATCCACCAGTTTCCATTGCTATCCGGTTTGAATGCCTTGGAGGCTTGTGGCACCGCCGTTTCGATCGACGCGCAGCTCTCACCTTCATCGAGCGCAAATGCGGCGATGTAGACCAGTGCCGCGACATTTGGATCGTTGCCGGCTTCGCTGATAGTGGACCCGCCATAGCTGTGGCCGACCAGCACGACCGGCCCGCCCATCGCGTCGATGGCGGCCTTCGTGTATTTTTGGTCGTCGGCATACGAGGTCTCTGGGGGTTGCGCCACCGATACCGTGTAGCCATCCTTCTCAAGAATCTTGGCGACGGCGTCCCAGCCGGAGCCATCGGCGAATGCGCCATGCACCAGAACCACGTTTTTGATGCCAGTCGGCGCAGGACCCTCCGCCGCGGCATTTAGAGCGGCACCCATCAGCATAGAAGCGAGTGCAGCAATGGCATAAAGCTTCGTCATGACGTTTCTCCAGTTAGGTTTCATCTTGTTCTCCTTCCTTTTTCTCTTGCGCTGCCCACTGTATCGGCAACTTTCCACGCGCGTAAGACCAAATCGAGTCGAGACGAGGCAACTCTTTCGGGTGCGCGTGCGCTCTGACGACCTGTGTGTCAAAACCAGATAGGGTTCGTTTGACTTTGAGGAAAGGTTCTAAATGGCTTTGACGAGGCGGGATTGCGGAGGCCCCGACACGGTGGTTCGCATTCCTTCTTTCGGATCGTTACGCCAGTTTCGATGATTTCTGCGGGATGAAGCTATCTGGACGAGCAAATCAATTCATTCTTCCAACGAAATGATTCCGCGCTTGAGTGCAATGGTCACTGCATGAGTGCGGTCGTTGGCCCCGAGTTTAGCAAGGATCGCCTTCACATGACCTTTCACGGTGTCTTCCGAGATAGAAAGGTGCGCTGCGACAATTTTATTTGCATTCCCGGCCGCGACTTGTTGCAGCACTTGTAGTTCGCGTTCGCTAAGAGTGTCAGACGAATGATGTTCTGCCATGGCAATGGCAATCTCAGGTGGAATTCGCCGCAGGCCAGCATGCACGCTGCGAATCGTGTCCAAGAGATCCTTCCTCAGAGTGCTCTTGAGCAGGTATCCGCAGGCTCCGGCATCGAGAGCCTGAGCGGCTTGGACATCACCTTTATACGTCGTTAGCACGACGATGCGAGCAGTCGGAAATTCCTTTCGAATAGCGATAGTCGCGTCGATGCCATTCATCTCCGGCATCACTAAATCCATGAGAGTTACGTCGGGATGCAACTTGCGGAAGCATTCGATCGCTTCACGACCATTACCAGCTTCCCCGACTAAGAGGATGTCTGCGTGATTCTCGATGATTGCCGCTATCCCCTCTCTGAGAATAGGATGATCGTCAACCGTTAGAACCTTGATCGGAATCATGGCGTTTCTCCTCGTGCCACAGTTGGCGAAACCTTCGCCAAGGCGAACCGTTTCCCTGAGCGCTGTAGGCAACAGATCCGGGAATCCTCAATTCCAACTCGGTCCCAGCTCCCGGCCGGCTCCACGTTTCCAAGTGCGCACCGATCTTCGCGGCGCGCTCTCGCATTCCTCGCATCCCCCAGTGGCCAGGTTTGCCACCGGCTTCGATAATCTTAGGATCGATACCAGAACCGTCGTCACGAAACCGCAAACGCAAGTGCGCGGAGTCATAGGCGATCTCGACTTCAATGCGTTTCGCACCTGCATGGTGGAGGGCGTTTACTAGCGCCTCGTGGCCAATCCAATATGCTTCGTCTCGGACCAGCGGGTTAAGTTTGCGCAGGTCTCCCTCTACGACGACGCTGAATTCAACACCCTTACTGACAGCAAGGTCCTTGATGACGTCAGTAAGGGCCTCTCGTAAGTTCTTCCTTTGTGCGGTGAGACGGAGGTTCTTAACGCGATCTCGTCCTTGCACTAGTACTTCGTCGGCTCGGTCGAGGGCTTTGTCGATCATCTGCCGGGCAGGTTCTGAGGCAGGTATTCGTTCGGCCACGGCTTGGAAACGTAAAATTAGGCCTTGTATGCCCTGCAATAGAGTGTCGTGCAACTCCCGCGCAATCCGCTCTCGTTCACCGAGTCGCTCTTCTATCCTCGCTCGAATCTCTGCCTCCATTTGCCTGAGCCGAAGAAGATAGAGTGTCCAGAGGATGCTGACGGTCGCTACGATGCACAATAACCTGAACCAAAATGTGCCCCACCAGGGTGGTAGGATCGTGATCCCCAAGGCCAGGCCAGGCTCGTTCCAAACTCCTTGCCTGGTTGCGCTCTGCACGTGAAATGTGTATTTACCGGCTGGCAAAGTCGTGTAGCTCGCGACCCTTCGGTCACTGCCAACTTCAATCCAGTCGCGATCCAACCTCTCAAGCTTGTAGCGATAGCGGTTGGCATCTGGATTGAAATACGTGAGCGCAGCAAAACTCAGTGAAAAGATGTTTTGGTCGTGAGTCAGTGTGACATCTTTCGTGTAGCTGATGGACTTCCCGAGTGGGGATTTGGCTCCAACCTCTACCGAACGCCCGGCCAGTTGGAAATCGGTCAGAACGAGGGGCAGCGGGTACGATGTATTGATCACTTTATCGGGAAAGAAAGCGACGCCGCCGCTAAACCCACCGAAAAACATCTCTCCGCTCGGACTCTTAAAGCAAGCATCCCAACCCGTAAAGTCATTGCCGGGGAGGCCATCAACTGTGGAATAGTTCGTAAAGTTTTTCCCAACAGGATCAAATCTGGATAGGCCGCGGTTCGTGCTCATCCAGAGCATGCCGAACTGGTCCTCGAGAATGCAGCTCACAGCGTTGGTGGGCAAACCGTCTTTCACGTAGTAGTGGGTGAATGTCCCGCTTTCACGGTTCAGCCTATTCAAACCATTTTCCGTGCTGACCCAAACGGTTCCGGAATGATCAACATAGGTCGAGGTAACCGCATTATCACTCAAAGAAGTGGGATCACCTACTTTGTGTGCATAGACGGTGAATTGACCAGTGTTCGGATCAAAACGGTTCAACCCTCCCCAACTGCCCATCCACAAGAACCCGCTCTTATCTTCTGAGAGATTGAAATACCCTTCGGCGTCATTCTTGGCGTCCTGCTTGTAGGCAACGAAGCTCTCATTCCGAGGGTCAAATCGATCAACACCGTTGTAGGTGGCGATCCACATCGTGCCCGCATGATCGATCATCATCCGGCTCACGATGTTGCTGCTTAAACTGGACGGATTGTCTGGCTCGTGCAGATAGGTCTTGAAACGACCTGTCCTCCGATCGAAACGGCTCAGTCCGGCGCCGTATGTTCCGACCCACAGACCGCCCACGCGATCTTCAGTGATCGCGATTACATCGCTCGACAGTCCTTGTCCGGGAGGTTGGTACGAAGTAGATTCTCCAGACCTTCGATTGATGCGATTTAACGCTCCTATTGTCGCCATCCACAAAACGTGATCGTGGTCTTCGTAGACAGCACCTACGATTTTTTCGCCGTGACTGCGGGGACTGCTTCGAGTAACTCGTAGAGGCACGAACGGTGGCTTTTCAGAACGGAAAAAGTTGGGCTCGCTTGCGTACAAGCCCACCCAAACATTTCCTTCTCGGTCCCCGCACAGATACATCACACGGTCTTCTGTAATGCTCTCAGGATTCTCTGGATAGTTCCGATACCTAATGAAAACGCCATTCTCCCTGTCGAATTTCAACAACCCTCCCCCAAGACTTGCTAGCCAGAGAGTTTTATTGTTATCTTCAATTGCTGCTGTGAATCCGGCGGGTAATTCTTCGCCAGACTTCCTGTCATAGATTGAATAAGGAATTAGGCTATTTGTGGATCGGTCCAGAACAGTTAGTCCGCTTCCACTGTTATTCGTGACGTACGTAATCCAAAAGATGCCAAGGTGATCTTCATAGAACGAAATTAACCTTATACCCTCACTCAGGCGGACCCGCGAGAGAACTCTTCCACGCTCGCGATCGAACTCCTCTAGATTCTGACCGTCGGCTACCCAGAATCGGCCCGTCCTGTCTTCCAATGTATATCTGACCTGATTGCTGCCGAGGCTGGATGACTTTGAGGGATCGTGAACATAATGGACCATCTGACCCGTATCCGGGTTCAACCGAAACAAGCCACTTCCCGTTGCCAACCAAAGCATCCCGGTCTGATCCTGACTGATTTGGCTGACAGTGTTGGCAACTTCGCCGGCGTCGATACGATAGTGAGTGAAAGTTTCGTGAAGACTATCAAACCTGTCCAGAAACTGATCGCAGCCCACCCAAAGCGATCCCGAACGATCCTTAAATAACGAGTGGATATAAACACAGCTGAGGCTGTTCTCCTGCGCAGGATCATGTGTGAAAACCTTGAATTCATATCCGTCGTACCGATCCAAGCCATATTGAGTCCCGAACCAGATGAATCCTTGATCGTCCTGTACGATTTCATTCGCTTGGGTTTGGGAGAGTCCTTGAGCAGTCGTTAGCCGGGAGAATCGAATATCGTCGCCATCGATTGCTGGAATTCGCACGGAGCGGGCGTCGCCACGACGCTTTTCTGAGGAAGCATTCGTTGAAGCGATCGCCGTGGAACACTGAGACAAGGCAATTAGGAGTAATACAGACGCAGAGATAAGCCTCCAGTCTCGAAGTGTTGGCCGGCTCGTTTTTCGTTGGCAAAGTTGCACGTGCAACTCTCCTGGGCAAGCCATCCCTGATGATTTCTTCCAGCCTTCAGATGGTCGCCTCAGTCGTTTCATGAAGCCTAGCCACAGAATTCATCAGACTCCACAGGATTGAAATGTTATCGGAATTACGGCTCGCCTACCACGTTGCCCTCCGGCGCTTATTCCGTACGTTGTTTAGACGCTGCGGCAAGCAATGATCTCTCTTCGAGTCTGTGCAATGCCCCCCTCAAGAGGGTTGCTTGAGACCAACTCTTTTTGGGCTATCGACTGCACTGGTCTCCGGGTACGCTGCTCGGTTTAGGGCCGTTCCTGTGTCCTTCGGCACCGCGAACGACCTCAAGAATTGCAGGTTTCTTGGGCGTGGCACTTACACCCCAAGACAGAGGATTCACTGCTCTGCAACGCCTATTTTCCATGTTTCCCAATGGATGGCCTGGAGGTGCTCTGCTCCTGCTCAGGCTAGTCGCGGGTTTTCTGCTGATCTATGACGGAGTCGTTTCTCTCCGGACAGGGCCCGACCTGCAAACCACGATTCTGCAATCAGTGGCGATTGGAGCCGGGACGCTGCTGATATTGGGGTTGTGGACACCTATCGCCGGTACGCTGGTCATCCTCGTTGAGGTTTGTTTCGGGTTTCTCGAAACAACTCAGGTGCGAAGTAACATTCTGTTGGGAGCTTTGGGAGCTGCGCTCGCTGTTCTAGGACCGGGCATTCGATCTATCGATGCACTACGCTATGGTAGAAAACGTTTTGATATTCGTGATCCATAACTTTCTCGCGACAACGGTCGGAATCGCTGCCACTCACACAGAACAGCCGTGCGCCGCCTCTCCGCGTCGCTTCGCGCTAGCTGATCCCAGACTCTGACTGATTGATCATGAAGGTAGACATCTCATTGAAGAATTTCGAAGGACTTCCTCGGCTTTGCTTGGCAGCGAAGCTTCCCCCAAAGCATTTTCCATCAGCCGCATCCAGCGGTCGCGGATAGTCTGATTGATAGAAAACGGCGAATGCCGCGCCCGGAGGCGGGGATGGCCTCTTTGTTCAACGTAAGTCTGGGGTCCCCCGAACCTACCGATAAGGAAATCTCGGAGGCGTTGCTCGGCCCCTGGAAGATCACTTGCCGGGTAGATTGGCCCTAGAAGGTCGTCCTGAGGGACTTGTCGATAAAAGGCAGCGACTAACCTCGTGAAACCTTCCGCGCCAATCATGGAATAAATGTCGAGTTCTGGCATTCCCATTAGCTCTCCTCATCGAAAAGCTCGGCGCTCAGTTCTTGAAGAAAAACTTGTTCGCCATACGTGACGCACTTCGATCTCGGAGGAGGAAGACGTCAGGTTCAAGAAAACGGACAACAAGTTTTCGGAAATGCAGGGAAATGGCAGACACCGTGACAGGGCGAACAGATGTTGGTTGTACTAAGTTGCTGATTTTTAAATCGCTTACATCAGTGCGGCGGTGAGAAAGGAGCGTTCTAACCAACTGAACTACGTCCCCACTTGCTTTTCATACGGTTAGCGCCAAACCCGCATGTTTGCTGTCGTGTAGGCGTCGGCGCCGAGGAGCACCCGTGAGCCAAAGAAGACGAAAATGTGTTCGATCCCACATTCTACGGATGGGCACCAGCGACCACGTCCAGCCTCACCACTGCTATTTTGGAGTCTTGGCTCTTGAATCGCTGGCTTGATCGTCACGTTCTTTAGCGGAATTTGCCTGGAGCAGAACCTCGGTCCCGACCGGGCGCGAATTACGAAGAAGATCGACGCCTTCATGCGGCTGATTGGCGCAATCTGATCGTCAAGTGAGACGAAGAAGGAAAGAATCGAGTCCAAGTCGAACCATTGACTACCTTGGCGCGGTTCGGATTCTCCCGCTTAATATTTGCTGCTTCTTCACTTCGTCTCAAAATCGGTGGAGACGCTGAGTTTCTTCCAAATACTCTTGCGACAGTGAACGGGGTAGTGAACGTCCGCGAGGAGTACATGCAGTTTGTTCGTCATGTCGCCTCGGGGGAAGTTCAGATGGTGGAGAAGAAGTTGACTGCCCGGTTAGGCGCAGTCGGTTGGAGAGAAACAAGCCCGACTAAAACCGATTAGGGTAATGGTCGGGTCTTTTTGATCCAACTCAGGTCAAGGACAGCTGAGTTGCGCGGTAGCTGAAATCAGGACTGCCGTGCATCCCGTCCCACTGCACGGTCCCGACGTGCTGGCCTTCACGGTCACCGCTCCCAATGCACCTGGCTCGCATTGTGCCAGCCCGCTCGGGCTAATCGTTGCAATAGTGGGATCTGATAACGACCACCCTGACTGGGTTATCGGGGATGGAGAAGGGGGTCGGCTGTATGCGCCCACAGCGGTGAATTGCACTTGGCCGTTAGGAAAACTATGTGCGTCGGCGCTTGCTGGAGTTACAGAAATTGATTGCAGAAGACGGGGGCTCCCGGTACCACACCCGCTAGCTACCAGTGCGATACCAGCGAGAAGGAGCGTAGTGGGAAGCCGTACCTTGAATAGCGCCATAGGCATCTCCTGATCCTGCCGTAGCAATCCGCTGAACTCGGACTCGGACTAGTCGAGACAACACTAGACCACATTTTACCTTAAACTTCTCATGCGTTAACAGTCTAGGACCGGGTGGCGCGCCCCTCGCCTGTGGTCTCAACCTCGTAGAGGTAGGCGTCGTCGATATACATACCACCGGGCTTGTTTCTACAGAATAGAGAGTATGGCAGTTCACAGGTGTTCACATACAAATTGACCTTTTGCAATGGGCTCCCCAAAACTTGGGGTGACTGGCTGTGAAGCGCTCACTTGTCTACCTGGCCGTCGCAGCTCTTTCCTTCGCCATCGTCGGCGTCGTCGTCCTGCATCGACTTGCGCACAACGCAACCGAATGGCACTTCGCACTGATTCTCTTGATTATGTTTCAGGCTGGCGTCGCATTGACCTGCAATGAGGTTGCCAAGTGGTGGAGAGCACGAATGGCGCAATTTAGACCGCCACCTTTAAGCAGCCTAATAACCTATGTTCTTGACCCGGACAAACATTGGCGTGCAACCCATATGCTCGGATTTCCTCTCTCCCACGATAGCGTCATTCCTGAGCCGTTACAGCAGCCTGTCCAGATCGTTGAAGAAGATCCGCCAAAGAAAGCGGCGTGAGTTCAGGGTATCACTCAAAGGACTGTCTACTAACTTAGTAGAACATTAAACTCCCACGACCATCAAAGGCAGGCAGAATACCATCGCCAGCTCATGTAGCACTGCATCTGACTGGAGTTTCTGTCTTCGGAAGGTCCTCGCTTGAGCCACGCCTCATCCACCGTAAATACTTCCGAGTCACTGAGAGTAACGGCGCGCTCGATTACGTTCTGCAATTCACGGACATTTCCCGGCCAATCGTACTCTTGCAGGATTTTCAGAGTCCTCTTCTCAATGGCTTGGAACTCCTTCCCCATCTTCTTTCCAAATCGGGCAATGAAGTATTCCACAAGGATAGGAATATCGGCTGCTCGCTCGCGTAGTGAGGGTATCGCGATTGGCACAACATTCAATCTATACAGGAAATCCTGGAAATCTAAGGGCGCGGCTCGGCGCATTGTTAAAGATAAGGGCTCCGGACTTATCAAACCCATCGAAACCTACCGAAATCATCTCTCCTACACGATGATACCGCCTGCTACTGGTTGTTCTCCGCTCTGCTATTGTGAGGCGCCGAAAAGAATCGGGCTCACCATGGTTTCAATCCTGGCAGCCATCTCCTCCGCGGGGATGCGATTGGGAGTCTGGAACCAGCGGCGTGCGGCTCCAAAAACGGCCCAGGCAGCGGTGGTCGCGGGTAGTGACGAATCGGCATCGGCAGCCATCCCATGATGGGCAAGCCCTGCCTTGAACATATCCTCAACAATAGGAATGATCGAGCCTTCGAGCGCCATCCGCGACAACTGAGTGGGACAACCTGTGCTCTCCGCAAGATAGTCGCACACGCCGAGTGCGATCGTGCGCAACGCTCCATTGCAATGGGTAAACGTTATGGCTCGGCGCTCGATCAGATTGCGGAAGCGGGATTCCGTCATAGCCTGCAACAACGCGTTTTTGTCCGCATAGTGCAGGTAAAAGGTGGCCCGGTTCAACGTGGCTTCGTCGGCGATCTCTTGCACCGAGACGTCTTCGAACTCCTTTTTCATCAATAGCCTGGCTAGTGCGTCCATCAGCATGCGGCGGCTGCGCAGAATGCGCGGATCCGTCGTTTCGGCCTCGGGTTGGAGAAGCTGGGCCATTTCTATATTGATGAAAGCATACCCCCTTATGGACTAAAGCGACAGTTGTTTATTTTCTTTGAATCGACATATGTCGTTTATTCATCATATGTCGTGCAGGAGGAATTCTCAATGTCAACGCTACTCCATATTGATTCCAGCCCACTTTATGGCCGGTCAGTCTCCCGCGAGCTAACCGCTGCGTTCGTCACGCAATGGAGGGCTGCGCACCCGGATGGAAAGGTCATTGGCCGAGACCTCAACGCAACGGCCATGCCGCCAATCAACGCGGAATGGGTCAGTGCGGTCTACACGCCGGAACAGGCGCGCACTCCCCAGCAGAAGGAATTGCTCTCGCTCTCCGATTCGCTGCTCGCCGAATTGGAGCAGGCGGATGAGTACGTCATCGGAGTGCCAATGCATAACTTTGGCGTGCCTTCGGTTCTCAAGCTCTGGATTGACCAGATCGCGCGCGTGGGCAGGACCTTTTCCTACAGTGAGAAAGGGCCGAAGGGCCTGATCACCGGCAAGAAGGCAACCTTCATCATCGCGACGGGTGGGATCTACGACGCCCAGACGCGGATGGCCTCGTTCAATTTCGTGGAGCCGTATCTGCGGTCCGTATTTGGTTTTCTTGGCGTGACAGACGCGACCTTCCTCACCGCAGGTGGGACCAGCGCGCTGAACCAGGGGAAGGACCGGAGCACATTTCTCGCACCCCACCTTCAAGCCGTGCAGACGCACGCGCAGACCTTCTAAGAGAGGACACTCATGAAAACTACTTCAATTGTTGCTCGCTATTTACTGGGCCTGATGTTTACGGTCTTTGGGTTGAATGGATTTCTCAACTTTATCCACCAGCCGCCGCCCACGAATCCGCTGGCGTTACAGTTTTTTGGCGCCATCGTCGCATCGCACTTTGCGGCGTTCTTCTTCGCGGGGCAGGTGTTTGGTGGGCTGTTGCTGCTCTTCGGCCGATTCGTGCCACTTGCGCTGACACTGCTGGCTGCGGAGCTCTACAACATCGTGGCGTTTCACCTGACGATGTCACCGGGCACCATCGCGCCGGCGCTGGTCGCTTGCGTGTTGTGGATTCTTGTTTTCCTGCAGTACCGCGAAAGCTTCAAGGGCATCTTCACCGCAAGGGCTGCGAC
>Ga0210408_10004121_pt1 | contig 13072 bp, 12 predicted proteins | sample IncBWH4MmetaG_FD_155471 | JGI IMG/M metagenome (GOLD analysis project Ga0210408, IMG submission 155471) | Forest soil microbial communities from Barre Woods Harvard Forest LTER site, Petersham, Massachusetts, United States - Inc-BW-H-4-M | ecosystem: Environmental > Terrestrial > Soil >...
GCAGCCCCCGCTCCACCGCCGCCACCCGATGCACCACTTCCCGCCGCCGCCGCTCCCGCCAAGGCGGCCCCGGCTGTGATCGCCGTGGAGACCACCAAGGCTGCGCTACGAACCAACGAGAAAGCAGTGGCCCCAACATCTCCGGAGATAATTTTGCTGGCAATTAAGGGAATCAAGGCGATTGCCAAGCCGTAGAAGATGCTCACAATGCCCAGCAGTATGGAATCGGGCACACCCCGCAAGAAACCGACAAACCCGTTCCCTAGCACATCATTGACGCGATTGACGTGGATTGCCGTCATCAGGGCGCCAAAGGCGGCATACAAGATTCCCCAAGCGTTCCAGATCATTAGGTTGACCGTGTAGGACTTAGCTACTTGGTTGGCACCTGCGATCGGCAGGAAGGCGAGAACCAGTGGACCAAGCACGTAGAGAATGGTGCCGTAGAGGGTGTAGAAAAAACAGAACACAATCATCGCAAGCGCGAACAGCGCGTATGCAACAACAAGGAGCAATGTGGTGATTACTCCCGAGGCGTCTCCCGTAATCGCGTCCCAGAGGCTCAAGCCGGGATTTGTCTGGCTTTGCTTCTGGAGCTGCTGCAACCAAGCCATGAACATATCTCCGACACCTGAAGAGTTCCAGATCGCCTGGGAGATTTGGTTGAAACCATCATTGACACCGCGGAATGCGCTCGCCCAATTCGCGATGATCAACGCCACTATCAAGTAAATGAGGGCGCTCGAGAGTGCCGACTGCACATCTCCGCCCCTCATCGCGGCTCGGTAGAGTCCAATGAGAAAGCCGATGGCCAGGATTACGTATGCCACGGTCGTGATTGCCGGGATGATGGAGGTTCCATCTATCCCAGCCAAGGCTTTCGCGAACAATGTTTGGTAATAAAACACGCCTACCTCGCCGCCGGTTGCAGCACCTGGCCGCTCGTACTGCGCAGGTTGCTGGTATGGTTGGCACTGAATTTCAGCTGGGCCCCTTGATTGGCCAGACTGATGGAGCGCACACGCATGAGTTCCGCTAAGGCTGATTGTGTGTAAGCGTTGGCTCGGACTACCCATGCCGACGTCTGAGCTTCCAGGATGGCAGCACTGCCGGGAGCTGCACCTTGTAGCTGTTGATTGATCTGCTCAGCGGTTTGCAGCTCGACATTGGCCAAGGCATCGAGTTCGACCGCCTTTTTCATCGCCGCTTGGGCCTCTGCATCGGTCATGTCCATCAAATCTCGAACCGGCTGCGGAGCGTCCGTGGGCGCGGGAACGGCTCCATAAACAGCCGTATAGTTGGCGCTGACTTGGGAGATCGCTCCCGGGTTTGCTGAAAGCAGTGCCTGCTCGAGCTTTTTGGGGGTTGGCAATGTCGCGCTCGCGATGGGAGCCTGCAAAATCTGGCGGGTCTGAACCAACACACCTTGAAGTTGATTGATAGTCGCCTTCGCTTGGTTGATTGCGGAAATCGGCCAGACCACTTGCTGTTCGAAAGTGGCCGCCTGTTGTTCGATCTGCTGGATCGCCGCTAATGGCTTGGCGACAACGCTTTGGAGCAGGTTGGAGATCACCGAAAGCCCGGTTTGGATAACGGCCAAGTCAATCCCGAACTGGCCGTGGCCCTTAGGTGGCAACAGCAGCAGGACAAAAACCACCACAGTGATCACGGCTATTTTGTTGCGGACCCTCATCCACAGTCGCTTGAATCGCCGCCATTTCATTGGGCGCCTCCGGATGGTTGAGCCAATATCTGTTGCAAGTTCATCCGAAGAGTGCGGGTGCTATCGGCACTCTTCTTGCGCAAGGCGTTTTCGTGCGCAAGTTGAACCGCTTCCTGGCGCAACTCCGCGGCAAGCATTCTGGTGAGGTACGCTTGATTTTCGAGTTCCGCCACTCGAGCCTGCGTGCTGAGCATCGGTGCTGATCCCGGCGCCGCTGATGCGGTCTGCTGCTCAAGTCCTGTCGCCACATTCAGCATCTGGAGCGAGATTTGGTCTGAAGCGAGTGCTGTCTTTAAGGACCCCTGGGCCGCCGCGTCGTCCATGTCCATCATGTTTCGTTCAAGCGGCGGAGCTGCCGTTGGCGACGAGACCGAACTGTAGACTCGGGTGAAGGCCCCCTGCAGCTGTCCGACGTTGCTTGCCTGGGCGCTGCGCACGATCGATTCAAGTTGTGAAGGGTTGACAAGCGTCGCGCTGCTGACCGAAAGGTTCTGAATACCTGAAAGAAGTGAACGCGCCTGGGCTTCATTCGCGGCCACAAAGTTTCTCGCCTGGTTAATTAAACTAACCGGCCAAATAACTCTCGTCTCGAGATTAGCGACGGTCAGTTTAAGATTTTGGACTGTGTTGAGAACCCCGCCAGCTTGCCGCAGGGTGCTGTTGATTGTCTGAAATATCGACAATATGTCGGCTATGCCGGCCTTGGCCGCTGGCACCAGCGCAATAAACGCCACGATGACAAGCAAACGACGTTTGCCGTTTCCAAGCGAGGATTTCAGTTTCTTCAACACTGCTTTACTTCCTTTCACAAACTCTTCGCCGCCACGCGGGCGACTTCTCCTGATATCTCTTCCGGGAGAGGCTGAGCGTCCGCGAGTCCATGTGGGAAAGCGGCCGCCAACTCCTGGTAGGCAGTTATCAGAGCTACTTCCTTACGGCGATGAATAAACCATTTGCGATAAGCACGCTCTCGCGGATAGGTGGTCAAGATCCAATATTCGATCGGAGTGGGTACCATGCGAATGGTGTGCGTGGTGTCCGCCTTTTCCCCAATGACGATCAACGCATCGGCGCTTTTTCCCTTCAGAGGCGCGCCAAAATGCTTGATCTGGTGAAGCGCTACCTCATTGAGGAAAAGGTGGTCCCGAAGTGAGGTCGTGTCCCCCGGTTGCTGTCCAACAATCTTCGTGCTGCAGTTTTTCAGAATCGCAGCTCCATGGAGATTTGCTTGCGCACCCGCGCCAACGAAATCTTCCGCCGTCTGGCTGATGCCCCAGATTCCTCCATTCCTCTTGCGTGCGGTCCGGTACAGCTGCACCACGACCGGCGCTAATACGGTCGAAGCGAGTATGTACCAGAATTCGTCAAGGACGGTGATGCTGCGCTTACCCGATTTCCCGGATGCGCGTTGCGAAGTCGCGTATGCGATCAAGAGGCTCATCGCAGCTTCCAGGCGGGGATCGTCGCTCAGTTGTTCCACGTTAAAGTACAGCCAGGGATTGTCGAGCGAGATCGTCGTGGGACGGTCGAACAAGCTGGCATAAACGCCCTGTTCTCCTGTCCAGCTACGCAGCTTGATGGCTGCCAGCTTGGCCTCGTCCGTGACGCGCTCATTCTTCTCTTGGTCCCGCCATTGCGCGAGCTCATCGCGCAGGTCCGAGAACGTGGGAATGGGATTGGAGGGACGAACGGCTGCCCGTTTGTAGGTTCGCAGAATCGCTTCGTTAATGAGGTTGTCCAGAAGCTCCGTGTCCTGATCGTGGCTGTCGCCCAGCATGTGACGGGTCAAATTCTTCAGAAAAGCGACTTGATCCTTGCTGGGTTCCCGTTCCCCTTGGGGCAGGTCCCAGGGATTGATGGTGTGGATGCCATCGAGTGACATGGTCACCATCTGGCCTCCCAGCAGCTCGACCAGAGGCCGATAAGAGTCTCCGCGCTCGATGATCGAGACGAGGGGATTGTCACGGGCGGCCATCGCCAAAAGTTGCTGCACCATGAAGCTCTTGCCGCCTCCGCTCTTGGCCATCACAAGCATGTTGGCGTCGGTCAATGCAGGATCGAATAAGGAAAACGGGATTAACTGCCGGTATGGGGTCTCCAGCAGGAACAGAGGAGATCGAGGTGTGCCTCCCCAAGGAGTCTCGAGCGGCAACAAGTCGGCCGCGTTGGGGGTCAGCATGTCATGGTCCCGCAAATCCTCTTCCGCCATTGCCGGCAGGGAGCTAAAGAACAGACGCCGCTTCGCGTGTGTCTCGGCGACCGCCTTGGCTCCATTCATTCGAGCTATCGTCGATAGAAGCTGCTGGCGACGATCGCGGATCGTCCGTTCAGCTTGTTCCAGATCGGAAACCGTGACGGCGGGCTGGGAAGTGCGAGTCCCTACAATCAGACTGAGCTTCGCTGTTTTCAGGGAGCTCGCGATGATGTCTTGCTGAACTCGAAGCAGTTGTGACTCCGCTACTTGGGCTTCCACATTGGGGCGGAAACCGCCATGGGAATCGCGCTGGGCCGCCTGCATCTTGCGCAGCCGAGACTTGTAGTTCTTCAACACCTTGTTCTGGTCGGGAATGGATATCTGAGAGTTAATAGTGATGGGGAAATCGAGCGCCACCAACTCCCTCAAAATGCCGGGGAAGGTAGCATCGGGAAGTTCCTTCATACTGACGAACGAGTACAGAATCCCGTCCACATTGAGATATGAGTCGGTTTCATCGACGATGCTTACATCGGCGATTTGGTCACGTGCACTCCGGAACTCAAGCTGTCCTTCACTTCGCAGATAGTTGCGCTTATCAGGCTGCAGTGGATTCAGGGCCCGCTTGGCTTCAAGAAACAATTCAATTTCGTTGAGCCTGCGCGGTCCAAGATCGGCAGCTTGCATGGTGGTCTCGATCCCGCGAAGCAAGCTCTCAAATTCGGCAAGTAGCTCTTGATGTTCCCGCCGGCCACGCTCCACGCATTTCCGAGGCGAAAGACTGAATGACGGCGTAGTTGATTTCTTTTTGCCGTTCAACTGGTGATGAATAGCGGGATCCCAAAGAAAATAAATATGCAGGATCGGACGTAAGAACTGGCCCAGCGCTTCCTTGGTTCGCAGGCTTGCCACCCGCAGTGCATCGAGCGTTTTGACCTCCGACTTGTCCGACCGTTGCGTCAGCTCGTATTGGTCGAGCAAGCCGCCCAGGTCCTGCACGACTTCGTACCGGGCCTGCACTCTCATGCTTTGTTCAGGGATGGTGCGCAGTAAAGCTTCCAGCATGTACTTACTTCGATTTCGCTGGCTGTCGCTCGCGAAATACGAGGTCAACCCTCTCAGCTCATATCCCGCCACAAAGGCGCCATTGGTTCGCACGACAACGCTGTCGACGTAGTCGCGCACCGGTAACTGCTCGCACAGTGCTGGCTCTTTCAGTTCTCGTTCGAATTGTGTCCGCGTCAATGGCATGCGCCTATTCGTCCTTCAGGTATTCGGTGATAATGTGAGAGTCCTGCGCAGCGGCAGAGTAAGCACGCGGCTTGAAATACCATGCAACCAAGTCGCGGACGTAGCCTCGGGGCTTTCCATACTTGAACATCATCAGGATGGGAACGACCGAGAGTGGTACACCGTACTGCACGACCAGACTCGCTGGCATACCTGCGATTTGGCCGCTTACGAAACGGCCTAAGACATTCATAAGCGCTGCAAGTCCTAAGACGATGAAGAGATCCTCAAACTCCAGCCACATGAAGGTCACTCTGGTGTGCAGATTGCGATTAACAGGCGTCACTGTAAGTGCCATCCGAACTCCTCCTACCTCACTCCCGCAGTGCCATTGGCGATCCAGAACTCGATCAGCCGCAGGAACCCCGAAAGTCCAAAGCACAGAATGGCGGTAATGAGGTTCCTTGCCCACACTTCACCTACGGTCATTCGTTCGAGAAAACCGGCGTAGTGAAGGACCAGAAGAAAGACTTGGCTGGTGCCATAGAGAGGCAGCATCACGTTCCCGATCCAATTGACGAGTGCCAGGATCGAAATCCAATAACGATCGGGATTGTTCCACGCGGCCTGCTGGCTGAACGACTCGAGCGCACGGAGCAGCCCTGAGCACATCAGCGCTGCGAATCCGGCATAGGAGTAATGCTGGAATGGCCGTCCCTTGGAGAAGTGGAAAACGGCGGCCGCCAGAAACAGACCCGCAAGGGTCGGCAGGACGACATTCCCCAGCCAGTTGGTAAGATTTATGAGGCCGTGTTCTAACATTTGAGTCGCCTTAGCTGTTCACCATGACCTGAACCAGTTTCCAGAGTGCGGAGACGCTCAAGAACGCGAGCGCTGCCGCTACCATCTGCGCAACAGGCTTGTGGCGAACGAAGTTGATGATTGCGCCAACCACGGCAAGGCCTGCTGCTTCCGGCAGGATGATTCCCGCCAGATAGTTCCACAACGAACTCAGCAAGTCGGTGGTGGCAAAAGCCGATCCGGTGTTCCAACTCTGAAGTAGTTGGATCGTGCCCGGTATCGAAAGCAAAAAGATCGCGGCAACGGCAGATCCGAGTGGAGTATGACCGTGAGCGGCGTCCAGAGCAGCTTTGAGAACGAAAAAAGAGGCCGTGATGGGTACCAGTCGCCCAACAACGATCTGGCTGACAAAAGCACTAAATGTTCCGGCAATACTTCCCATCCATGAACTCATGATCCCGCCGTTGGTCACAACGGGTACACTCACTCCACGGCTGGCAAACCAGGCCAGTATTCCCGGCAAGGTTAGAAAGATCGCAGACCACAAGATCCAACGTTGGAACTTGCCGCCCGCCTCGAAGTTAAGTCCACCCTCTTGCCGCAAAGCGATGCCGGCAAGTAACAATGCGCAGATCGCTGCGGGGACAGCTGCGCCGATCAGCAACTGCAAAATATCGTTGAGGAGTGGTGGAGTGGACATGGGGTTCTCCGGTCTACTGGACTCCATTCGTGCCGTTAAGAATCCAGGACTCAATCAAGCGAGTTAGGCCGGAGATCATGAGGAGGCCTACGGCTGTGACAGCCCATCGCGCTACACCGCGCCCTTGGGTGTAGGCGACCACCGCCATCACCACGCAAAGAACAGCGCCAAGCGGGGCAATGACATTGCCGATCCAATTCACCAGATTCAACATCGTTCCTTCTGGCTGTGCGGCGTTCTGGCCCGGGACCGCTTTTCCGAGTTGGGGCGCAGCCCCGGTGTTTGCGGTACCGCCGCCCCCGCTGCTTTGCGCGTAAAGCAGCGTGCTGGCCTGGGCGAAAACCAGTGACAAAATAGCGGTAAGAAGCAGAAGGTGTCGAAGGTTGAGAGAACCACCGTACCGCATTGAATTTCCTCCTCGTTGCAATTGCCGTGTCAACGCGAAGGAGAAGTTAGGGCTGTTTGGAATCTCGCGCAATGACAGAACCCTGCTTCTGAACGGACATACGGGTCTGCTGGGACAGATTGCAGGTTCGGTGCGCGTGCAATGGGTGCTATCGAGACTGGATTTTGTTGCAAATTCGGGCCAACGGAAGTCCGGAACGGATGTTTGGAAGGCTCAGCAGGACGTTAAGTGAAATTGCATTTCCTGAGAGTTGTTGCATCGGACAACAATTAGTTTCCTTGGATATCGCACACTTCCTTGAAATGGTTGCATCGGACAGCCCGGCAGCTTCGTTGCCACCACCCTAGCTGCAAGACTTCAAAGACCAGATACTCATCGTCACGGTGCAGAAAAGTAATGGGGTAGATCCCGCTTCACTCTTTCATAAACCCGCTGGGCCAGATGCACCGAATCAGCGATCCGCGATACCACTCGTGGAGAGTTGTCCCACCTTTCCTCCCGGGCGAGACGAACGGCGGCGATTAAGCACGCGCCCAAAAAAATGAGCTTCCCCTCGTTCTTGGGCTGTTCCGACACTCCTCAATGCTAGGCGAATATAAAGCGAAAGTCAAACCCTGCTGTGCGAGGGAGATAAAATCGCAGAAGATCAATGCATTTGCCTGCGCAAAAAACCAAAGCGGAATTCGTCGAACCAATGCTGCTCTTGCCCACCAGTGAGCTCCCTGAAGGCGGGGCCTGGGTGTATCAGCCGAAGCTGGACGGTTATCGGGCGCTGGCCGTTAAGGGTGAGAACAAGGTGCAACTCCGTTCCCGAAACAACAAGGACTTCAGTGTCAGATATCCTGAGGTGGTCAAAGCACTCCGATCACTCCCGGATCAAACGGTAGTCGACGGCGAGATCGTCGCTTTGGACGCCTCGGGAAGGCCGTCCTTCAATGGGTTGCAGAATTATGGTTCATTGAAGGTACCTATTTTTTATTACGTATTTGATGTGCTGGTGCTGGGGGGACGAAACGTAATGCTGGAACATTTGTCCGCCAGGCGTGACTTGCTGCGGAGCCACGTTTTACCGAATCTCCGTGACCCCATCCGTGAGGTTCCGGAGTTGAACGCGAGCCTATCCGATGTGATTAAGGCAATTCGGGCACAGGGGTTGGAAGGTGTCGTCGCCAAGAATTTGAACAGCTCTTACGAGCCGGGCCGGCGATCCGGTTCCTGGCGCAAGATGCGCCTGAACAAGGGACAAGAATTCGTGATTGGCGGGTACACGATCGGGCCGGCAAACTTTGACGCCCTGATTTTCGGATATTACGACAGCAAGAAGCTCCTTTACGTCGGAAGAACTCGCAACGGATTTACTCCGCTCCTGAGAGAACAATTGCAGAAACGATTCCGCGATCTGCTGATCTCAGAGTGTCCATTCGCGAACCTGCCGGAGGCGAAAGCTGGACGTTGGGGTCTCGGCCTTACGGCTGAAAAAATGAAAGCCTGCCGATGGTTGAAGCCGCGGCTTGTTGGGCAATTCGAGTTCGTGGAGTGGACGTCGGACGACCATCTTCGGCATTCGCGTTTTATCGCGCTCCGGGATGACAAAAATGCGCAGGACGTCGGGCGGGAAAAACTGAAAGACGGATCGTAGCCATTGCTATTGCTCCGTATGACCTGCGGACACAGGTGGGCCCGACAATTGTTTCTGCAAGAGTTGCATCAGTTCCTGATTCTGGGCATTCGCTGCAGCTGAAGAAACGGTCGACGGCGTCGGCAAAGCCTGTTTTGTTGTCTGTTGGAGAACAACGTAAATGGGCGTACCGGCAGGAACTGACACAACGATGTGCTCGGCAATTGCCAGGTGATTTACTTCACGATCTGATTCTTCACCAATGTTGGTGGCGACTCGCTCTCGAATGAGATCCTGCTCACTGAAAGGCTGGTTGAGGCTGCCTCGTCCGGCAAACAATGCCCCGGCCTCTCCTACGCCGGAAAGCGACCGAGCCAAGATGCTCTTTCCGGTGTTTTTCCCCTGAACTTTCCCCCGTAGTGGCGCGAGTCGCAAGTCGGTGGCGACTGCGTCAAACGGTACTTCAGTTCCATTCGGCATCAGCAAAGTATCAAACCGGATGGACATGAAGCCCGTTCTGTCAGCCTGCTCAACCCGACCAAGTGCTTTCGCTCCCGCAGGAATGAGAATCTGCCCATTTCGTTCATAGTTGTATTCAATGATCGCTATGGCTGGCAGCTTGACTGCGCTCGTGGCGACCGTTTCGAGTCTTGCGCGTAATCGAGTACCTGTTGATAGCCCAAGACCAACTGTCGGCTGCGTGTGCTCGGCGCGGCTGGCGGAGTTTACTGAAGCCGGGCTGTGCACGAAGACCAACGAGGGCTTCTCCAGAAGATCCCGCTCGGACTTCAGCGAGTCAGGTGTTTCTATTCCGTTGGGTGAAGTTGGATTGTACGGTGGAGCCTGCCAATCATGGTCACTGTCAAAGGGAGGAATCGTTCCCAAGGTTGTGCCAGGAGCGGGTTCCTGCGCGGCTACGGCGCGGACAGGGCTGGTTTTCGCCTGGCTTGGAGCGGCGGTTCTCTGCACATCCTGCTCTCGAAGTTGTTCATTGTGATCGCCTGTGCCGCGCACGGCAGCGGATTCAGTCACCAGAACTGAACTGCTGCCAGGCGCTGCACCGGCCCCGCTAGGCGCATCGTTTTGGCTGCTCGACGGGCTCTTTGGTTTAGGTGTCCGCTGCATGCGGGGAACGGATACCAAAACGAAGGCCAGTATCGCCACGACTATCCCGCCTGCGGCCATGATCACAATCTGCTTTTGCTCTACGTTGCGTTTCCTTTGGCCGCCACGTGTCGCTATTGTCGCTGTTTCAGACGGCGATCCGTCTTTACTCAGCTCAGAGGCAGGCAACGCCGCGTCTTCCGTATCAGGACCTGCAGATGGAGCTTCAATACTGTGCTGATTGTTACCGTTCGATCCGTTCACTTTTGTTCTCCTTTCACGGGAGCCGTAAATGCCAGTGGGACCAACAATGGCCGGTCCACCGCATCGGCCTGTGCGACTTCAAGCAGCAGGTGCTCGGATGATTCCTTAAAAGTCGGCCGTTCGAAAACTACAACTCCGTCCGCCCGCGCTCCGGGAGCCAAGTGTCGGATGGTGAGCTGATACTCCTTCAGCGGCACAGGTTCAGCTTTGATGGATCGGTGTTGTGTTCTTTGGGGGCCTGCTAGCTGGACCTGCGGTGGCAATAATTCGATGGACTCGGGCGAGGCATTCAAGACGGAAAAACCCAAAATCATTGCGTCCCCCGTGTCCGTGAGCCGCCCAACTGATACACGCAATCTTCGCCCTATGAAGGTCGGCGAAGGCAAGCCGCTTTGGAAAATGAGTTCTCGTTCTGCCGGTCCTATGACACCGCTGCTCACGTCCGCTGCTGGCGAATCCAGCTCCTTTGTGTCCGGGACAAAAAGGCTGGGTCTTGAAGCGGGAATCAATGCACTGGTCGGTTCCTCATACTGCAGCACGAAATCAACGTCACCAGCGTTGTTACTTCGCCCGTCACTGACCAAATGCAAGGAAACTTCGCGGCCCGACTTCGTGGTAACTAGCAAGTTTGTTTCCGCTGCCTTGGGCGTTACAGGTTTGACCGTAACAAGGCGCGGCTCGTTTTCTGAGTGTTCAGCACGGAAGCTGCTAGGGTCTCCCAACACAATTGCATTGACCTCCTCTGGCAAGAAAACAGAGGTCACATATCCCGGCCGCAACCGGAGAACGGCGACGTCGTCAGAATCCGCAATGATGGTAGCGACTCGCGGGTGAGGCGGAGCCGCATGCTGTTGCGCCGGGCTGGCAACAGAGAAAAGAACGGTGAAAAAAGAGAATATCCAAGAATGACGCATTGGTTGTTCCTACTCCTTGCTTAGAACTTTTTGTCGTCTGCATGCCGACCGGATTTGTGAGACGTACATCACGACATCAGCGTTCCCATATTTAAGGCCGCGCTTCTCGACCACCCCTTCTCCTGCATAGAAAGCAGCGGTGACAAGCCTCAGATCGCCATGAAACTTGCGAATTAGCCATGCCAAATAGCGCACACCTCCGGAAACGTTCTGCGCGATGTCACAACGGTTTCTGACTCCCAGCCGAGCGGCTGTCATTGGCATTAGCTGCATGAGGCCAATAGCCCCTTTGGACGAAACTACGCAGGCTTTCCATCCTGATTCCTGCTTCACAATTGAACGCACCAGGGTGATGGGAACGCCGTAATGACGCGCATACGCTTGAACGTAGTACTCGGCTTGAAGGCGCTCATCCTTGTTGGGCGTCAGGGCGTGCGCGGCGCAAGCTATGGAAAAAAAGACGACGATGGTCAGTTTGGTCACGACCGATCCGCCTCCCTATCGGAAGCTCCGTGCTGCTTAGCGTCGTAAATCAGACTCGCGAAGCCGTCCCGCAACTGCAGTTTTCGCCGGTCTGCCTCGGTTTTGGCGAGCAAAGGGAGCAGCGTGTCGCGCATCTGAGGAGTTACTTCCTCGATTCCGAGATGCTCGAGAGCGCGCGCCAAGTCGAGCATTTCAGAAATGGATGGCGCCTTCTCGAGACTCCAGCCCCGTAATGCCTTGGCCAATCCAGCCATGCCGGCGTGAAACGCACGGCTTGCCTGGGGAAGCCTCAGAGCGACGATTTCAGCCTCTCGTTCCGGCGTGGGATGCTCCAGGCGGAGATAGAAGCTTCGCCTGCGCAAGGGATCCCCAATACGACGCTCTTCATTGGAAGTAAGAATTACGAAAGGCACGCTCTCCGCAGTGACGGTTCCCAACTTCGGTATACTCAGCTGCCATACGCTCAGCAGTTCCAACAGAACGGCCTCAAATGCGTGACCCACTTTGTCGATTTCGTCCACCAGCAGGACACAGGACTTAGGTTCTTCCAGTGCCCGCAACAACGGACCGGCGCTGAAATACTGTCGGCCGTGAAGCTCCGCCCTCAATTGGTTCCAATCTGGGTTCGCGCTCTTGGACTTCAGTTCGACGCAGAGCCTCTGCAGAGCTTCATCAAATTTGCCAATCGCCTTCTCTTCGTTGATCCCTTCAAAACATTGCAGACGCTCGACCCGGGTGTCGGCTGCTTTTGCGATGGCATAAGCTAGTTCGGTCTTTCCGCTGCCGGCCGGTCCTTCGATCAAAATCGGCCGTTGGAGCCGTCCGGCAAGGTAAACCGTGCTGCACGTTACAGGGTCTGCGATGTAACCGGTTCCCCGCAGGCCAGCATCCACTTGTTCGAGTGAGCGAAACACTTTCCCTCTTCCTCCGTAGGCTTGCGACTCCGGTAGCCGAGAGGAAGCTAAGCCGAACTGAAATTTCGGTCAATCAGGTAGGTGGTGTGAACGCTGACGGGAAGAATCCCCGACGATTGACTCTGGGTAGGGGCGAAGTCACGAATCACGAAAGATCAGGGAGAGGAATACGAAATTAGTTGCCCATGGGCGAGTAAGAATATGAATTAGTTGGGCGCATTCGCCGAAATTGGATGCATCGGATAAGGAGATCGCCAGCCCAGGAAAGCCTAGTTGGGTGGGCTTGAACGCGAACGTTGCAGGAATTGTTCTCGAAATAGATCTGGAGGCAAGAGGCTTGCGCCCGAAGAACATTGCTGTTCTCCGGGCACGCACCCTTGTTGAAACTTCCCGGTTTAATGCCGGAAAGGCTGGAAACCTTGTGAAGTTTGCTTTCCAGTTTCCACTTGCCTCTGGAAAGATCTAAACCCAGGTTCTGACTTGCGCTGAGTAGCCAACGAAACGGAGATGTTGGCCGCTTGCACAGGCACGACCCTGCGTTGGACGCTAGTAGTGTAGTGAGAAGCAGCCGCAGAAACCCAAACGACGGATGGCACCCGGCTCGTTTCCGGATACGGCGCAATCGGCGTAGTGGTTCGTGAGCGGTCCTGGTATTGCCGATCCTGATGTTCCGAATCGACTGGTACCGTGCGATGGATCTGGTCGTTCCGTGCCTGATCCT
>Ga0210408_10004122_pt1 | contig 13071 bp, 11 predicted proteins | sample IncBWH4MmetaG_FD_155471 | JGI IMG/M metagenome (GOLD analysis project Ga0210408, IMG submission 155471) | Forest soil microbial communities from Barre Woods Harvard Forest LTER site, Petersham, Massachusetts, United States - Inc-BW-H-4-M | ecosystem: Environmental > Terrestrial > Soil >...
TTCACACCTCCTATTCGGACGAAGCCTTTCATCTCGGCGGGCTCTATATCCCCGTCGCAAAACTGATCGCCTTTGTCGTGGCGATGGGCTTATCCGGCGCGCTCTGGGTATTCCTGCACACCACCGACCTCGGCAAGGCGATGCGGGCGGCGGCACAAAACCGCGACGTCGCAACCCTGATGGGCATCAATCCCGACCGCGTGTTTTGCGTCGCGCTTGGCGTTGCGCTGGCGCTCGCGGGCGCCGCCGGTTCGCTGTTGATGCCGTTCTATTCGGCCTATCCGTTTGTCGGACAGGTGTTCGTCCTGATGGCCTTTGTCGCCGTGGTCATGGGCACCCTCGGCAACGTGATCGGCGCGCTGATCGCCAGCCTGTTGATGGGGGTCGCCGAATCGCTCGGCATCCAGTTCGTCGGCGCCGATTCCGGATTGATCGTGGTGTTCGCCCTCTTGCTCTTGACGCTGGCCTTCAAGCCGAACGGCCTTGGCGGCGGCAGGGTGAGGTAGTGGCCGATATCAGCAAATGGAAGGTGATTTCGCTCGCCGCGCTCGTGGTGGTCGTGCTGGCGCTGCCGCAAGTCGTGAAAAGCTCGTTCGCGATCGACATCTTCATCCGCATCCTGCTGTTCTCGTTCATCGGCGTCGCCTGGAACCTGATGGGTGGTTATGCCAAGCAGTTGTCGCTCGGCCACGCCGCCTATTTCGGGCTTGGCGCCTACACCTCGACCATCATGCAGGTCGACGCCGGCATCTCGCCCTGGATCGGGATGGTTGCCGGCGGCGGCGTCGCGATGCTGGCAAGCCTGCCGATCGGCTGGCTCTGCTTCCGCCTGCGCGGCCCGTATTTCACCATCGCCACCATCGCGGCCGCGCAGGCCTTGATGCTGATCTTCCTGAAATTCCGCGATCTCGCCTGGGGCGCCGAAGGCACCACCATCCCCAACCTCGGCAGTTCGCCGCTGATGATGCAGTTCGAAGGCAAGGCGGCCTACTATTATGTCGTGCTCGGCCTGCTCGCGCTTGGGCTCGTGATCACCTGGCGGATCGAACGCTCATGGATGGGCTATTACCTCGTCGCCATCGGCGAGAATGAGGACGCAGCCGAAGCGATCGGCGTCAACGCGCCGCGCATCAAGCGCGACATCTACATGATCAGCGCGTTCTTGACCGCGCTCGCCGGCACCTTTTATGTCCAGTACATCTACTTCATCGACCCCGCGACCGCGTTCGACTTCAAAATCTCGATCGAGGCCGCTTTGGTATCGATCGTCGGCGGCATTGGCACGCTGTGGGGCCCGGTGATCGGAACGGTGCTGCTGGAGACCACCTCCGCGCTGCTGCAAAGCTGGCTCGGCGGCTCGACCGGCGGCGTGCAGCTCACGGTCTATGCCCTGATCCTGATGGCCGTCATCCTGTGGCGGCCGACCGGACTGATGGGCATGGTGAGCGAGGCGTATCGGCGCTACGTCAGCCGCAAACCGGCGCGCGCCTAAGGACAGCCATGGCCGATGCGCTCGTCATCAAGGGTCTCAACAAACGGTTCGGCGGCCTGCGCGCGGTGCAGGACGTCTCTTTCACCGTCAGGGAGAACGAAACGCTCGCCCTGATCGGCCCGAACGGCGCCGGCAAGACCACGAGTTTTCATCTCATCACCGGATTCCACCGGCCGGATTCCGGTTCGGTAGAGGCATTCGGCCGCGAGATCGTAGGGCGGAAGCCGCATGATATCTGCGCCCTCGGGCTTGCCCGCACCTTCCAGGTCGCAAAACCCTTCGGCGCGATGACCGTGCTCGCCAATGTCATGACCGGCGCCTTCCTGCGCGACCGCCACGTCGCTGCTGCCCGCGCAAAGGCGCGCGAGGCGATCGAGTTCGTCGGTCTTTCGGCCAAGGAACAGGCGGCGGCGAAGGATCTCACCACCATCGACCAGCGCCGGCTGGAAATGGCGCGCGCGCTGGCGACGCAGCCGCGCATCCTTCTTCTCGATGAGGTAATGGCCGGGCTCAACCCGTCGGAAATCGATCAGGCGGTGGCGCTGGTCGGAAAACTCTCGCAAGCGGGCTTAACCATCGTGATCGTCGAGCATGTGATGCGCGCCATCATGGCGGTGGCGCGCCACATCGTCGTGCTCGATCACGGCCAGAAGATCGCCGAAGGCAGCCCAAAGGAGATCGTCGAAAATCCGGAAGTGATCCGCGCTTATCTCGGCTCCTATGTGCATCCGCCGGCGGCCGGAGACACCGATGCTTGAACTCAACGGCGCCAGCGCGAGCTACGGCTCGGTGCCGGCCATCTCCAATATCTCGATTTCGATCGGCGAAGGCGAGGCCGTCGGCCTGTTGGGCGCCAACGGCGCCGGCAAGAGCACGACCCTGCGCGCCATCTCCGGCCTCGTGAAATTGTCGTCCGGCAGCGTGACCTTCGCCGGCGCTGATCTCACCTCGCTGCCGCCGCACAAAATCCCGGAATTGGGAATTGCCCATGTGCCGGAAGGGCGGCAGGTGTTTCCCGAGATGACCGTGCAGGAGAACCTCGAGATCGGCGCTTACGTGCCGACGGCCAAGGCCGAACGCGCACGCACGCTCGAGCTCGTCTACGGCATCTTTCCCCGCCTCGCCGACCGCCGACGCCAGCTCGCCGGCACCATGAGCGGCGGCGAGCAGCAGATGCTGGCGGTCGGCCGCGGCCTGATGCTCAAACCTCGGCTCCTGATGCTCGACGAGCCCTCGCTCGGCCTCGCCCCCGTGATGACCGACGTGACGTTCGAGAAGATCGGCGAGATCCACAAGATGGGCACGGCAATCCTCCTGGTCGAGCAGAATGTCAGCCGCGCGCTGTCGCTGGTCGCGCGCGCCTATGTGCTGGAGAGCGGCAACGTCATCATGCACGGCACCAGCCACGAGCTTGCCAACAACGAGCAGGTCCGCGCGGCGTATCTGGGGATTTAGGGTTGCGCTTTCCCTGTCCCGTCATGGCCGGGCATGGCCGTCCGAAGGACGGCGTCGCTTCCGCTCGCCCATAGCCGTCCGAAGGACGGCGTCGCTTCCGCTCGCCTATGTCCCGGAGGCTGATGCTGGCTGAAACCCGATTGCTTCACGCGCGTTGATATCGGGGGATTGCTCACGAATTCCAGGCGGCCTTTCGCATCCGCCACCGATCAGAACAGGGACATGCCATGCCGGACCGAATCATCTCAGCCGAGGATCATCATCCTCGCCGTCGCGTCAGCGTCCTTGACGCTGAGATGAGCTACGTCACCGTCGGTGAGGGGCACCCGATCGTCTTCCTGCATGGAAACCCGGCGTCATCCTATCTTTGGCGTAACGTCATCCCCCACGTCCGCGATCTTGGCTGGTGCCTCGCGCCAGACCTTGTCGGCATGGGACAATCAGCGGCCTCCCCCGGCGGCGCTTGTCGCTTTGTCGACCATGCAAATTATCTCGACGCATGGTTCGAGGCGCTGGATTTGCGCCAGGACGTCACCCTGGTGCTGCACGATTGGGGATCGGCCCTCGGCTTTCATTGGGCGTCCAGGCATCCCGAGCGGGTGCGGGCGATCGCTTACATGGAATCGATCGTCCAACCGCGCGACTGGGAAGACCTGCCACCGAGCCGGGCGCCGATCTTTCGCGACCTGCGATCAGAGAAGGGCGTGCGCATGATCATCGACGAGAATGCCTTCATCGAGATGCTCATGCCGAAGCTGATCATTCGGACGCTGACCAAGGCCGAGATGGACGCATATCGTCTGCCCTTTATCGAGCCGCAGGCGCGCTGGCCGATGCTGATCTGGCCGCGCGAGCTGCCGATCTCAGGCGAACCTGCCGACGTGGTAAGAATCGTGGAGCATTACGGTCAATGGCTGCTGCGCAGTCCGCTGCCAAAACTGTTCATCAACGCCGAGCCAGGGTCGCTCGTGATTGGACGGGCGCGCGAGTTCTGCCGCTCGTTTCCGAACCAGGAGGAAGTGACTGTCCAAGGCATCCATTTCATTCAGGAAGACAGTCCTGACGAGATCGGTACGGCGCTTGCGCGCTTCGTCAGCCGAACAAGGCCGGATGCCCGCGGCCCGAAGTAGATGTGAGAAGCCGTGAGTATTCGGCCGGCCCGATGATAAACTCCGCGATACCCATCTGTTGCAACTTTGTGAAGATGATGGGTTTCGAAGGGCTCAACCCATCCTACTTGCTAGGCGATTTTCCGCGGCTTCTCCTCGCCGAAGATCAGCTCGAAGCCCAGCGCCGCGGCCGTACCTGGTGAATGAGACCGTCACGAACTACAAAGATGAAGCAGTAGATCATCTTGTAAGGCCGCCCGTTGCACACCGTTCCCTCAAACGACTGCTCGATGACGACGTGGTCCTCGTCCGCGACGACGGTCAGAAGCTCGACCTTGGAGCCCGTGAAGAGACGCCGATGTCCTCGGTGAGGTATCTGACGATGGCGTCTCGGCCCGCGTAACCGCCGGGCTGCCCTAGCGCCACCGCCATGCCGTTCCGTTCGGGCGCGACCCATTCGGCGTCCGGCGCGAAACAAGATGCGATCTTGTCCTTGTCTCTGGTGGCGAACGTTCGATACGCAGTGAGCACGAACTGCTTGTTTTCTTCGGAAGTAGACATCGGCGGCTTTCGGCCTTGCTGTGAGCACCTCGAGATATTGGCCGCTCTCGCGATAGAAATGCTACGCTATTTATCGAAGTATCTCAGAGGGTGACGGAAACCTACGGAGAGACTGCGATGAAACTTCCGCGCCGCCGGTTCTTGCGTCTCGCCACGATCGCCATCGGTCTTCCAGCCATCTCGCGCGCGGCAAACGCGCAGACCTATCCGGCCCATCCGGTACGCATTGTCGTCGGTTTCGCCGCCGGCGGCGCGCCCGACATCGCCGCGCGCCTTCTGGCGCAATGGCTGTCCGAACGGCTCGGCCAGCAGTTCATCATTGAGAACCGGCCCGGTGCCGGCGGCAATATCGCCACCGAAGCCGTGCTGGCTGCGCCCGCCGACGGCTACACGCTGCTTCTGGTGAGCCTTGCCAACGCCGTCAACGCCACGCTCTACCAGCAGCTCAAATTCAATTTTATCCGCGACATCGCGCCGGTTGCGAGTATCAGCCACGAGGCCTACGGGATGGAGGTGCATCCATCGTTTCCGGCGAAGACGGTCCCTGAATTCATCGCCTACGCCAAGGCCAATCCAGGCAAGCTCAACATGGCATCGGCAGGCAACGGAACCGGGCTTCATATGGCCGGCGAGTTGTTCAAGATCATGGCCGGTGTCGACATGGTGCACGTGCCTTACCGTGGTTCGCCGCCGGCACTGACAGATCTGCTCGCCGGGGAGGTGCAGGTGATGTTTTGCCCCCTGTCCGCCTCGATCGAGTACGTCAGAGCCGGCAAGCTTCGTGCGCTGGCCGTGACCACAGCGGCGCGCTCGGAAGTGCTGCCCGATCTGCCGACCGTTGGAGAGTTCGTACCGGACTATGAGGCAAGCGGCTGGTTCGGTGTCGGGGCGCCCAGGAAAACGCCCGCCGAAATCGTCGACAGGCTCAACCGGGAGATCAATGCGGGGCTTGCGGATGCGAAGCTGAAAGCGCGATTTGCCGACCTCGGCGTCTCGGTGTTTGTCGGTTCACCGTCCGATTTCGCAAAGCATATCGCCGAGGAAACCGAGAAGTGGGGCAAAGTGGTCCGAACGGCCAACCTCAGGGCCGACTGACGGGCGCGGCGTCGAAGTCCCGTTCGATCGGATCGGGGCACCAAAGCGACCGCAGACCGTGATAACATAGCGGCAATTGGGCGGCGCACGGCCGCATCGGGAGGGTACGATGACAACTGCTGTGGAAGGAAGGGAACTCACGCAAGTCGGCCCCGGAACGGTGATGGGTGAGTTGATGCGGCGGTACTGGATTCCCGCCGCGCAATCCACGGAGCTTGAGCGCGACGGGGCGCCAATCCGCCTGATGCTGCTGGGGGAGAAGCTGATCGCATTCCGTGACAGCGCCGGCCGGGTCGGCGTGATGGACCATCGGTGCCCGCACCGCTGCGCCTCACTGTTCCTCGGACGCAACGAGCAAGGCGGAATCCGCTGCATCTATCACGGCTGGAAATACGACGTGGCCGGCAACTGCATCGACATGGCGAGCGTGCCGCCGCAGCAGGATTTCAAGCACAAGGTGAAGGCCAAGGCCTACCCGGCCGTCGAGCGTGCCGGCGTCGTCTGGGTCTATATGGGATCGAGCGCCAAGGAATCGGTCAAGGAACCGGTCAAGGTACCGCCGCTGCCGGCGTTCGAAATCCTTGACGTTCCCGACGACGAAGTCAGCGTCACCTTCATCCAGCGCGAATGCAACTATTTGCAGGCACTCGAAGGCGAGATCGACACCTCGCATTTCGGTTTCCTGCACGCCGGCCACGTCGATCCACAGGACGTGCCGGAGGATGATCCGGTCTACCACACCATCACCAACCGGGCGCCGGAGTACCATATCGCCGATGCGCCCTGGGGCACGCAGTACGCAGGCTACCGCGCGGCGGGCGCGGACAGCACCTATTGGCGCTTCGCCAACTTCCTGTTTCCGTTCTGGAGCCAGGCACCGAACGGCGAGTTCGGCAGCCACGTGCATGCGCGCGCCTGGGTGCCGCTCGACGACGGCCACACCATGTTCTGCTTCCTGCGCTGGAAGCGCGGGGTGTCGGCGCTAACGCAGCCGCAGCCTGCCTTCAAGGACGGCAGGCCGATCGGCGGCACCGGTCGCGGCAACAAGTTCCTGGCCAATACCACTGATTGGCTCGGCCGCTTTCGGCTTGCCGCAAACCCAAGCAACGATTGGGGGCTCGACCGCGCCGCCCAGCGCAGCAACGCGATCTACAGCGGGATCGACGGCATTCACCTGCAGGACCAGGCGATCACCGAGAGCATGGGGCCGATCACCGACCACGAATTCGAGCATCTCGCGCCATCGGATCAGATGATCACGCGCACGCGCCGGCGCCTCTTGATGGCGGCTCGCGCGCTACGCGACAGAGGCGTCTTGCCGCCCGGTGTCGAGGACGCGGAAGTGTTTCGTGGCGCGCGCAGCGGCTACTTCGTCAGCGACGACAAGAGCCAATGGCAAGATATCTATGCGAGGCAACTGACCGCGGCGTTGCACCCGTCATCGAGCCCATTGCGCGCGGCGGAGTAGGTGGTGGGGCGGATTAGCCCCCCGGGCTACGGACTGAATTGCAAATGGTGTCGACGCGAGAAGGATCGCAGTCATGTACAATCCACTTGGAGTAACACTGCTGGCTGCCGCCGCCGTTCTTTTCGGCTCATCGGTGCGAGCGCAACAGGCAACAGCAACGCTGGTTGCAGCCGAAACGCCGCAATCGATGCTGGCGGCACAGATTCGCATGCAGGGTTTCACCTGTGACAAACCGCTTGGCGCGGTGAGAGACAAGAAGCGCTCCAGGCCGGACCGCGCCGTCTGGGTCCTCAGATGCGGCAACGCGACGTACCGAATCGCACGCGCTCCCGACATGGCGGCGCAGGTCGAGCCGCTGCCCAGCTCGGGTAAACCCTAGTTATTTCATATACTTGCTCTTCTTGCGCGGAATATCGCCGTTAATCTCCGCATTATGTGCGGGGATTACGCTTGCCCTTGCGCTCCGGACCAGACCCGGACTTCGTCATTCCGGGATGGTCCGAAAGGACCAGACCCGGAATCTCGAGATTCTCCGATGTGCAATTGCACATCGTAGTTCGATGCTTCGCATCGCCCCGGAATGACAGTTCTTTCGCATCGCCTCGGAATGACGGTTTATGTCACCGCCGTCCGCTTCGGCTCCACGATCTCGAACATGCGCGGGAATTCGTCGAGCAGACCGATCAATTCGGCGAGCCGCATCGGATTGCCGCTGGTCTTGATCTTGCCACTGCCTATCGCTTCCGGAAAGCTCGTCTGCCTCGCGATCACCTCGTCCAGCGCGCCGCGCGCAAGCGTGAAGCTTGCGTCCGCGTTGTCCGCCTGCACGCCTTCGGCATAGGTCAGCGCGCAGTTCTCCAGCGTCAGCGCGAAGGTCTCGCCGGTATCGGTAAAATTCCAGTTCAGCACGATATGCTTGCCCTCGGCCCTGGGACCGTTGAGCCGCACGCCGAGCACATCCCACAGCTGTTCGGTGCGCAGCGCGGCAAGCGTCTCGCGCGGCATCGGCGGCCGCGGCGCCGTCTCCGCCAAGCCCTGCCGCAGTTCCTGCGCGCCGAACAGATAGGCATTGCGCCAGGTCGAGCTTTCGGCGGCGTAACCCAATTGCTCGAAGGTGTCGGCGAGCATCGCGCGCGCCGCCTGATGGTCGGGCTCGGCGAACACCAGGTGGCTCAAGGCCTGCGCGACAAAACGGAATTCACCCTTGGCAAAGTCCTTGCGCGCCCGCGCCAGGATGACCTCCGCGCCGCCCATATATTCGACGTATTTCTTGCCGGACTCGACCGGCGGCAAGGAATCGAGATTGGCGGGATTGGCGTCATACCAGCCGAGATATTTTTGGTAGATCGCTTTCACATTGTGCCGGATGTGGCCGTAATAGCCGCGCGCGTGCCAGGCGCCTTCAAGGCTTGCCGGCAGGCGGATGGTCTCGGCGATCTCGGCCGCCGTCAGCCCGTGGTTCATCAGGCGGATGGTCTGGTCGTGCGCGAATTTATAGAGGTCGCGCTGCTGGCGGATCATGGTGTCGATGCGCTCCCTGCCCCAGACCGGCCAGTGGTGCTGGCCGCACATCGCGTCTGCTCTGCCGCCCCACATCCGCAAGGCTTCGCCGAGATATTTCGACCACGCCAGCGCATCGCGCACATCGGCGCCGCGGAACGGCAGCAAATTGTGGAAATTATGCGTGCAGTTTTCGGCCAGGTTCAACAGCTTGTAGCGCGGGACGAAGAAATGCATTTCCGCCGGCGCCTCGGAGTTCGGCGCCATCTGGAATTCGAACTCGACCCCATCGATGGTGCGCTTGTCGCCGGTCGCCACGATCAGGTCGGTCGGGCGCAACAGCGCGACCGAACCCGCCGCCATCGACTTGCCGAGGCCGCAATCGACCTGTCCGCGCGGGCCCTTGGCGAGGAAAGGCCCGAACTGATATTGCGCCCGCCGCAGCATCGCCGGCCCGGCGATGATGTTTTCGGAAACCGCATGCTCCATGAACAGATTGGGCGCGATGATCGGAACGCGGCCGCTTGCAAGCATGTCGTCATCGAGCACGCCGCGCGCGCCGCCCCAATGGTCGGTGTGGGTGTGGCTGAAGATCACGGCGGCGACCGGACGCTTGCCGCGATGCTTGTAATAAAGCGCCATCGCCGCGCGGGCGCCTTCGATCGAGGTCAGCGTGTCCACGACGATGACGCCACTGTCGCCCTCGATCAGCGTCATGTTGGCGATGTCGAGCCCGCGTATCTGATAGACTCCCGGGACGACCTCGAACAATCCGTGGTTCATGTTGAGGCGCGACTGCCGCCACAGGCTCGGGTTCACCGTTGGCGGCGCGACTTCGCTGGACAGCAAGCCGTAGGGCTCGAGGCTCCAGACCACCCTGCCCGACGCCGAGGTGATCTTGGCGTTTTCGATTGACCCGAGGAAGCCGCGCGAGGCATCGTCGAAGTCACGGGTGTCCGAAAACGGCAGCGCGCTCAGCATCGCCGCGTGCTGCGCGACCACGGATGCCGAGGCGTCCTTTGGTGTTTCCGTGCGAGTTTCGCTGGGGGACGGCTGGGACATACGCACGCACTCCTGACAGAACTCGAAAATACCGACGGACTTGGCAGCAGACTTGATACCGGCAGATTTGGCGGCGGATCGGAGCCTGCAGCACCGCTTCAGCGAAACTGCAGCCCTTCAAACTTACCGGTGTTACGCCACTCTTCGATATATTTGAAGTAGGCCATCGCGCCTGCGGGATGACCTACATTCAGCTTGGCCGCAGGGCCGGGCTCGCGCCCCTCATTGTTGTAGTAGCCGGGCGTGCAATCCGGCGCGCCGATCATTCTGCCGGGGCCTGTCAGCAGCAACTCGACCCAGCTGTCCTCGGCCCTCCCTGTCACTTCGACTTCCCTGAAGCCATTCTCCAGCGCGTGCCCGATCACCATCGCGATCGTCTTGGCGGACTCCGTGAGGTTGTGCGGCACATTGGATATCAGGTTGGCGCCCTGCGTCGGCTGCACGAAGAAAGCATTCGGGAAACCGTGCACGTGGATGCCGTGCTTGGTGCGCATGCCGGATGCCCAGTGCTGCGACAGCTTGACGCCGGTCCGGCCCGACAGATCGAAGCCGGATCGCCGTCTGTATTCGGTGCCGACCTCAAATCCCGACGCATAGATGATGCAGTCGAGCGGATATTGCTTGCCCGCGACGACGACACCGGTTTCGGTGAGCCTCTCGACCCCCATGCCGTCGGTGTCGATCAAATGCGTCCCGGGCGTGTTGAACGCCTGAAGGTACGCATCGTGGAAACATGGCCGTTTGCAGAGCTGACGATACCAGGCCTTGAGCTTGCCGGCAGTCTCGCGATCCTCGACGATCGTATCGACCCTTGCACGAATCTCCTCCATCTTTTCGAAGTCGGAGTCTTCGAAAGCCGCCAGCATCGTTTGCGGGATCCTTTGCTCAAGCGGCAGCTGCATGATCTTGCTGCGAATCCGCCGGGACAGGTCGGTCCAGCCGTCCCTGACGAGATCTTCCTCCGCGTTTCCGCCGGCCTGGTTCGCCGTAAAATTCTCAAGCCAGCGCTGTTGCCAGCCGGGCGTTGCGATGGTCGAAAACCACTCGGGGTCGATCGGCGCATTGGCGCGGACGTCGACGGAAGATGGCGTGCGCTGGAAAACGTAGAGCTCCTTGCAGGCGCGGGCCAGATGCGGCACGCACTGGACCGAGGTCGCACCGGTGCCAATAATGCCGACGCGCCTATCGGTGAGTTTATCCATCGGCGCACCCAAGGGATTGCCGCCGGTGTAATCGTAATCCCAGCGGCTGGTATGGAACGAATGTCCCTTGAACGACTCGATGCCCGGTATGCCTGGAAGTTTTGGGACGTGCAGCGGACCCGTGCCCATACCGATGAACTGCGCCGTGAAGGCATCGCCGCGGTTGGTGCGGATGATCCAGCGAGATCGAGCTTCGTCCCACTCCAGACTTTCCACCTGGGTGTGGAACAGCGCGCCCTTGTAGAGACCGTATTGTTTGCCGATGCGCCGACAATGCTCCAGGATTTCCGGCGCATGCGCGTATTTCTCCGACGGCATGTACCCGGTTTCCTCGAGTAGCGGCATATAGACCAGCGATGCGGTGTCGCATTGGGCTCCGGGATACCTGTTCCAGTACCACGTACCGCCGAAGTCGCCGCCCTTCTCGATGATGCGGACGTCCGTGATGCCGACCTCCGAAAGCCGCGCGGCGGTCGCCAACCCTGCGAAGCCGCCGCCGATGAAAGCGAAGGTGACGTGGTCGGTCTTTGGATCGCGCGGGGTGACGGGCACATAGGGATCGTCAAGATAATGGGAGAGTTGTCCCTTGACCTGAATATATTGATCGTTGCCGTCGGCGCGGAGCCGCTTGTTGCGCTCCTCCATGTACTTCTGACGCAAACGCGCCTTGTCGATCGGATGGCTGCGCAGCTTTTGGGGTTCGTCCGTGACCGTCATCGAAAAGCACCTCCCGTTCTAATCGTACGACGACGGCCCGCTGTCACGATAGGCCCAACAGGCTTCCCGCGGCAATGAAACCGGCGTGTCGACGCCGACCTGATGGCGCGCCGCGGTGCCGAGTTCGAGCACCTCAAGCCGGTGGCCGAACAAATCGATGTCATAGACGGTCTGCGTGCCCTGATAGCGGCGGTCGACCACGCGGGCGGTGAACGAATTGGCGCCGTTCGCTTGCCCATTCCCTTGGCCGATCGCGATGTTTTCGGGCCTGAGCGCAATCCGCACCTTTTCACCCGAGGCAAGCGGATGCAGCAGCGCCGCCTCGGCGCGCCGCCCATTGCCGAAATCGACGACGCCGAATTCGCCGTTGCACTGAACCAGCGTGCCTGGCAGCTCGTTGGTGGCGCCAGTGAAATTGGCGACGAACAGATCGGCCGGCCGGTTGTAGATCTGGTCCGGCGTGCCGATCTGCAACAGCTTGCCGTCACGCATCACGCCGATGCGGTCGCCGAGGACGACCGCCTCGGCCTGGTCGTGGGTGACGTAAAGCGCGGTCATGCCGGTCTGCTTCAGGATGAGGCGCAAATCGTCGCGCAGCCGCAAGCGCAGCTTGGCGTCGAGGTTCGACAACGGCTCGTCGAGCAGCAACAATTTTGGGCGGTAGACGATGCTGCGCGCCAGCGCCACGCGCTGCATCTGGCCGCCCGACAGCGCGACCACCGGCCGCTCGGCATATTCCGACAATCCGACCAGTTCGAGCACCTCATCGACTTTGCGCCTGGCCTCACCGCGCGCGATCCTCCGGTGTTTCAGGGGATAGACCACATTCTGCCGTACCGTCATGTGCGGCCATACCGCATAGGACTGAAACACCATGCCGAGTTCGCGCGAGCGCGGCGGCACCATGACGCCGCGCTCAGGCGACGATACCAGCCGGCCGGCAATGCTGATCTCGCCCGATGTCGGGTGTTCGAGGCCGGCGACGCAGCGCAATGTCGTGGTCTTGCCGCAACCGGACGGGCCGAGCAGCACGACGATCTCGCCCGCCGGCACCGCAAAGCTCACGCCGTCGATCGCCGGCCGGCCGATCGCAAACTGCTTGCGCAGGCCGTTGACCTCCAGCGTCGTCGTCATGCCGTCACCGCCTCCCGAGTGCACCGGTCACTGGCGATAACCGAAGATCTTGTCCCAATCGGCGACCCAGTCGGCGTGCAGCTTCACATACTGATCGAAATTCGGGTACCAGACCTTGACCACCTTGGGATCAAAGCCTTCGGGATAGGTCGGCGACACCTTCAAGGAGGTGAGGTTGCCCTGCTCCTTGATCATGAAGGTCTGGCCTTCCTTCGACAGGCACCAGTTGAGATATAGCTTTGCGGCATTGGGATGGGCGGCGGTTTTCGGAATCCC
>Ga0210408_10004123_pt1 | contig 13068 bp, 9 predicted proteins | sample IncBWH4MmetaG_FD_155471 | JGI IMG/M metagenome (GOLD analysis project Ga0210408, IMG submission 155471) | Forest soil microbial communities from Barre Woods Harvard Forest LTER site, Petersham, Massachusetts, United States - Inc-BW-H-4-M | ecosystem: Environmental > Terrestrial > Soil >...
TGACGGTCAGGTGTAAGCGCAGGAAATCGCCAGCTCTTTGTCGCCTGGAACTCGGCATGATTCGGGTGTTATCCGGTGGCAGAACAAGGGGTTTACCTTATATACGGAATCAAGCAACGAAAATACATTCACTAAGGTTAATAAGCACCAATGCTGGTGGCCTAACTGGTAACCATGAAACGAATCACTGTCCTGCTGGCGGACGACAACCGAGTCGTGCGCAGAGAATTTAGAAAGATACTGGAACTCGAAGACGACCTTGAAGTGGTCGGCGAAGCGAAAAACGGCCTTCAGGCGGTCGCCATGGTCAAAAAACTTCGCCCCGCATTAGTTCTGATGGACCTTGCCATGCCGCTGCTCAATGGTTTGCAAGCCACCCGCCAGATCCTCAAAGCCGTCCCCACCACCAAAGTCCTCATGCTTTCGGCGCACAGTGATGAGGTGTATGTCCAAGAGGCGACCAACTCCGGCGCGATGGGCTATCTGCTCAAACAAAACTCCGCTGAGAATGTGTGCCCCGCGATTCGGGAAGTCCAAAAAGGTAACACTTGTTTCAGCGCGTCGATTCCCAGCCGTCTTCACGTATGGAACCGGAAAAGCTAGATGGATAGAGCGGGCGGTAGCGGAAGCAACTCTGCCTTTTTCTCGTCAGATTTCGATTGCAAAACAAAGGCGGGCCTTGGCGCAACTCTCTTATGTCCGAGTGCCGGGTTTTGCCTTCGATGGAATCAGCGTCGCCACCGGGGCAACCGCCGCCGCCGCAGCAGGGTCATTCCGCCCACCGCCAGAAGGGCTAACGCCCCGGGCTCGGGAATCAGGGTATCCGAGGCCGTGTATTTATAACCCCACCAGTCCCCGCCGTAGAGGGTGACGTTGGTCGTGGCGCTGTTGAAATCGGCCAGCACCACCTGAAACTGGACGTCGGCCACCGGATTTGTTTCCAACGCTTCGTTTTCAATCTTGAACGGAGTATCAAGAAACCATCCACCCCCGCCGGCCAGCTTTCCCGCCGCAAAGCCGTTATCGTAAAAGGGGGTATTATTGCCGGCGGCAAGGTCGAGGCGAACCTGAAAGTTGGTCGGATCGTAGTACCCGTAGTCATCGTAATAGGCGTCAAGTCCCTGAATCCAGTGAAGGTCCGAGAAAACATGCGCCCCCGCCACGGGCGTGTACTTAAGATTGAAGGTGGCGCCGCCGACGTCATGCACATTGTTATTGCCCTGAAGCGGCGGGTCCGGCGTGGTCCAATTCGTCCCTCTGGCATCCGTGACCGGAGGCTCCTTCACCACCCAGGAGTAGTAGTCCAGAATGCTGATGCCCTGCTCGACCTTGGCCATGTCCGCCTGGCTGGCCCAGGAGTAAGTCCATCCGGGATGGCTGCTCACAAAATTATTGAGGCCGCTGTTGATCCAGGGGCACTGCGCTCCCACCAGCGTGCTCACCGGGATTACCGGGCTTGGATTGAGCGTGCTGACGTTATAATCGTCGATGCCAAAAGTGGGTCCGGCGGTGGTGGGGGTCATCGCTGCCGAAGCAGCTTCGGGCAGGAGAAACAAGCTGCCAGCCATCAGAATTACCGGCAGTGAAAGGCCGAAACGGAGATGCTTTTTCATAGGCTTTTTGGCCAGGGTTGTAGGTGACGGGATCGAATTGAATCCCATTCCTTGGCCGATGTCAAGGAGAATTTGACCAGCGATCGGCGATCGGGCGAATGCCGGGCGATTTGCTCACCGGGACCCCGCCCTTTGGGCGCTAGCTCAACCTTTTCAACGCTCCGGTCACGTCCATCGAACTCAAGTTCATGTCCTCACGGCGACAAATTACCTCATCGAACCATCGCCCCCTACTTTGTCTTGGGCAGTGTATTGGTCAAACCTGCGTTACTATTCGTCTTTGGCAACGTGACGACCACTGTCCACAAGTCTGGCCTTTGGGCAGACTGCCGTTTGCTGCCTTTGCCTGCCGACAGCACAAATACCACGATTGTGGCGAACAGAAGGCAAACCGCGGCGACAATGAGTTTCCGGTTCATACTACTCTATAGACACCGCCCAGCCTGTGTTTTGTATGGAGTTTTTGTTGCGCGTGCTGGCCATGGTCAGCCGGGCCGCTTGACATTCTCACAGTTCCCTCCACCCTGCCGCCGTATGGAAATATCCAGTTTATCGCCACAACAACTGCGGAAGGCAGCTAACATCAAGGAGAAAATTGAAGCGCTGCAAAAGCAACTGAATACACTACTGGGCGGCGAAATCCCTATACCGATTCGGGCTGCGGCCAAAGGCCCAAGGAGGAAGAAGCGGCGCCTAAGCCCACAGGGACTTGCCAACATTCGAGCTGGGGTTGCCAAACAGATGGGGAAGCGGACCGCCGCGCCCAAAAAGCAGCGGAGTGCCGCCTGGAGGAAGGCGCTGTCAGCAGCGTTGAGGAGAAGGTGGGCAAAGAGAAAAGCGCAGGGTAAGGCAAGCCTGTAGAGTTCGCGCAGCCGAAGGAAGTTATCCTGTTTGTGACGGCGCAATGAAGTTAGGCAACGACCGCACAACAGGGCTAGGCTGTTCCGGCGCAAACTCAAGGCACCAGCCGAACACGGAAAGCTTGCATACGGTTGGTGGCGGGGTAGAGCGAAAAGAGGTGGTTCGTACATGTGCTGGTCACTTGAGAGACCGGCGCCCAGGCCGCCAGGTTGGTCGCCGACAAGACCTCGTAGGTTTGCTCGGGAAGGCCGGCCCAGTCAATTTGCACATTAGAACCCCTGAGGGACGCACGCAGCACAATGGGAGGCGCCGGGTCGAGCGAGGCGTTGAACATCAAAGCCGTCGCATCAAAACCGATGTCATCGACCCCGGGAGGGCCATTGAACACCACGAACCGGATGAGCTCGCCCCTCGTGAGCGTGACATCGAGATGGAACGGAGCCGCGCCCGGTCCTTGGAACAGGTTTGACGGGTCCGCGGCCGCCGAAGAGGGAATGTTGGCGGTGAAGAGGAAGTTGGTCGTATCGAGGTTGCGCACGACGGCAACGACCACGCCATTGCCGGCGAACTGAGCGTCGTTTGCGCGCGCGAAGGCGCCCGAAAAATGATAGGTCCCGCTGCGGCAAGCGGCCACGCCGAGGGCCGCGCCGCTGGTGTCGCCGGGGTGGAGGATGAGCCACTGGTGATTGGTATCCAATTGGATGTAAGGATAAAAGGTGGTGGCCGTGTAGGCGGGGCCCTGATTGGTGAGTGTGCCACTCATGAGCGAAAGGTCCCCCGCGAATGTCAGGCTGGTCGCTGCGCTATTGCTGCCGCTGGCCGCGCCACCGGGCCGGGTGTCGGGAAGCTGCTGAAACACCCAGCCCTCCAGCTTGAAACCTGCGGGCATGTACCAGGAGTTCGTCACCACGGCGCCCGGGGAAGGAAGGCAGCCGAGAACGGTCACCGGGACGGCGAGAGTGTTATTGGTTTTCACCGTTTCCACCAGGAGACCCTGATAATCAACCAGCGCGCCAAGAAAATAGCTGCCCGCGGCGACAGCGCTCGGAATCGTCACGAGATTCGTCAGCGTCACGGTGCCGAAGCCCGCCAACCCGGCCGCTTGAGTCGCGGTCCCGGTGAACAGGTCCTTCAAGGCGACATCCGAATCGGCGGAGAGAAAATATCCGGTGCTGAATCCGCCGGCCGAAATCGCGGTGCGATTGGTGATGACGAGAATCACTTGGATAGTTTGACCGGCGAATGCCGCCGCGGGCGCCGTAAGCGAGACCGGGGCCAGATCGGGCGCGACTCCGTCCAACGAAACTGACAAGTCAAACTGGGTGTTGGTGTTCAGGTAGGCCGGCAGTCCGCCCACGTTGCTGATCTCGATGACGTTGGTGCCCTGGTCGCTGACTACCCGGGCACCATAGTTCGTCGGGTATGCATCCTGGCGATAGACGTTGAACTGATTGACACGGCGCCACCAGGTCTCACCTTCACGCTGCAATTCGAGGTTCCAGAAAAAGGCCTGAAACTGGTTCGTGAGCCAGAAGAATTCACTGTAGAAATCGAACATCTCATAGGAGGTAACGTACCGGCCATTGGCGTCCGGCAGGGCGAAGCGGTTCGTGTAAGTCGCGCCATCGAAGGTGATCATCGAGTCCCATTCACGAAAGATCACATTGGTGTCTAGGAGGCCCGAACAATTCCAGCCTGTCAGGTCGGTGATGATGCCGGCGCGGGTCAGTTGCACGTCGCATTCGGTCCCATTGAGGTTGGTCTGACAGACAGTGTCCATCTTCCAGAGGTTGGAGATGCCATCGATCTCGTAGGTTTGTTTCGGGAACATCGCCGGCGAGAGCGGCTGCGCGCCGGTCCAGCCGTGTTCGTTGTAGTCTGGAATTGCCGAGCGCAGGCTGCTGCGGGTCCAGAGCTCAGTGCCCACCAGCGGCCAGGTTGTGCAGATCCCATTGGTGAAGCTCAGGCCGTCGGCGTACAGATTGTTTTCGAGCAGATAGGTTTCATTGGATGCTCCATAAAAGCGGCTTGCGCCGAAAATGATCATGATGACCGGCGATTGGTTTTGCGCGACGCGGCACTTATAACGCAGCGAGACCGCATTGGTCACCTCTTCACGCGGCGCGAACCAGGCCTCCAGACCGGTTTGCCCGCGGAGACACGCGGCACTCAGAAGGAACAACCCGCAGCCAAGGAGGCGGACCGAGCGGGCGAATGCGTTCATCGTCTTTTGGGAACCAATTCGAATATACTCATCCGCACCCGCGTCGCAAGTGGGCGACTCAATTCAACGCTTGTCTTTCTCATGTTTCGCTTTCCACGACAGGTTTTTCTTGGCTTTGCGCTTAACTAAGGAAGTCAGCGCCACCCCGTTTTCGCCCCAATTTTAGGTACGGGAACTGCTTATTTTTACTGCTGGCTGCATAAGCTGGGCCGCCAAACCCGCGACCCACTTAAGCGGCGAACGCCAGGGCTGGACGAATTTCAGGCCGACCAGCGCGGTTGCGACTTTCTGTTTGCAATTGGACGTCAGGGACCGCGCGCTACTGAGCAGCGGCGTTAAGCCAAATCAAACGCCATGCTTCGGCGGCATAAATGGACATTGATCTTGCTTGGCTTGGTGGTCGTCATCACACCAGGTCTGGTTCCGTGGAGCAAAAGCATTCCCCTTAGCACCTTTGTTCGGTGCCTCTTCCCAGAGGCATATGCTAAGAGCGTGTCTTAAAATTGGGGCCGCGTTGTAGCCGCCGACGTGAGGAGGCCGGTTCTGCCCGGAAAACTGCTCAACTCTCCGCCTCCTCACGTCGGCGGCTACAATTGCCAAACACGCTCTAAGATCTCCTACCACCCGCCTCGCGGGGAAAAGGCTCGAGGAATAACTCTTGAGCGGAGGACCCAGCGGCACAAGTTTAGTACTGTGGCTTTCCGAGGACGAGGTCTTTCCGGTGCTTCTCGACTTCGCGGAGGATGTCGGCGAGGACGTCGGGGTGGTCGGCGGCGACATCGAATTTCTCGCCGGGATCGTTTTGAGGCTGAAAGAGAAGGGGCGGGTCGTGCTTTTGCGGCGGGTCGGAACTGTAACCGGAGTAGGTAGTGAAGTGGGCTTTGAAGGAGCCTTTGCGAACGGCGTAAAGCTGCTCGCGCTTGTAATAGAACATGAGTTGGCGTTGGCCGGGTCCCTGGCCCAGAATCATCGGCGTCATGTCCACGCCATCAATGACCCGATCGGTTGGGAGAAGCGCTCCGGCCAGACCGAGGCAGGTGGCGAAGACGTCCATTGAGCAGGCGAGTTGCTGATTCAGGACATTGGTGTGGATGCTGCCGGGCCACCAGGCGATGGCGGGCTCGCGCATCCCACCCTCCCAGGTGCTGCCTTTGCCGTCGCGCAAGGGGCCAGCCGAACCGCCGGCCAGATTCTTTGGCAGCCAGGGTCCATTGTCGCTGGTGAAGAAAACGAACGTATTTCCGGCGAGGCCTTCCTGGCGCAGAGTCTCGAGCACCTGGCCGACGCTCCAGTCAAGTTCCTCGACGACGTCGCCGTAAAGGCCGCGCGCGCTGTGCTTTTTAAACGCTTGCGAGGCAAAGAGGGGCACGTGCGGATAAGTATGGGCGAAATAGAGAAAGAACGGCCCGCGCTTATGCTGGCGGATGAACCGGAGAGCTTCTTGCGTATAGCGGGGCGTTAACGTGCTCAGGTCTGTTGGTTGTTCGATGACTTTGTCGTCGCGCAGCAGAGCGGCTCGCCACCATTCCAGCCTGGGCTCAAGACTCGAGGAAGCGTTGGGGGGAATGCCGGGCGCAGGCTCCATGTCGTTGGAAAAGCGGAGGCCCAGAAAGGAATCAAAACCATGATGTGTGGGCAGGCATTCGGGCTGGTGCCCGAGGTGCCATTTCCCGATGCAGCCGGTAGCGTAGCCTTTTGATTTGAGAGCGGCGGCAATCGTTATCTCGTTTGTGGGCAAACCGCCGGTCGAGTTGCGCATGAGGACGTCATTGCGGGCGCCCGTGGTGCCGGCCATGCCGTTGCGGATGGGGAGACGCCCGGTGAGCAAGGCGGCGCGGCTCGGAGTGCAGACGCAGGCGGCGACATAGAAATCGGTGAAGCGCATACCCTCGGCGGCCATGCGGTCCAAATTCGGCGTGCGGATGCTGGGGTGACCATAGCAACTCAAGTCGCCGTAGCCCAGGTCGTCCGCGAGGATAATGATGATATTGGGCGGGTTGGCGGCGCGGGCGAGGAAAGGAACGAGACCGAGCAAACCAAGCGCAAGCAACAGCCACAGAGGTTTGGATTTATTCATACTGCGACACGTCTAGTGAACAATCGCAGTATTGGCGATGTCCGGCGGTTTTGGCAACCGGGAATTGATTTCTATAATGGGACGGCGGCGAAATTCTTTTTGTGCTCTTCGCAGGCTTGGATTCGCTTGGTAAGAAAGGCTTGTTCGGATGAAAGGTCGGTGAGTTTCAGCGCCCGACGGAAATAGCCGGCGGCGGCCGGGAGGTTGGCTCGGCGCGTCTCGAAATCTCCCAGGACGGCATAGAGCAGGTAGTAGTCCTCCAGCGGCCCCCGAGCTCGAATCGCTTCGAGAGCGGCGAGCCCGGCAACCGGTCCACGGACGTTGGCGACAGCGACGGCGCGATTCAGAGCAATGACAGGCGAATTATCGACCGCCACCAGGCGATCATAAAGTGAGAGGATTTTCTGCCAGTCCGTAGATTCGTAGTCCTTCGCGGTGCAATGGCAGGCGGCGATCCCCGCCTGGAGATGATACTCGGTGAGGTCTTCGCCCGCCGCCGACTGAGCGAAGTGAAACATGCCACGGGCGATCATCGGCTGGTCCCATCGTGACCGGTCCTGCTCCTCGAGGCGAAGCAGGTTGCCCGCCCCGTCCACACGAGTTGGGAACCGCGCGGCGTTCAAGAGCATCAGTGCGAGCAGCGCATAGGTTTTGGGCTGAGCGCCGGCCGTGTGCTGAGCCAGCAAAGCGGTGAGACGGATAGCTTCGTGGCAGATATCTTCCCGCACCAGCCGGTCGCCGCTGGAAGCTTTGTAGCCTTCGTTGAAGAGCAGGTAAAGGGAATGCAAAACAGCGTCCAACCGTTGCGACAGCTCCGCGCCGGCGGGTATCGCAAAGGGAATCTGCGCATCGCGGATCTTTTGTTTCGCCCGTGTCAACCGCTTGGCAATCGCCGCCTCGGTAGTGAGAAAGGCGCGGCTGATTTCCGTGACGCTGAACCCGCAAAGGGTCTTCAGGGCCAGTGCGACTTGCGCTTCGGCCGGGATCGCCGGATGACAGCAGACGAACATCATTCGCAGGTGATCATCCGTGATTTCGTCTTCCAGAAAAACCGCCGCATCGGGAGCGGGGCCTGGACGCTCCGTCAACAGGACAATCTCAGCTTCCTTGTCGCGGAAAACTTTCTGGCGGCGGACCACATCCAGCGCCAGGTTTCGGGAAGCGCGCATGATCCACGCGGCGGGGTTTTTGGGAACGCCGTAAAAGGGCCAGGTCTGCAAAGCCCTGGCGAGGGCTTCCTGGACCACGTCCTCGGCCAGGGTGAGATGCTCAAGGCCGAAAATCCTGGTCAGGGTGGCCACCATCTTGGCCGCTTCATGGCGGAAAAGATGCTCCACAACCTGCGACACTTCCGCAGGGGGTGGTTCGGTGCTTGCGACTTCCGGTTCGCTCACAACATTACCTTTCGCCCAAACTTTTTAGCGGCGCAAGTGGAGAAAGCCCAAACGCGGAGGTGAAGAACAAAAGCTCCGTGGGTTGCGCTTTCTTTTTGTTTAGGTCCCGCGCCAGCGGGGGTTCGGCGCTATTTGCTGACGGCCATTTCCGCCAACGACTTCATTTGTGCCAGGCCTTTTTCAAACTGGTCGCCCATCATTTTGTCGCAGTTGATAAACAAGCCGACGGCTTTCGGAATGAAGCTGTATTGGCCCAACATACTCCAGGTGACGACCGTTTGGCTGCCCTCAGGCTGGAAGGTAAACTCGGCGGTGTTGGTGCCTTTGAAAGGTTTTACGAAATCGAGCCTGAATTTGACCAGGTCACAGGGCTTGCTTTCGGTGATTGTCATTTGCCCTTCGCCAATTTTGTTGTTACCGGACCAGCCGAACCTGGCCCCGACGCCGGCGGGCGGGCCTTCGTATTTGGTCTTTGCGGCCGGATCCAGTTTCACCCACGGGGACCAGGCTTCCCAATTGTGGAGATCGTTCACCTGCGCAAAAACCGCATCCGGAGGAGCGGCAATGGCGGCGGACCGGGTGACCCGGAATTCCGACGGTCGCAGCGCGACGATTATGATGAAGACGACAAGAACGACTGCCAAAGCGATAAGGATTTTTATGAGCATAGATTTCGCGGGGTTGAGTGGGTCAGTCCGGTTTGGCCCGCATGGCAAGCATGGGGCGAAAGGCGTTTCGATACGCCCAAGCCAGGTAAAGCTCCAGAAGCAGAGCCACGAGACCGGGGGCTAATCCCGACGGCGCCAGGAAAATGTGGAAGGCGATGATATTGACGATGACCGGGGCGATGAGCGCCAGGGCCAGTGGCACGAAGCGGTTCAACAATAGGAGCACTCCGACGAGCAACTGTGTCCCCATGATCATCGGAAACATATACGCCGTCTTCATCAGGGCCCCGGCGAAGGCCCCGGCTCCTTCGGGCATGGGCGTCTTGGGCTCGGGGATAAAATGCAGAAAACCGTTGAGCCCGAAAACGAAGAACATGAGCCCCAGCAGGATTCGTGCAATGGCCGGCAAATAGCGGGTGGACCCTTTTGGTTTACTAGCGTCGGCCTGGTTTGCGCTGGTGTGCGTCTCCATTGGTTCGGTTTGGTTTGAATATTGTTCGGGCCGTAATTTGGAGGCGTTCCTTATTTTTGAATTTCGGCAATATAATCGGCGGGCCGGTCCAGGGTGCCTGCCTTTGTTTGCCTCCATCGAGGGACGTTGGAGCGCGCGAGGCGCTCGCGAACGTCCCTCGACGTTGGCGGCAGAATTACAGGATCACGCGGTCGCTGACGCGAGCTGTGCTTCAGGCAGAGGCTCACCGGTGAGCGGGCATTGTTCAGCCACGGGCCTGACTTCCACCTTCACGCCGTAAGGCAGACCTGGGCACTCTTTGGCGATGGCCACGGCCTCATCAAGACTGTTTACTTTCAGCAGGAAGTAACCCCCAATGGCTTCCTTGGATTCGGCGAACGGGCCATCGGCGACCACCCGGCCATTCTTCCCGGACACGAGCCTGCCTTCACCTTCCAGCGGATTTCCGGCGATAGCCTTGCCTTGCGCGGTTAACCGTTCGAACCACGCCATCCACGCGGCGGCGACCTTCTGCATTTCCTCGGGGGAGAGTCCCTTGTGCCAATCGTTGCCGCGGAACAACAACATATACTCGGGCGTTTTGGTTTGTGTACTCATATTTTGTCTTTCTTTTGTTAATTATTAATTTTTCGGTCGTTCAATAATACGACGAACGAGCGCTGCCAATCAGGACACCGGCAATATTTTTTTTCCGAGAACTCCCAACCGCTCGCGCAGGCCGCTCGGGCCGACGGTTCGAGGCTAAGTTTCCTCATCCTATACCATTCCGGCGGGATTTCTTCAACCGGTGAGTGGAAGCGGGTTCGCGGGGGTAGCGTTGTAGCCGCCGACGTGAGGAGGCCGGTTCTGCCCGGAAAACCGCTCAACTCTCCGCCTCCTCACGTCGGCGGCTACAATTCCAAACACGCTCTTCGGCCGAAAAGGAGGCAAAAAGATACACTTGCCTACTGCGGCGGGCGGGCCAAAATTCTCGCCCATGAATACCCGGCTCTCGCTCGCACCCTGGCTGCTGCCCGCCGTAATTGTCGCCTTTGGCCACGTATCTCTCGAGACTGCGTCCGCGGCGGACCCCGCGGCGCTCCCCTCCATTCCGCCTGCGTTGAGCGTGCCAAAACCTGGCCCCACCAACGATGCTCTGTACGCTCCACAACCGATCTTGCAAGGTGGCGTAGTCATCCCGCTGTATCCCGGCGATTCACCTCTTCTCAAGCAGGCCCGGGTTCGCGAAGCCGAGCAGTACAATATGAGCAAAGCGGTGCCGGGGCGAATCAGCAGCATCGTCAATATCCACAACCCGTCCATCGAAGTGCATACAGTGGAAGGCGGCCTCAACACGGGTGCGGCGATCATCCTGGCAGCAGGCGGCGGACACAACACACTGAATGTGGGGTCGGAGAGCGCCGACTTTGTGCCTTTCTTTTACAACTACGGAGTGAGCACCGTTATCCTGCGCTATCGTTTGCGGCGCGACGGCTACAACGTGCAGGCCGATGCGGTCCATGATGCGCTCCAGGCTATTCGTTTGGTGCGCGCCCACGCAAAGGAATGGAACATCGATGCCAACAAGATCGGCATTATGGGATTCTCCGCCGGTGCTGAATTGGCGGCGCCGGCCGCGCTTTTTTTCGAAGACTTCGAGCAGAGGAACCGCGAGCCGGCGGAGCCGCTGGCAGGGATATCTTCCCGGCCCGATTTCGTGGGCCTGATCTATCCGGGCCCCACGCCTTTTGCCCGCGGCGGCAATCCGCCGATTCCTCGCAATGCACCTCCTGCATTCATCGCCTGCGGCAGCTCCGGCGACCGCGTTCACGCCCTCTGGGCGAATGAATACTTCGCTGCCATGCTTCAGGCCAGTATTCCCAACATCGAAATGCACCTGTACGGCAATGGCCGCCACCCAGGCGAGCTATTGAGCGACGGCAGCCGCATGAGCGCCGGCCTGGCCAATCGCAACCTCCCGTTCGGGACATGGCAGGACCGTTTCATTGATTGGTTCCGTGACCTGGGCTTCTTGCAAAAGCCCGGGGTCGAGACGCGGGCTGCCAGAGACACTGTTGCCTTCGTCAGCCGTCGCCGCGATTAAGGCAGGACCGCGCGGAAGAAGCGTCGAGCAGCGATGGCCGAGTCCGTGATGGTCCAAACCCCATCCGTACCGGCGGTGTTGGTCGAAATGTTTTGCCAGGAGTTTGAAATGCTCAAGTTGGCAGTGGCCTGGACGACATATTGTGCACTGGGCGTTCCCAGGAAACTCACGGTCACAGTGCCATTACCGTTGGCGCGAATGCCCGTAGCGTGCGGAGGTTGGCTGACGGCTGTGATGACCTGGACCAGGCTGTTGGTGCTGGGGAGGAAGTTTCCATCGTCGGTAAAGACGGCGGTAACCGTGTTGGAACCGGCGGGGAGCAACGCGGTGCTGATGCTGGCCAATCCGTTGCTGAGTGTGACGGGGCTGCCGAGCGCGACGCCATTCGTGACGAACTGAACCGTGCCCGTGGGCCCGGCGGTCGCCGGGGCGAGGGGAGACAAGGTCGCGGTGAAAGTAATGTTTGAACCCAGCGGCGCCGGGTTGCGGGAGGAGCTGAGAGCGTTGGTCGAGCTGGCCGGAGTGATTGTCAGCGTGCCGTTAGTGAAACTGAAGATGTAATTGGTGGCAGCAAGAGTGCCGGCTGCCACGGTGACCGTGTAAGACCCAACCGGACTGTTCGTGGTGGCGGCCGTCGCGAGATTTGGACTGCCGCTCAGCACGTTCACCGTTTCCCCATTCACAAAACCGCTAAAGCTCGCGGTCAGAGCCGGGTTGGGCGCGCTGTAGATTCTCGACTTGTTAACCGCCGTAACCGTAAGCGTCGCTCCGGTGATACTGAGGGAGCCCGGGTTGGTAACGACAATGTAATTGGCGAGTTTGTGGCTCGGGTCACTGAACACAGGGCTGATGCTGTAAGCGCCTACGGGGCTGGCAGGAACAGCCACAGTGGAGAAGGTCACAGTGATATTATCTCCATTCTGGACTCCCGTGAGCGTACCGGTAAGGGGCGGATTGGTGGCACCGTATGAGCGGGTTTGATTATCAACATTCACCGTCAAGGCCGGAGCGGATGGAGCCCCAAGGTTGGCGGCGCGATAGAAGCGCTGGGGGTGATTCGCCATGGAATCGGTGAAGGTCCAAAGGCCGTTAGTGCCTGCCGTGTTGGTGGAGACGTTCTGCCAGAGGTTGGGGAGACTGCTGGTGGCCTGAACGACATATTGCACGCCAGGGGTGCCCCGGAAGGTGACAGTCACCGTGCCATTACCGTTCTTGCTGATGCCCACCGTCACCGGGGGCACGGCGGTATTCGCTGTCACGACCTGGACAAGGCTGTTGGTGCTGGCGAGGAAGTTGCCGTCACCCAGATAGGCAGCGGTGACGACATTGGAACCGATCGGCAAGAGAGCGGTGCTCGTGCTGGCCACTCCGCCGCTCAGGGACACTGGGCTGCCCAACGCCACGCCGTTCGTAAAGAACTGTACCGCGCCGGTGGGGGTTGCCGTCGCCGGCGCGACCGGCGCCAGTGTCGCCGTAAAGATGACGTTGGAGTTCTGAGCTGACGGATTGGGAGAGGACACCAGCGCGTTGGCTGAATTGGCTGGCGTGATCGTCAGGGTGCCGTTGGTGCTCAGGACACTGTAGTTGGTCAGTTTGCTGTTGGGGTCGTTGAGCGAGGGCACAATGCTGTAGCTGCCCACCGGACTGTTGGTGCCGGCAGCCGTCGTGTAACTGGC
>Ga0210408_10004124_pt1 | contig 13067 bp, 15 predicted proteins | sample IncBWH4MmetaG_FD_155471 | JGI IMG/M metagenome (GOLD analysis project Ga0210408, IMG submission 155471) | Forest soil microbial communities from Barre Woods Harvard Forest LTER site, Petersham, Massachusetts, United States - Inc-BW-H-4-M | ecosystem: Environmental > Terrestrial > Soil >...
CCGGACGAAGACCGGGCACAAAAGAACTGGGTTGTCCGCACCACCGCAATCGTGCGGCAAGCGGCACAGCGGAGGCGAGCGAGCCGACGGGCTCGCAGACAACCGGCTGCAACGTCGGCATCGGACGGAACTATTAAGGGACACACTGTCGGCCGGCTGAAAATCGACTACCTGAGCCGTCTGATAGATGGCTGGATCGGGTCCGTCCGCGAACGCGAACTCGACCTCGCGGTCAGGTGAACTCGGAGGAACCGTAAGCCGCCGCGTTCCGAGGCGGCCTAGATCGAGGGCATGAGGGCGAGGTTGGTTGAGGCCGTCCGGCAGGTATCGCTCGTCGTGCCAGGCTCGATTCCACGCTCTCCAGTCCCGGGTGAATAGATCGGTTGTCGTGAATTGGCGAGAGCTGCGGATACCCCGGTGAAGCTGGCTCAGCCCGGCCCTTCTGCTATGCCTGCCTCCGGATCGAGGCCGAGGTCGGCGAGGGCGTGATTTCGGTTCCAGTAGAGAACGAGCCGGATGACCTTCCCACCGCTGATTTCGAAGAAGTTCGCGACGGATCGCTCATCGAGCGCAAGCCCGCTCATGCGACCACGTCCGCGGTTATGGACGAGCACCAGAATCCGCTTTTCATCGACGACGATGTACTCCTCGGGCGCGGCGCTGAAGTCCTTCCAGCCGCTGAGCCATTCGCTGTAGCGTCGGGACATATTGCTGATGCCTTTCCAAGAGCCCGGTTCGGGTCCGTCGGCGAACGCGAACTCGATCTGAGGGTCAGCCCAGTCGGCCGAGGTGTAGTCGCCGCGCTCCCAGGCCGCGTAGATCGAGCGCACGATGTCGAGATTCGTCGATGCCACGCTCGAAGTATCTCGCGGCCAGTCGCGCTCGCTTGGCCGCCCTGCCAACCCTGGGGTTATAGACCGTTGTCGCGAATCGGCCGGGCTGTGGATAAGGCGCGATCAGGAGGATCGAGCCATGGAGCTCCAATCGGCGGGCATCCTCGTGACGGGAGCGAACGGAGGGATTGCAGTGGCGATCGGCCATGAACTACGCCGGCTCCGCGCCAACCTCATCCTCACGGCTCGACGAGAAGAGTCGCTCCGCCGTTCGCCAAGGAACTGGGTGCCACATTTAGCCATGTCGCCTCGGAGAGCGGTAGAGCGCCAAGCTCGACGCGGGCGGTCCCTGGCGGGAGAGGTGCCCGGGATCCCGGCGCTGATCGGGCTCGGGGACGGCGGATGCAAAGACCGAACTAAGCGAGCTATCCATACACTGAGTCCGTCTTTGACTAACTCTCCCATCCCCACGTCCTGAGGACCATGATGTCCACCTCGCCCGCAGACTTCAACGCCCAGATCATCGAGGAGTTCCATGCAAACGAAGGACGTGTCGGCGGCATGTTCGAAGGCATGCCACTGCTGCTGCTGCACCACACAGGTGCGAAGTCCGGCAAGAGCCGCATCAACCCGCTCGCCTATCAGAGCGACGAGGGGCGCTACGTCATATTTGCCTCGAAGGGCGGAGCGCCTACGAATCCCGACTGGTACCACAATCTCAAGGCCCATCCCTACGTCACGATCGAGGTCGGGACCGACGCTCTCGATGTCGTCGCCAGCGAGGCGACCGGAGAAGAACGCGAGCGCCTCTTTCGCGCGCAAGCCGAGCACGTCCCGCAGTTCGGCGAATACGAGAAGAAGACGGCGCGCGTCATTCCAGTGATCGTCTTGACACCCAACAAGACCGGCTGAGTGGTTGGTGATCGTTCATCGAGTAGGCATCTCGACCTACTCCTTGCCCCCCGCGGCGAACGAGCCGGAGCACCGACGCCGACGGACCCGAGAGTGTCGCTTCGCGGCTAGTAAGGAGGCGTCTGGCTGCTTTCGGGCGAGGCACGCGAGCCTCGGGGAACGCGACAGTCTGCGATCAGGCGCCAAGGCGCTCGCTTCCGTGCGAAACCGGTCTGCGTGACCTGTCTGCTCCCTGGTTGAACCGGTTATCCCAGTCCCTAGGCCGGCGTGAGCGGCGACAAGATCCCGAAACCTCGTTCGAGCGGGTCACCGGCGGTCACCCCAACCGTCACAAACTCAGCACTGAAAGGATCGACATGACCGTCAGCTTCAAGACCGACATCCTGCCGCTGTTCACAACCATCGACATCGAGCACATGGCCTACGCGGGAGTCGCACTCGACGACTACGCGTACATGAGCCAGCCTGCCAACGCGAGCGGCGTCTACGAGAAGGTCTCGACCGGAACCATGCCGCCGGGCGACAGCGGCGAGCAGCCCTGGTCTCAGGACCAAGTCCGGTTGTTCAAAGCGTGGATGGACGACGGGTACCAGCCGTAGGCCGCGACCGGGACGACGAGGAGACATGAAGCGCCGCCAACGGTCGTTATCGCAATTCGACAAATGCGGCCGCCTCCGCTCGCCTTTCCTGACGCTCAGAGCGTCGAGGATCTCACCGCGCTGCTGACCTCGGCGGGGAGCGCTGAGGTCGAGACGGTTACCGTTCCCGGACTGCGTAGGTCAGGTGGGTCACCCGCTCCGTCGGCTCCCCGCGGACCGGCTCCAGCGCCACGCGGCCCGCGTCGACGCCCTCGAACAGGCGGATTCCGGACCCGAACAGGACGGGTGAGAGCGCGATCGTGAACTCGTCGATCAGGCCGGCGTTCACGTACTCCAGGATCGTCGCGCCGCCGCCTGCGATGCGGACGTCCCGGTCGCGGGCGGCCTCGCGGGCCTGGTCGAGCGCGGGCTCGATGCCGTCGTTGACGAAGTGGAAGGTGGTTCCACCCGGCCGCTCCCAGGGGTCACGCTTCTCGTGCGTCACGACGAAGATCGGCGTGTGGAACGGCGCCTCCTCCGGCCACGCCTGCTCGCCGAGGTCGAACATGCGCTTGCCCATCACGCTCGCGCCGGTGCGCTCGAACGTCTCCCGCACGATGTCGTTGTCGCGCCCTTCCTCGCCGCCCTCGCCGAGTTTCAGTCTCTCCCGGAATGACCGCTGCGGGAATATCCACTGCTGCAATTCCATCCACTGCGCCGGCGGCCCATCCGGGTCATCCATCCGCTCCTCGGGCGCGATGAACCCGTCCAGCGACATCGTCACGCTGAAGAACACCCTCCCGGCCATCAGTCCTCAACTCCCTTCCGAATGATCTCGGTGATGTAGGCAGCCAGGTTGCTCAGGGTTTGCTGGCCGCCCTCGATCGCGTGGTACTTCTCGACCGCCTCGTCGCGCAGCTCCTTGGTGGGGAACACCGTGCGCATCTCGATCCGGGTCGCCGCGCCGTCGGTCGCGAACGTCAAGACCGACTCGAAGGCGTTCGGGTCGCCGCGGGACTCACCGTGCAGCAGCGCGATCCGCTCCGGCGGGGCTATCTCGGTCCAGGAGATCCACTCCTGGTAGTCCGTCCCGTCCGGTCCGTGCATCACGAAGGCCCACTCCCCGCCGACGCAGAACTCGAACGCCCGCGTCGTGGTGGTGAACCCCTCCGGTCCCCACCATCGCGACAGGTGCCGCACCTCGGTGAACGCCTCGAACACCAGCTCCCGTGGCGCACTGATGACCCGGGAGATCGCGATCTCGCGGTCGGCCGCCGCTGACTGCGCCGGCGCTCCTCGTCTCATCGCGCTCATGAGCTACTCCTCCCGCCTTGCCTGCTTGAGGTCCTGCACGTACTCGTCCAGCCGGTCGAAGCTCTCGTTCCCGAACCGCTCGCACCCACCGGTCCACTCGTGAACCGGTCGCAGCCCGCCGGCGTCAAGGCCGTACAGGCGTTGCTTGCCTATCTTGCGATCCCGCACCAGTCCGACCTCCCGGAGCACCCGAAGGTGCTTGGACGCCCCCGGCTGGGTCATGCCCAGCTCATGGGCCAATTCGGTCACCGGCCCTTCACCCATCCGCAGCAGCGCCAGGATCTCCCGGCGCTGGCGCTCGGCGATCGCGTTGAAGACGTCTGACGTCGTCGCTGCTCGTGCCATGGCGCGCAATCATATACCGATATCGGCATATGTCAAGCCGGCGAGAATCAGGCGGGTCTGCTCAGATGACGATCGTGACCCTTGTCAGCGCCCGCGGAAACGCTTACCCCGGTGACGGCACGCGCGACGGCGGCGGGCAGGGAGGGCGATAGCTCCGCGGATTCGGGTACTTGCGGCGCCGACCCGCTCGCAAGGAGGGGCGTAAGGTCGAGACCATGGCCCGCCACGATCCCGGCCCGCGGCGTTCGGACTCGGTCGACGCATACCGGCACCGGACCCGTGCGCTGGCCGCGCTCGCGGTGCTCGCCCTCGTCGGTGGAATCGTCTCCGACGACCTGGCCGGAAGCTTCTGGGCTCGTCACGCCCTTCTCGCCGGGCTCGTCGCGAGCGTGATCGTCGTGATGCTCACGGTGGCGCTGGTGAACGAGGCTATCGAACGCCGGAGTCGACAGCGCTGGCGCGTGCTCGCGCAGTACGTGATGCTGCAGCTCGTGCGCGAAACGCGGCTCGTGTGGACCGGGTTGGCAGAGCTGGCCGGGCTCATGCCAGCTGACGAGTACACGGCTGACGGCGGTGTCCTCGCGGCGGCGGCCTCGATCGAGGCGGGTTCGGAGGCAGTCCGCGACACAGCACGCCTCACCGCAGCGCTGCGCGACGTCGTGACCGACGAGGAAAGGAGGCGGCGGCTTCACGACAAGGTCCAGTTCTTCGTGGACCACAGCGACGAGGTGCTCGGCCGGTGGGCGGGGGTGATGCTGACCGCCGACGTGTACGCCGAGGTGATCGACCGTCACGTGGAGCTGGCGGGCGACTTGACTTGGCTGGATAGCCTGCTCGGCTTCGAGTTCTCCGACGACGATGACCGAGCCCGCATGGGGCGCAGTCATCCGGCCGCCCTTATCGAGGGGCCGCTCGACAACGAGCGGCTCGTGCGGAGTGTGGCGGCGATCACGCAGCTCGCCGAGCAGCTCGACCGCACTATGCTCGCGTTGGCCCTGCGGATCGTCCCGATCGAGTGGTGGCGCACGCGGCTCGGGGCAAGCGCCCCAACGCCGCTCGGCGATCTCGAGCGATCCGCGCCCGAACGATCGCTTCCCTGACGCTCTTCCCCGTCCGTTGCTTCGAACTCGCTCCCCGGCGCGTCAGCGGCCCAGGGACTCTCGCGGGACGAGCGGCTCCGATGCGAAGCTGCCGGTGCTCTGATGTGGATCGCGTCGGAGGAAGACCAGCTACTCAGCTGGCAGTCGGCGGGGCCGGCGGTGATGGGCTCGTACTGTGCAGCTGAGCTCCGCACCCAGTCGTCGGCTCCCAGAGCGCCAGCCGCCTCCGGGGTCGAGAGAAGGCGCCGCGACCGTCTCAATGCCTTCGGCGGCGATGTGGGCGCCGTTGACAGCAGCACGGATTGCGACCAATCTTTTCTCCGCGGAGAACCATGTCCCGGCTCAGTGAGGTGCGATGAACGATTTCTCGCTCACCTATGAAAGCTTCGACCCTGCCGGCGAGGGCCTGCGGGAGGCGCTGACCTCGACGGGCAACGGCTATCTCTGCGCGCGCGGCGCGGCCGAGTGGGAGGACGCCAACGCTGTCCACTACCCCGGCACGTACGTGCACGGTGTCTACAACCGCGAGACGACGATCCTCGGCGGGCTACCGGTACTCAACGAGGACCTCGTCAACCTGCCGAACTGGCTTGTGCTCAAGCTTCGAATTGAAGGTGAGGACGCGATCAGGCTGGCCGAGGTGGAGCTGCTCGACTACCACCACGAGCTCGACATCCGCCGCGCGACGATAATTCGCCAGCTGCGCTTCCGGGACAAAGCAGGGCGGGAGACCACGCTGCGCAGCCGGCGGTTCGTGAGCATGGCCGACGTGCACCACGCCGGCGTGCAGTGGACGCTGACGCCCGAGAACTGGTCGGGCCGGGTGGAAGTCGTATCAGCGATCGACGGCCGCGTCACCAACCGCGGCGTAGCCCGCTACGGAGAACTCGAGGGTCGCCATATCGATCCGGTCGGCCCGCGGACCTTCGGGCCGGAGGTGATCGGACTGAAGGTCGAGACCCGCCAGTCGAACCTGTACGTGAGCCAGGCGGCGCGCACCCGCGTCCTCGACGGCGGTCGGCCGCTTCCTGTCGAGCGGAGCCTGCACCAGATGGAGGACTACATCCAGCAGGTGCTCGTGTTCGAGGTGCGGCAGGGATCCGCGGCGCGCGTCGAGAAGATGGTCGCCTTCTTCACCTCGCGCGATCCCGCGACCAGCGACACGTTGGCGCGTGCCGGGACCTCGGCATTGCGGTACGTGGACTTTGAGGAGGCGCTCGCACGTCATGTCTCGGCGTGGGAGGAGTTGTGGCGGCAGTGCGACGTGCGTGTGATGGGCCCGTCGCGGGTGCAGCTTCTCCTGCGGCTGCACATCTGCCACGTCTTGCAGGTGTGTTCGCGCAACACGGCCGATTTGGACGCCGGAGTGCCGGCCCGCGGTCTCAACGGCGAGGCCTACCGAGGCCACGTGTTCTGGGACGAGCTCTACGTCTATCCGTTCTTGAACCTGCGCCTGCCCGAGGTGACTCGCGAGCTTCTGATGTACCGCTACCGCCGCTTGGGCGAGGCACAGGCGGCGGCGCGGGAGGCCGGCCTCCGCGGCGCGATGTTTCCATGGCAGAGCGGCAGCGAGGGCAAGGAGGAGACCCAGCAGGTGCACCTGAATCCGCTGTCCGGCCGCTGGGAGCCCGACCTCAGTCGCAACCAACGCCACGTTGGCGCGGCGATCTTCTACAACATCTGGCACTACTTCCGGGCCACCGGAGATCTGGCCTTCCTGGACGATCGGGGCGCGGAGATGATGCTCGAGATCGCCCGGTTCTGGGCATCGATCGCCCAGTTCAACCGCGCCCGCGAGCGCTACGAAATCCATGGGGTGATGGGCCCCGACGAGTTCCACGAGAAGTACCCCGGCGCCGCTGCGGGCGGACTGCGCAACAACGCCTACACGAACGTGATGGTGGCCTGGCTATGCGAGATTGCCCGGCAGGTGCTGTCGCTCCTTCCGGCGAGTCGCGCCGACGCTCTCAGGCGGCAGCTCGCGCTGGACGATGACGAGCTGCAAAGGTGGGAGGACATCAGCCGCCGCATGTTCGTGCCCTTCCACGACGATGGGATCATCAGTCAGTTTGAAGGCTACGAGCAGCTCGAGGAGCTCGACTGGGAGGCCTACCGCGAGAGGTACGGGAACATTCAGCGGCTCGACCGCATCCTGCGCGCGGAGGGTAAGGACCCCAATCGGTACAAGGTCAGCAAGCAGGCCGACGTCGTGATGCTCTTCTTCCTGCTCTCGCCCCACGAGCTTCGCGGCGTGTTCGAGCGGTTGGGCTACGACTACGGACCGGACACCGCGCCCAAGAACATCGCGTACTACGACCGGCGCACCTCGCACGGCTCCACCCTGAGCTTCGTCACGCATGCCGGAGTCCTCGCGCCGCTGGACCCCGAGAGCTCGTGGCAGCGGTTCCTCGTCGCTATCGAGAGCGACGTGGCCGACGTCCAGGGGGGCACCACACAGGAGGGCATCCACATGGGCGTCATGTCAGGTACGCTCGACCTCGTCCAGCGCAGCTACGCCGGCACGCATATGCGCGACGGGATCCTTTGCTTTGATCCGCACCTGCCCAAAGATCTCGACGGGCTGTCATTCTCGATGAAGTTCCAGGGCACCCCTGTGCGGGTGGCGCTCACCCAGGGGCTGTTGACAGTGACCGCCCATCCGGAAGGCGTGAGCAGGCCAATCAGGGTCGCGGTCGGCGACGACGTGCGCGAGCTCTGCCCGGGCGATCAGGGTAGGTTCCAGCTCCAGCACGAGACGTCCGCCGAGCTCCAACAGGCCCACGGCTGACGAGGCTCGTGGCGAAGTTTCAAGGAGCGATCTTCGACGTTGACGGGGTGCTGGTCGACTCGCCCCACGAGAAGGCATGGCGCGAGTCGCTGCGCGAGCTGATGGAGGGAGAGTGGAGCGACATCCGCGATCGGACGACCTGGTCGCCCGAGGCGTTCACGCGCCAGGTCTACGAGGAAGAGCTGTCGGGCAAGCCTCGAATGAGCGGCGCTCGCGCGGCGCTCGAGTACTTCCATGTCCCCGACGACGATGACACGCGCCTGGCCGAGTACGCCAAGCACAAGCAGGCGATGGTGGTCCGGCTCATCGAGGCTGGCGACTTCACTGCGTATCCCGACGCCCTCCGGTTCATCATCGCCGTCAAGGATTCCGGGATGCATGTCGCGGCCGCTTCCTCTTCGAAGAACGCCGACCTCTTCTTGAGCAGGATCCGGCTCGACACCTTCGCCGGGGAGCAGGGGATCTCCTCCCCATCGGTGCGGCCCGGACTCACGCTGCTGGATTACTTCGACGCTGACGTTTCTGGGCGGGACTTCGCGCACGGGAAGCCCGATCCAGAAATGTTCCTTGCCGCCGCGCACGAGCTTCGCGCCGCACCTGAGCACGCGATCGTGATGGAGGATGCGCCCGCCGGCGTCCAGGCGGCCAAGGCGGCCGGCATGGGCGCGATCGGGATCGCTCGCGCCGACGACGCCGACCTACTCAGCGGAGCCGGCGCCGACATCGTGGTCGCGACGCTGGACCAGGTGGACCTCGCAGCTCTCGCCGGCGGCCGGCTGGCGAGCGCAACCGGCTAGCCGAGGTCGCAGCGCGGTCGTCCTCCGCGGCGACATCGTCTCCGCGAGCGACCCGGTCCAAACCGCGGCACCAGGGGCGGCGACGATCTGCTCGTCGTCTGGGCCGACGGTGCAGCTGATCTCGCCAGGACGCGGGCGCCTCCGCGTAGGCGGTTACGAATGGCGGGTGTGTCGGCGGCGCTCATTCATCTCACCGATCGTCGGCGCGCGTCGGCGCTGGCGCCCCGCTATGCGCCTGTGAACCGATACTCAGTCTGCCAGGCGTCCTTCGAGTCGGTGTGGACCGTCCAGAAAAGCTCCGCGATCTTGTCCGGATCGAAGTCCGTCCCCGGCTTGACCGCGCCGGCGATCGTGACGGTTGCGGCGTGGATGCCATCCTCCCGCACGCCGGCGGCAATCAGCGTTTGCGCCGAGCGCAGCGCGGCCTTCCCGCCGGGCCGCTGAAGATCCGTTCGAGCGTCTCGCGGTAGCCGTCCAGATCCTCGATATCCGCGCCGATCGCCTCTATCTCGAGGCCACCGCTGCGCAGTTCAGGGGCGAGCCGGTCGAGCGTCTCGCTGCGGGAGATGAGTGTGCCGGGGAAGCCCTCGCGGCCGAAGCGCCGAACCACGCTGGCGCCGACTCCTGGTCCGGCCCCGATCAGCAGCAGATGATGAGGTCAACAGGCTCGTGCATATGCCACCTCCGGGTTGAGCTTTGGCCCGGCCGTCAGCCCGAGCCGCTGTCCTTGGGTTCACGCATCCCTTCGGAATCCAATCAGGGTGCGTACGACGCTCACGCTGCCATCACGCACCGTGAGTATGTCGATCCCGCGGACCACGGGACTGCCCGGCGGGCCGAAGCGCCAGGGCTGGACGGCGGTGTCGGGACTGACGTACCCGAGGCCGTCCTCCTCCAATACGAAATCCTTTGGAGCGTCGTCGAGAATCTTCTGGGCGCGGTCGTTGAGCGCTTTCCGGCCCACGATCTCGCCTTCTGGATCGATGAACCTCACGTCTTCGGCATACGTCCGCTCGATGGCCGCCCAGCGCTTCTCAGGGTTCCGCTCGGAAAAGACCTCGTGCAGATTCATATGAAGCAGCTCGGCTGCATCAGGCATGTCGGTGATCCCTTCATCGTCGTGTACGCCGTACCGAAGCGAAGCCACACTCGGGGAGTCGTGGCGCCGAGCGTCCGATGCGCGCCCGGCTGCCCCGATCCTAACCGGCTAGCCCGAATCTTCGCGAAAGCTCAGCGCAGAGGCGCTCGCGAGCTTGGCGGTCGACGTGGAGCGGGGCGCCTAGGGCAGTGCGTGCGGATGACCGCTCCCAAACAGGTGTTACACCGGCGCGGACGGAGCCGTGCTGGCGTGATCGTGCCCTTGCGGGTTTCCGCGGAGGTGGAGTGGAATCCGGTCTGGCGGCCGGTCGAGGACACCGATCCGAAGGAGCATGATGCCCTATACCGGGTTGGCCAAGAGAACTCAGCATGGATGGAGCTCTACTGCGTGACCGAGAGCAGCGTGTCGAGTCGGCCTCACGCTGAGACCACGCGGTGCGATGCTCGCGGACGCAACCACAGCGGTCGATCAACACACGCCAAAGGAGACCAATGATCAAGCTCGTGTTCACCCTTCGTCGCCGCGAAGACATCACGCGCGAGGAGTTCCAGCGCTACTGGCGCGAGCAGCACGCTCCGCTCGTTAAGCGTCACGCTGACGCCCTTCACATCCGTCGCTACGTCCAGGTGCACGCGCGCGAGACGGACCTCGACGAGGCGATCGCGGGCCCGCGAGGCAGTGAGCCGCGCTTCTACGACGGTGTAGCCGAACTGTGGTGGGACAGTCTCGAGGAGCTCGTCGCGGCGTTCTCCAGCGACGCTGGCCAGGCCGCGGGCCAAGAGCTGCTCGAGGACGAGCAGCGCTTCATCGACCTGCCACGGTCGCCGCTCTGGTTGGGAGAGGAGAACGTGGTGATCGACGCCGGGTAGTTGGCGTGGCGACATGCCGAGCTGTGCTGGGGTGAGAAGCGCGACCGCCCTGGTCGGCTCCGGCAGCAGAACGCGCAAGTCGCGCGCTCAGCGCCGCCTCGCAGACCTTTGCCTTGCCCTAGTACGCGATCCTCGACCGCTCTCCAAAGGGCCGCGACGAGGGCGATCAGCCGATGCGCTGGCTGCGCCGCCACGACGAATACGAGAGGAGTGAGTCACGGAAGCGTTCGTGCCGTTGGCAGAGCTCCGTCAGCCCCAGCGCGACTTGAGAGGCGGATCCGCCCGATCCGGTCGTCTGCGCGGTCGTCTCCGAGATGCTCGCTCCGAGCTACGCGGCTTACGGGGCATCCTCTGCGAGCAAATCGCGTAACGCCTCCATACGCGCTTCGACATAATCGGCAAGCTGGTCGCAGTCGTCGGCATTCGGATCGGCAGCGGCGAAGGGCGGATGAATGGCGAACAGCGCGGCAGTCTCGGCGTGGCATACCTTGCTGAGTCCGTCGCCCAGACCGTTTGCCCATCTCGCTACGGACCCCGTCAAGTTGACGAGAGCCATGCGTACCGTGAACCGCTCGAGTCCGTGGGTCTCCTCGAGCAGTAGCCGGCGTTGCCGTCCGATCGCGTGGACCGCGTGTCTGCCCCAAGCATGTTCGTGTTCGAGCCAGGCCCGGAACTGTGGTGTGAGTGGGGGGGTGGACGGCGTGGCCACGAATCGAACGCCGAGGCGAGGGGGGAGGACAGCGCCTTTGAAGACCCTAGAGCAGCGAGAGCCGCGATCGGGGCCGACGCGCGCATGGCCGGCCCCGACGGTGCCATCACGCCTGCTTCGCCCAGGCGAAAGCGAGCGTCTCGCCAGCCGGCGCGGCTACGATCGCCGGTCGTCCGGAGCGGGTACGCGCTCGTCCGAAAATGGGGCGCTCGCATATGGCGAAAGCGACCGCCGAGGAAGGGCGCGCTCGTGTGGGGTAGCGTGCAGGAATGTACCGGGGGGCGGGGTCGCGATCGGGGTTGGCCTGCCGAGATGGAATCCTTGCGCCAGGTCGACTCCGAGCTCGCGCAGCAGCACCAGCGTCGCCGCGTTCTCGACGCCCTCTGCGATCGTGTGCACGCCCAAGCCCATGGCGAGGCCCACGATCCCGGACACGACCGCCCGTGAGCGCTCGTTCTCGATGAGGTCGCGCACGAACTCCAGGTCGATCTTCAGATACTGGACGGGTATGTGCTTGACGTAAGTCATGCCTGCATAACCTGTGCCGAAGTCGTCGAGCGCGAAGCGGCAGCCGATCGCCTCGAGCCGCTCGGCGAAGCGCGTTGCACCGACGATGTCCGAGATGACCGTGGTCTCGGTGATCTCGAATGTGATCAGCCACGGTTCGACGCCGTCGCGCTCGAGCGTGCGTTCGACGAGCTCAAGAAACGATGAGCGTTCGACCGTCCGCGCGGAGACGTTGACGGTAACCGCCCGGCCCGCCGCGGCGGCCTGGGCGGCTTGCTGGAAGACCCACTCGTCGACCGCCGCGACTTTGCCATGGCGCTGGGCGACCTCTAGGAACTCACATGGGCCTACGAATGCGCCGTCCCGCGAGCGTACCCGTAGCAGCAGCTCCTCCATGACCGTCTCGCCGGTCGCGACATCGACGATGGGTTGCGCGTACAGGACAAGGTGCCCCGCGGCGATCGCGTCCTCCATGTCGACGGCCAGATTCACGGCGCGCAGCTCCTTGCGCATCTCCGCCTCTCTTGCCCGCTGTTCAGTGACATCCGCGAAGACCGCGATCGCACCGAGTTGGAGGCCGTCGTCGTCGTAAACCGGGTTGGCGCTGGTCCTCATCAGGACCTCGCCACGACCCGTCTTGAGGAGCACGTCCACGTCTCGCACAACCTCGCCCCGCAGGGCCCGGACGATCGGGAGGTCTTTTAGCGCCACTGGCATGCCCTCCGGAGTCCGCGGCCACAGTTGTTCAGTCCAGGTATCGGGATCTGAGCCCGTGGAGCCATCCATGCCCATCAGCTCGACCGCGCGCCGGTTCAGATGCGTCGGTTTGCCATCGGCGCCGCAGGCGACGACGGCGACGTCGAGGCTGTCGAGAAGCACATCGAGCAGCTTGCGCTCCGCGCGCCACATCTGCCGGGTGCGCCTGAGCCGAGCAGTCGTCAGCGCGAAAGTCATGGCTCTAACGTCGTACGAGATGTGCGCGGCCTGGATAGGCCATGCGACTGATCTTGCCGTCGACGGCTACTCGATGAATCCCGCTCGCAGTGCATGCACAACGGCCGCGGTGCGGTCGTGGACATCGAGCTTCCTGTAGATATGCTCGAGGTGAGTTTTCACAGTGGCAGGGCTGATCGTGAGACTTTCGGCGATCGTGCGCACCGAGAGACTCTGGCCGGCGAGCGTGAGGATCTCGACCTCGCGCGGCGTCAGCGAGGCG
>Ga0210408_10004126_pt1 | contig 13066 bp, 19 predicted proteins | sample IncBWH4MmetaG_FD_155471 | JGI IMG/M metagenome (GOLD analysis project Ga0210408, IMG submission 155471) | Forest soil microbial communities from Barre Woods Harvard Forest LTER site, Petersham, Massachusetts, United States - Inc-BW-H-4-M | ecosystem: Environmental > Terrestrial > Soil >...
TTCGGGAGTGCAGTCAGAGCAACTACTATTTCCGGAGAACTCCTCATCGCGCCGGGTGACGCTCACCAGGGTTACTGTGCTGCCCGGAGCGACCAATCCGCCTCATCGGCATCCCGCCTCCGAGCAGATTTGGGTTGCGCTCGAAGGAAGCGGAATTCTCCTGCTCGATGACGAGCGCCAGGAGCCAATTACCGCCGGGGACGTTGTCCGTTTCGCGGACGGCGACCTGCATGGTTTTCATAATCCCGGCGATGTGCCGTTTGTCTATCTATCAATCACTGCGCCTCCGGTGAATTTCCGCGAGGCCTACTCCAGGGCCTGGACTAAAACGGGGCCTGCGAGAGCGGCCACGCAAAACCGGCCATAGTTTAAATGAAAGCCCGTTTTCCGCTGCCTAAACTCGAAGGAAGAGAGACAGGAAGATGCGAAGGTTCCGCGACAACAAATTCAGAATGTCCGTTCTCGATTGCCCAAGCGCACGCGTCCTCCGTTTCATATTCAAATTCGTCGTCCAGGTCATAACCTGGCGGCCTAGTCCCCTCTTGCTTTGGCGGCTGGCGGTGATCCGCAACCAAGTCTGAGCAAGGCCGCGACCTCATCGCGAAGGTAACGTCCTACCGCGCTCAGGGATGGCTTTCTTCGGCGGCTGGCGCCGGTCTTGGCTGTTGCCGGCGACATGCGGCGCAGTGAGTACCGGCTTAGGTCCGGGCGACGACGAAGGGGCAAGCCGCCGTGTCAACGAGAAAGGATGTTTGAAGAAAAAATCCATCAGGAGTTGCGATTCGCACTCCTTCGGGCAAACGGAAAAATGGAGGCAGCCGTCGTCGAAGTAAACCAAAAATACGGGATCAGCCGAAGCAGGGCCTTTAGAATTTGGGAGCGATACGAACCGACCAGAGGTCAAGGGTCAGCTCATCCAGGCCGAAAATCATAATATCTCTATCTTCAATGATCTGTTGACCGCAGGAAACTGGGATCAGCTTGCCCCTTCACGCAAGCGACAACTCGACCGGGTTGCCGATCACGAGAGCAAGCTCGTGGTCTGCACGCCTTGATTGACGGCAATTTCAGCAGCCCGTTGGAATTGTCGTACCAAAGGCGGTGCTGGGTGGTCGATCGCTGAACATTCCCGCACGCTCCAGCATTTGACTCTGCCACGACCAAGCTTGCATCGCGCGGCAGCTTGACTGCCCTCAGACCAGTCATGGGATTACCGTAGTTCATCGATGTAAACGATCTCCCCCGAGTCGTCCGGCCATTCTGTCCGACGACACTAGTCTCCGCGGCCCATTCGGCGTTCGGGACCAATTCGGCCACGTGCGATCTTGACCGGAGCGCGCGCGCAGGCGGAGGGCTTTCGGCCATACTCGAACCAAGCTTAAGGACGGGCGTTGGGGTGGAAACTACTGTGATCCGTAGAAATACGAGTGCCCAAGGTTTCCGCAGAGAACCGTAAGCCGGTATCGCCGATCGGTGCGGCAGGCTTAAGCTTAGCCGCGCTTGGTGTCGTTTTCGGCGATATCGGCACGAGCCCTCTTTACACCCTGAAAACGGTCCTCAACCTCGCAGGCGCAAATCCCGATGCAGCAACGACGCTTGGCGCGTTGTCCTTGATCCTATGGACCTTGTTCGTTGTCACCACCGTCTAGTATGTCAACTTCGCGATGCGTATCGACAATGACGGCGAAGGCGGCATCATTGCACTCTTGGCGTTACTTGGAGTAAAGAAGCAGCACCGACCGGCAATCGTCGCCGCCGGATTATTCGGTGCAGCTCTGATTTTGCAACCTCTCGGCACTGGGAAAATCGGTCGAGTGTTCGGTCCGATAATGCTTGCGTGGTTCGCGGTCATGGCGGCGCTTGGGGTGTACGGAATAACGCTACGTCCTAGCGTAGTGGCCGCGATAAATCCGCTCTATGGCTTCATGTATCTAGCAAACGGTGGCGCAAAAGGCTTTTTGGTGCTTGGCGGAGTGTTTCTGTGCGTGACAGGGGCTGAGGCGCTCTATGCTGACATGGGTCATTTTGGGAAGATACCAATTCGACGGGCCTGGAATTTCGTTGTCTTTCCCAGCCTCATTCTGAACTACGCAGGACAAGCGGCCATTGTCCTTCAGGGAAAGCCAACACAGGGCAACATTTTCTACCAGCTTTGTCCGTCCTTGCTTCTAACGCCTCTGGTCGTGTTGGCTACCATGGCCACCATCATAGCCAGCCAATCGATCATTACGGGTGCCTTTTCAATGACACGGCAAGCGATTGCACTTGGGTGGATGCCGCGTCTGCGTGTCACCCAAACTTCGGAGGAGGGTTATGGCCAGATTTACGTGGGCGCCGTTAATTGGTTGCTGATGATTGCCACACTTGGCCTTACGATAAGTTTCCGTAGGTCCGACAACCTCGCAGCTGCCTATGGGATTGCTGTTTCGCTGACGATGCTTTTGACGAGCGTGTTGCTCTTCATCGCCATGCGTGAAATCTGGGGATGGTCCCCTGTTAAGGCGGGCGCAGTTGCTATGGTGTTTCTCGTTGTGGATTCTAGCTTTTTCACAGCCAACGTCACAAAGGTGTTGGAGGGCGGGTACGTACCCTTGTTAGTGGCTGCGGCCGTCTATGGTGTCATGTGGATCTGGCATCGGGGCACGAGTGCGGTCCGCGCGCGAGCCGTGGCAGACCAAGTGCCCCTGACAAAGTTCGTTGAAACACTTGGTGGCATTGCACGCGTTCCGGGTACTGCCATCTTCTTAACCCGCGCCGACAGCGAAACACCACCCGTTTTGGTTTGGCATGTTCGAAAAAACCGCTCGCTGCATGACCGCGTCCTCATACTGAAGCTAATTGTCACATCGTCGCCACGTACAAAGCGGAGCGAACGGATTCAGGTTGCGCGTGTTGCCGATAGCTTCTGGCGCATCGAAGCGCGATACGGATTTATGGAGCACCCAAATGTCTTAGCCATACTCGACGATTGCAGAACCAAGAATGTCGAAATTGATCGTGACGACGTCACTTTTTACGTCGGTCACGAGACGATCATACCCCGCGATGGTCGCAGAGGTATCCCGCGCTGGCAGGAAGCTATCTTCGCGGCAATGGCTCGCAACTCCGTTCGCATAACCGATGTCCTCAAATTGCCCGAAGACCAAGTGGTAGAGATCGGTCGCGAGGTTGCGATTTGACGCGATTTGGCGGGGGATGACCGGCTGCTGTTAAAGGCGCCGGTACGCGCAAATCGATCCTGGACCATTTGATGACGCCCTGCTGAGGGTCCTGACGGGGGTCGAACTCAGACTTGCCAGGTTTGTTTTTGGTGCGATGTCCAACCAGTACCTTGTTAATTCACCCAGTTACCTGGACCTGTATTCGTGACCCTGGAATCATTTTTCCTTGAACGTCTGAATGTCTCTAACATCTATCCATGAACGGTCGATCACCCATACTCGACCCCTGAAGCATAAAGGTGGTCGCATCGCACCACATCACAAAGGATGTGTCAGGTGACGAAAACTTCTAAAAAACAGGACACAAACCCGCTCACGGCGACTTTCGGCAAGGGTGACGGACAAGACGGAACTATCAACGAGGGTATCCGGAAAATCACAGAGGCCGGGCGTGACGAGCAGCGGGCACGCGATCGCGTTAGCAAGCGTGAGGAAATTCGCCACCTTAAGCGCGTCCACGAATACATGCGTCGTCGTCGGCGAGATCGTGATGAGCACCGGCTCGGAGCCGAAGCCCAGCAGCAGCATCCCGGTGTGGTCGTCTTGAGGTGCGGTGTGGTCGTTGGCAACGGCGCAACACGTACGTCCGGAGGACGATCATGAAAACTCTTGTCAATTCCCAATATAACCCTGCCCGTGGCGGTCACGCCCCGAGCGACCTGCGCGATGCTTTCCTGAAGACGGTTGAAGCCGTTTTCGATTGGAGCACTGGCGAACCCGAGCCGACCGTCGAGGTGCGGGAAGGGAAATGCCTGTCAGTGCGGTCTGCGGTCACTTGTGGAACTGCCGCGACGTTCTGCCCTCAGGCACCATGGACGGCGTGGACCCTAATTTCCGCGGCAGGACTTATGCGACGGCTGCTCGTGTGCTCAAGTCGCTGATCGCGGCGAGGAGATAAACCGGATCGGCCGTCGCACTGTGAATGTTCGGCGGCCGAAATCGCTTGCCGTCCAAAGCCGACTAACTCGTACACCAGGACGTGACCGCCACCAGGGTGCTGGCGGTGAACGGTAAGGACGACGAATTTGGCAACCCCCGAGATCGCGACCGCGTCGTCGCCTGCGCCCAAAACGGGCTTGGAATAGCGCTCGCCTCTCGATGGATGTGAACCGCCGGAACAGGGCTGAGTTTCGGGAGTTCCTGAGTATTCAGGGGATTCCGGGGGCGCTGCTGATGGCTCCGGGAGATCACGCATGAAGCTTCTCAATCGTGCTTCGGTGCTGGCCACATTTGCCCTGTTCTCAGTGCCGGCGTTTGTTACGGTAGGGGCCGCCGAGACGGCCAAGGCCATGCTCAAAGACGCAAAAGGCTAGGATGTGGGCTCCGTTTCATTTGTCCAGACTCCCGCCGGCGTGCTGCTTCGGCTTTCGCTCATAGACGTGCCGACGGGAGAGCATGCCTTTCACATCCATGCCGTGGGCAAGTGTGAGCCGCCAGGCTTTGACTCAGCAGGCGGGCATTTCAATCCGGCCAATGCGCGCCACGGCATGATGTCGGGTCCGGGACACGCCGGCGACATGCCGAACCTGCACGTTCCGGCAAGCGGCGCCCTCGATCTCGAAGTGCTCAACGCCTCGATCACCCTCGACAAGGATAAGCCCAACTCGGTTTTTCATGCCGGCGGCACTGCGATCGTGATCCACGCCGGCAAGGACGACTATACAAGTGATCCGGCCGGAAATGCCGGAGGTCGCATCATCTGCGGCGTGATTAGTGAGTGACGAACTTCGGGCCGTGAAGCGACCAAGCTGATCTCGTCAATTGCGGCTCACTCGCATAGGGTTCGCAGCGCCCTATACGCCGACGGCCGAAGTATGGGGTTCTGGACGCTGATACATGGAGTTGAGCCCGTGGCCGACAACGAACAGCACCGCGCGGCTCTGCAGGAGCTCAATCGCAACTACATCCGTTCCGTAGATGAAGCCGACGTCGCCTGGTTTGACGCCAACCTCGCGGTCGATTTTTCAACACCAACCCCGATGGCACCTTCATCGACTGCAAGGCCTTTCTTGCGCAGATCGCGAAATCGCAAAGCAAAATTCATGAATCCACAATAGGCGAGGGCCGCTGGATGGTCGAAGTCAAAATAGAGGAAGCCGTCGCGGCCGATGTGATCACTGCGGCGCTGTTCACCCGCTTCCGCTCGCGACAGGATCACACCTTCGGCGAAAAGATGCTGTCAGCCATACGCTTCGGCTTCGTCGGTCAAGTTGAAGGCCAAGAACCGATCGACCCCGAGCGGAAACTTAAGGATGCGCCACGCCGTGCGGCTACGCAAACGACTGCAAGCGCCGCTGGACGGTGCCGCCATGCTTGACAAGGGACCGATCCGGACTCCGCCCGGCGCACAGCTGATAGCGTGCCCGCCAAAGCAGCAAGCCAGGCTAGCCGATCCCTGTGCGCTGGTCATCTTCGGCGCCACGGGCGATCTGACCAAGCGCCTTGTGGTACCGGCGCTTTACAATCTTTCGCGCAGCAAAGTGCTCCCTGAGCAATTTGCCTTGATCGGCGTCGCCCGGACGGAAGCGACCGCTGGCAGCTGGCGTGAACGACTCCATGATATGCTGAAGAGCTTTGTCGGCCACGCTGGGGCGGAGTTCAACACCGACCACATCGATGAAGATGCTTGGGCGCGACTTGCCGACAAGATGACGTACATCTCGGGCGACCTGACTAAGCCTGATCTCTATGAACAAGTGCGCGCCGCCCTCGACAAGGCCGAAAAAGCTCACAGCACCCGTGGCAACGCCATCTTTTATCTCGCCATTGCGGATCGGTTATTCGGTACCGTCGTGGAGCAACTGGGCAAAGCCAAGCTCACCGATCAGGGCGAGGACCAGAACGGCGGCCGCCGATTCTGGCGCCGGGTGGTGATCGAAAAGCCGTTCGGACATAGCCTCGATTCGGCGCGCGCTTTGAATTCTCAGATCTTGCGGACGCTGCATGAGGACCAGATTTTCCGCATCGACCACTTTCTCGGCAAGGACACAGTCCAGAACATCATGGCGTTTCGTTTCGCCAACGGCATTTTCGAGCCGATCTGGAATCGCGATCGCATCGATCATGTGCAGATTACTGCGGCGGAAACGGTCGGCGTAGAGGGGCGCGGGTCCTTTTACGAGACGACCGGAGCGCTACGCGACATGGTGCCCAATCACCTTTTCACACTGCTTTCGATGGTGACGATGGATCCACCCGTCGGCTTTGACGCCGCCGCTATTCGTTCAAAGAAGGCTGAATTGTTGGCCGCCATTCCCGAGCTCAAACCATCGGAGGCGGTACGTGGCCAGTACGGCGCCGGCACCGTCCTGGGCAAGAGAACAAATGCCTATCGGCAGGAACCCAACGTCGCGCCAAATTCGAATGTCGAGACCTACGTCGCGCTGCGGCTCGAGATCGACAGTTGGCGTTGGGCGGGTGTGCCGTTCTATCTGCGGACCGGCAAATATTTACCGCAGCGGAACACTGAGATCGCCATCTGCTTCAAGCAGGCCCCCTACGCGGCCTTCCAAGATACGCCTGTGGACACTTTACGTCCGAATTGGCTGGTGCTGCGCATCGCTCCGGACGAAGGAATCTCCTTGCAATTCGAGGTCAAGCGCCGCGGCCCCGTAATGGACCTCGCTGCAGTCAAAATGGACTTTCACTATGACGACTGGTTCACCAAAGAACCGAATGTCGGATACGAAACGCTGCTCTATGACGTCATGATCGGTGACCCGACGCTATTCATGCGCGCGGATATGGTGGAGCAGACTTGGCGCATCGTGCAACCGGTGCTGGACACTTGGGCCAAGATCAGCGCGGCGGATTTGACGATCTATCCGGCTGGAAGCGCGGGACCGAGCGACGCCGACGCGCTGTTGGCAAAGGACGGCCGCAGCTGGCGCGGCATCGTGGGTGATCACGATGGTCAGTCGTCATGACGGGACGCGCACTGCTGTTCAAATGCTCGGCGGTGATTTCTGACGTTGACGGCACGTTAGCACCAAACAGCCTGCCTGGAATGAGGGACAAATCAAGGAATTTGTGGCGAACCGAAAGACGAGTAACCCGCACCTGAAGGCGGCGCTGGGGATTGCCCGAGAGCAGTAACGGGAACTCAGCAGAGGCTATTTGCTGGTCTGCTGCGGAGGAAAGGCATGGCGCAATTCGATCGACGGCAGAATCGCCTGCGCAGCCGGCGACAGTGGGCGAACGCGAAGGGCTCCCCCATGTAAGCACCAACTCAAGCGGCCCACCACGACGGAGTGTGACCGCGGCTGTTAAAGCGAATGAGAACAAACGGGGGAAGCGATAAACAGGCATCAATTGGCGCCGTCTATCCCGCGCGGGCGTTGGGACTGGCAGCAATGTACTCAGGTGGTGTCGTTCGGGTGAACACTACGAGGGGAGCCGGCACGACGAATGCGTAGCCATCTGTAAAAGGACAACGTTAATCCAATGACGGGAATCAACGCTGCGAGTACCGGAATGACAAAGAACACGATTCGACTGAGGAGTGAGCTGATCCAAAAGGACGTGTATCGTTGCCAAAAGAGGGGACCCGAGCGGTAGAACGCCTCTGCGGTCGCGGAGAGGGGCAGGTCATTGGGTTGTTCAGCTGGGAATTCACCGAGCCGATTGAACGGGCCTGGTGCCGAGTGGACCTCACGCATGGCTTCCAACAGCAAATATTGCAACGCGGGGTGAAGCTCCTTGCGGACGAGCAATCTGTTTCGCAAGGCAAGCAGGTCAACGTCCGAACTGGGAATGTCACGACTTAAGTACAATCAGGCCTCGCCATAACACCACGTGCTTTAGTCCGGGAACGGTTTTGGCAATGGCTTCCGCTTGCGCCACGCTCATTAGTCGAATCCCCGGCGCAGTGATCGTGCGCTCCCCGTTCTCCATCGCCGGAACAATAGCCACATCGACGCTGCCGGAAATCAATGCGTCAATCGACGTGGCGTAATCGAGATTGACCAACTGTATGGAAGGATCGAGTGCATCCGTGGCCTTTAGAACGTCTAGCATGAGCGACCGTAGAGCGGTTCCCGGGACGCCCATGCCAATGCGCTTGCCCCGGAGTTGCGCAAACATGGTAATGGGCTCAGCGTCCCTGTAAAAAATGAATATCGCTGCGTCGAATATCCCACCCAGCGAATAGAGGATGTCCATGTCGGCCGGTTGAGTGACGCCGAACGTCGTGAGCGCTGCCTGCACGCCAGAAGCTGGATCCCGCAAGAGATTCAGATCCTCCACGGCGCCGGCAGAATGGCGAATCTCCAGTTCGACACCATGGCGAGCGAGTAGCAAGGCGTAGCGCTTCGCAACGTTATCGTATCCAGATCCTGCCGTACTCGCTGCGATTACAAGGTGACGAGGCGGCAACGGATCAACCAAGCGATAGATGACGTATAAAGCGCCAAAAACGATCGCGGCCGAACAAATCAAAATGACCAAACTCACTCTGCGCCACATCTTTTGTACTCGGAGTTACCTTCGTTGCGCTAAAACGACAGCGCTAACCGGCGTTATTACAGCAAGCATTCACGAAAAGGGTTGCCAACCGCCATGGACCAAATCCACGTCATGCGCGCTGCCAACCTCCTCGACTGACCCGTGAAGTCTTGTATTTTACAGCGACGGCAATACTGCATGTGACATGTAAAGTAGCAGCGAAGCACCCAATAGACCGATCAGCGCCGCAAGCGCCAGATCGAATCGTGCGCCAGCGCTTGCTACCTCATCGTCCGTTTCGATCTCCTTCGCAGTTTTGGCAAGGCGCACGGCGGCAATGACAATCATGGCTATGCCGACCACAATAAAGGCGAGCCCCGCCCAATTCGCGAAAGCTTCGCTGCGCGGAGCGAGCTGCCGTTGCGCCACCTGCGGCCCAACGTATCTCAAGAACAGATCGAACCGTTCTATCAGGAAGCCGAAGGCCATAACCGCAATTGCGGTACGGACCCAGGCAAGAAAGGTTCGTTCATTGGCGGCGTGGTCGCTGTAGCGCTTGATCATGAGGACCTCGGCGAGCTGGCGAGACGTCACCATAGCGTCGCATCGTTGCACGTTCGTCCATCAAAATCGCCTCGCCAGTACGGGCCCATACTCTAGCTTGTCCCAGCAAAAGCAGGAATTAACAGGACTGGGTTTTTTGTGCTTTTGAGTGCAGTTCAGTTTTCAAGTGGTTCCCAAACAAAGCAAAGCGAGGAGCCGCTTGTGATCTATCCCCAGGAGGGCTGTCAGCCAGATCAGAATCCAGGTTTTTACACGACTGGACTGGTGCTGGCGAACAAGCACCGCAACCTTGACGCCCTAAATCTCATGATCGCTCTAGACCATGCCGCTGCCGGCATCGCCGTATTCCCAGTCACAGTGCTCCAGGGGCCGGATGGGCGATGGAAGAAAAGGCCAGCGATCAAAGGATGGAGGGACTCTGCCACAACCGATCCTGATCAGATCAGGAAGTGGTGGCGTGAATTCTCCCAGGCTCTTCCGGGATTAGAATTGGGCCGGGCAGGGCTGGTTGTGATTGACGCCGATCGACATGAGCGGAAGGAGGATGGGGTCCAGGCGTTTGCGGGCCTAAGGGCCGAACACAAGGATTCCCGCACCCCCAAACACTCACCGCTGGGCGCGGAGAGCACCACTTTTACCGGCAGCCTGTCGGCCGGGCTTTCGGCAATAGGGAGGGCAATCTTCCTGAAGGAATAAACGTCAGGGGCCAGGGCGGCTTTGTCGTGGCTCCTGGTGCGGTTCGGCCCGATGGGGCTATCTGGGGGCCGGCCCCCGGGACACCCGAACTGACGGTGGCTTGCCGGGCCGGCGCCATCCCCGAATTACCTCGTTGGTTGGCGGAAATCCTTGCCCCTTTGTCGTCTTCAGAGGACAGCCCGCCAATGGCCGTGACGGACTTGGGCACCTTGACTCGTGAACATGCCTATGCCTTGGCGGCGTTGGACGCCTGCGTGGCCGAACTTGAACGAACTCCGCCAGGCTGGAGAAACAACAGGCTGAATGCCATCGCCTATCGCCTTGGCCGAATGGTCGGTCGTGGTTGGATTGATCGCCATATCGTTGTTCAGCGGCTAACCGCGTCGTGCCAGGGCAATCGACTAGCCGCTGACGACGGGGAAGATTCAATTCGCGACCCGCGGATTAGGTTGGGGGGGCCATTCGCCAAACGCGATCAACCAAACAGTTGGGACGCGCTTCTCGCCGCCAACAGGGAAAAAGGTCGCCGAGAGGCCGAAGAAGAAGGCAGCCTTGAGGGCCTGTTCGAGTTTGAAGGTTTGGGCAAGGAGTGAAGCCTCCTAGAATACGGTCATTGGATGACGATAGGATAAGAACATTTCTTAGAGTCCGTTTCGAAAGTCACGGAGCACAGGCGATGCGAGGCGCGTAGGGTTTCAAAAATGGGGCTTATCGAGTAAATGGCGGGACCTGTGCGGGCGAAGGAAGCCCCTTGACAATGTTAGGGCCAATGGCCCTATATTCCTTCCATCGGAAGGGCGATGGTGCCCGCTGATGGAGAGACAAGTGACCTTCCAAGAATTTCAGGCAACGTGCCGCCACTGCGACGATCTTGGTTCCACTCTTAACGATGCAAGGTGGGAAGACGATCCCGCGCCAGCCAAGGGAAATCTTTATCTCGACGTTCTGTATATCGATGAAGTAATGCCGCATTGGCCTGATGAGGCAAAGGCCGAAGGCAAATGGCATCTTCTCATTGGGCGCGATGAGTGGATCACCGACGACTTGGAGGCGCTTGAGCGAAGGCTCTACGACTTTGCGGTATCTGAAGGCTATACCGAATGACGCCACACGAATATCGCGAGGCAATTGAAAGGCTCGGGCTATCGCAGATCGCGGCGGCCCGCCTGCTCGGGGTAGACGCGCGCACATCTCGACGGTGGGCATCGGGTGAGCGGGACGTTCCGCCGCCTGCAGTGCGTTTCTTGCGCTACCTGATTGCCACAAAGAAATCCGGGGAACAGGCCATGCGAGTGTTGGGACTGAAGCAGGGTCAAGTATAATAATTCCGTTTCGAAACGGCCTCTTAGTTAGCATTACAGTTGTGATTTTTGTCTTGGTACATCTGCTCGGCTTCGCGAGTAGGCCGACCGCGTCCAGGGCGGCGTGGTAGAGCGAGACGCTGCGGCATGTTTTACCGCCGGCCCCGCCGCGCTGACGCTGAACGGACGCGCCTTCTGCTCATGTGATTAGGCGATTGAGCCGCCAGCTTGCCGGCGGTAGCCGTAAGCTCACGGCGCCTCTCGTGTTCTAATTGGGCAGCTTCGCCACCGGCCAGCTCACGCATGCGCGCGTACCATTCCGCCCGGGCGGCGGCGGTGATCCGTCGTATGTTTGAGCCGGGAATTGCCAGCACTGCTGGCGCGAGGCCGCGCTTTTTCAAATTGTAGAAAGTGGCCTTCGAAAGCCGCTCAAGTTTGCAAAATTCCGGGATCGTCAGTGAGCGCCCGGTCTCATCGCTCGCGATATCTTGGGCAACCATTTGACACTCATAACTCTCGCCGTCGATGACGACTCGGGCCGGCATGGCGCCTGCTCACGTGCGCCGGCGATTGCGCGGCGATTCGACCCGCCTCGGCGGCTTGTGCACTCCTACGGGCTACTTCTAACTCTGCGGCCTGAGACTTCTGCGCTTCACCAATACGCGCGTGCCATTCGCGACGCGCTTGCGCCGTGATCCGCACGATGGAGGTGCCCGGTGGGCGAAATTCTTCAGGCCCTAGACCGCGGCCTCGAAGCCCATAGTAGGCGGCTTTAGAAATTCGCTCGAGCGCGCAGAACTCGGCAATCGTCAGCGATCGATCGATCTCTACATTTGCAGTGTTCATTTTTCGACACCAAATGACCGCCGCAAACGAGGGCGGCCTTCGGAGTACGCCTACGAAAATTGTCGGACGGGATGCGAGGCTATTTCAGGTGGGTTTCCGTCTGCTCTGGAAAGTCATCTTTGAACTCACGCAAGTAATCAAACAGGTCGGCTTGCTGATCGCCACATAGAATCGCCCCTAGCGTGTGCCATGCTCCACCACGAGTTGTAACGGCCGCGTGATTCGACTGCCAGAGCAGACTGTAGGCTAAGGCCGCGGCTTGCCGTTGAATAATTGCCCCCGACGGGAGTGCACGAGAGAACTTAGAGCGCCATTGCAGCGCCCGCTCAATACTAGTGATTGAAATCCCGAGGGCGCCGCCGGCATGGGCGTGAGCCCTACTGGCAGCGAGCAGTCGCTCCAGGGCACCATAATAGCCCCGTCCGGTTTCCTGCGCCGCCGCGCGTTCCGACTTGATGGCTGTGGCAGCTCTTATCGTCGCTCCATAATGTCGAGGGCGTGCTCGATACGGCACCGACACTCGCCAAATTCCTCTGGCAGCGGCGCAAGCACCTCCAGCGCCTTTCGGATTTGTTCAGCGCGGGTCATTGCCCGCGATCTAGACCCTCCGCCCAAACTCAGCAAGACGCACACAAACGACCGCGCAACGCCCCGCGATCTTTGGTCGATCATTGGTTTCCGATTTGTCGACCGATCTTAGCGTCATATAAGTCTTTGATTTACATTGGGCTTCATGGCGCTCCCTAGGGGACTCGAACCCCTGTTTTCGCCGTGAGAGGGTGACGCCATCAGCACCTACCCCGCTCCGCACTCGCAGTTCGAAAATGAATCACGGACTAGAAAATGCGATCGATGCTGCTACCTATGTGCAATCCAACATCAAGACAAACGAGTCTGACCTCATAATGACTTGAAATCATGTCACTATTTTTCTGAGCAGTCACTGCAACCGCTCCCCTGGCGGGAGAGGGCAGCGCAAAGGATTCAGCAACACCG
>Ga0210408_10004127_pt1 | contig 13065 bp, 11 predicted proteins | sample IncBWH4MmetaG_FD_155471 | JGI IMG/M metagenome (GOLD analysis project Ga0210408, IMG submission 155471) | Forest soil microbial communities from Barre Woods Harvard Forest LTER site, Petersham, Massachusetts, United States - Inc-BW-H-4-M | ecosystem: Environmental > Terrestrial > Soil >...
GAGCTGCCCTACGGGCGCAAGCGCGCGCTCGAGATCGCCACCACGCTGGCCCTCGATCCCGAGATGATGCTGCTCGACGAGCCGACCGCGGGCATGGCCCACGAGGACGTCGATCGCATCTCGACCCTGATCAAGCAGGTGGCCCGGAACCGCACGGTGCTGATGGTCGAGCACAACCTGAGCGTGGTGGAGCACCTCTCCGACACGATCACGGTGCTGGCCCGCGGGGAGATCCTGGCCGAGGGCGACTACGCATCGGTCTCGGCCCACCCGGAGGTGGTGCAGGCGTACCTGGGCGTTGGCCATGAGTGAGCCGCCGCTCCTGCAGGTGGCCGACCTCCACGCCTGGTACGGGGAGTCGCACGTGCTCCACGGGGTCGCCTTCGAGGTGCGGGCGGGCGAGGTGGTGACCCTCCTGGGCCGCAACGGGGCCGGCAAGACCACCACGCTCAAGTCGGTGATGGGCATGGTGCCGCGCCGCGAGGGCTCGGTGCGCTTCCGCGGCGAGGAGCTGGTCGACCGGCCCTCCAACCTGATCGCGCGCCGCGGCCTCGCGTTCTGCCCGGAGGAGCGGGGGATTTTCGCGAGCCTGAGCGTGGAGGAGAATCTCTTGCTGCCCCCGGTGGTGCAGCCGGGCGGGCTCGGGCTCGACGCGATCTACGATCTCTTCCCGAACCTGCGCGAGCGCGGGCGGAGCCAGGGCACCAAGCTCTCGGGGGGCGAGCAGCAGATGCTGGCCATCGGCCGCATCCTGCGCACCGGCGCCCGGCTCCTCCTGCTGGACGAGCCCACCGAGGGGCTGGCCCCGGTCATCGTGCGCCAGATCCGGGCCACCATCGGCCGGCTCCGGAGCCAGGGGTTCACGATCCTGCTCGTCGAGCAGAACTTCCGATTCGCAGCCACGGTGGCCGACCGTCACTACGTGATGGAGCGCGGGCGCGTGGTGGACATGATCGCCAACGCGGAGCTGCCCGCCCGGACCGCCCAGCTGCACGAGTACCTCGGGGTATAATCGCCCGTCGCTCACCCGCTCCCGAAAGGAACCCAGCGCATGATCAAGTACTGGCTCGTGGTGATGGCCGTGGTGGCGCTCGTCGCGCCCGCGCCGACCCAGGCCGAAGTCTCGGACGGCGTCGTCAAGATCGGAGTGCTCACCGACATGTCGAGCCTCTACGCCGATCTCTCCGGCCAGGGCTCGGTGATCGCGGCCCGCATGGCGGTGGAGGACTTCGGGGCCGCGAAGAAGGGGATGAAGGTCGAGATCGTCTCGGCCGACCACCAGAACAAGGCGGACGTGGGCTCCGGCATCGCGCGCCAGTGGCTCGACTCCGACAAGGTGGACGTGATCGTGGACACGCCGAACTCGGCGGTCGCGCTCGCGGTCAACCAGATCGTCAAGGAGAAGGGCAAGGCGTTCCTGGTCTCGGGGGCCGCGTCCTCCGACCTCACCGGCAAGGCGTGCTCGCCGAACACCGTCCACTGGACGTACGACACCTGGGCCCTCGCCAACGGCACCGGCAGCGCGATCGTGAAGACCGGCGGCGACACCTGGTTCTTCATCACCGCGGACTACGCCTTCGGCCACGCGCTCGAGCGCGACACCGAGGCGGTGGTGGTGAAGAACGGGGGCAAGGTGCTGGGCAAGGTGCGCCACCCGCTCAACACCGCCGACTTCTCCTCCTTCCTCCTGCAGGCCCAGTCCTCCAAGGCCAAGATCATCGGGCTCGCCAACGCGGGCGGGGACACCACCAACACCATCAAGCAGGCCGCCGAGTTCGGCATCGTCAAGGGCGGCCAGAGCCTGGCCGGTCTGCTCGTCTTCATCACCGACGTGCACGCGCTCGGGCTGCCGACCGCCCAGGGCCTGATCATGACCGAGGCCTTCTACTGGGACGCCAACGACAAGACGCGGGCCTTCGCCAAGCGGTTCGCGGAGCTGGACCGCGGGATCCACCCGACCATGGTGCACGCGGGGGTGTACGCGGCGACGCTCCACTATCTGAAGGCGGTGGAGGCGCTCAAGAGCGACGACGGGACCAAGGTGATCGCCAAGATGAAGGAGATGCCCACCGACGACCCGCTCTTCGGCAAGGGCACGATCCGCGCCGACGGCCGCAAGCTCCACCCCATGTACCTGTTCGAGGTCAAGAAGCCGGCGGAGTCGAAGGGGCCGTGGGACTACTACAAGCTGCGCGCCACCATCCCCGCCGAGCAGGCGTTCCGGCCCATCGACCAGGGCGACTGCCCGCTCGTGAAGAAGTAGACACGTCCTTCACCCTCACGCCCCCCACCGACATACCCTCTCCCCTCTGGGGAGAGGGCAGGGTGAGGGGCGTGAGGTGAGGGGACTCCCCGCATGATCCTCGGCATCCCCCCGCAGGCCCTGTTCGGCCAGCTCCTGATCGGGCTCATCAACGGCTCGTTCTACGCGATGCTGAGCCTCGGGCTCTCGGTGATCTTCGGGCTGCTCAACATCATCAACTTCACCCACGGGGCGCAGTACATGCTGGGCGCCTTCGTGGCCTATTTCCTCCTGCAGGGCGTGGGGCTCGGCTACTGGTGGGCGCTGCTGCTCGCGCCGATCGCGGTGGGCCTGGTGGGCGTGCTGATGGAGCGCCTGCTCCTCCAGCGCCTGTACGGGCTCGACCATCTCTACGGGCTCCTGCTGACCTTCGGCCTCGGCCTCATCATCCAGGGCCTCTTCCGCAACTCCTTCGGCTCGTCCGGGCTGCCCTACGCGATCCCGTCCGAGCTCACCGGCGGCCGCAACCTCGGCTTCATGGTCCTGCCGAACTACCGCGCCTGGGTCATCGTGTTCTCCCTCGCGATCTGCCTGACCACCTGGTTCGTCATCGAGCGCACCAAGCTCGGCTCCTACCTGCGGGCCGCCACCGAGAACCCGGGCCTGGTGCAGGCCTTCGGGGTCAACGTGCCGCGGATGATCACGCTGACCTACGGCTTCGGGGTGGCGCTGGCCGCGGTGGCCGGCGTGCTGGCCGCGCCGATCTACCAGGTCAACCCGCTGATGGGCGCCGACCTCATCATCGTGGTCTTCGCGGTCGTGGTCATCGGGGGCATGGGCTCGATCATGGGCTCGATCGTGACCGGCTTCGGCCTCGGCCTGATCGAGGGGCTGACCAAGGTCTTCTACCCGGAGGCGTCCAACACCGTGATCTTCGTGATCATGGCGCTGGTCCTGCTCGTGAAGCCGGCCGGCCTCTTCGGGCGGGCCCAGTAGCATGGCGGGCCACCAGGCGGTGGTCTTCGCGCTGATGGCCCTGGCCCTCGTGGTGGGGCCGTTCGTGGTCTACCCGGTCTTCCTGATGAAGGCGCTCTGCTTCGCCCTCTTCGCGTGCGCGTTCAACCTGCTGATCGGCTACGGCGGCCTGCTCTCCTTCGGCCACGCCGCCTACCTGGGCTCGGCCGGCTACGTGGCCGCGTACACCGCGAAGGTGTGGGGGTGGCCGCCGGAGCTGGCCATCCTCGCCGGCACCGCCGCGGCGGCCGGGCTGGGGGTGGGCATCGGCGCGCTCGCCATCCGCCGGCAGGGGATCTACTTCGCGATGATCACCCTGGCCCTGGCCCAGATGCTCTACTTCTTCTTCCTCCAGGCCCCGTTTACCGGGGGCGAGGACGGCATCCAGGCGGTGCCCCGGGGCGTCCTGCTGGGCCTGGTCGACCTCCGGAACCCGCTGGCCATGTACTTCACGGTGCTCGCGATCTTCCTGGCCGGCTTCCTCCTGATCTATCGGACCATCCACTCCCCATTCGGCCAGGTGCTCAAGGCGATCCGGGAGAACGAGCCCCGGGCGCTCTCGCTCGGCTACGGCGCCGACCAGTACAAGCTGATCGCGTTCGTCCTGTCGGCGGCGCTGTCCGGGCTGGCCGGCGGCACCAAGGCCATCGTCTTCCAGCTCGCCTCCCTGACCGACGTGCACTGGACGATGTCGGGCGAGGTGGTGCTGATGACGCTGCTGGGCGGGCTCGGCACCGTGTTCGGCCCGGTCGTCGGCGCGGTGATCGTCATCGGGCTCGAGAGCTACCTGGCCCAGCTCGGGGCCTGGGTCACCGTGGTCCAGGGGGCCATCTTCGTCCTGTGCGTGCTGGCCTTCCGGCGCGGGGTCGTGGGTGAGCTCGCCCACCTTCTCAGGAAGCCGCTCTAACTCCGTACCCCAGCAGGCTGATGATCGCGCGGCAGCGCTGCTCGAACGCGCCGAGCACCTCCCGGTACTTGGCCTCGATCGCGCGCCGCTTCGCCTCCCATTGCGCCTCGAAGCGCCGCTGTTCTTCCCTCCGACATGGTCCCCCGGTGTCGCCGGCGGGGCAGCGCCCGAAGGCATTCCACATGGCCTCTCGGTGGATGTCCTCGGCCCCCTCGATCTCGGCCATCTGGAGCTGTGCAATGAAGGCGCGGGCCTGCGCTGGGTGCTCGCAGTCGAGCTCGGGGCCGCCCTGACGCTCGGAAGCGGCCCCGGGTGCGCCGCCGGCCAGCAGAACCACGAAAATGTAGCCGTAAACCCTTGTCTTGGCGGGCAAAGTCTTGACACCCCGTAGACCGTGGTTTAGACTCTCGCCACTTTATCACCCCCGCGCTTCTCGGAGTCTTCCCAGGGCAATGACGACGATCCTCTCCAACGATGGAGGTGGCGGTCGCCTCGCGCAGGCCAGCGCGAGGGGTCGCCACGCCTTCGCGCCCTGATGCTCGAACCCAACGCGGACACATTTCCGAAGCTCGCGCTCCACAACGCCCGTCGCCTCGCCGCCAAGGTCGCCATCCGCGAGAAGGATCTTGGGATCTGGCAGGCCCATACCTGGAGCCAGTACGCCGAGCAGGCCCGTCTGATCGCGCTGGGCCTGGCCGCGCTCGGCTTCACGCGCGGCGACAAGACCGCGGTGGTGGGCGACAACCGCCCCGCGCTCTACTGGGCGATGCTGGCCACCCAGGCGCTCGGGGGCATCGCGGTCCCGCTCTACCAGGACTCCATCGAGAAGGAGATGGAGTTCATCGTCGACCACGCGGAGGCGCGCTTCGCGATCGTCGAGGACCAGGAGCAGGTCGACAAGCTCCTCCACGTGCGGGAGTCGTGCCCGGGGCTCGAGTACGTCATCTACGACGACCCGCGGGGCCTCCGGCACTACAAGGACTCCTGCCTGCTGAGCCTCGAGGAGCTGCAGGAGCGCGGCCGCCGGTTCGACCAGGAGCGCCCGGGCTACTTCGACGAGGAGGTGGCCCGTGGCCGCGCGGAGGACACCGCGGTCATCGCCTACACCTCCGGAACCACCGGCCGGCCCAAGGGCGCGATGCTCTCCCACCGGAACCTCATCGAGACCGCGCGCAGCGCGGTGACCCGCGAGCGGCTCGACGAGTCCGAGGAGGTCATGGCCTACCTGCCGATGGCGTGGATCGGCGACCACATGTTCTCCTTCAGCCAGTCGATGGTGGCGGGCTTCACCACCAACTGCCCGGAGAGCGCGGCCACCGTGCTCGCCGACCTCAAGGAGATCGGCCCGACCTACTTCTTCGCGCCGCCCCGCATCTGGGAGAACATCCTCACGTCGGTGAGGATCCGGATCGACGACAGCGCGTGGATCAAGCGCCGCCTGGTGGGCTTCTTCCTCGACCTGGCCCGCCGGGTGGAGCGCGCCCGCCTCGCCCACCGCCCCGCCGCGCTCGCGGACCGGATGCTCTACCCACTCGGCCGGCTGCTGGTCTACGGCCCGCTGCGCGACAACCTGGGCATGAGCCGGATCCGGGTCGCCTACACCGCGGGGGAGGCCATCGGGCCCGAGCTCTTCGAGTTCTACCGCTCGCTCGGGATCAACGTGAAGCAGCTCTACGGCATGACCGAGTCGAGCGCGCTCATCTGTATCCAGCAGGACGGCGACGTCAAGCTCGATACGGTGGGGCCGCCGCTGCCCGGCGTCGAGGTGCGGGTGAGCCCGAGCGGGGAGGTACTCTACCGGAGCCCGGGCGTGTTCCAGGGCTACTTCAAGAACCCGGAGGCCACCCGCGAGACCCTCCTGGACGGCTGGGTGCAGTCCGGCGACGCGGGCTTCTTCGACAAGGACGGCCACCTCAAGATCATCGACCGGGCCCGCGACGTGGGCCGTCTGGCCGGGGGCACCCTCTTCGCGCCGAAGTACCTCGAGAACAAGCTGAAGTTCTCCCCCTACGTGAAGGAAGCGGTCTGCGTGGGCGACGGCCGCCCGTTCGTGGCCGCCCTGCTCAACATCGACCTGGTCTCGGTCGGCAACTGGGCGGAGCGGCGCGGGCTCGCCTACACGAGCTACACCGACCTGGCCCAGAAGCCCGAGGTCTACGAGCTGATCCGGCAGGAGGTGGTGCGGGTCAACCGGAGCCTCCTCGAGGACGAGGCGCTCCGCGGGGCCCAGATCCGGCGCTTCCTCCTGCTGCACAAGGAGCTCGACCCGGACGACCAGGAGATCACCCGCACCCGCAAGGTACGCCGGGGCTTCATCGGCCAGAAGTACGCCCCGCTCATCGACGCGCTCTACGGCGGCGGCGAGTCGGTGCAGGTCGAAGCCCAGGTGACCTACGAGGACGGCCGGGTCGCCACCGTGCGGGCCGCGGTCCGGCTCGGCGAGGCCGAGACGTTCGGGACGGGAGGAGCGCCCGCGTGAGGGAGCCGACCAGCCCGCCGCCGGTCGCGTCGTCGACTCCGCTGCTGGAAGTCGACGAGGTGAGCGTGCGCTTCGGGGCGATCCAAGCTCTCGACCGGGTGAGCCTCGACATCGTGCGCGGGGAGATCGTGGCGATCATCGGCCCCAACGGGGCGGGCAAGACCACGCTGCTCAACGTGATCAGCGGCTTCTACCACCCGACCGCGGGCCAGATCCGCTTCGAGGGGCGCGACCGGACGAACCTGCGGCCCTACGACGTGGCCGCCCTCGGGGTCGCGCGCACGTTCCAGAACGTGGCCCTGTTCAAGGGCATGAGCGTGCTCGACAACATCATGACCGGGCGCCTCCTCAAGATGCGCGGCAGCTTTCTGCTGGAGGCGCTCTACTGGGGCCCGGCCATGCGGCAGGAGCTCGCCCACCGGGCCTCCGTCGAGCGCATCATCGACTTCCTGGAGATCGAGGCGATCCGCAAGGCGGGCGCCGGCACGCTGCCCTACGGCCTGCAGAAGCGGGTGGAGCTGGCCCGCGCCCTGGCCGCCGAGCCCAAGCTCCTGCTCCTGGACGAGCCGATGGCGGGCATGAACGTCGAGGAGAAGGAGGACATGTGCCGCTTCATCCTCGGCGTCAACGACGAGTTCGGGACCACCATCGCCCTGATCGAGCACGACATGAGCGTGGTGATGGACATCTCGGACCGAGTCGTGGCGCTCGACTACGGGCGGAAGATCGCGGACGGGCGGCCCGACGAGGTGCGCGCCGACCAGGGCGTGATCGACGCCTACCTCGGGGTGAGCCATGCTTGAGCTCCTCTACGCGGTGCTGGTCGGCCCCGTGAAGGACATGGCGGGCGCCCCCGCCTTCCTGGCCGAGGTGATCATCGGCGGCCTCGCGGCCGGGCTCATGTACTCCCTGGTGGCCCTCGGCTTCGTGCTCATCTACAAGGCCTCCGGCGTCTTCAACTTCGCCCAGGGGGTCATGGTGCTCTTCGCGGCCCTGACCCTGGTCGGCCTGATGGAGCGCGGGGCCCCGCTGGCGCTGGCCCTGCTGGCCACGATGGCGGTGATGGGCGCGCTCGCGTTCGCGATCGAGCGGGTGGTGCTGCGCCCGCTCGTCAACCAGGAGCAGATCATCCTGTTCATGGCCACCATCGGCCTCAACTTCTTCCTGGAAGGCTTCGGGGAGCTGGTGTGGGGGAGCAACGTCAAGCGGCTCGACGTGGGCATCCCGGACAGCTCGTTCATGGTGTTGGGCGTGCAGGTCAACCGGCTCGAGCTGACCGCGGCGATCACCGCGGCGGTGCTGGTGGCGGTGATGGCGGTCTTCTTCCAGCGCACCCGGATCGGCCGCGCCCTCCGCGCGGTGGCGGACGACCACGAGGCCGCGCTCTCCATCGGCATCCCGCTCAACACCATCTGGATCGTGGTGTGGTCGGCGGCGGGGCTGGTGGCCATCGTGGCCGGCATCATGTGGGGCGCCAAGAGCGGCGTGCAGTTCAGCCTCTCGCTGATCGCCCTGAAGGCGCTGCCGGTCCTGATCCTTGGCGGCTTCACCTCGGTGCCCGGGGCCATCGTGGGCGGGCTGATCATCGGGGTCGGGGAGAAGATCGCCGAGGTCTACTGGGGCCCGCTGGTGGGCGGGGCCATCGAGAACTGGTTCGCCTACGTGCTGGCGCTCGCCTTCCTGCTCGTCCGCCCGCAGGGGCTCTTCGGCGAGCGCATCATCGAGAGAGTCTAGAGGGAGTCGGGCGTGATCTACCGGGAGGCGGGGCAGTTCAAGAGCAGCTACGCGAGCGACCAGGCGGTGTTTCCGATCCGCCAGGACCGGATCGTGGTGGGCCTGGCCGTCGCGGCGGCGGTGATCGCGGTGCCGCTGGTGGCGGACGAGTACTGGCTGCAGGCGGTGCTGATCCCGTTCCTGATCTACTCGCTGGCCGCCCTCGGCCTGAATCTGCTGACCGGCTACGCGGGACAGGTCTCGCTCGGCACCGGGGGCTTCATGGCGGTGGGCGCCTACTCCGCGTTCAAGATCACCAGCGCGTTCCCGCGCCTGAGCGTCCTGGTGGCGTTCCTGCTCGCCGGGCTCGTGACCGCCCTGGTGGGCCTCGTGTTCGGGCTGCCGTCGCTCCGCATCAAGGGGTTCTACCTGGCGGTGGCGACCCTCGCCGCCCAGTTCTTCCTGCTCTGGCTCTTCAACAAGGTGGCGTGGTTCACCGACTACGCCTCCTCCGGCACCATCACCGCGCCCCCGCGCACGGTGGCCTCGGTCATGGTGACCGGCCCGGCCGCGACCGCCCCGGTCCGCTACCTGACCGCGCTCGCGTTCGTGGCCGTCTTCGCCATGATCGCGAAGAACCTGGTGCGCGGGCGGGTGGGCCGCTCGTGGATGGCGATCCGCGACCGCGACATCGCGGCCGAGATCATCGGGGTGCGCCCGCTGCGCACCAAGCTGCTCGCCTTCGCGATCAGCAGCTTCTTCTGCGGGGTGGCGGGAGCGGAGTACGTCTTCCTCTATCTCGGCAGCGCGGAGACCCTGGCCTTCGACATCAACGTGTCGTTCCTGGTCCTCTTCATGGTCATCATCGGCGGGCTCGGCTCGATCCTCGGGTCGTTCCTGGGCGCGGCCTTCATCGTGATGGTGCCGATCTTCCTCACCAACGTGCCCCACCTGCTGGGCCTCGCGATGCCGGTGGCCCTGCAGAAGCAGATCGAGCTGATGGTGTTCGGCGGGCTCATCATCCTGTTCCTGATCGTCGAGCCCCACGGGCTCGCGCGGCTCTGGCAGGTCTCCAAGGAGAAGCTGCGGCTGTGGCCTTTCCCGTACTGAGCGGATCCACCCGAAGAGCAAGGAGGCATCACATGACCCTACGACGCGTCATGATCGCGCTGCTGGCGATGCTGGTGATCGCCGGCCCGGCGGCCGGCACCGTCTTCGCCCAGGCCAAGGAGATGTTCATTCCCTCGCTGGTGTACCGCACCGGCCCCTACGCCCCGAGCGGCACCCCGTTCGCCAACGGGATGTGGGACTACCTCACGATGCTCAACGAGCGTGACGGCGGCGTCAACGGCGTCAAGCTCATCGTCGAGGAGTGCGAGACCCAGTACGACACCAAGCAGGGCGTCGAGTGCTACGAGCGGCTCAAGGGCAAGAGCGGCGGAGCCATGGCGTTCAACCCGCTCAGCACCGGCATCACCTACCAGCTGATCCCGAAGGCGTCGGTGGACAAGATCGTCGTCCACTCGATGGGCTACGGCATGACCGCGGCCTCCGACGGCCGGTGGTTCCCCTGGGTGTTCACCTTCCCGACCACCTACTGGAGCCAGGCCTCGTCGGTCATCCGCTACATCGGCCAGCAGGAGGGCGGGCTGGAGAAGCTCAAGGGCAAGAAGATCGTCCACATCTACCACAACAGCCCCTACGGCAAGGAAGCCAACCCCACCCTCGAGGAGCTGGCGCGGCTGCACGGCTTCGAGCTGACCCTGCTCGCGGTGGACCATCCCGGCCAGGAGCAGAAGGCCACGTGGCTCCAGGTGCGGCGCATCAACCCGCAGTGGGTGTACATGTCGGGCTGGGGGGTGATGAACCAGGTGGCGGTGAAGGAAGCCGCCGCGATCAACTTCCCGATGGACCACTTCATCGGCAACTGGTGGTCGGCCAGCGAGGCCGACGTGATCCCGGCCGGTGACGGGGCCAAGGGCTACAAGGGGGCGACCTTCCACGCCCCCGGCACCAACTTCAAGGTGCACGCCGACATCGTCAAGTTCGTCTACGACCGGGGCAAGAACATCGGCCCCAAGGACAAGATCGGCGAGGCCCTCTACAATCGCGGCGTCGTCAACGCGATGTACATGACCGAGGCGTTCCGCACCGCGATGGCCAAGTACGGCAACAAGCCGCTCACCACCGAGCAGGTGCGCTGGGGCTACGAGCACTTCAACCTCACCGAGGCCCGGCTGGACCAGGTCGGCCTCAAGGGCTTCACCCACCCGGTGAAGGTGACCTGCGAGGATCACGAGGGCAGCGGGCCGGTGCTGATCCAGCAGTGGGACGGCAAGAAGTGGAACGTCGTCTCCGACTGGATCCAGCCCATGCGGGAGGTGGTGCGGCCCAAGCTCGAGGTCGCCGCGGTGGAAGAGGGCAAGAAGCTCGGTTACACCATGCGCGACTGCTCCAAAGAGAACTAGGGCCGCGAGAACGGAGCCGTCGTGAGCGACGCCGCCCCGCTGCTCTCGGTGAACAACATCGAGGTGATCTACGACCACGTGATCCTCGTGTTGAAGGGCGTCTCGCTCCAGGTCCCCGGGGAGGGCATCGTGGCCCTCCTCGGGGCCAACGGGGCCGGCAAGTCCACCACCCTCAAGGCGATCTCGGGGCTCCTCCGCACCGAGCGGGGCGACGTCACCAAGGGCGGCATCGAGCTCGCCGGCGAGGCGATCCATCGTCGCGAGGCTTCCGAGATCGTGCGCCGGGGCGTGGTGCAGGTCATGGAGGGGCGGCACGTCTTCGAGCACCTGACCGTCGAGGAGAATCTGTTGACCGGGGGCTACACCCGACGGAACGGCCACTCGCTCAAGGCGGACCTCGAGCGGGTCTACGAGTACTTCCCGCGGCTGCGGGACCGGCGGGGCGTCGACGCGGGCTACATCTCGGGGGGCGAGCAGCAGATGCTCGCGATCGGCCGGGCCCTCATGGCCCACCCGCGCCTCATGCTGCTCGACGAGCCCTCGATGGGGCTCGCGCCCATGCTGGTGCAGGAGATCTTCGAGATCGTGGGCCGCCTCAACCGCGAGGAGCGCGTCGCGGTACTGCTCGCCGAGCAGAACGCCAACATGGCGCTGCGCTTCGCCCAGTACGTGTACGTGATGGAGAACGGCCGCGTGGTGCTGGACGGCGACGTGAAGGCGGTGAGCGAGAACGAGGACATCAAGGAGTTCTACCTGGGGCTGTCCGGCGTCGGGCAGCGGAAGAGCTACCGCGACGTCAAGCACTACCGGCGCCGCAAGCGGTGGCTCTCGTGAGGACCCGGCCATGAGCGCCCAGCTCGAGATCGCGGAGGTCTCCAAGTCCTTCGGCGGCGTGCAGGCGGTGGGGCGGGTGAGCCTCGAGGTGCGCCGGGGCGAGATCCTGTCCGTCATCGGCCCCAACGGGGCGGGCAAGACCACCTTGCTCAACATGATCAGCGGCTTCTATCACCCCGACTCCGGCCGCATTGCGCTGGAAGGTAGTGACGTGACGCATGAGGCCCCGAGCCACCTGGCCGAGCTGGGGATCGCGCGGACCTTCCAGAACATCGCGCTGTTCCGCGGCATGACCGTGCTCGACAACCTCATGCTCGGGCGGCACGTCCGCATGAAGTCGGAAGTGTTGGCCTCGTTCGTCTACTGGGGGTTCGCCCAGCGGGAAGAGGTCGCGCACCGGCGTCGGGTCGAGGAGATCATCGACTTCCTCCGGATCCAGGACCTGCGCCGCCGACCCTGCGGCTCGCTGGCCTACGGGCTCCAAAAGCGGGTGGAGCTGGGTCGCGCCCTCGCGCTCGATCCGAAGATCCTCCTCCTCGACGAGCCGATGGGCGGCTGCAACCACGAGGAGAAGGAGGACATGGCCCGATTCATCCTCGACGTCAACCACGAGTGGGGGACCACCATCATCCTGATCGAGCACGACATGGGGGTGGTCATGGACATCTCGGATCGGGTGGCCGTCCTGGACATGGGAATGAAGATCGCCGAGGGCACTCCCGACGAGGTGCGGACGAATCCGCAGGTGATCAAGGCGTACCTCGGCGATGCCAAGGGGACGAGCAATGGAGGTCAGAATGCCTGATCTGACGACGCTTCCCCGCTGGCTGCAGCGCAATGCGCGCGAGCTCGGCGACCGACCGGCGATACGTGAGAAGGATCGCGGCATCTGGCAGACCTGGAGCTGGCGCCAGTACCTCGACCAGGTGCGGGATCTCGCGCTGGGCCTGGCGTCCCTCGGGTTCTGTCGAGGCGACCGGCTGTCCGTCATCGGCGACAACCGGCCGCGCCTGTACTGGGCCCAGGTCGCCGCGCAGAGCCTGGGCGGGATCTCGGTGCCCGTGTACCAGGACTCGATCGCCAAGGAGCTGGCCTACGTCTGGAATCACGCCGAGGTGAGCGTGATCGTGGCCGAGGACCAGGAGCAGGTCGACAAGGTCGTGGCCCTGCGTGACGAGCTGCCGTCCCTCCGCCTCGTCGTATACGACGACCCGCGGGGGATGACCGGCTACCGGCACGACTGGCTCAAGTCCTTCGAGGACGTGCAGGAGGCCGGCCGGAAGTTCGGTGTCGAGCATCCCGATTTCATCGAGGATGAGATCGAGCGAGGCCGCGGTGACGACGTGGCCATCATCTCCTACACCTCCGGCACCACCGGCAATCCCAAGGGCGCAATGCTCACCCACGC